>Ga0209343_10000370_pt1 | contig 62302 bp, 67 predicted proteins | sample RifCSPlowO2_02_FD_184026 | JGI IMG/M metagenome (GOLD analysis project Ga0209343, IMG submission 184026) | Groundwater microbial communities from Rifle, Colorado - Rifle CSP2_plank lowO2_0.2 (SPAdes) (version 2) | ecosystem: Environmental > Aquatic > Deep subsurface > Groundwater | place...
TTGAGAATTATTTAAAACATCAGTAGTATTTATATTGGGCAGTGTTATCACCTCGTTTCCAGGTAATATGAGGCTAACACTGCCTATTTTTATTTGTCAAATTTTAATGGAGTTTTGAAACGGGTTCATCATACCGGGTCTTAATCTTCGGTTCGGCGATCTTTCCAAAAATTCCCTTGCAGTCATTTTCAGGCCTAAATTTTCAAGTTGATGGTAAAGGACATTTTGCGACCCTCCGGGAAGCAGACCAACAGGCCGAACTTCTTTCCTGTCATGCATCATCTGCAGGAAAGACCTAATTGAACCGTCACCCCCTGCAAGTATTATCCTGCGCGGAAAAGGTTGATATATCCGGGAAGGAGGGATGATATCACAAAAGCTGTGACCCGCGGGTAGAAGCCATAGCATACCCGTTGCCCTTTCTATTATTGGTTTGGGGGCATGGGGATTAGCATATATGCCAAGTTCAAGTACAGCCATAGTTCAGGATTGTATCATAATTTAAACCTTCTGTCTGAAAGATAAGGATTAGGCGCTCTTTTTATGGAAGTAGAGTTTAGTAATACACCCCGTTGCAGGGTAAAACTACCAAATTTATTATTGATTTGATCCATCACCTCATTGATTACTTCTTTTTTCAGGAAATTCAGGTTACATGGGGTTTGCGATTTTAAATTAGATACAGATACCCCGATCATTCTAATTCTATCTTTAGTCCAGATATTTTGAAATATCCCCCAAGCACTTTGAAATATTTCCAGACCGTCATTGGTATGCGGGGTCGTAGTTTGCATACTATCGCTACGGAATACACCTGGGGGGTGGATTAGGTAGGCACCTAGGGTATCAGATCCATATCTGAACCAACAACTGATTGTTTTACCGATCAGATTTTTGGATCGGAGGCGCATTGCCACCATTTCGCAAAGTTTTAATAAAATCTGTTTAATTTCCTGCGGATCATTTGTATCATGATAAATAGTGTGTCTGTGGCCTATTGATTTAACCTCTTCACGCTCATAAAACGGCACAATTTCTGAATGGTCTATGCCGCGAGCCGCATTATATAAAAATTGCCCATAACTTTTAAATGAAGCTAACAATGCTGGCAGGGGCGCTTTTCTTAAAGAGCAAAAATCAAAAATACCCATATTATTCAACCTTTTTTTAATTCTTGAACCAATGCCGCAAATTTCATCAAGTTCTACTTTATCTAAAGCTTGTATGGCAGTTTGTTGATCGGGAATCATTACCAACCCATCAGGTTTCTGCAAAGATCCGGCCAGTTTAGCCATCAGTTTGTTATAGGAAATTCCGATTGAACAGGTAATATACTCTCCTATTTCAGATTTAATTCTTCTCTTAATTTCTTTAGCTATTTCCACTGTGCCTTCTAAAAAACATTCATCAATCGAAAATACCTCTAAGTTTGGGGAGTAATCTTTTAAAATATTTAAAAACCTTTTGGTACACTCCAGATATTTATCCGAATCCCCCTGCACCAGAATAATATCGGGACAAAGCTTGTGGGCTTCCCAGATTTGCATGCCGGTTTTAACCCCGTATTTTTTAGCCTCAACAGAAGCTGCTCCCAAAACAGTCCGCTCCATTCTGTCCCCGCCCGTCACCCCTACAGGTTTGCCTCGTAATCTAGGATTAGCCTGCTGTTCCACAGTGGCAAAATATGAATTAAAATCAATATGTATTATGCTTCGCATAGTAGTCGTCAGCTGTCAGTTTTCAGTCGTCAGATGTTTTTTAGTCTGATAGCTGAAGACTGATGACTGATAGCTATTCTTCTTCTACTGCCTCCAAAAACCACCTCATTTTAGAAACATCAAATTTTAATCTGTAGAAATTTCCTCCACCGGATACTGAAAAATGATAAAATACACTACTGCCATTTTTGCTGGTATGGACTAAATTAATTTTGTCTATTTTAATTTTGCGGCCATGCCAGAAAAACAAGTGAGGTTTTATGAGATTTTTTTCAAAAAGAACCCAAACATTAATAGCTTCTTTAATTTCCGTCATAATATTTTTTATATACCCAAATATAACCCAAAGTCAAGAACCAGTTCCCAATAATAAATTTGGTATACACATTATTTCTGCTACACCGGATGAGTCATCACCTGCTGCCAGTTTAGTTAATACTAATGGAGACTGGGGATATATTACTTTTCTCATAGAAAGCAAAGACAGAAATGAAAATAAATGGCAGGAGTTTTTTAATGATTTACGCCGCCGGCACTTAATTCCCATTGTCAGGCTGGCTACAAAACCGGTTAATGAGCACTGGGAGCGGCCATACGAGAAAGAATACGAAGCCTGGGCTGATTTTTTGGATAAGCTAAACTGGCCTGTCAAAAACAGGTATGTGGTAATTTACAACGAGCCAAACCATGCCAAGGAATGGGGAAATTTCACTGACCCCAAAAATTACGCGCAAGTTCTGGATCAGATTGTCACAGCGCTTAAAAACAAAAATCAAGACTTTTTTGTACTCAATGCCGGTTTGGATCAGGCCGCCCCTCATCAGCCTCCCCAATATTATGATGAAGAATTATTTTTGAAGGAAATGGAAAAAACAGTACCGGGAATTTTTAATAAACTGGACGGGTGGAGCTCTCATTCTTATCCCAATCCTGCTTTTGTGGGGTCACCTAATGCCTATGGCCGCGGTACTGTAAGAGGCTGGATGTGGGAACTGCAAGTTCTCCGAAATCTAGGACTGACTAAAAATCTGCCTGTATTTATTACTGAAACAGGCTGGAAAAGGAATAAGGGGTTAAGTTCGGAGATTATTGGAGAGTATTTACAAATTGCTTTTTTAAATGCCTGGAGCAGTAATCAAATTATGGCTGTCACCCCATTTTTATTAAATTATCAGGAACCTTTGTTTGAGGACTTTTCCTTTAAAAATCCCACCAACGGATATTATCCCCAATATGAGAAAATTCAAGGTATGCCTAAAATTTCGGGTCAGCCTGTTCAGGAAAACAAAGCTGAACTTCTGCAAGGCGAGATCTACTCATCAATAGTCTCCGGACAGGATTATCAGATTTTGCTAAAATTCAAAAATACAGGCCAAAGCATCTGGAATAGCAAAGTCAAGCTGGTAACCATTCAAGGAGGGAAAGAGCTGGGAATTGAAAATGTGACAGTTGATAAAGCGGTTGAGCCGGGACAGGAATACTCGTTTAACCTGAAACTTAAAGCCCCGGATAGCGGCATATTTAAGGTGGCTTTGAATTTGTTTAATGAAGAAAAGCAATTTGACTCGCCAAACCTGGAATTTACCACAGAAGTTAAGGCTCCGGTTATTTTAGTCATTAAATCAGGCTTAAAATGGAAAAAAGATTTTTCCGGGAATTATTTTTTAACAGTATCGGGCCCAATAGGAGAAAAAGTGATGACAGTAAATCTTAACAAAGAGCTGGAAGCCAGGTTCCTGCTGCCGGATTATGCTTTTGATTTTACGCTGGAGCGACCCTATTATCATCTTGTCCGATTAAGACAAACATTAAAACCGGGGGTTAATATCCTGGATTTTGGATCTCTTCAACCAGACATTTTAACCGCAATTTTAAAACCAAAACAATTTTTGCTATATTTTGATCTATTTCGTCCCAGTTGACAGAAGGTAACCAGCAGTGTAAAGTGATAAAACCTGTTTAAATCAAGTCGCAAGACAAGATTTACATTAGCTTTAGAACTAGTATAAACAGGTTTTCTAAGAAAGTCCTCGCAAGGGGGCTTTTTTAGTGGTACGATATACATACCAAATTAAGATAATTTATAGGATTCCCCATTTTGGCCACTTTCACCATGGATAATATCATTATAGTGACCTGCGGGGTTATGGCTTCCTGCAACAATAACATCTTCATCTTTTTCCCTGACTAACACAAACTTAATATAACCTCTCCAGATTATTGCATCTCTCATTTTTTTTATTGCCTCCTCCATTAAATTTTCAGCTAATTGTCTGTCTATATCCCTAGAATAGAGCGGTTCAATAACTAAAGTTGGTTGCTCTCTATAAAAAGTGCCCAACATAATTATTTTCCTAGCCTTGGGGCGGCTAAAACCGGCCTCATAAATTTCACCTGAAGGAAGTTCAATTTTAACCTTATTCTTACCTTCGTCAATCTCCACCTTGGCACTATTTAATACATCATCCGGTAAATCAAGACGGGAGGATAATTCAACAATACATAAAGCTTTAATATGGCTATCAAATACATAGCCAAGCAGTGCTTTATTAAGCTCTCCTGTAGATTCAAAATTCTGACACGAGGATGAAACAGGATACTTGCCTATTTCTAGAAGGGTTTTTGGGTGATCTGTATAAAATGTCAGGTAGGTATGCCTTTGGGATTCTACCTCCTCCTCTTGTTCTAAAATCCTGTTAAGCTGATCTCTAATAAACTGATCCATATCAAGAGATACTAATTCAAGGTTATAGAGCTCTGGCCATTTGTCCTTGATGTTTGAAATTAACCTGTCTAGACTTGAATAGATTTCAGTCGGACTCTTTCTATCGAAAAACATTGTTTTAAAAAACTGCGACAGGGCTATTAACTGAGTTATATGCTCACTGGATAAGCTTGAAGCTAATTCCTGTCTAAATTGGCCAAAATTAACGGGTTCCTTTTCACTCGATAAATAATTACCTAGCACCTTAATTACCAATTTTCTTTGATCATATGAAAGATTGCTTAATTCCTCCAGCCGGAATAACTGATCAAAATGGAAATGACCTTCTTCTGATAATCTTACCCTCAATTCATGCTGGAGAGATGCTCGATCTATCTCATTATGCTCTCTTTTTGTTTCTAAAACAGTATTAAAATGCGGGAATTTTCCACGCCATAAATTAAGGAGGCGGATCTTTTCAGCATTATTTCTTGCTCTTATCATTGGTTTAAGCTGCTCTCGGGTTAAACCGTTTGTTAGATCATATCTTTTAGCCGCATAAGTTCCCTTTATCATGCTCTCTATGATATTGCCCAGAAGAGGTAAACCTTCAGGGTAAATTGATTGATAATGTAAAGCCAAGGTTAAAAGAGAGCCGATTTCCTGATTCCATGATTCAGCAAAATTTTGAAATTCCTGAAAGGTGATTCCTTTATCCTTTAAACCCACAATGCCAAGAAATCGATCAAGCGCTTCTTGTTCGGTCTTTCGCAGTTCTGATCCTACCCCAAGCATAAATCCGGTGCTAAACTGTAGAGTATTTGGCAGAACGTGATATTTCTCCTGTAATGCTTTAAGATTATCTATATGGGATGATAGTAGTGCTTTTCCTCCCAATTCCTCTGGCACTCTATTTAAAAGATCTAGTGTTCTAAACCATCGGATCAGTCGTTCATTGAAATCTTGAATTATCTTTAATTCGACCCTTGGTCTAAATGGCAGCGCAAGATTTTTGAATAATCCCGGGTATTCGTTAGCCAATCTAACAAATACAGGAGAGAGTGTTTCTTGTTGTTGATTGGTTAGATTCCAGCTCTTTATTACCAGCGGGTCAATGCCTAAAATAAAACCCGCTGCCAGTATAGGTAAATCATCCGCTTTCTCAAGAATTAACAGCGAAAGAGGGTTATTTGGATCTGTTAAAAAAGCTCCAAGTATACTCACATAGTCATCCCTTAAGCGATTATCGGAAATTCTTTTTAGTGTTGACCTAATTTTTTCTTTTAGACTGACTGGAAGTTTCGCCTCGGGAGCATTATGTGGGTTGCTAAAAAACTCTAGCAGACTGGTATACTTGTACTTATCCTTAGCAACTAATAGGATGGCTTTATCAACCAGATCCTCATATCCAACCTGATTTGAAGGTTCAGTAAAATACTCTACAAGATCAGCAGCTGCTTCTCTATCTCCTCTTAAAACTAAATCATGGCTTTCTTCAAATACCCTCTTGAACTGTTCTTCTCTTCCAATCCTATTTTCGGGAAAGCGGAAAAATGCTAAGAAATACTTTCTTCTATAACGATCTCTTTCTGCAGCAATTTTTGCTAATACTCTTTCTACTAAATCTTTTTGGCCTACCTGATTTTCAGGAAACTTAATAAAGTCTAAAAGAAATTCAGAAAAAATAGAATCCGTAGACAACTCTTCTTGAACAACAACTGCCAATGTTTTATTAAAAAGATCCTCTCGGCCGTGTCGATTTTGGGGATTCTCGAAGAATTTTATAAGCATATTTGCAACTCCATAAGGATGTCCTCCCTGAAGGTTGTGACTTGCTTCATCTAAAGTTTCCTCCATCATCTTCTCTCTGCCAATTTGATTGGCAGGGTTTGTAAGAAATACCAAACTGTCAGGATCGTTTTTGAAATACTCCATGTTATGTAGCGCATGTTTAAAACGCTCGGGATAACGCTGTTGATTCATAGGATCGTTGAAAAATTTATAAAGCATCCATAATTGATCATCGTAGTACTCAAGAGCAAAATCAGCTATCATATATCTATACAACCTTTGTCTCTCTGCCGGCATATTTTGCTCTGGGGATGTAACTTGAGAAACTGATTCCAGGATTCTGTCTTGCCTGCTGGGATGTGGGGCGGCTACCAAATGAGATAGGATTATATATGATTCGTTGTTTGGCAATATATGAGGATTAGCTAGAAAACTACGGGCTCGGGGTGAAATCTGATTGTATCTGTCCCAGTCTATTTGCTCACCTTGGGCAAGATTTGACATCAAATCTCTTACTTGTAATGAGGTCTGGCCGTAATCAACAACAGCTGCTCTTTCTTCAACCTTTCTAGAAGTATCTTGTGCGGCCTCCATATCTGGAATAATTATACCCTACTTATACTTTTTAGTGGTAGAATATACTAACGGTGGCTGTAGCTCAAAAGTAGAGCGTCTGTTTGTGGAACAGAAAGTAGCGGGAGCGTTACCCGTCAGCCACCCCAATCAAACTGTAAGTATTAAATCATCTGAAGCAACAATTGTGGCTGGGAATATTTTTTTAGCTCTTTCTTTTGCTTCCAGTCTACTCTCCTGCGTAGGATATTCTACCGGGTCAAAATGGGTTAAAATTAGTTTTCCCACTCCTGAATCTCTAGCAATCTCTGCTGCTTGCTCCGGTCCAACATGCCCCCAAATTTTGGCTGAAGGTTTATCTATTGCAAAGCTGCATTCATGGATAAGCACATCTGCTTTTTCAGCTAGCTTGTAGCTTCCGGTACTAATTCCACAATCTCCGGAATAAGCAATTATCTTTCCCTCTAATTCAACACGGAAGCCATGATCTCTATAGCCATGAAATTGCTCAATTACAGTTACGGGAAATGTTATATTATGATTTCCTTCTGATAATTCATGCAACCTAATTGATTTAATCCTTTTAGTGTATGGCTTATTAACTAATATTTCAAAATCCCTCTTCCTGCCTGCTCCTACGAAAACATCTATTCCTTGGGGGAAGTCAAATTTACTTAAAGTATGTAAACCTTCAACATGATCCAGATGAAAATGGCTGATAAATAAGAAAATTGGCTTTTGCTGTTTAATATAATCCCCTATTTTATGAAATCCGTTTCCGGCATCTAAAATAATATATCCTTCACTACTATCTATAAGAATACAAGGGGTGTTTCCTGTTGGAGTTGTATACCAACCATTAGTTCCCAAAAAAACTATCTTCATATACATTAAGTGAAGCAGAAAATAACAAACTATGCAAGAGCAAATCCCTAAAACTTGACTTGAGGATATGTAAATGTTACTTTTTAAATACCCAGTATTTTGCATTTGGGGGCAAAATTTGGTATAATATATAAATAATCAAATATGGAATACTTATCACTTGTGCCTGCTACAGCTCTAGGCTATCTCACATTTAGAGCAACCACACATCCTTTTTCCAGATTCAGAAGAAGAATGCCTAATATCAAAGTTAAAAGAGTACAGGTTTTTCCTGTAATCAGGGTGCGCATGTTTGACAGATGGGTTCATCTTCACCATTGGATGAGTTTTTCTTTTCTTTTGGCTCTATCCGGATTTGTATCAATCGGAATTTTAGATCATGTTCTAACCAGGGGCGTATTACTGGGAGGAATCATTCAAGGATTATCCATTCCCAAGGCTCACCGAAAATTTATCTATCGCGAGCCGCAAATTAAATGCTAATAGTTATAACAGGTCCCGCATCTTCAGGCAAAGATACCATTATGCAAGCCCTTCTTAAGAAATACCCCTCAATGAAACGGGTTATTTCTACCACTACCCGGGAAAAACGCCCGGGGGAAATTGAGGGGAAAGATTATTATTTCGTCAGTAAGAACCAATTCGATCAAATGATAAAAGACGGAAAAATGCTGGAATATGTTGATTTTGCCAACAATTTTTACGGTACAACAAAAGAAGAGCTAAACCCTTTGACCCGCGGAGAAAATTTAATCTGGAGGGTTGAAACTTCAAGAGCCGCGCTGCAAACAAACGCTTTGGTGCTTTACATAGATGTGCCAAACTGGCAGGTGCTGCACAAAAGGATGAAGAAAAGAGGCATATCTGATGAGAAAATCAAAGAAAGATTAAAAAGGGATAAAGCTGATTTTGATAAATACGGATCAAATTTTAAGATTATTATTCTTAATGAAGAAGGTAAGCTGGAAGAAGCAATTAATAAGATCATTAAAATTATTAAAGATGTTCCAACCCCAGAGGTTAAATAGCTTCCAACCTAAGGATTATTCTCTAAGGTAATATGCTTAATATTAGCTAATTCTCTTTGGTAATCTGCCTGATCAAGAATAAATCTGTGATAATCCTGTTTATTTTTAAAATAATCTAAAATAAATTTTGTTTGCACAAAATTACCGTCCCTGAATTCATCTTTTAGATATATTTCTAAAGAGGACCAAGGATAGTCTAGTAGGTTCTCGGGCTCAACTAAATATCCTGTGGACGGATTAAGGTGGATATATCTGGAAACATGAATTAGCTGCTCATCACTTTCAATTCTTACGGCTTTAAACATCGATTGGAACAAGGGTCCAACTCTATCATTTTTAATATTTAGGTATTTTGCATAACTGTTTTGTAGATTTGACATAAAGGTAGAGATACCCTTTTCAGTCAGCTGCTTCATCAGAAAATGATAATGATTTGGCATAAGACAGAAAACAAATAATTCAACAAGAAGCTTATCTTCTTTCATCAAGTCTTGTAAAATTTTATTTCTATCTTCTTTTGCTAGTTTAATAAACCGGGAATAACTCATTGGGGCATTTATAAAACGGTAATAATCAGTTAAGGATAGAAACCTTAAATAATCTCTACGAGCATAAAATATAGGAAGCCTAGCAACTCCTCTATTATAAATATGGTATATCTGATCTTTAGCGAGAATGACTTTTCTGTATGGCATATCTTCATATTGCACATAAACATTGCGAAAGATCAATAATTATCCCATGGTTGGAACATAAACAACACCCGGTGTTAAAAGCTGACTCCAAAGGCATTCGGTATGGAAAAACACTAAATACTGCTCTATTTATAAAAAGGTAAAGAAGTAATAAAATATATGTATTGTGAGAATACCTAAAATCCTTAAACCTTCCAAAAAGAAAATAATTGCCCTAGCAGTTTTAGTAACTGTTCTTTTTTTAGGATTTAATTTTTTTGGCAGCCAAAAAAAGCCTGCTCCCTTACAGTTTACTGAAGTTAAAAGACAGGATATAAAATCAGTTGTTTCATCCTCCGGCAGTTTAACAGGAACCAGTGTGGCAAATTTAAAATTCAAATCAGGAGGCAAGCTATCGTACATAAATGTAAAAGCCGGAGATTGGGTTAAGAAATATCAGGTAATTGCGGGGCTGGATACAAGGGATTTATCCATTACCCTGCAGCAAGCCCAAAATACGCTGGTAGCCAAAGATGCTGCAGCCAAAAAAGCAGAAGATGATGTGAAAAATCACGATAAAGATGAAACTTTCAGCCAAAAGGAAACCAGAACCGCAGCCCAGGTAGCCAGGGATAATGCTTTTGACAGTGTCAAATCAGCCCAAAAGGCTTTTGAGGACGCGGTAATTGTTTCCCCAATTGCCGGAGTAGTAACACAGGCAATCCAAACTGAAGGACAAAATGTGGGAAGCTCTGACCTGATTGCCCAAATAGTTGATATGTCTTCTATCTATTTTGACACGGATGTTGATGAAGCAGATATTACCAATATAGCTGTAGGGACACCCTGTGAGGTTATTTTGGACGCATATCCCAGGCAGGTTTTCAAAGGTTTGGTTGACCAGATTATACCCCAAACCAAAACTACCTCATCCGGGGCATCTGTAGTAACTGTCCGGATTATTTTAGATAATCCGGAACTTGTTTTTGTGAATGGCTTGTCAGGACAATCTTCTATTTTTTATCAGGCTTCATTTAATGCCCTGACCATCCCACAAGAGGCTTTAAGGGAGGATAACAGTGTTGTTGTAGAAGCAAATGGCAAACTGGAAAATAGAAAAGTTGAAGTTGGAATTTCATCTGATACTGAAGTAGAAATTAAAAACGGTTTGGATGAAAACGAAAAAGTCCTGCTAAATCCTCCTGCTGCAGCCGTTAGGCCGCAGAACCAATCTAATAACCCATTGGGAGGATTTTTCCGCATTTTTGGGGGCAGAGGCCGATGAGTGTAATAGTAAAATTATCAAAAGTAACAAAGATTTATCTATCCGGTGAGGTTTCTTTCCAGGCTCTTAAGGATATTGACCTGGAAGTTAAAAAAGGAGAATTTTTAGCCATTATCGGAGCTTCAGGTTCAGGCAAATCCACCATGATGAACATTATTGGCCTCTTGGATCATCCTACTTCGGGAACTTACAAACTTGATGGGCATGATACCTCCCGCCTTCAAGAAAATACTTTGGCAGAAATCAGAAATTCTAAAATAGGTTTTGTTTTCCAGTCATTTAATTTACTGGCCAGAACATCGGCTATAGATAATGTGTCTCTGCCTTTGATCTATGCCGGAGTAGACAGCGCAGAAAGATCAAAAAAAGCAAAACAAGCTCTGGAACAGGTAGGTTTAGCAGATAAATTCAGTTCTCATCCTAATCAGCTTTCAGGTGGACAACAGCAAAAAGTGGCTATTGCCAGAGCTTTAGTCAATAATCCCGAGATTATTTTGGCTGATGAGCCAACCGGTAATCTTGACACCAGATCCGGTGAAGAAGTGATGGCTATTTTTGAAAATTTACACAAAGAAGGCAAAACCATTATCATGATTACCCACGAGGAAGATATTGCCCACCATGCCAAACGCAAAATCAGGATGAAAGACGGAGAAATATGGAAACAATAAATTCGGCCCTAACAGCCATCCTTGCCAATAAACTGCGCTCGTTTCTGACTATGCTGGGCATTGTGATTGGGGTAACTTCCGTAATTTTACTGATTTCCCTAGTCACGGGCTTAAAAACCTACATTACCAACCAGATCCAGGAGTTGGGGGCAAATCTCCTGATTGTTATTCCCGGCAGGATTGGAGGGGCCAGAAGTCCGGGCGGAGTGCAGGCTAACAGGCTGGAGTTTAAGGATGCGGTTAATTTAAGAAGCAAATTAGCGAGTGAGGCGCAAGTTTCCGCAGCCATCCAGCGGAATGCTACCTTAAAATTTGGTAATAAACTGGACAAAGGTGTGGCTGTTTTCGGTGTAGAGACCACCTACCCGCAAGTGATTTCCCTGAAACTGACTGAAGGCCGTTTTTTTAACCAGTCTGACCGGAAAGTGGCAGTCATTGGCACTACTGTTAAAAATAATCTTTTTGGAGAGGGTAAAACCACTGGCCAAATTATTGATGTGGCCGGCATCAAATATACGGTGATCGGGGTATTGGGGCCAAGAGGAGCTATTTTTGGCATAGACCTGGATAATTCAATTTATATTCCCATTTCTTCTTCACAAAAGCAATTCGGCATTGACAGGTTAAATACTATTTATATTTCGGCCAACTCTGCAGACAGTGTCAAAGATGTCCAGCAAAAAGCAACTAATTTATTGAAAAAAAGGCTGTCCGAAGATGAATTTACTGTCCAGACGCAAGAACAAACCTTGTCCACTATTTCCCAGGTTACCGGAGTTTTGTCTCTGGCTTTGGGAGGCATAGCTGCCATATCTTTGATAGTTGGAGGGATTGGCATTATGAATATTATGCTGGTATCGGTGACAGAGCGAACCCGGGAAATAGGTTTAAGAAAGGCAGTAGGAGCCAAACCTAAAGACATCAGAAATCAATTTTTGATAGAAGCAATAACTTTATCAGGACTTGGAGGAATAATTGGCATTATTTTAGGAGTGGTTATTTCATTTATAATAGGCAGGTTTTTCACTACCACTGTCCCTTGGTGGTCTGTTATTTTATCTTTTGGATTTTCTACTTTAGTGGGAGTAATTTTTGGAGTCGCCCCTGCCATCCGCGCCTCTCGCCTTGACCCCATCGAAGCCCTAAGACATGAGTAGCTTGACAGAGACACTTAGTTATCATATAATAACTCATAATTATGAGACAAGAAGGGGAACAACTTTTTTCCAGAGTATTATCTCCAACAACTGAATGTGATCAGTTCGTGATATTCGGGTCAGATCAAGGGGAACTTCCTGAAGAGCAACAGCATCCCGTAGTAACCGTTACCCGTAGACCAGTATATCTTTCCTTTGCATGGACAACTTATCTAAGTGCTATGGTAGTTCTATCCAGAGCGACAGAACAGCTTGGGGTTCTACATGGTGTGTCTTTTTCATATGGACAACCCGAGTCGGCTCCCACAGCAACCTACAAAACTGCACTTCGTCGCCACATTCCGCTTCGGCCATTATCACGATTGATTGCGGCAACATCTGCATATTTAGGATTAGCTCCTGCCCAAATTGAGAAACATCTGGCTGATTTTATAAATCCCCAAGTAGCTTCCAACCCCAAGGGTTAAATAGGTTCAAACCTAGGGATTTTTTAGTTTAAGAAAAGTTTACTTTTCAAAACGACTGGCATTAAGTACTGTTAAACCAATAACCTTATTCCCTTTTTTCCGCCTGATTATTCCATCCTTATCTTGAACAGAATCATCTGCGCTTTGTGGTTTGCCAAAATTTACATATAACACATCTGCTTCTTTGTCATAATCAATAAATAATTTATCATTACCAAAACTTGCCAACTGAACCAAATCAGCAACAACCAATTTTGATGAGTTAATTATTCTTTGCTCCATATAACCTTTCTTTGAAACAACCAGCGGATATCGGTTGTTAAATAAGCTGTTAAAATAAATCCGTCGCTTTCGCCTATCTCTTTATATGGTATCACAAACCAGGATTTGCTTCCAGCTTTTTTCTTAATTGCCAAAAGCTCATCCAGGTCTCCTTTTAAGATAAATTCCGGATTTTCAACTACAGATATTATTGTTTTAAGGTCTTGAGATTTAATTTCCAAATGCGAGGTAATAATATGACTCCAGCGTTCCTGTGTTAATCTAATTGATATACCATTTTTGGATAATACAGTTAATATGATCACAATTAAAATGATAACATACCCTGAATAGTAGCTTCCCACTTCGTATGTGGGAATGTGTTTGTAATTAATTATGAATAGGGTATGATTTTTCCTAGCTTAAAAGAGACTACTTATCCTTCTTCAAGTTTATAATCGATACATTTCCTCGCAGCTTGCTGCGGGGTAGTTTATTAAGAAATATTTAATATATTAGCATTATCTCCGTTTACTACCCATTGAGGTCTTCCCATCAAAAAATCTGGGCGAGGATCATTTAATTCTGCTTCTATTACAGCATATTCACTTTCGCCTAATTTTTTAGCCTTATCCTGACCATACAATCTTGCATTATTAGCAACTTCTTCATCCCAAAAATATATACCAAAACCTCCTTCCGCATCCCTTTGATCTTTAAATCCACCTCTCATAATTTCTCTTCCTAAACTTGCAGATGTTCCATGATAGCCTTTCACTACTCCTCCCTGTCTTTCTTTTTTTGCGATCATACGATTTAAACTATCTAATTGTTCTTGGCTTTGTGGACCTCTAACTTGCGGTTCTCTGTAAGCTTCACCTATACTCATACAGTTAAATTATATCATGCAGTATTATATCAGATCTGCATATTCTTGCGGAGTGAGCCATTGGGCTTCGGGGATGACTTTGTAGTTGGGGTTTTTAACAAGAGTGGGTTTGCCGTCCTTCTCAATACAATAATAAGCAAAGCCGTGAAGTTTTTTAAGAGGTTCATAATCGGCATGGCCGGGCAAAGAGACAGGATCTGCTTCCTCAAAATTAACAGGGGAATCATCTGCTGTCACCAACCACTCCTTGCCTGTATTTACCACCAAATGACCCATGCCAGAGGGAATAAACACACTATCCCCCACCTTTACAGAAATAGCATAGAAGGTTTCAATCTCATCATCTTTATCCTGTTTTCTTTTTTGCAGAAGCACTATCCCTTCCCCCTGAATAATCCAATAAGTTTCATCAAGCTTACCCACATGATAATGGCCATAGGTCTTAATGTATTCCCCCCCAACTATACCTGTCTCCCAAACAGTAATATTTTTTTTATCCTTGCCGCCCCTGATCATGTAATAGTGGATTTCCGGGCCTGCCGCATCAGGATACAGAAGCACTTCTTTCATCTTTTCATGTGTTCTTTCGGCAAATGGTTTAAGCATATTTATTTAATTAGGTTATTCCAGTCTGCGCTAAATCTTTCAATACCAACATCAGTCAATTCATGATTTATATCAAAGTCCTGTTCAGCCCACTGCCTTAAGACTTTTAAGGGAGCAGTAATAATATCACTCCCCAAACTCTTTGCCTTAAGAAAATGACTAAGATTTCTAACACTGGCTGTTAAAACCTCAACATGCCCGCCTCCGCGTGGCCGTAGCCCGCTTCGGCGAGGCGAAGGCCCGTCTCCCTGCCTGTACATTTCCAGGATATTTCTGACCAAATCCATGCCGTTTTCTCCAATATCATCAAGCCTGCCTACAAAAGGGGAAATAAACACAGCTCCTTTTTTGGCACCTAAAGTGGCAGCATATACAGCAGCAGCCTGTTCCTGGGTAAAACATAAAGTCATATTAACTTTCATTCCTTCGGCGATAGATTTTTGGGCAGCTTCCAAACCCGCCTTGGTGATCGAGTATTTGATATGGGCATTGGGAATCCAGGAAAACATTTCTTTACCCTGTTTAAACATTTCATCAGCAGTAGTAGATTTATCGGCATAAACTTCAATTGAAACCGAACCGTTTGGAATTAAAGCGGAAATTTGTTCAACAATTGATCTGTAAAAAGAAAAAATTTCCTCTTTTGTAAATTTTTTCCCGGCTGTCGCCGGATTTTTGGCAATTAATGTAGGATTGGTGGTCTGGCCGTCTAAAAAGCCCAAAAGAGCAATTGCCTGTTTTGTTTCCTCAACATCACCACTATCTAGAAATATTTTCATGGACTTTCCTAACTATAGCATCACTGCCAATTTCTTCATAGTCTAAAAGCTCCTGGGGTTTCCCGCTTTTGGGCATTTTTTTAACTGCCAGGGCATATATTTTAGCTCCTGTTTGGGACAAAGCAGCGCAAACAGCTTCCCCTAATCCTCCTTCAAGATGATGATCCTCAACTGTAATTATAGCTTTTGTTTCCTCCGCGGCTTTTTTTAAGCTGGCAAGGTCTAAAGGTTTAATACTGTACAAATCTATTACCCGAACAAATATGTTACTCTTTTTAAGCATTTCATAAGCCTCCAAAGCCTCATGCAAAGCAATACCAGCTGCCACTATAGTCATCACATCTTTTTGGCTTTTTCGTAAAACTTTACTGCCTCCAATAGGAAACTGTTCGTTATTTTTATAAATTACCGGAGTTTCTTTCCTAGTAGTACGCAGATATACATTGCCAAAATGCTTTACAGACTCCTCAACTAACTTCTCTGTTGATACACCATCTGAAGGATAGAGCACCACACTGCCTATTATGACCCTAAACATAGCCAAATCTTCCAATCCCATTTGCGAAAACCCGTCTTCTCCGATAGAAACCCCCGCGTGAGATCCCACAAATTTAATATTGGTTTTGGCATATTGGGCCATTCTGATCTGGTCAAAGGCGCGGGTAAAAAAAGCGGCAAAAGTGGAAATAAAAGGGATTTTACCCCTACGGGCCAAACCCATGGCCACACCTACCATGTTTTGTTCAGCAATAAACATTTCAAAATAGTTTTTAGGATATGTTTTGGCAAATAAATCCGCATAAGTGGAATTGCTGGTTTCCCCATCCAAAACCACTATACTTGGGTATTTTGGAAAAAGCCTGACTAAAGCATTACCATAAGCTTTTCTTGTTGCTATCATTTCTCCTTTAGAATAATTCATAGTTCTTTAAGCGCCTTTTCCAGATCCTCTGCTGACAGAGCCTTGCCATGCCAGCCTTCTTTATTCTCCAAAAAAGAAACTCCCTTTCCTTTAATAGTTTTAGCTATAATCATGACAGGTTTATCCTTTGTTTTTATGGCTTTTTTAAATGCCCTAGTTATTTCATTAATACTATGGCCGTTTTTCACCACAATAGTCTCCCAGCCAAAAGAGCTAATTCTTTTTTTGTATGTTACAACATCATATCCCAGCATAGTTTCCCTGCTCTGGCCTAACCTGTTCACATCCAAAATCCCGATAAGATTATTAAGTTTATAAAAAGAGGCAAGCTGCATTGCCTCCCAAACCGACCCTTCTGCCATTTCACTATCCCCAAGCAGAACATAAGTTTTATAATTAACTTTATCTAAATATTTTCCGTTTAAAGCCATACCCACGCCTACGGACAAGCCCTGACCAAGAGAACCTGTTGGTACTTCTGTAAAAGGAAACTCCATAGAAGGGTGGCCTTCCAAAGGGCTGCCAAATTGGCGGAGGGTCAATAATTCTTCTTCTGATACTACTCCTGCTGCAACGTATAGTGAGTAAAATAAAGGCGAAGCATGGCCCTTGGAAAAAATCAACCTGTCATTTGTCGGCTTATCAATATTTTTAAAATCAAAATGAAAAAACCCTCCAAAAAAGAGGGTAACAGTCAGCTCTACGGCTGAAAGTGAGGATGTGGGATGGCCTGAACCGGCTTTTGTAGTTGAGGTAAGAATATAGAACCTCACCAGTTTGGCCAGTTGCTTTAAATCTTTGGTTTCCATATGTTAGAATTGGGAAATGACACAACCCAAGCCGGAAATCATACCTGCTATTTTAAGCCAAACCATTGAGCAATTTCAAGAGGATCTTCAAAAACTTATCAACTCGAAAAATTTAAGCAGCGGTTGGGTGCATGTTGATTTTATGGATAACCAGCTTGTCCCAAATCAAAGCATTTTACCGGAAGATCTGGTCGGGGTAAATTTTGGAAACTTAAAAAAAGAAGCACACTTAATGGTAAAAAATCCAGAAACATGGATTAAAAAACTGCTTGATTTAGGATTTGAAAGAATAATTATCCATATGGAATCGCAGGGAAATATTGCTGCATACCTTAAACTAATCAAAAATGCTGGAGCAAAAGCAGTGTTAGCCATCAATCCTGAAACATCAATTGAGAAATTTAATGAATTTGTTTTATCAGCCGATGGAGTAATGGTGATGGGAGTACACCCGGGTTTTCAAGGGCAATCATTTGTTCCCGAAACTATTGATAAAATATCAAAAATCAAATCTCAAAACTGGCCGGTTAAAATTGAGGTTGACGGGGCAGTCAAAGACACTAATGCCAAACAAATTTTGCAGGCCGGAGCAGACACTTTAATATCCGGTTCCTATTTAATCAAGGGGGATCCTGACCAGAATTTGGCCAACCTGCTTAAAGCTTGCATATAAGCGGCCAAGCGAAGTGAAACCTTTTCCCTTCTGTAAATTTCCCAGACTTTTTCAAATGCTTCATTCATGGCTTTTTTAAGCTTTTCTTCAACTTTTATCTTTGACCAGCTCTCGTTTTTAATATTCTGCAGCCATTCAAAATAAGATACTGTAACTCCACCTGCATTTGCCAAAACATCAGGCACCACTAACACTCCTCTTTTTTGTAAAATACTGTCTGCTTCCTGACTGGTTGGTCCATTAGCCATTTCCAGAATAATTTTGGCTTTGATGCGATGAGCATTTTCTTTGGTAATAGCATTTTCCAGGGCGGCCGGCACTAAAATATCAACAGCCAGTTCCAGCAGCGCCTCTTTGGGAACAAGCTTCTTTTTATTAAATATAGCCTCTCTTGAATTTGATACAGCCACAATTTTGTATCCGTGGCTGGAAAGAAAACCTGCCAAATTTGACCCGACATTGCCAAAGCCCTGAATAGCCACAGTCAGGGGTTTTTTCAAGCCTAACTTTTGAACTAATTTCTCCAGCACAAAAAACCCTCCCAAACCTGTTGCCTCTTCTCTTCCTTCTGATCCACCATGATCTAATGATTTACCGGTAATCACTGCTTTATCTCCGTATTCGTCAGCAAACCAGTCCATGATTTGTGAATTGGTATTAACATCAGGAGCCGGCACATCTACCCTCGGCCCTATATTTGGGGAAAGCGCCCTGGCAAAAGCCCGGGTTAATCTTTCCAATTCTTTTTTTGAAAAGTTTTTGGGATCAATTTGCAACCCACCTTTTGCCCCTCCAAAAGGCACATCAACTAAGGCGTTTTTAATAGTCATTAGAAATGCCAGTAACTTTACTTCATCCAAATCTACATCAGGATGATAGCGAAGTCCCCCTTTATACGGACCAAGCCAATTATTATGTTGAACTCTATAACCCCGCACTATTTTGATTTTACCCGAATCAAGCTTTAACGGGATATTAACTTCAATTTGCCTTTGGGGCACCAGCAACTGATTGATAATCCCTAAAGAGGTATTGGTTTTTCTGACCGCTTCACGAAGCATCATGTACAGCTAATGATACTGTCTTAACTACCTCCGGGTCAAATATGGAGGGCACAAAATTATCCGGCGTTGGATCTTTAATAATCCTGGAAAGCGCCTCTGCTGCTGCCAGTTTCATCCGCGGGGTAATTTTTTTAGCCCGAGCCTTGATGGCTCCTTGAAAAATTCCCGGAAAAACCAAGGCGTTATTAACCTGATTAGGAAAATCAGAGCGGCCTGTGGCTATAAACCGTACCCCCATTTTTTTGGCATCAGCCGGTATGATTTCCGGATCGGGGTTGGCCATGGCAAAAATAATAGGGTCTTTTGCCATTTTTTTGATATATTCAGGCTTTAATACCCCGCCTCTTGATAAACCAATAAATACATCTGCTCCCTCCAAGGCTTTTGATAGATCCCCTATCGCATTATTTTTATTGGTAAATTTTGCCAGATCCATTTTGAAAGAATCAAGACCTTTTCTTTCACGGTGAATAATACCTTTGCTGTCAACCACAATCACATCAAAAACAGCACTGCAATACAAACTGTCCATTTCGTGGCAGGTTAGCATTTTGGCCACAGCCGTGCCAGCAGCTCCGGCCCCGGAAATCACCACTTTTAAACCAAACCAATTTCTTTTGGATAGGCCTACCGTTGCCCGCAATGGGCCTAAAATAGCAATGGCTGTTCCGTGCTGGTCATCATGCATCACCGGAATTCCCAAATCCATCAAAGCTTCCTCTATTTCAAAACATCTGGGCGCGGAAATATCCTCCAGATTGATAGCAGCAAAAGTAGGGGCTATAGCCTTAATAATTTTAATTATTTCCTTAGGATCTTTCTCGTCAATTACAATGGGAAAAGCGTCCAATCCGGCAAATTCTTTAAAAATCAAGCATTTTCCTTCCATAACAGATAAAGCAGCTTCGGGTCCTAAATTTCCCAAACCTAAAACAGCAGAGCCATCAGATATTACAGCTACTGTTCTTCCTTTTAAAGTTAGGTCATAGACAGCTTTAGGATTTTGGGCAATGTATTCGCTGACTGCCCCGACTCCGGGAGTATAAGCAAGCGATAAATCATGTCTGGTTTTTAAAGCTACTCTGGAAACAATTCCCAATTTACCCTGAAACTTTTTATGAAGTTTTAATGCTTCCTCCCCATAATTCATGTTATGATTATATCATGTACCTTTTATTTGAAATCGGCGGCACAAATATGCGGATTGGAGTATCTGCTGACGGAGAAACCATTAAAGAAACGAAAATCATTCCTACTCCAAAAGAATTTGATCAGGGTATTCTAGCCCTAAAACAAGTTGCAGATGAGCTTTCCAAAGAAGGAATAACAGGAATTGCAGGAGGTATTGCCGGTGTTTTAGACAAAAACAAAAACGCGCTTGTATCAAGCTCCCATATCAAGGGGTGGATTCAAAAACCGCTAAAATCCGAGCTGGAACGAGTATTTGGCTATAAAGCTATTCTGGAAAATGATACTTATGTAAGCGGCATGGGTGAAGCTATAAAAGGAGCCGGAGTAAATAAGAAAGTAGTGGCTTATATAGCTTTAGGCACAGGAGTAGGCGGAAAAAGAATTGTAGATGGAAAAATATCTCTTGAGGACTCAAATTTTGAACCAGGGCATCAGATTATAGTTCCCTATGGTAATCTCTGCCATTGCGGAGGCAAGGGACATCTGGAAACTTATGTGGCCGGAGCATATTTGGACAGATCCAAAGCCAACTGGGATGAGGTGGCAAAGTATTTGGCAATTGGTTTAAACAACACCATAGTCCATTGGTCACCTGATATCGTAATTTTAGGCGGTAGCGTTATGAAAAGCATTCCGCTTGATAAAGTAAACACTTACCTCCAGGAAACCTTAACTATTTTTCCCCAGGCTCCTGAAATAGCTTTGGCCGAATTGGGAGACTTGGCAGGCTTATATGGGGGCTTGACAATACTAAAAACAAGGGTTTAATATAAAAATATGTCTGCTTTAACAGATGAAGTAAAAAATCTTATCACCTCTGCAGTTTCAGGAGCGGGAGACATTTTATCAACAGCACAAAATGTGGCTAAGGAAAATGTGGTCAAGGCAGTTCAGGGAGTGGGTACAGTTGCAGTAGACGGCATTCAGGCTATTGATGAAGTGGTGAGCAGCGGAGTTGAAGCTTTAGCAGGAACAGGATCTGCTCTTACAAATGGAGTTACAGGCTTAATTAAAGGAGTAGTTGGAGCAGCTAAGGAAGTTGGCGTTGGAACCGCAGAATCAGCAGGAGAAGCAGCTTCTGTTGCAATCAAAACTGCATCCAGAGTTGGCGAAGATATTGGTATAGTAGCTATTTCATCAGTTCAAGGAGCCATAGAAGCTGCAGGGGATATTGGCGAAGAATCGGCGGAACTGGCTAAAGGAGCTGTTTTAGGATCAATCAGGGCAGCAGATGAAATAGGTTCTGAAACAGGAAGTCTGGTTAGAAAAGCCTTACTTAATGCCGCAAGCCTACCTCATGATGTAATTGATGCTCTCTTAACAGGTAAAAGAGAATAACTCACTTTTCAATCTTTTTCTGCAGGTCGCTTAACAATTTTTTTGCTGATTCCTGTCCACCCAACCCAAATGCTATTCCTCCTGCTACTGCAATCATTGCCACAATACCGGTGAAAAGAATTCTTACCAGATCAGCTGCCACTCCCAGTTGATTCAAAACTACCAAAGCAGTAAAGAAAAACAAAGCGTATCTGGCTGTTGTAGCCAACAGATTGGATGATGTACCTCCCAATCCCTGACTGGCATTTTTCACCACTTCTGAAACAAGCCTTGCCACTACCAGACCAATAAACCCAATTACTACTGCCACAAAAACATTGGGTACATAAAATAGGAATTGATTCAAAAGATCTGTCACTCTGGTTAAACCCCAGGCTTCGGCAGCCGGAACCAAAAAGAGAATAACCACAGTCCATCTGACCAACTCCGACAAAAGCCCTATCCAGACTTTGCCTTTAACCACTTTTTCCGAACGCAACTTATTAAACCATGATGAAACACTACCCAGCCATTCATCAACTTTCAAAAAAGCAAGAAAGCGGATAACCGCTTCTTTAAACAGCGCGGCAACTGACAAGCCAACCAAAAGCAGTATTAAGCCTGCTATAAATTGAGGAAGGTATCTGCCAATGCTGGAAAAAAAATTACCCATTATTTGGGCCACTGTTGTACCAAGTGATTCCATTTAAATTTTCACCCCCTTTCCATATTAAAATTCTAAGGGGCAGACTATATTCATCATAATCACACTACAGGGCACCCTGTCAATACCCCGCTTAATCTGGTAAAATAAGTTAAAGCCCCTGTAGCTCAGTAGATAGAGCATTTCGCTTCGGACGAAAGGGTCGAGGGTGCAATTCCTTCCAGGGGCGCTACGCTCAGCGTAAACGCCTTATCGTGAGCAGCGTAAACGCCTATGTGGTATCTTTATATTGTAAAATGCAGGAATAATTCCCTATACACTGGTATAACAACTAATATAAGGAGATGGATATTTGAGCATAATAACAGATTAGGGGCAAAGTCAATAAGAGGAAAATTACCAGTGATATTGGTTTATAAAGAAGCGTATGATAATCAAATAGAGGCAGCAAGAAGAGAAAGAGAAATTAAAGGTTGGAGGAGAGAAAAGAAAATAAAGCTAATTAAAAGTATAAACTCAGGTGTAAGAAGTTTACACTGAAAACACATACTGTTTGAAATGAAGGGTTTACCCCCTAAAGGATTGAAGGGTTTACCCTGAGGAGTAAAACGACGAAGGGCCGGTAGCTCAATGGTAGAGCACTTCCCTCTTAAGGAATAGGTTGTGGGTTCGAGTCCCACCCGGCTCACATTAAAAATTCATAATATGATAAATAGAAAAATACCCGCTACCATGGCCACACAGCATCCTGACCATGCTGCAAAACCTTATTGGCACAAAGAGGCTTTTATCTCCACCCAATATGAAGCAGAAGAGGCTTATTTAGCCTTCTCCGATCTTGGAATTCAAGAATATAAATGGGATTGGGAAGGAAAATTAGTAGATGAGTCAATTTTAGAGCGCTTATTTTCAAATCATTTTAATTTTTTTAAAGAAAATCCTTTGGGATTAGATACTTTTCTTACTTTTAGACTGCCAAACCCCAAAGTGGAAACTGAATTTAGGATTGGCCGCGCCTTTATGAATCTTGCATCAGCCGCATCTACTGCTAAACATTTTAATCTGCCGTCCCCGCCCCTTTTTGAAGTAATTTTACCTATGACTGAAAATGCAGAGGAAATGCTGGCAATTCAGCTCGCGTATAAACAAATGCACAAATTAACCCATCCCTTGTACCGCCTTGAGGGCATCCTTACTATCCCCAGAATAATCCCTTTATTTGAAGATGTAAATACAATTATCAACTCGGACAAAATTTTAGAAAAATACCTTATCCTTTATAAAAAAAACTTTAAAAAATTACCTCCATATATGCGGCCTTATGTTGCCCGCTCTGACCCTGCCTTAAATTTTGGAATTGTGCCAACAGTTATCGCCATAAAAATTGCTTTATCCAAGTATTTAAAACTTGAAAAAAAATTGGGAATTTTGTTTTTTCCAATAATAGGCGCTGCTACTCTCCCATTCCGGGGAGGTTTAAATCCGCTTAACATTGAAAAATTTATAGAGGAATATAAAGGAATTAGGACCACTACAATTCAAAGCGCCTTCAGGTATGATTTTGATAAAGCCGACGTCAAGACAGCAATCGCAAAGCTTAATAAATTATTACCTTTGAAAAATGCGGATGAAATACCAATCAAGGACGCAAAGATTTTACAAGAACTAATCCCCTGCTTTGAAAAGCCTTATAGGGAAGTTATCGAGAAGGTTTATCTTACGGTAAATAAGATTGCCTCCTACTTTCCGAAGAGGCGCGAGAGAGTACAGCATATAGGTTTATACGGATATTCCAGGGGTGTTGGAAAAGTAAAGCTTCCAAGAGCAATTACATTTAATGGAGCTTTTTATTCACTGGGAATCCCTCCTGAATTAATAGCAACCGGCAGGGGATTAAAAAAAGCAAAAGAGTTAGGAGGACTAAATCTAATTAAAAAATACTATAAATTTATTAAAGAGGACCTGATAGAAGCAGGGAAATATTTAAATAAGGAAAATTTAATAAATTTAAGCATTAAATCAAAAATCTGGAAAAAAGTCCTGGAAGATGTTTTAAGTATTGAAGAAATTTTCAATATTTCTTTAGGCCCAAAAACAGCAGATGAAATAAAACATGCAAAAATTGTTAAAAAAATTATTCTGCTTTTAAATCAGGGTAAAAACCCTCAAAAGGAAATCGAACAGGCTGCAATCCTGCGTCACAGTTTAGGGTAACAGATCATTAATTTTGCTTAGCAGCGGTTCTACTTTTTTAAGATAAACTATATTGTATTTGGGGAAATACAAAAAGGTGGCAGGGGCATCTTCCAGAAGGGTTTTTTGAAAATCAACATATTTTTGTTTTCTCTCTTCCTGCGTTAGTGCTTTTCTGCCGTCTTCCAAATCTTTATCCACCCTGGCTGATGAATATTTAGTCAAATTGGTTTTTTCTTGTGTAGAGTGCCAGAGGAAATACTGATCAGGATCTTCCGGTATGCTTTGGGTAATTAAAAGAGCCTGGAAATTTTGGGGGATACCGGCTTCCAAACGAAGTTTAGTGTCAAATCCCAACTTTTTCCATTCTGCTGCAACTAACTTACCCACCTCTTCTAAACTTGTTGTGGTGGTTAATACAAGCTCCTGCTTCAGTTTTTCCAGAGAAAGAGCTGATTTGGCCCTTTCAAGCGCAGCTTCCGCCTCTTTTGGATTTGACAAATACTTTTTGGCATCCGGATCAAAAGCCCAGGACTTTGGAGGATACGGATTATTGGCTATTTCCTCTTCATCAATTTGAGGCGCAGAATAACTCAATGCCTGCCTCATAGAGCGGCTGGATAGAAGCGGATCCTTGATATAATATAAAATAGTCACAATTTTGCTAAAATCAATTTTTTGCTTTAAAACTATTTGTGGATTTTCTTCCTGCGGAAACGGATTGGACAATCCCATTAGAACCTGTACTTCTCCAATATTAAAACCCCAACCAGCTACTTTTTCACTGGGATAAAAGCGGATAATAATTTGAGGAAGACCCTTTTGCAAAGGCTCAAGAAAGATTTTGGTAATAAAAATTCTGCTTTTTTCTATTTTGGAAATTCTATAAGGTCCAATGCCAATTTTCGTACTTTTTTTAAAAACCGGGTTTGTTAAAAGACTGGGGAAAGGAGAATAAGAGTCTTTTAGCTTAAAGGAAATTGTGTACTCATCAGGTATACTCATTTCCGCATCAGGGATATTAAACTCAAAATCATTGGCAGTTAAAAAAGTATTATCGCTCCATTTTAAATTTTCTTTAATCTTAAATTTAAAAATAGTGCCGTTGTTATTTACTTCCCTACTTGAAACAAGTTCCATAAAACCAACAGACAAAAGGCTGGTGACCTCCACCGGCATATCATGTTCCTGATAAGTTCCAACCATGCCTATCCGTAAAATACTGGAACCTGGAAAAAAATTAAATTTAGCCTGCACTAATCCCAAAAGCAATATGAACAAGAATGGAATAAAAATCCATTTCCACCATCTTGCAATTAAATGCACGAAAATTAGCACAAGGATTTTAAAAGCCTTAAAGTTTAAATTTAAAATAGCCATTAGATAAAAAGGCCAAGCAGGGCAAGGAGTATGAAAAACAAGGAAAATAAGATTGTTCCTTTAAACAGCAGTTTTTCCGCACCTCTTTTGGTTCTATAAAATGAAAAATCCCCTCCAAAGCCGCTGCCTAATCCTGTCCCCTTTTGTTGAATAATAATTATCAAAATAAGCACAATGCCTAAAATAATTTGTACAATATAAATGCCTGTTTTCATAGGTTTTGATCATTATACAACAAACTTTAAGTTAATCCATCACCCAATGAAGAAAATTAGTAATAACCCCTATGAGAAACGAAGCTAAAACAGCCACCAAAAGAGGAGATAAGCTAACGCTTGGTATAATAAAACCATTAGTAGAAAATCCGGGAAAATTATAGGGAATTAAGCGGAAACTGGAAACCAGGGTAGTTAAAACATAAAGGGCAACTACATTTGTAATCCAGGAAAAAAACCCCAAAGTCATCAGGTTTAGCGGCAAAAGCAGGATTTTTAAAATAGGCACCAAAATCATATTGATCAGGGCAAATACCAAAGCTCCTATCAGCAAAGATTGAATTCCACCAGTAAACATAAGGCCCTTAACTACCTGGGTGGTAATCCAAAGCGCAACCAGATTAATAAGATAAAAGCGCAGTAATCTTTTCATGTAAGTATTATTTTATCATGTAATTTCCGGTGATAGCTAAGGGCAAACCTGTGGGCTTCGTCACGGAGTTTTTGCAATAGTTTTAAGGCAGGAGATTTTCTTGGTAGTTTTATGATTGGGCCTTCAGGAGGATATAGCCATTCCAATCTTTTAGCCAGTCCAAAAACGGGAATTTCTAAATCAACTGCATTTGCCTGACCGCGTCCACCATCGACTATAATTAAATCCGGCAAGAGCCAATCATTTCTTAATCTTCTTTGAATTATTTCCCTCATCATTCCAACATCATTTGGCTTGTTTTCTGTTCTGATTTTGAATTTTCTATACTGGCTCTTGTCTATTTCCCCATTGGTTAAAACTACCATGGAACCTACTGCTTCTTTACCGGAAATATTGGAAATATCATATCCTTCTATTCTTTCGGGGATTTTTTTTAGACCTAAAACTTTTTGGAGTTCTTGTAAGGCTAGTTTTTTTTCATCCTCAAGAAAATTTGGATTGTCAAGATATGAAAAAACTCTTTGTGACTGGGTTAAATAAAAAATCCCATCAATGGTTTTTTTTATTTTCCCGGCCTTTTCAAAATTTTGCTTTTTAGCCTCATCCAACATTTCTTTGTTTAACTCTTGAATTAAATTTTCTTTTTTACCGTCCAAAAACTTTATAAATCTATTGATAATTTTTCTGTAATCTTCCTGGGTTATTTCGCCAATGCAAGCTCCTGAACAAAGATTAAGATGATAATAAAAACACGCTTTTCTTCCTCCATTGCACCAAGGAAAAACTTTTCTCAAACTCCCAAGAGTATTTTTAACTGTAGTAGATGAAGGAAAGGGCCCAAAAAAATTCAATGAGTCTTTTAGTTCATGTTTTCTGGCAGTGATAATTTTTGGGTATGTTTCCTTGGTAACTTTAATATATAAATAATCTTTATCATCAATTAGCCTGATATTAAATCTGGGTAAGTATTTTTTAATTAAATTAGCTTCTAAAATTAAAGCTTCCAGTTCTGATTCAACTACCATAGTTTGAACATCATCAATTTTACTCACCAAATTTTTTATGCGGACACCTCTAAGGTGTACGCCTGAAAAATATGAAGCAATCCGGCTTTTTAAATCAATGGCTTTGCCAACATAGATAATTTGTCCGGTTTTATCTTTAAATAAGTAAACTCCGGGTTTACGGGGAATTCTTTTTAGGTTTATTTTTGAGTTTAACATTAACAGGTGAGATTTTAAGCACTCTGCGGCGGATAATCAAGCCTCCCAAAATAGAAAAATAAATTACTGCGCCAAAACCAACAAGGCCAAAAACTACAAAAGGAGTTGAACCAAAAGCAAAAAAAGGGCTGATAGAGATTTCTTTGGTATATTTTTGGCCGGCTACTGTAACAGTTACACGATCTTCGTATGAATCAAATATTGATTTGGTTCTCACATTAAATTCAAAATTAGCCTCTCCGTATGCGGGAATAGGTCCAGTAGATCTAGTAGATACATCCAGCATATTTAATCTGTCGCTTGAAACCAACATGCCTGTTGTGGCAAATAAAGCATTACCCTGATTGATAAGCTTAACCTTCATTTTACCGGGTAAGCCTGCCAAAATAGTGCCGGGCGTTTCAATTTTCACATCTATTTGCGGTTTTCCCAAAAAATCGTTTTCCGAAAGAGTAACTTTAACATCACGGCTATCTGCTCCCTCATATTTATACGACCCGGCAGGCACCGGAGAAGTGGAGGATGAGCCCTTAATGGAAAAAACAAAATGATTTAGGTCCAGACGGGAGAAATAATCAACCCCCCCTGTGGTATTTTCCCAGGTTGGATCAACCATTACCCAGCCGCGGATTTCATCAAAATACTCGGGCCAGGCATGCAAAATATCCCTGTTTAAAGACAAAGGCCGTAAACTGGGGTTAGCAGAATAGGCATACCCGTCAAGCTCCCGCGCCGGTATGCCTGCAGCCCTGGCCAGAGTAATAAAAAGATCTGTAAATTCCATACAAACTGCCGAGCCGGGGTTATTTAAAACAGTTAAGGCTCCAAATCTTTCAATATCAGCATTTAATCTTGATGAATCATATTTTAATGAATCAACTACGAATCTATAAATAAGTTTAACCTTTTCTTTTGCTTCGCTGTGCTCTTTACCAGCCAAAATTTCAGCCAGTTTTGAGGTTATTTGAGGATGATCCCTTTCCCAGTATTTATCAACAGAAGTATATTTTTTCCTTAATTCTCCGTCTAACACAGGATTTTTATTCTTAGAACTGACATAGAGCTTGGCAGATCCTATTACTTTCACATCCATTTTTTGACCGCGGGTTAACCTATACCAGGCCAAATAATTTCCGTCCGCATCTACTGTCACATTTAAGGGTTTTGGTTCTATTCTTTGAAACAAAACATCCTGAAAAGCGCTGTCCGGAGGCAATGCAATATTGGTTAAAACAGGCATCAGGTTGGAGTTTTCCAGATGATAGATTAAATCAAAATCAAAAAGTTGTTTGGTGCCAAAACTGGCTAAAACTCCGGAGTTTGCAAGCTGGTTTTTTTCAAAAGTCAAAAATATTTTTCCGTATTGCAGGGTCTGTGTTTTTGGCTGGGGGCTGATTAAGGTTGGTTCCCCAAAGCCTTGGGGGACCTGAATTGTTAAATTATAGCTTTCCAGATTGTCTGCGGGGGATATTTTTGGGGCTCTAATTTCCCAAACCTTACCAATTTTCTCGGCAAAATCCTTGGATTTAAACTGCAAGGTCCAAGGTAAAATCTTATCCAACCCTGCTACCTGTTGGTTGAATTTAACCGCAATCGTGGTGGAGCTACCCTGTTTTTCGCTCGTAACTTCCATGGCTCCACTTTCATCAGAAGCTTTGATATCGGAAATTTCTGTTGCGCCAATAGTTAACTTAAATTGGTTGGCATAGTATTGAGAGGTAAGATTTCTTAAAGTAATCTTTTGGGTAACAGTGGCTGTTCCATCCAAGCCAATGTCATAAATTACATTGTATGAGGTGGCAAAACTAGCCTCTTCTTTTGGCTGTTCCTCAGCAGACAAAATAGCAGCCGGAAATAAATAGAAATACAATATAAATGCAATAAAAACCAAAATTTTCTTAACCACTTGATTTATTGTAACAATTCTAAATAATTTTAGCCAATTAGCTTGACACCTTAGAGGTGTACGCATAAAATAAAATTATGCCGGGACGAATTATTCCTCTTGTAACTGGTCAGTTTTATCATATTTTCAACAGAGGTAGTGATAAACGCAATATTTTTTTACAAAGCAGGGATTATAAAAGGTTCCAGTATACATTTTATTACTACCAATATGCTGGTCCAAAGAGAAGATTTTCCAAATTGTCAAAGTTAGATTTTAAAAATTTCCAACCTGATCCTGCTAAAAAATTAGTTGAGATAATTGCTTACTGTTTAATGCCCAACCACTTTCATTTTTTAATAAAGCAGTTAAAGGATGGTGGCATTCCTAATTTTATGAGCAGTTTATGTAACAGTTATACTAAATATTTTAATATAAAAAACCGCCGGGTTGGTCCGCTTCTGCAAGGAAAATATCAAAATGTGCTGATAGAAAGCGAGGAACAGTTATTACATGTCTCAAGATATATTCACCTTAATCCAATAGTTTCCGGTATCACGAAAAACCTTATTAATTATCAATGGTCTTCTTATCCTGAATATATTGCGGGATATAACCATTTTTGCCAGCCAAAAGAAGTGTTGAGTTTATTTCCTTCTCCCCGGAAATACCAGGAGTTTGTAGACAATCAAATTGATTATGCTACTACTTTGGAGATTATCAAACATCAGGTTATTGATATTAATGGCTAGTTTGTGCGGACACCTTAGAGGTGTACGCACTATAAAATTTTGGCCAAATATTGGCCGGTGTAGGAGGATTTGATTTTACTTAAATCATGAGGGGTGCCTTGGGCTACTACTTTACCTCCTAAATCCCCGCCTTCAGGGCCTAAATCTATTATCCAATCCGTATTTTTAATCACATCAAGATTATGTTCTATGATAATCACGGTATTTCCAAAATTCACCAGTTTGCGGAGTATTGCCAGTAATCTTTCAATATCTGCAAAATGCAAACCAGTTGTTGGCTCATCCAAAATATATAAAGTATGGCCGGTTGGCCTTTTAGATAGCTCTGAAGATAGCTTTATTCTTTGGGCCTCTCCTCCGGATAAAGTGGGGGCAGGCTGGCCTAATCTGATATAACCTAAGCCCACATCAAAAAGCACCTGCAATTTATTTTTAATCTGGGGAATATTTTCAAAAAATTTTAAAGCCTCTTCCACTGTCATTTCCAGCACTTCGGATATATTTTTATCTTTAAAATGGATTTCCAAAGCCTCCCTGTTATATCTTTTGCCATTGCAGGCCTCACAAGTTACATAAACATCAGGCATAAACTGCATTTCAATTTTTAAATTGCCTTCACCCTCACAAACCTCACACCTGCCACCCTTGACATTAAAACTGAATCTGCCCGGTTTATAACCTCTGATTTTGGCTTCCGGAGACATGGAAAATAAATCACGGATAAAAGTAAAAGCCCCGGTATAAGTGGCAGGATTAGAGCGTGGGGTCCTGCCAATCGGGCTCTGGTCAACTAATACTACTTTGTCAATATTTTCCACACCCTCCAAACTATGATGCAAACCCGGTTTTTCCCTTGATTTATAAATTTTCTGGGCCAAAGCTTTAAATAAAATATCATGAATTAGGGTGGATTTGCCAGAACCGGAAACTCCTGTAATAGCAATAAATTGGCCTAGGGGAAAAGAAACATTAATATTTTTTAAATTATGCTCGGAGGCTCCTAATATCCTCAATAATCTGTCATTCGACAGAGATCCTTCGACTCGTCCGCCTTCGGCGAGACTTCGCTCAGGATGACCTACGGTCACTTTTTTCTTACCTGATAAATATTTTCCTGTTAAAGAATGGGGATTTTTTTTAATTTGATCAGGAGTGCCTATGGCCACAATTTCTCCTCCATGCTCCCCTGCCCCGGGCCCAATCTCCACCATTAAATCAGCATTTTCCATGGTCTCGGCGTCATGCTCGTTCACTATTACCGTATTACCCAGATCCCGCAGTCTTTTTAAGGTTTCTATCAACCTGGAATTGTCCCGTTGATGAAGGCCAATAGACGGTTCATCCAAAACATATAGCACACCTGAAAGTCCTGACCCAATCTGGGAAGCCAGACGAATCCTTTGAGCCTCACCTCCGGCCAAAGTCATGGCAGCCCTATCTAGGGTTAGATAATCAAGCCCCACATCAACCAAGAATTGCAGCCGTGCAATAATTTCTTTCAAAATTGGTTTGGAAATTTGTTTTTCACGCTCGGACAGCACATTTAATTTTTTAAACCAATCTAAAGCTTCTTTTATTGACTGGGTGCATACCTCGGCAATATTTAATTTGTCTATGGTGATAGCCAAAGATTCATTTTTCAAGCGGGCGCCACCACATTGCTGGCATATTTCTGATACCATAAATTTTTCAATTTCACTTCTCACAAAATCAGACTCTGTTTCCTTGTATCTTTTTTCCAAATAAGGAATTAAACCTTCAAAATTGCTGTCAAAATGAGTCCATTTGCCTAACCTGTTTTTTCCCTCAACTCTAAATACTTCCTGCTCTGCTCCAAAAAGCAAGATTTTTTTAGCTTCATCCGTGAAATTTCCCAATCTGGTATTTAAATCAAAGCCATAGTTTGCTCCCACTGATTCTATGATTCTGGTAAACCATGTTTCATGGGTAGCCAGTTTAGCCCAAGGCAAAATTCCTCCTTCGGCAATGGATAAAATAGGGTTTAAAACCAAGCTAGGTTCTATTTTCAAAATGTGACCCAGTCCGGTACATTTTGGGCAAGCTCCGTGGGGTGAATTAAAAGAAAAAGTCCGTGGTTCAATTTCCGGCAAGGATAAATTATCAACAGGGCAGGCAAATCTTTCCGAATATAAATGATCCTGCATTTTTTTAGGGTTTTGGGGGAATTCCAAAGAAGCATCCAAAACATCGCAAATTACTACAGATCCTTCACCCATTTTTAGCGCTGTTTCAATACTTTGTGATAATCTTGAGTAAGTATTTTGTTCATGTATACTTTCTTTACTCAAAACAATCCTATCAACTACTAAATCAATAGTATGTTTGTTGGTCTTAATTAAGACTAAATCATCTGAAAGATCCCTAGCTTGTCCATCAACCCTGACTTTGGAAAAGCCTTTTTTCTTTAAGTCTTCAAAAAGCTGGGAATACTCCCCTTTTCTGTCTTTGACTATTGGAGCCAGAATCATAATTCTTCTGGTTTTTTTTGTTTCTTGTATCTTGTTACTTGTTACTTGTTCAGCTATTTGCTGAACACTCATTTGGCTAATTTCCCTGCTACAAATAGGGCAATGAGGATGGCCTACCCGGGCAAATAAAAGCCTCATGTAATCATAAATTTCCGTAGTTGTTCCCACAGTTGATCGTGGGTTATGCGAAGCTGACTTTTGGTCAATGGAAATGGCAGGAGACAAGCCTTCAATATTATCAACATCGGGTTTGTCCATCACCCCTAAAAATTGGCGGGCATAAGCGGACAGAGACTCAACATATCTTCTCTGGCCCTCGGCATAGAGAGTATCAAAAGAAAGAGATGACTTGCCTGATCCGGAAATTCCAGTAATAACAATAAGTTTATTTTTAGGAAGCTCAAGGTCAATATTTTTTAAATTGTGCTCCCTAGCACCCCGTATAATTATTTTGTCACTAGACATAGGAATGTGTAATTTTACCAGTTCTGGCAAAATTTTGGAAGTCCTAAAACGGCTTTGTTATATTTGAAATGGCATAAAATATAGGATATACTTTCGCATTATGAAGCCCGAAATCCTAACTATACAAAAAAAGGATGATTTTTATTTGTGGTTGGATTCAAAAGTGCCAAGATTTAGATATAAAAGAATTACTATAGATCCTACTATATTTGTACTTGGATTATCAGCAACTATGGCTTCTGGCATTTTTTTAAATAGTCTTCCTACAGATTTAAGGTATTATCAATCTTTAATTGCTGGTATGGTTTACTGGATTAGTGCTGCCATTGATGATGAGACAAGTAGACGTCTAGTTAATTCTATAAATAGATTTGAACAGCAATCAGGAGTAACATCTCCCTTTATAGAAAGTAATCCTTTTGCTTCCGAAAGACCTACATTGGATTTTTTCTCTAGCTTTCATATGAGGGCCATAGATGCAGTTGCATGTACTCTAAGCATTTTAGTACCTACGGCTGGTATAGGAATAGGTATAGTAAAATTATATGCAGGTTTCAGTAATTATCGCGCGGAATCATTTCATGAGAGAAGATTAAAGGATTATACTTAATTTCCTAGTCCAGCATTTTGGCTCTTGTATTTTTACGGCAATTGTGGTAATATACAAACATAACAAGTTACCAGCGACGCCTCGGCGGGGTTTTTATTTTTAAGTATTGTAATATCAATAAAATTTACATATAATTTTTATGTGGCTTCAGGTGATGTTTATTTTAAAATTAAAACACCACTTGGGGTAATAATCAGGACAACCAAGAAATACTGGCAAACTATTATTACCATAAAGCATCCCAGTATCTCAAAGTATGAGAAAGAGGTAAGGGTAACGCTTAAAAGTCCTGACCGGATTAGCAAAAGTAAACAGGATAAAAGAGTACATTTGTATTATAAAAGTCTTGGTAAATTAAATATCTGCGTAGTTGCTGATCATGTAACAGAAACAGAGGGTTATATTATCACTGCATATTTAACAGACCGTATTAAAGAAGGAGAACAAATATATGTCAAAAGTTAAAATATATTATGATGAAAAGGGTAAATCATTAAGTGTTTGGTTTGATGACCCTAAAAAAGAAAGTTTAAGTGAAGAAGTGGGCGATGGTGTAATTTTAAGTAAGGATAAAATGGGTAGAGTTATTGGATTTGAAAAGTTATATGTTGACTTTCCAAAGAAAAAAGCCTCATCAGCTTACCCCAGAATTATAGAAGTTCCTGTATTTTCCGGATTCGGATTAACTGCTTAATTCTTTAATTTGATCACGTAGTCTAGCTGCTTCTTCGAAATCTAATAACTCTGCTGATTGTTTCATTTGGGCTTCCAGATTTTTAATCATCTTTTTTCTTTCATTTATTGGAATATCTTCCACAGTCAAATCCTTTTTCCCTAAGGTTTCTTCCAGTTCCTCCACTTTTTCAATTAATCTATCCCTAAGGGGTTTAATAATACTTTTTGGAATAATGCCATATTTTTTATTGTAAGTTTCCTGCACTTTTCGCCGGCGGTCTACCTCATCAATGGCTGCTTTCATGGATCCAGTTATAGTATCTGCATACATAATCACCTTGCCATTTATATGCCTTGCAGCCCGTCCCATGACTTGAATCAAGGAAGTACGCGAACGCAAAAAACCCTCCTTATCCGCATCTAAAATAGCAACCAATGATACTTCCGGCAAATCCAAGCCTTCACGAAGAAGATTAATACCCACTAAAACATCATATTTACCCAAACGGAGCGAGTGTAAAATATCTGTCCTTTCCAAGGTTTTAATATCAGAGTGCAAATAATTAACTTTAATCCCCCTCTCTTTAAGATAATCAGCCAAATCTTCAGCAGTCCTTTTGGTTAAAGTAGTAACTAAAGTTCGCTCACCTGCAGATATTCTTTTTTCTATTTCAGAAATTAAATTCTCTATCTGACCTGTAATTAGTCTAATACTAATTTTTGGATCTAATAACCCCGTTGGCCTGATCAGCTGTTCTACAACTTGGCTGGACAAAGATAGCTCATATTCATCAGGAGTGGCCGAGGTATAAATAACTTGTTTAATTCTTCTTTGAAATTCATCAAATTTTAAGGGCCGGTTATCCAAAGCAGAAGGTAATCTAAATCCAAACTCTATTAAAGTTTCTTTTCTGGACCTGTCCCCATTATACATACCCCTAATTTGAGGCAAGGAAATATGTGATTCATCAATAATAACTAAATAGTCTTGTGGAAAATAATTAAGAAGCGTGTATGGAGGCTCGCCTGATTTTCTGCCGTCAAAATATCTGGAATAATTTTCAATGCCGTTGCAATATCCATATTGCCTGATCATTTCCAAATCATAATTGGTTTTTTGTTCAAGTCTTTGAGCTTCTACCAACGCGTTTTTTCTTTTTAGTTCTTCTAACCTGATTTCCAGATCATTTTCAATCTGCTTAATCCCGGGTTTTAACCTCTGCTCTGGAGTAATATAATGCTTGGCAGGGTAAATAACCTGTGTTCCTTTTAAAATTTCTGTATTACCTGTAACTATTTCTAACCTACTTGCTTTTTCTACTCTGTCTTCTAAAAACTGCAACCTGAAACCTTGATCCATATATGATGGAAAAATATCCAGAGTATCCCCCCTGACTCTGTAAGTTCCTCTTTTAAAATCAATATCCGATCTTTCGTAGTACATTTTCTGCAGGATTTTCATGACTTGTGGCATGGTAGTTTTCATACCTTGGCCTATTTCCAAAATAGCTTGACCATACTCAATTGGTGAACCAAGGTTATAAATGCAGGAAACAGAAGCAACCACAATAACATCTCTTCTGGTTAATAAAGATGCTGTGGTGGAAAGGCGCAATTTTTCTATTTCTTCATTAATGGAGGCATCTTTTTCAATATAAGTGTCACTTTGGGGAATATATGCTTCCGGCTGGTAATAATCATAATAGGAAACAAAATACTCAACTGCATTTTTAGGAAACAAACTTTTAAATTCCTGTGCCAGCTGTCCTGCCAAAGTTTTATTATGGGAAATAATCAAAGTGGGCCGCTGGACTTTTTGAATCACATTAGCCATAGTAAAAGTTTTCCCGGACCCGGTGACTCCCAAAAGAACCTGATGTTCAAATCCCTTTTCCAAACCATTTACTAATTTAGAAATTGCCTGCGGCTGATCCCCTGTTGCCTTAAAATCAGATATAATCTTAAACTTTCCCATAACATTTAATTCTACCACGCTGATACAGTTTTACCCAGTTGACAGTTTCGGGTTAAGTTTGATAATGTTTAGGGTACTATATGCCGATTACTCTTTACCGCAGACAAAAACAGATTCTGGATTTTATCAAACAATATATCAACAAATACGGCTTTGCTCCCACCCTCTCCAATATTGCCGAAGCAATCGGCGTTTCCTCTTTGGCAACAGTTCACGAACATCTTGGTTCAATGGTAAAAAAAGGGGTCATCAAAAAATATGAAGGAGCAGTCCGCGGCATTGAGGTGGTAGATCAGAAAATTTCCCAAGCTCTAGCCGGCATTGAACTGCCAATTTTAGGTTTTATCGCTGCCGGATCTCCTATCATGACCTATACCGATCCTGATGCCACCCTGAACATCCCTCCGGCCATGATTTCCGGCAAAAAAAGATCATTTGTGCTGCAGGTCAAAGGCGATTCCATGATTGAAGACGGCATTTTGGACGGTGATTTTGTCATAATCGAGGAACAACTGGAAGCTTTTGACGGAGATATAGTGGTAGCTCTTCTTAATAATGGCCTGGCCACTTTGAAACGGTTTTTCAAGGAACCAAATCGCATACGCCTTGAACCTGCTAACTCTTCCATGTCCCCAATTTATTCAACAGATGTAAAAATTCAGGGCAAATGTGTGGGGGTTATCCGCAGGTTTAATTGACAACAAAAGTACAATTCCTTAACTTTTGTTGTCATCCTGAGCGAAGCGATAGCTGAGTCGAAGGATCTTTCTTTTTCTGTTATACTATTCTTCATGCATTTTGATCTTGCTTCTTTAATACAGACTATTGGCTATTTTGGAGTTTTTGCTATTGTTTTTTTGGAATCAGGCATGATGGTGGGTTTTTTCTTCCCCGGTGACTCACTTCTTTTTACAGCAGGATTTTTAGCCTCTCAAGGTTTTTTGGATATCAAAATTTTAATTGTCGGCTGCTTTATAGCTGCTATAACCGGAGACAGCATTGGTTATTATATCGGCAAAAAACTGGGCCCTAAAATCTTCACCAAAAACAATTCTTTGCTTTTTCAGAAAAAACATCTGGAACGGGCCCAACAATTTTATGATAAGCACGGTGGTAAAACTATTATTTTGGCCAGATTTATTCCTGTTATCCGCGCTTTTGCCCCGGTGGTGGCGGGTGTTGGCACCATGAATTATAAAAGATTTGTGTTTTTTAATTTTCTCGGGGCAGTTTTGTGGGCAATTATAATTCCCCTTCTTGGCTTTTATCTTGGAAGTGCTATCCCAGATGTAGATAAGTATTTATTACCTATTGTAGGGCTTATTATAGTAGCATCGGTGCTACCTGCCATACACCATGTCATAATTAACAGGGGAAAATAATGCTTTATTTAGTAGCCACACCTATTGGAAATTTAAAAGATATTACTTTAAGAGCACTTGAAGCCCTCAAAGCTGCTGACGCTATAATTTGTGAGGATACCAGAAGAACTTCGATTCTTTTAAATAATTATCAAATAAAAAAGCCTCTAATAGTCTTAAATGATTATAATGAACACAAAAATGTATCACGAATAATAAATTTACTCAATGAAAGTCAAAATTTAGCTTTGGTCTCGGATGCAGGCACGCCACTCATATCTGATCCCGGATATAAACTGGTTAGAGAATGCCTAAAAAACAATATAAAAATTGACTCTCTACCGGGACCATCATCAGTAATCACAGCCCTAACTCTGTCAAGCCTGCCACCTGACAAATTTTTCTTTTTAGGCTATTTGCCGGAAAAGCCGGGCAGAAGAACAAAAGTTTTGAAAGAACTTTTACCAAATACTACTTATATTATTTTTATTGCTCCTCATAAGCTAATAAGAGTTTTAGGAGAAATGCAGAAGATTTATTGGGATATTGATGTTTGTCTGGCTCATGAATTAACCAAAATCCACCAAAGTATAGAAACCAAAAAAATTAGTGAGTGGCTGGAAGAGTTAGTTAGACCCAAGGGAGAATATGTTCTTCTTTTCAACTTGATACAGTAAATCCCGAACCGGTAGGGCTTCATAGCGTTCCACTACTACCCCGTAAACACCTTTTTCCACCAGAAAATCCAAAACTTCAGGGTATAAAACAATGCTTCCTGCTGCTAAAAATCGTTTTTTTGATTTATGCAAGAGTTTTAAGCCGTCTCCCAAAAATTTAAGCAGACCCCCAACCTGCCTTTTATAAAACGACAGTTCCGCCTCCGTATGATCAAAGCCGGAAAAATGGGCTATCAACTCATCCATATTTAAGACTACACCGTCCACTCCTGCTAAAAGATATTCTTCCAGATTAATAATATTTTCAGGAGTTGCCACTTCCATCCAAATCTGCAGAGAATTTTTTCTCATTAATTTTTTAACAGCCAGTTCTCTTTTTATTTGAATCAATTCCTCTACTGATCTAACAAACGGCACCACAATATGCACATTATTTAAGTTTTTTTTGTGTCTGACAAAATCCAACGCATCAAGCAGAGGATCCAATAAGCTTTTTTGATGCAGCAAACGAAGAGCACCCCGTACTTTCCCCATACCCTCGGATTTATCAGCCAATTTAAGCAGTATGGGCAAATCAGGAAAAGTTATAGCGGATTCAACCAGTTTCCATAGCAAATCTTCAAACGACTCTTTAGGTTTATTCAGATCAAGTATTTTTTCAGAAGCTATGTAAATACCATCACAATCTTCCATTGGTTGACCGGAGAATACCTTCACTGCGCTCTTCTTCCTGTCATTCTGAGTGATTAGCGAAGAATCTCTCAACTCGTTTGAGTCTCGCATACGCGAGGGATCCTTCACTGCGTTCAGGATGACAGGGGGAGTATATTGCAATACTTTCACAAGTTTCACTCCCCCATCCACCACCCACTCAAATTCATGAGGAATAAATAATTTTTTATTGGCCTCCATAACTATCTCATCCAGCTTTTTCAAATCATCCGGACGAAGCTTTCCATGCTTAACCGATATTACCGAATCATCCTGCAAACTATCAAAATACGCGCTTCCATAAGCTTCCGGCTTTTTTACAAAAATAACTACTTGCGGATCCAAATCCTCTGTAATACCTTGATAAAAACCATCTTTCCAAAGTCTTTGTTTAACCTGATCAAGCCATATTCCTAAAAGATCCAGCCAGAGATCTTTTACAGATTTAATTATCTTGCCACTCAAAAAAAATTGTTTATGTTTTCCCGCTTCTTTGGCTAAAATTTCCGGAACAGGAGTAGAGTTTATTTCTCTTTTCACCAAGTTCAGCGACTGTTCAAAGATTTCCTTATGTCCAAAATCAAAATGTTCCAGAACTGTTTTAAGATGAAGTTCGGGGGGCGTTACCGCAACACCAGCTGCAACAGGCAACCCAGCCCGTGCCAGCTTACCCAAAGCAACATTCAGCTTGCCAAAAATTAAGGCATCATTATTACTTAAAAGTTTTATGGGCAGAATTTCCAGCATATTTACTGATTAAGACTTAATTTATCACCAATTTTAATTTTTAGTCTTGAAATAGTCCCTGCATTAACTTCTAAAACCTTATCTACAGGCTCTTTTGGCACATAAATAGGCAAATCAGCATCTTTTTGTCCGGTCTGTGCCGGAGACACATTTTCCAGAAAATCCACAACCTGACCACCTTTAATCCAGATAAAATCCAAAGGAAAACTTACTCCTTTCATCCAAAAAGGATATTTGTCTTCTTTAGGAAAAATAAAAAGCATTCCAGTTCCCTCTGCCAATGAAGCCCTGCCTCCCAAACCCTTGCTTCTTTTGGGCTGCGTGTCGGCGATTTCCACTTTAAGCTTGGCTTCATTAACAATTACTTCACCAAATTTTGCCTGCTGCGGAAGAAAAGGAAGAGTTGTAATTTTGCCGATAAAAATTGCCACAGCTATAAGTATTAAAACCAGGAGCATAACAGACTGGATTAAAAACTTTTTCATATTTTCCCTGTATTTCTACCATATCACTACAAACACTTTTCCCACAAGCCTTTTTTTTCCATTCTGGCCTGTTTTTGCGCTTCCAAAAACTGGTCTGTAAACTTTACATCCGGGGGGATAGTTAAAACCTGACCATAACCTTCCCTGATCAGATAATCATTAACAAAAAGCATTGTGCCGTCTTCCAAAGGCAAATAAACAAAACGGAGTAATCTACCGTATTTGTCCTGATCCGTAATATCTTTTTCCAAAATCACCCTTTTGCCTTCCAGTAATTCCTTGATTTTATTTGAGGCTTCTTTGCCAAAACACTGTACAGGTTTTCTCGGGTCTTTGGTTTCCGGGGTATCAACCCCCAGTAATCTCACTCTTTTTTCACCTTCAATCTCTATGGTATCCCCATCTATAACTTTGGTAACAAGTATTCCGGAAGAGGTAATCTCTGGTTTGGAAACTTCTGTAGTCACAGGTTCAATAATATCTCCCCTGAAAGAAAACAAAAATAACAAGCCTAGGACCAATATAGCTATGGTAAATATGATAAGAAGCTTGGTGTTTTGAAACATATTCTAATCCACCCGGTCCATAACATAATAATAGCAAATTGAAGATAAATTTAGTAAAATACATTCATGGTCCGGTAGCTCAGTGGGTTCTGCACGCAGTGCGAACGATCCGTCAGTGACGGATCAGGAAGAGCAGAAGCAGCCGCGATGGCGGCTCAAGGATTAAATGCTAAGTTTAAAATTATAGTAGTTTTTTTATAGATAAAGTTTGGTCCGGTAGCTCAGTGGTAGAGCAGAAGCCTTTTAAGCTTTTGGTCCTGGGTTCGAATCCCAGCCGGATCACAGGATGATATAAGTGTTTTAACACAAATTTAGCTTCGAGATCTTAGCCATTGTAAATCGTCTAATATTCGTCTATAATACGTCTATATGTTTAATCCTCGTTATACAATTACGGATAATCTACTGGCAAATATTAAAAGAGTTTATACTCTAGTGAATGAATTAAATAACAGACGGTTTCCTCATGTTGTATTGGTAGAACTTGAAAAAACCGCAAGAGCTGTTTCAACTTATGCATCAACCAGTATAGAAGGTAATCCATTACCCTTAACAGAAGTTAAAAAAATTCTTAAGTCTAAACCTGCACACATTGGAGATAGCGAGAAAGAAGTTTTAAACTACAATAAAGCACTACAGGATTTAAATGAAAAACTTGAAAAGGCACAGGTAAAATTATCTCTTGATCTGATATTAAAAATTCAAAAGCAAGTGACCGTTGGACTATTGCCTAAATTTGAATCCGGAAAATTGCGAGAAAAACCTGTAGTCGTAAACGATCCAAGAACCAGAAAAGTTATATATTTACCTCCTGATGCAAAAGATGTTAGTAAACTTATGGGGGATCTTATCGGATTTGTAAATAGCAGCAGAGATAAAATAGACTCACTTATTTTAGCCGGTATTTTTCATAAGCAGATGGTAATTATTCACCCGTTTATGGATGGGAACGGAAGAACAACCCGCCTTGCCACAAAAGTACTTTTAGCTGAAATGGGATTAAATACTTTTAACCTCTTTAGCTTTGAAAATTACTACAACAAAAATGTTACTAAATATTTTCAAACTGTAGGAGAATTTGGTAATTATTATGAATTAGTAGATAAGGTTGATTTTACTTCTTGGCTAGGTTACTTTACAGAAGGAATCATTGATGAGCTCTTAAGGGTTCAAAAACTGCTTCCAGAAGTTGGAATAAGTCCAGAAACTAAACTTCAACCTCATCATCTCAAAATACTTGAGTTTATTAATGAAAAAGGATTTATTGCTGACCGGGACTGCGCAAAATTAGTTAACCGTGCAAAAGCAACACGAGCACTGGATTTTAAAAAGTTAATAGGTTTGGGGTTAATCAGTAGAAGAGCTAAAGGAAGAGCAACCTATTATGTTCTAAAGGGAAAATAACTTCTCTAAAAAAACTTTTACCTTTTGGTCCAGATTATGAGGGGTGGAATTATCTATGATATCTATAATTGCACTGCCTATGATAGCTATGTCCGCATAGGGCTTAATTTGTTTAATCCTTTCTTTGCTAGATATTCCAAATCCAACTGCAACAGGAATGTTAAAGTAGTTCCTGACATTTTTTAGAAAAGAGGCAATTTCCGGATCAAGATCTTTTTTAGCTCCGGTTATCCCCTGTCTGGCTGTACAATAAACAAACCCTTTGGCCACATCAGCATTTTTTTTAAGCCTTTTTGCTGTTGACGAAGGAGAAATAACTCTAATATGATATAAACCCGCTTCCAAACAATATTTCATAAAATGCTCTTCTTTCTCTTCTTCAATCGGCATATCAGGCACAATCAGACCAGATATTCCTGCTTTTTTGGCATCCAGGCAAAAATTGGCTGTGCCGTATTTAAAAACCGTATTAAAATAAGCCATAAAAAGCAAGGGGATTTTGACTTTTTTTGATAATCTGCTTGCCAGATCAAAAGCATCTTTAACTTTTGTTCCATTTTCCAAAGCCTTCTCACAAGCTCTCATAATAGTTGGACCATCAGCCAAAGGATCGGAAAAAGGAATCTGCAGTTCAATAAAATCTGCTTTTGCATCTTCCATAACTTTAGCTAAAGACTCTGTCAAATAAAGTGAAGGATACCCTACTACCACATGAGTCATCAGCCCTAACCTTTTTTCCTGTTTAATTATTGCTAACTGTTTATCAATTAAGTTCATTTTCCTCCTTAAGATAATCTTTTAAGAAATTAAAAAAGTTTTTGTCCTTAAATGCTTTTGCCACAATGAATAAATCTTTATCACCCCTACCCGAAAGATTAACTACAATTATTTGATCTTTTCTTAATTTAGGCGCCAGTTTGAGAGCCTCTGCAACCGCATGAGCAGATTCCAAAGCAGGAATTATTCCTTCTAACTCGGCGAGTAATTTAAAAGCTGCAAGAGCTTCTTTATCTGTTACAGATGTAAACTCTACCCGCCCTGTTTTTTGTAAAAAAGCTAACTGCGGCCCTATTCCCGGATAATCAAGCCCGGCGGATATGCTGTGTGTTTTTTGCAGGTTGCCATCGCTATCCTGCAGGAAATACGATTTATAACCTTCAACAACACCCATTGTTCCACCCAAAAATCTCCTTGCATGTTCTCCAACTAATTTTCCTTTCCCTCCTGCTTCTACTCCGATAAGATGCACTGAAGAATCTTTTAGAAAATCCGTAAAAGCTCCCATGGCATTGCTGCCGCCTCCAACACAAGCAATAATGTAATCAGGCAATTTCCCCTCTTCTTCCATAACCTGTTTTCTTATTTCCTTGCCGACAATGGATTGAAAATCTCTGTTTATAGTGGGAAAAGGATGGGGACCTACCACAGAACCCAAAACATAATGGGTGGTTTTTACATTTTCAATATAATCCTTCAATGTGGCATTAACCGCGTCTTTTAAAGTTTTCTGGCCAAACTTAACCGGTATAACTTCTGCTCCCAGTTGTTCCATTAAAAAAACATTCGGCCGTTGTCTGACCATATCCTTCTCACCCATATAAACCGTACAGGAAAATCCGAATTTAGCTGCCACAGTGGCTGTGGCAACACCATGTTGCCCTGCCCCTGTTTCGGCTATCAGCCGTTTTTTACCCATTCTTTTGGCAAGTAGAGCCTGGCCAATGCAATGGGTAATTTTATGGGCGCCTGTGTGGTTTAACCCTTCATTTTTAAAATAAATTCTTGCCCCGTTTAATTTTTTGGTAAGGTTTTCAGCAAATGTTAACGGGGTTGGCCTTCCGGCATAAGTTTTTAGATAATGCTTAAATTCCCTTTGGAAAGCTTTATCTTTTTTAGCCTCAAGATAAACTTTTTCCAGCTCCTCCAAAGCCGGAATTAGCATTTCCGGTACATACCTTCCCCCAAATTTTCCAAAATGTCCTTTTTTCATAAATTTACCCCTTTAACATTTTTGATAAATTCTTTAATTTTTTCTATATCCTGTACTCCTTTTGTTTCTATTCCTCCTGCTACATCAACTCCGAATGGCCTGACAGCCTTTATAACCTCTGCCACATTTTCTGCAGTTAATCCCCCCGCAAAAAAAATGGGAAACTTCGCGGCCAGTTCGGCCGCTTTTCCTAAATTTACCATTTGACCCTTTCTGTTGGACCGATCCAGTAAAAAATACCTTGTCTTTGGATTTTTTTGGCCATTGATAGATTTAATGACTGCTCCTTCGCTGCCATGTAACTGGACAAAATCTAAACCCAAATCCGAGGCAGTATTATTGACATAATCTTTTTTGGCATCTTGAAATACGCCAATAATTTTCACTTTACCTCTTATTTTATTGATGATTTTTGCGGCATTGGAGGGACTAATATATCTTTTAGAACTGGGTACAAAATTAAATCCCAAAAAATCAGCTCCGGCATCAACTGCTGCTTTAGCGCTATCCAGAGTCCTTATCCCGCAAATCTTAACCTGAACAAACATTTTTAACCCTTTAATAAATTGGTTAATGTCCTTTGTTTTCATAAGCGCCGTGCCAACTAAAACTCCTTTAGCCCCGGCATGTTTGTATTTTATAACTTCAGCTCTTGAATGAATTCCTGAAAAACCCAGTTTTATGAATTTTTGCGGAACTTTTGCCAGCAACCTGCAAGCCTTATCAACATCAACGCGCAAGGTTTTTAGATTTCGGGCATTCACCGCAATAATACTGGTATCTGTTGTTATTGCTTTTTTAAAATCCTGCTCATCGTTAATTTCCACAACAGGTTCAAGACCAATAGCTTTTGACAGCTTAACAAATCTTTTTAACTTTTGGCCTGATACAATTTTGGCAATCAAAAGTATTCTATCTGCTCCTGCGCGTTTAATTTGATAAATCTTATTCTCATCACGGACAAAATCCTTTACCAGAATTGGCAAAGATACATGTTTTTTTACTTTAACCACATCTGATAAGGCGCCTTTGAAAATGCGCGGCTCTATAATAAGAGAAATACCGTCCGCCCCTGCCTGTTCGTACTGTTTGGCACGGCTGATCAAATCCGATCTTTTGCCCAGCCGGGGCTCTGTCAAGGAGGCAAACTTAATTTCGGCAATAACTAAAATATCATCAACCATATTTTTGCGTCTCCTTAATTAAATTTTCTAAAATTGCCATTGCCTTTCCGCTGTCAATTGACTGCTCTGCCAGTAAAATTCCATCAAATATATTTTTTGTTTTTCCGGCCAGATATATGGCGGCGGCACTGTTTAAAACCACAATATCCCGAGCCGCTCCTTTTTTCCCTTTGAGAATATTTTTAATAATATTTACATTATTTTTAATATCTTTACCAGCCAGTTCATGTTTGGCGGCAAGTTTAATTCCAAATTGTTTTGGTGAAATAGTATATGTTTTTAAATCCTTGCCCTTAATTTCAAAGACTTTTGTTTTTGCGGTTGTGGTAATTTCATCCATTCCATCTTCACTGCTAACAAGCAAAAGATGGTCAAATTTTAGTTTAACTGCCACTTTTGCTAGTTTTGCGGCAATTTTAATATTAGAAACACCCAAAAGCTGTCTTTTGGTTCCGGCAGGATTTAAAAACGGGCCTAAAAAATTAAAAATAGTTCGCAGTCCCAACTCTTTTCTGATAGGCGCAATTTGTTTCATGGCAGGATGAAAATTAGGGGCAAAAAGAAAAACAAAACTTGTCTTTTTAAATACTTTTTCTGCCTGTTCTGGAGTCAAATTAATATGAACTCCCAAGGCTTCCAAGCAATCTGCGCTGCCGCATTTACTTGAAGCTGCCCTGTTGCCGTGTTTGGCAACAGGTATTCCCGCGCCTGCTACCACCAAACTTGCAGCTGTTGAGATATTAAATGTCCCTGACCTGTCTCCTCCGGTACCAACAATATCTATAGCATTTGAGGCTTTGATTTTTACCATATGTTTTCTCATAGTTTGAATAAATCCCAAAATTTCCTCAACTGTTTCCCCTTTGGTTCTAAGAGCCACCAACACTGCCGCGCTTTGAAAAGGATTTAGCTCCCCGGAGATAATTTTTTCCAACAGGAAACCGGCCTCTTTTGACAAAAGATTATAACCGTCAAGTAATTTATTTAAAAAAGGAAATTTGTTAATATTTCTTTTCCTCCTTCCGTGGCAAAAGATTCAGGATGAAATTGTATTCCTTCAACCGGATATTTCTTGTGCCGCAGTCCCATTATCTCGCCATTTGCTTCTGCAGTAATTTCTAATACTTTTGGTAAAGTTTCTTTTTCTGCAATTAAAGAATGATATCTCATCACTTCCAGATTTTGCGGCAAGCCTTTAAATACCCCTTTTCCGTCATGTTTAATAATACTTATTTTTCCGTGCATGGGCAGTCTTGCTTTAATCACTCTTCCTCCAAAATAATATGCCATGCCCTGCATCCCCAAACAAACCCCCAGTATAGGAATTTTTTTACCCAGTTTGATGATAACTTCTCCGCAAACTCCAAAATACGCGGAATCAGACGGGTCTCCCGGGCCGGGTGAAATAATTACCCTATCGTATTTTCTTTTTTTAATCCCTTCCAATGATATTTGATCATTTCTAACAACATCAATCGCAAAATCTTTTCCTGAATCTTTTAAAATCTCCCCTGCATACTGATAGAGGTTAAAAGTAAACGAATCATAATTATCAATTATCAAAATTTTCATATGGCCAAAACCTTTCTCATAGCAGCAAGTTTTCTTTGAATTTCATCATATTCTTTTTTAGGAACTGAATCATAAACAATCCCTCCGGAGGTTTGAGAATAGCCGTAGCTTCCCGCTATAAATAAAGACCTTATGGCTATAGCAAAAGTGCAATCCCCGTCAAAACCAAAATGCCCGACTGCCCCTCCATACGGACCGCGGGCTGTCCTTTCCAGGTTGTCTATAATCCTGATGGATTCTATCTTAGGCGCGCCTGAAACCGTACCTGCAGGAAAGTTATATGAAAGAGCTGAAAACATATCCTCATCCGGCTTTATTATTCCTGTTATTTCGCTTGAGATATGCTGGACAAACTTAAATTTTTTAACGCTCATTAGATCTTTTACCCTAACCGTACCAAATTGGGCGCTTCTTCCAAGATCATTTCTATGCAAATCCACCAGCATATTATGCTCTGCTCTTTCTTTGGGATCGCTTAAAAGAGCTCTGGCAAGTTTTTGGTCTTCCAGCTCATTTTTACCTCTTTGAATAGTTCCTGCCAACGGCCTGGTAATCATTTCTTTGTCACGGAGCGAAAATAATAGTTCCGGGCTGGCTCCAATAATCTTTTTTCCGCCAAACTTAAGATAATACATAAAAGGCGAGGGATTAACTTTTCTTAAGTTTTCATATATTTTTAGCGGATTTCCACTAATTTCATATTCTGTTTTAAATCCTACTTGACACTGAAAAGTATTGCCTGCCCTAATTTGAACTTTTACTTTTTCAACATTTCCGGCATGTTCTTTTTTTGTTAATTCATCGCCCAGATATTTAACCCTGATGGGAGTATTTTTGATTTTTGATTTAAGAATTTTCTTCAGGATCTTAGAGCGGTCTTTTGAGTAATAAAAATAAAAAAGTTCATTAGTTAATTTATCAAAAATCACCCCGTCTGTATAAGCCCCAAACATGAATTGGTCAAAAAGGTCATGGACTTTAACATTTAGCGAGGGTTCAAAATAATTGACAGCATCGTAGCTTAAATACCCAACTAATCCACCTGCATAATTTTTGGAAATTATATTTTGAGGCATGATTTTCCTAAGTTCTAAATAAGGATTATCTACAGAATAATTTTTTTTGTTAATTATTAAATTATTTCCCCTTGCAGAGATGATATATTCAGGGTCAAACCCGATAATTGAATATCTGGAAAATTTTCCCTCTTCCCCCAATGATTCAAAAATAAAGCATGTTGAAAACTGCTGTTCTATCTTTTGAAACAGCTTAAAAAAATCTATGTCCTGCGCAAATTTAATATACACAGGCTTTTGCGGTATTTTGATCATAAAAAAGCCCTTGCAAATCCCGAGTTTATCGGAACTTACAAGGGCCTTCTGGGCGGTGCCACCTTGATATTCTACTCATTCATGCTATGCTCCCCGGTTCCAACCATCCGGATCAACGCATGTAAACACATTTTACCAAAAAACACATATCCTGTCAAATCAAAGATTACTATAATTTTGTATAATACTAATATATGTACAACAAAATAATTCAGCTTGCCAAAGATAAAGGAGAAAAATTAACTAAATATGCAGGAAGAATAAAAGATATAGGAGTTGCCAAGAAATTCCTTACCAAACTTGATCTTGAAATTGAACGCCAATTTGCTCAATTGATCAAGAGCTTTCCCGACCATCATGTTATCTTTGCCGAAGAAGAAAATTATTCTTATGAATTTGCAGACAATGTTTGGATAATTGATCCAATCAGCAATACTTTTAATTTCATCAGGGGAATCTCCCATTATGCAATTGCAGTTAGCCATCTAATTAAAGGCAGGGTGGTATTTGCACTTATTTTGGATCCTTCTGTCAAAGAACTATTTATTGCCTTTAAAGGTAAAGGGGCAACTCTAAACGACAAAAAGATTAAGGTAAGTAACCGCTCGTCTGAAATTTTACTACTATATGAATTTTCGTCTTCTCTATTTAATTTAGACAAAGGATTAAATCTTATGAAAGATTTATCCGGTTTAGGCAAAGTTAAAAAATCATTTGGTTCTATGGCCGTGCATTACAGTTATGTGGCTTGCGGAAGGGCGGAGGGCGCGGTAACCGTTAATAGAGATATCTTTCCGGAATTTGCAGGCAAATTACTAGTTGAAGAAGCAGGTGGAAAAGTATCTGATTTTGAGGGGAAAGAAATAACGATAAATAGCAGGGGTGTTATTTTTACCAACGGCTTAATTCATCAAAAAACACTAGATATAGTAAATAGGTATGTCTAGGACCCGATACATTCAGAACGATTTATTTAACAATAAAACGGTTCATATGATGGCTCATATATTAGAGCCACAATTCGAGTATTTGACAATTTATACCGAAATCTAGTATACTTAAAAAGTTAAAGTATGAATATGAAACAGGTGGGCTTTGATTTTTTCTGGTTTTACTTTAAACTCTTGAAAGGGGAGGTTTGTTGATGTTGTAAACCAAACAACAACAAAGTCAACAATAACTCCCGGAAGGGAGTTTTTTTTGTATGAAAATTATTAAAAGAGACGATCTGTTAAAACATAAACCACTGATTATTGGCGGTCCCTGTGCCGTAGAATCCAGAATTCAGATTAATGAAGCTGCTGGAAAACTTGTCAAAATGGGCGTTAAAATTTTGCGGTGTCAACTCTGGAAACCCAGAACAGATCCTGACAGTTTTCAAGGAATTGGCCTTGCAGGACTAAAATTTCTTTTGGAAATTAAAAATAAATACAATGTCTTGATAGCCACGGAAATTACCGACAAAGACCAGATAGCAAAAACCCAAGGAGTTGCTGATATTCTTTGGGTAGGAGCTAGGAATATGCAAAATTTTGAACTGTTAAAAGCCTTGGGCAAAGACAAACGGCCGGTTATCTTAAAAAGAGGGCTTATTTCTACAATTGACGAATGGATTGGAGCAAGTAAGTATATTGGCTCGGACAGGGTGATACTTTGCGAAAGAGGAATTAGAACAGGAGCAGATTCAATGCGTTTTACTATGGACATAAACGGGTTATTAGTTGCAAAATATGACCACAATATGCCTGTGATTATAGATCCTTCCCATACAGCCGGTAGAGCTGATATGGTTCCCTATCTGGCATACGCCGGTATAGCTGCCGGGGCAGACGGAATTGTGGTTGAAGTGCATCCCCAACCGGAAAAAGCCCTGTCAGACGCCACTCAACAAATTACTCCGGAAGTTTTTAAAGAAGTTATCAGCAAAGTCAATGCAATTTATAAACTAAGGCACCAAAAAGAATTTGCCATAACCCATTTCGGAGCTAAGGAGAAAGTTCAGCCCGGGAAAAAACCCACAAAAACCCTGTTATTTTTGGCTGTTTCCGATAGAGTTGGAATACTAAAAGATATCCTGACAGTCTTTTCCGATTATGACATTAATTTAAGCAAGTTAGAGTCACAACCGGGTAAACAGGGATCCTGGGATTACGCCTTTGAAGTTGAAGCTAACAGTAACGCTTCAGAACCAAGACTTATTCAGGCACTAAGCATACTTAAAAAGTTATGCGTGATCATTAAAATCCTGGGAGAGTATTAATGGATAAAAAAATCAGGGTTTTAAATTGTTATGACATTTTTGTCGGGTCAGCACTCATTCCCAAAATTTCCCATTTGGTAAATACAGAAAAATATTCCGGAATTATTATCATTACGGATTCTGTTGTGGAAAAACATTGCTTTCCGGAATTCAAAAAATCTTTTCCAAAAGTAGAAAAAATTGTCATTTCTCCCGGCGAGAGAGCCAAAAACATTGAAACAGTCAAAAAAATTTGGCAAAAACTGCTTACTTACGGCTGCGACAGAAAATCTTTAATTATTAATTTGGGAGGTGGCACTATCCTTGATATTGGCGGTTTCGCTGCTGCCACTTACATGAGGGGGGTGGATTTTATACAAATCCCCACAACTTTACTATCCCAAGTTGATGCCAGTATCGGCGGAAAGGTAGCCGTAAATTTTGCCGGGGTAAAAAATTTAATAGGCAGTTTTAATCAGCCTGTCGCAGTTTTTTGTGATATTAATTTTTTATCAACTTTGCCTGACAGAGAATTTATTTCAGGTTTTGCAGAAGTTATAAAACACGGTTTGATAGCTAACAAAAAATATTTTGATTTTGTAACTTCAAAAAAACCGCGGGAGTTTAGCAAAAAAGATCTGGTTGAAATTATTTTGGGGTCAGTAAAAATTAAAGCCGCTATTGTTAATGAAGATGAAAAAGAAGCCGGCCAAAGAAGGCTCCTAAACTTCGGCCATACCATTGGCCATGCTATTGAGGCCTTAAGTCAGGATACAGACAGTCCCCTATTACATGGAGAAGCAATCAGCATTGGCATGGTGGTGGAGGCAAAAATATCCGGCGTCGGGGTTAGCAAAATTAAAAAGGCTTTAGCTAATGCGGGCTTGCCTGTTGACTTACCTGATTTTCCCAGGGAGGCAGTATTAGCAAAAATTAAAACGGACAAAAAAAGTGAAAAAGGGAAAATTAACTGGACATTAATCACGGGCATTGGCAAAGCAGTAATTAATCAGCCGGTCAACAGTCAAACCATCAAGAAAGCCTTAACATGAAATATCAGATAAATATCCCCGGTTCCAAAAGTTATACCAACAGGGCCTTTTTTCTGGCCAGCCTATGTGAGGAAAAAGTTCAAATTAAGAATGCTTTAATTTCAGACGACACCAAAGCCATGACAGAGTGTTTGAAAATTTTGAAAACCAAACGCGCCCATTATAATTTAAACGCCCGTCTTTCCGGGACAACCATCAGGTTTATTTTAGCTCTGTCTTGTTTAGTGCCGGGAGAAAAAATAATTTACGGTAAAGAAAGCTTAAACAGGCGCCCCATCAAAGAGCTTGTTGAAGGCTTGCAACAACTGGGAGCGAAAATTGAATATCAAAATCACGAGGGTTATCCCCCGTTAAAAATAATTTCCTCCGTTCTTGTTCCGGGAACTGTCAGAATAAGAGGGACTATCAGCAGCCAATATATTTCCGCCCTTTTAATGGTTGCCCCTCTTGTGGGTAAAGTAACAATTCAGGTGACAGGAGATCAAATTTCCAAACCATATATTGATATGACTATAGATACTATGGAAAAATTTGAGGTTAAAGTTATCAACCAAAACTACAAAAAATATATTGTCCCGGGAAATCAAAAATACCAAGCAAAGGAGTATCAGGTGGAAGGCGATTTTTCATCTGCCGGCTACTTTTTTGCCATTGCGGCACTTAACAAATTAACCATCACTTTAAAAAATCTAAATCCTTACTCAAAACAGGCAGATATAAAATTTCTTAAAATCCTGGAGGAGATGGGAAATAAAATCAAAAAAGGAAAAAATCAAATCACAATTTTTGGCAAAGGGGTTAAACCGGTTGATGTTGATATGAAAGATTACCCGGATCAGGTACAGACATTGTCTGTACTTTGCGCTTTTGCCAAAGGCGTAAGCAAAATTAAAGGGGTAAAATCTTTGCGGATTAAAGAAACCGAAAGGGTGCAGGCTTTGCAAAAAGAACTTTCCAAAATGGGCATTAAAACTCTTGCCACAAAAGATACTCTGACTATTTATGGAGGGAGTCCCCATGGAACTGTCATTGAAACTTACAATGATCACCGCATGGCCATGGCTTTTGCAGTGGCTAGTTGCAAAATACCCGGAATAATAATTAAAAATCCTGAAGTTGTCTCAAAAACTTTTCCCTCATTCTGGGATGAGTTTAAGAAAATAAAAAAACCATATGAAAATTAATTACTGTTTACCGATTATTAAATCAAAAACAGGCCAAGTTCTCGAGATGATTTCCAAAAATCAAGATTATGATTTTTTTGAAATCTGGCTTGATTATATCCAGGATTTGGATTTAAATTTTATTTTGGATTTAAAAAATAGATATGGAAAAAAAATAATCTTTCTTTTTCGAAGACAGAATTTAGAAAAACCAAAAATGGGTTTTGAAAAAAGAAAAAAAATTATGGATATTATTTCGCCGTCTTGTTTTTTAGATTTGGACATTTCCCAAAAGCAGGATTTGAAGTATTTAAAAAATAATTCCAAAAAAATTAATTTAATTCTTTCTTATCATAACTACCAAGAGACTCCTTCTGATCAAAAATTACAGGAAATAATTAAAAAAATGGTAAAACAAAACGCAGATATTTATAAAATCACTACTTTCTGCAATTCACAAGCCGACGCAATCCGTTTAGTAGATTTACTCTCTACATTAAAAGAGCAAAAAATCAAATGTATTATTTTGGGGATGGGAGAAAAAGGAGTTATTACCAGAATAGCCGGAGTCCTCCTGGGCAATGAGATAAATTATGCGCCAACAAATACTGATAATAGCAGCGCTGTTGGTCAGTTAACCAAAGATGAGTTGGAAAAAATCTTGAAAAACATTAAGATTTGTTATTTTGTGGCAGACCCGGTGGAACATTCCCTCTCCCCTCAAATGCATTATGCCGGCTACAAAGCTTTAGGGATAAACCATGACTTTATCTTTTTGCGCCGCCGGGTTAAACCCAAAGGCTTAAAAAAATTTGTGGAAGAAATAAAAAAAGATCCGAATTTTAAAGGAGCCTGTATCAGCATTCCTCATAAAATTGAAATCATGAAATATCTTGATGAAATTGATGCTGTTGCTAAAAAAATCGGGGCTGTTAATACTGTTGTTAACAAAAATGGAAGATTAACAGGTTATAACACTGATTGGCTTGGAGCGATTACGGCTTTGGAAGAAAAAACAAATATTAAGAATAAGTCAGTTGCAGTAATCGGCGCAGGTGGCGCAGCCAGAGCAATTGTTTACGGACTTATTAAAAAAGGAGCAAAGGTTAAAATTTTTAACAGATCATTGCTTCACGCAAAAAAATTGGCTAAGGATTTCGGCTGTGAGTATGGTAGATTAAATTCCCCGGAAGAAATATCAAAAATGGATACAATTATTAATGCTACACCAGTTGGCATGAATGAGGATAGAAGCCCTGTAGATAAAAAATTGATAAATAAAAATCACATTGTTTTTGATGCGGTTTACGCGCCGCATCAAACAAGGTTAATCAAAGATGCCAAACAAAAAAAAGTTCAAGTAATTTTAGGTACAGAGATGCTGCTATATCAGGGGACAGCCCAATTTGAGCTTTTTACCAACAGAAAAGCTCCGGTAGAGGCAATGAGAAAGGCTTTGACATGAGGATAGTTTTAATTGGTTTTATGGGATCAGGAAAAACCACGGTTGCCAAACTACTGGCGAAAAAATTACGGTTAAAAACTATTGATATGGATGATTTGGCTTTAAAAAAATCCGGCAGAAAAAGCATTAATGAGATTTTTGAAAAAGACGGCGAGCAGAAATTTAGAAAAATAGAATACGAAGTAGCAAAAGACATATCCAATGAGGATAAAGTTGTAATTTCTACCGGAGGAGGAGTTGTAATGGATAAATCTACCATGAATTATTTAACAAAAAACTCTTCCGTCGTATATTTAAAAACCGGTTTTGATAAAATTAAAAAGCAAGTTATGCTAAAAAAAATAAGGCCGCCTTTGTTTAAAAGTATTGTATCAGCTAAAAAGTTGCTGCAAGCAAGAGAGCCATTATATGAAAACTTTGCAAATATTGTTATTACCACCGATAATAAAAGTGTACGCAGTATTGTGAAGGAGATTATTTATGGCAGGAAATAGTTTTGGGCAATTATTTAGAATAACCACTTTTGGAGAATCCCATGGCGGGATGGTCGGGGCAGTGGTTGACGGTTGCCCTCCTAATCTTGAAATTTCAGAAGCGGAAATACAAAAAGAGCTCAACAGAAGAAAACCCGGCCAGTCATCCATTACAACCCCCAGAAAAGAAGAAGATGAGATAAAAATTATGTCAGGAGTTTTTGAAGGAAAAACTACGGGAACTCCGATTTTACTTTTGGCCAATAACAAAGATATCCGTCCTGAAGATTACCAAGAAATGAAGGAATTATTTAGACCGGGCCATGCAGACTTTACTTATACTAAAAAATATGGTTTTAGGGATTGGCACGGTTCGGGCAGGGCTTCTGCCAGAGAAACTTTAGCAAGAGTTGCTGCCGGGGCTATTGCCAAAAAATATCTCAAAGAAAAATTAGGAATTGAATTTTTAAGTTTTGTTGAACAAGTTGGTAATATAAAAACCGATATAGATTTTAATCAGGTAACTACGGCGCAAATTGAATCAAATATTGTCAGATGTCCTGATAATAAAACGGCTGAAAAAATGATTAAACTGATTGAACAGGTCAAAGCCGAGGGAGATTCTATTGGCGGTGTAATTAGGGGCGTAATTAAAAATGTGCCAATAGGGTTAGGTGAACCTGTGTTTGATAAATTACCTGCGGATTTGGCCAAAGCCATGGTTTCTATTAATGCTGTTAAGGGTTTTGAAATAGGCTCGGGTTTTGAAGGGGTAAAAATGAAAGGCTCGGAGCATAATGACCAATTTATTTCTAAAAATGGAAGAATAGATCTGAAAACTAACCATGCGGGAGGAACTTTAGGGGGAATTTCCAGCGGAGCAACCATCTATTTTAGGGTGGCATTTAAACCTGTTTCAACAATTTCAAAGCTACAAGAGACAGTAGATATCAACGGAAAAGAAGTTAATCTGGAGGCTGCAGGCAGACATGATCCCTGTGTCCTGCCGCGGGCAGTGCCAATTGTTGATGCCATGGCAGCTCTTGTGATAATGGATCTTTATTTAAGACACAAAGCTCAAAATCTATGAATGACAAGCTTGAAAAGTGGCGGAAAAAAATTGATTTTGTTGATGAAAAAATACTTGCTCTTCTCGCAAAAAGAATGAGTATTGTCAGTAAAATTGGCAAGCTTAAGAAGAAACAGAAAGTTTCTGCATTAGATAAAAGTAGATGGGAACAAGTTCTAAAATCTAGTCTTAAAAAGGGTGAAACACTGGGACTCTCAAAAGATTTAATCAAAGCTCTTTTCTCTCTTATTCATAAATACTCTATAAAGACGCAGAAAGAAGCTATTTAATGAAAGTAGCAAACAGGTTAAATTTATTTTCCGAATATATTTTCTCAAAACTTGAAAAAAAGATTACCAATAAAGTCTTAAACTTTGGCCCGGGTAATCCTGATGTTCCTCCAAACGCTCTCTACATAAATAAATATATTGAATTTATTAAAGATAAGAAGGCACATTTATATCCCGGTTTTAGTGCTAATGAGGAGTTTTCAAATGCCTTAATAAATTGGTACCAAAAAAGATTTGCCGTAGAGTTGGAAAAATCGGAACTTTTGCCTCTTCTGGGCGCAAAAGACGGGGTAAGCCATTTACCTTTGGCCTTACTTGACAGCAAAGATGAAGTATTGGTTCCGGATCCGGGCTATCCTGCTTTTACTGACCCGGCATTAATGATAGGTGGAAAAGTTGTTTACTATGATCTTCTGGAAGAAAATGATTTTAAAATTTCCATCAAAGAACTGGGGGGAAAAGTTACCAAAAAAACCAAATTTATCTGGGTTAACTTCCCTGCCAATCCCACCGGCCAAATTGCAACTCTATCTGAACTTGAAGAAATTGTTACCTTTGCCAAGTCACACAATATCCTGATAGTTTATGATAATGCTTATTCTGAAATAACTTTTGACGGCTTTAGCGCTCCCAGTATTTTACAAATTAAAGGCGCCAAAGAAATTTCCGTTGAGATCGGCTCTTTTTCCAAAACCTTTTCTTTTGCCGGGTTCCGGATGGGTTGGATTGTTGGAAACCAGAAGATTATAGCTGCGCTGGCAAAAGTTAAATCGCAAATGGACTCCGGTTTATCTCTACCTTTGCAAAAATTGGGAGCATATGCCCTTACTCATTTTGACAACAAGTGGCACAAACAAATGATTGAAAGCTATAAAAGCCGTCGCGACAAAATTGCCAAATTTTTGAAAACTTTGGGCCTTGAATTTTCTCTGCCTAAGGGCGCTTTATATATTTGGGCAAAGATTCCCCCATCTTCTAAAAATTCGGAGGATTATTGCATGAAGCTTTTGGAAGAAAAACAAATACTTCTTACCCCGGGATCTGCTTTTGGTAAAAATGGGGATCGGTATGTCAGGGTTAGTATATGTGTAAACATTGACAGGCTCTTATGAAAACAGTATCTATTGTTGGTAATGGCCGTTTTGGTAAAACGCTTTATAAACTCATTAAAGATGACTTTATTGTTAGTGTTTTTGACAAAAAAGACTCTGTAGAGAAAATTTATAACAGTGAAATTATCTTCTATTGTGTACCAATCAGCTCTTTCGAAAATGTCATTGCCTCTCACAAAAAGTATTTCAAAAAAAAACATATTTTAATTGATGTGCTGTCGGTAAAGATGCATCCGGCTGCAATTTTCAAAAAATATTTAACCGGCACTGATACACAAGCACTCCTGACGCATCCCATGTTTGGACCGGATTCCTCTAAAAAAGGCTTTGAGGGATTACCTATTATTATTGATAAATTTAGGTCAAATCCTGACACATATAATTTCTGGAAAGAGTATTTTAAAGATAAAGGGATTAATGTAATAGAGATGTCCGCCAAAGAACATGACAAACTGGCAGCAACTTCGCAGGGCTTAACCCATTTTATTGGCAGACTTCTTGAAGAAATGAGATTTAAGCCAACAAGCATTGATTCTCCCGGAACAAAAAAACTGCTTGAGGTAATAAAACAAACATGCAGCGATACCTGGCAATTGTTTACAGATCTGCAACACTTTAATCCATACACAAAACAAATGCGGATCAATTTAGGAAGCTCTTATGATAAGTTATACGATAAATTATTGCCAAGACAAATTAACCCTGACTTTATTATTTATGGAATACAGGGCGGGAAAGGAAGTTTTAATGAAGAAGCTATCAGATATTATGTGCAAAAAAACAGCATTAAAAAATTTAGAATTAAGTATTTACATACATCACAAAAAGTATTGGACTGCCTGCACAAAGGAGAGATAGACAAGGGTCAATTTGCCATACATAACGCTGTCGGAGGAATGGTGGAAGAAAGCATACAGGCAATGACCAAATATAAGTTTGTTATTGTTGACCAGTTTGCCATAAAAATTTCTCATGCCTTAATGATCAGGAAAGATACCAAATTAAATGAAATCGATACCATCATGACCCATCCGCAGGTTTTCGCCCAGTGCAAAGATACGCTTTTAAAAAAATACCCTAATTTAAAGCAAATTTCCGGCAAAGGAGAGTTGATTGATCAGGCCATTGTGACAAAGTATTTATCAGCAGGAAAATTGCCAAAAAATATGGCCACAATGGGAAGCAAAATTCTGGCCAGGATATACAATCTGAAAATTGTGGAAGATAATTTGCAGGACTCAAAAGAAAACTACACCGGCTTTCTTCTTGTCTCAAGAGCCTAAAATAATCTTAATCTTTCATCTTGCGCCTTTTGAGTCTTAATTCATGAGCTATAACCGAAACCTGTTCAATGTCCTCTAATCTATTCCCATAATCAATGTTAGTATCTATAACTCTATCAAATTTACTATCAATTCTGTCAACCTTACCCTCTAAATTATCAACTGAAATTTTTACTTCTTCCATATCTTCAGTTAGTTTAACTGTTTGATCCCACAAAGCATCTAACTTCTGATTAATTCTTTTTAGACCGGTTTTTGGGTCATTAAAGTTACCTTCCATATTTGAAAGTCTATCTTTAACCGGCTCCAAAGCAAAATCTATTTCTTCTTTAACTGCACTGCGGAGTTTATTTACATCTTCATCAGTCATTGTTTCATATTATGAAAAATTTAATTAGGTTGCAAGATACATTAAATGTATCAGAAACCTGTAAAAATTTCTTAAATTATTATCCAGTACCTTCTTTTTTTCGGTAGGTTTTCACCAACTTCTACAATATTTTCCAAAATCCCACTACTTGCTTCAATGATTTTTTGGGAACCAATGTTGCCTTCGTCACAAGTTACCAATGCCTTTGTTATGCCTAATTTCTTCGCTTTAAGAAGAGCCAGTTTTAATATTTTTTTTCCATATCCCATTTTTCTTTTAGAGGTACGGATGTAATAACCAATATGTCCTCCTATTTTTAAAAGATGGTTATTAAGCGTGTGGCGCACAGAAACCCTGCCAACAAACTCACTGCCATCAATCAGCCAAAATTCGCTGGCAGGTACCCAGCCTTCTGGTAAATTCAACCCTTTTGCTTCCCCACAGATATTTTTTACAAATTCTTCAAAAGATTCCCCAACTTTAGGTTTTCTTAAAACAACAATTCCAGTCTCTTCTCTCCCTTCCTCAAGTGCTTTCAAATAACTTTGCTTATATTTAACAGAAGGCAATATTAACTGCATTATCCCATTATACTGCTTCGCTCCAAACCACAGCTACCATTAGGGATTAGAAATAGATATAATCAACCGATGAAACCTGAAGCTATGGTTGCTCAAGAAGCATTAGTATTATTGACAAGGGATTTTGCAAAGTACCACCGAAATGTAGTTGGGATGTATTTGTTATCAATTTATGACATGGAATTAGGCAGTGCATTTAGAAGCGGGTATTATTTCGTTAGGCATATTGACGATGTCTTAGATGGAGATAGACAAGTTAGTTGTGACTCTTTAGCTTATGTTCAAAATTTACGCTCTCAAGTTGAAACAGGAAATTACAGAAATGGAAGTATAGCAACTTTAGCAGAACATGCGATAAATCTTTTGGAAAGAAAGAAAAAACCAGAGGATGATCCAAGATTAGATTTTTTAAGATCAATTGATAGTATAGTCTTTGACTACGAGAGAGCTCGAATAAGAAGAGTTTTAACTAAGGCACAACTAGAAGATTATTATTACAGGGCTTTTGATCCAGTAGTTAACCTATCTTTAATAGGTCTTACCCCTTTTTTACGATCTAGGGATATTCCCATAATGTCTTATGGCTCAGGGAGAGTTTACTCGGTAAGAGATCTTAGCATTGATTGGATAAAAGGTATTATTAATTTACCTAAAGAAGTACTAGAAAGAGCAAGGTTGACTACATCCTCAACTCTTGAAGAAATTCAAAATTCGGCTGAGGTTCAAGATTGGTTTAGCTCAGTGCTTACTGCAACAAGGTCTGAATTATTTGATTTACAAAGACAATTGAAAGCAACCCAGAATGGGGTTACCAACTTTATCTTAGGAGGAAAAATTAAACTAATGTTAAGATTTATAGATATGAGGGAACATTCACAAGCACAAATTAGCTTATTCTAACAGTCTAAAGTACTCCGATACAAACAAATCCGAACCATTTTTAAGTCGCAATCGCATTAGTCGACGCATTGGGTCGCGACTGTTGCCTGCTCGCTACGCTCGCAGGCTTCTGATTCGATATCCGCTCGGCCTTCGGCCTCGCTCTGGTATTTTTTGCAAATCACAAAGTCAATGCGCGCGATTTTTATTATTATAGTCCCGCAAGGCGGGACAGTAAAGCAAGAATATTTTTAAGACAAGGGCTGTACTAAATTCCTATCAACCCACCCACCCAAAAATATGGAAGCGGCACCCCCGCTTTTGGGCGAGTGGTCGCCACTAGGGGGCGACTCGCCGGTATCATTGGTTTTCTATTTTCTCTTTACAGTCTCTACCACGACTTCGGAACTTTAAAAAATTGCCTTCGGCGTTCCTCGTCTCCCTCTTATCTGTTTTAGTATCGCCTGCCGTTGCGGGGGTAATTCCTTTTCGCCCCCGCCGCAATTTACCAGCGAAGCTGGCAAGCTTCGCTTATACCCTTTTCTCGTGTCCCACCGCTTGCTCGCTCTCGAGAGCTCGCTACGCAACTAATTCCGATGGCTCGGGCCGAATTCTTTTAAAATCCGAAAATAATTCTCTCGGCCCTCGCGGAGGTCGGGCAGCACCCAATTTAATTATTACTAATTCCGAAGATTCCTTTTAATGGTGCTGCCCTCTTTGATGGGACTATGTACCTGAACAGGGCGGGGTCGGAGGAAGCCGCCACAAAACCAATCGGCCAATTTCCACCATTTTGGCCGATTCCCTGTGGTGAGTTTACCGAACCATGTGCTAGACTGAAGTTATGGCTGACAATTCAGACCAAACAACTCCACCGGAACCAAAACCTGAAGAAGAAAAACCAGCAGATGAAAATCCAAAGCCGGAAGTTAAAGAAGAAACCAAGTCTGAAGAGCCCGCAGTAGAAACTCCAGCTGAAACTCCACCGCCAGCAGAATCACAACCAGAATCCGAGCAAAAAGCTGAAACTCCGGAGGAAAAATCTCCCGAACAACCCCAATCTCCTGAACCTTCCCAAACTCCTGAAGTAAAAACAGAGGAACCAAAAACTGAAGAGTCAAAACCAGAACCACCAAAAGAACCGGAGGTAAAAGTTACCGAGCCAGAAAAACCAGAGGTTAATATAGAGGAAGAAGTTAAAAAACAACTTGATGAAAAAGTAGCTGAACTCCTCAAAAAAGCAAATGAGAAAAGAAAACAAAGAAGAGAAGATAACTTAAATCAAATTATTGAGTTAGCAAGGAAAAAAGAAATTAATAATCAAGATGTTAGGGATTTACTACAAGTTTCTCAATCTACTTCATCAAGCTATTTAGCTCAACTTGTTAAAAATGGTAAACTGAAATCAGAGAAAAAAGGTAAGGCAATAGTTTATACAACTTAAACCTAAAAGTTATAACGTTGTACTATACTACAACGCTACAAGAGTACTATGACAAAGCTTAGCTTAGACAAAGATAGAAAATTATTAGTTGATACCTTAAGAAAATTTAAATCCTCAAAAGATTTAAGTAATTTTATTGATGACCTTTTAACAGAAGAAGAAATTTTGGATTTAGCCCAAAGATTAAAAATTGCCAAGTTAATCTTAGAAGAAAAAACTTATGATGAGATAGCAGAAAAAGTTAGGACCTCTACCTCAACTGTTTCTAAAATTGGACAAGTTATTAAATATGGTATAGGTGGACTAAGGTGGACCCCATTGTCAATACAGTAAAACGGCAAAACTTAGACTAAATTTTAACCTCCTTTCTTAAAATATATTTCAGCCGGTGTCTTGTAATTAAGTGACTGATGTTTTCTTTCATAGTTATA
>Ga0209343_10000372_pt1 | contig 62285 bp, 41 predicted proteins | sample RifCSPlowO2_02_FD_184026 | JGI IMG/M metagenome (GOLD analysis project Ga0209343, IMG submission 184026) | Groundwater microbial communities from Rifle, Colorado - Rifle CSP2_plank lowO2_0.2 (SPAdes) (version 2) | ecosystem: Environmental > Aquatic > Deep subsurface > Groundwater | place...
TGTTCGACCCGTTCTTCACCACCAAGCCGGTCGGCCAGGGCACCGGGCTGGGGCTATCGGTGTCCTACAGCATCGTGGAAAAACATCACGGCAAGATCGAGGTGCATAGCGAAGTGGGCAAGGGAACGACATTCCGGGTATGGCTACCGGTGCGGCAACCCGTGGCATCACAAACGCCCGCGCCCGGTTAGAAACCTGGTATGCGGCTTGTCCATGCCTTTGATTTCGATAGCACCGCGCTCCTTGCTCAGGAATGCATCGCCCAACCGCTGCCGGGTGGCACCGGTAATCTGCACGCGCCAGCTACGCCGTAGCCGCACAAAATTCTGGCCGATAAACCGTTACTCATTCGGGGAAGGATACCGTGCCGCTCTACAATCTGGCGCAACTTGTTGCGCAACGTATTGGCCTGCACATTCCAGAAGATGCGCATTGCAGTCATTCTGCGCGAGCGTGCCGCACACTTGTGTTATGCCTCGCTGAAAGGTTACCGCGCCCTTCTGGTTGAAAGGCAGGTAACCGGAGATTGGGAGAAAATTCACAGTACATTTAATGAAGCTCCTATATCTTTTGGCATATATGAATTAATCAGGAAGAGTGGTAAGTTGCACTTGGTTTTTGAGCGCGCCTTCCAAATGAGTCCCATTGGGAGTGTGAATTGAGCCTATAAAACGCAGTTGGAATTTGGAGCGTGCCATGCCCGCGAATATATTGGTCGCGGGCACGGCACGCTCCTACGGAATCGCTCTCCCAATGGGGGAGCCGTATGAAAAGCACGAGGGTCAATCATTACGCGGCTCTTCATAAAAGTACAAACGGTCAATTGCGGTTTATAGGTTGAGTGCTCATTCGGGTGACCGGTGGAAAAGTTCATCGTACCCCATTCCGAATTCCGAGTTCCGCAATCGAGTTATTTCGCATTCAGCACTCCGCATTTTTTAAGGAGTTAGCGTATGGCCACTGACCACACTCCCAAACCTGCCGTGCTGGCAACCAGGCTCGCGTCTTCGGCTGCGATTGTGGCGGTGGTTGTCGGCAGCATGGTTCTGGCCGGTTGGCGGTGCTGTTGCCCAAGTTCGAGCAGGAGCTGGCGAGCGTTGAACATTTTCTCGATGGGTAATTGGATGAAAACAATATGAAAAACCGGGAGCTGACGAGGTTGTTCAATACCCCTCTGGGGCTGGTAATCGCCCTGGGCTTGTTCATTCTGGTGACCGAGCTTTTTATCATGATGGTGATCGGCGCTGCTCTCAGCACCATGAACATCCCGGATGTTTACTGGCACTTTCTTGATGCCATCCTGCTTACCCTGATCATTTCTCCTGCGCTCTATTCCCTGGTCTTTCAGAAGTTGCAGAGCGAGGAACGCTTCCGGCAGATCAACGCCTCCGCCCAGGATGCCATTGTCATTGCCGACGAACAAGGCAGGCTTACCGACTGGAACCCCGCAGCGCAAAGGATGTTCCAATACAGCCGGGAGGAGGCGCTTGGGCAGCAGGTGCACCAGTTGCTTGCCCCGCCCCGCGACCACGCCGATGTTGCGCGCGGCTTTGCCCATTTTCAAAAAACTGGCGAGGGCCCTCTGGTTGGGAAGATGCGGGAAGTTACTGCCCTCCGCAAAGACGGCAGCGAGTTCCCCGTCGAAATATACATCTCGGCGCTCAAAGAGAAAGGCCGCTGGCATGCCGTGGGGATCATGCGCGACATCACCTGGCGCAAGCAGGCAGAGGCGGCGCTGCTCCAGCTCAACGCAGAGCTGGAAAACAAAGTGGCGGCGCGTACCGCCGATCTGGAGCATGCCAAGCTTGATGCCGAGCAGGCCAACCAGGCCAAGTCGGCCTTTCTCGCTACGATGAGCCACGAGATCCGCACGCCGATGAACGGCGTGATCGGCATGCTCGAAGTGCTGCAACAGAGCAGCCTTACCGGCCAGCAGGTGGAGATAGCGAACGTCATCCATGACTCGGCGTTTGCCCTGCTGGCCATCATCGACGACATTCTCGATTTCTCCAAGATCGAGGCCGGCAAGCTCCAGATTGACAGCGTGCCCATGTCTGTTACCGATGTGGTGGAGGGGGTATGCGAAACCATAAACCACATAGCCTTGAAAAAAGGCGTGGAGCTGACGCTGTTCACCGACCCGGGCATTCCTGCGCAAGTCATGGGCGATCCGGGGCGGTTGCGCCAGATACTGATTAACCTGACCAATAACGCCATCAAGTTCTCCAGCGGACAGGTGCGGCAGGGCAAGGTGTCGGTGCACCCCATGTTGACTGATAGCACGCCAGAACAGGTGTTGCTGGAGTTTCGCGTGACCGACAACGGCATCGGCATGGATAAAACAACCCAGGCGCGGCTGTTCACCGCCTTTGCCCAGGCTGATTCATCCACTACCCGGACTTACGGCGGCACCGGGCTGGGGCTGTCTATCGCCCGCCATTTAGTGGAAATGATGGGCGGCAAGATTACCGCGCAAAGCGAACCGGGCAAAGGCTCGGTGTTCAGCGTGCGCCTGCCTTTCAAGCTGTTGCCGGAACAGCCGGATGTCGGCAAAACACCATCCACGGTTGCGGAGCTGACTTGTCTGGTGGTGGGCGGCACGGGGGGAATGGCCGATGATCTTGCCGCCTATCTGGGGCATGATGGAGCAGTGGTCGAGCGGGCAGCGAACCTGGCGGCTGTAAAAGGATGGATCGCCAGCCGCCCACCCGGCCTGTGCATCGTGCTCATCGACACTGCGGATGCCAACCCGCCGCTGGATGAATTGCGCGCTGCGGCCCGCGCCCACCCGGAACAGGAAACCCGCTTCGTCGTCATCCGGCGCGGGCAGCGCCGGGAGCCGCGCTTGGAGGATGCAGATCTGGTGTTGGTGGACGGCAATATACTTACCCGCAGGTCTCTGCTGACGGCGGTGGCGATTGCCGCCGGCCGGGCTAAAACGCCTGACCGGGAAGGCGAGTCCAATAATGCCAAGGCAAGCGATGTCAACGTGAAACTCTCGCCGCTGTCCCGCGAGGAGGCGCGCCGGCGGGGCAGCCTGATCCTGGTCGCCGAAGACAACGAGATCAACCAGAAAGTCATCCTGCAACAGTTCGCGCTGCTCGGACAAACTGCCGACATCGCCGACAACGGTCAGGCGGCGCTGGTGCTGTGGCGGAGCGGCGATTACGCCATCCTGCTCACCGACCTGCACATGCCGGAAATGGACGGCTATGAACTGACCGCCGCTATCCGTGCCGCCGAAACCGGCAAACCCCGCATGCCGATCATCGCCTTCACCGCCAATGCGCTCAAGGGCGAGGCGGAACACTGTCTTGCTGTCGGCATGGACGATTACCTGAGCAAGCCTGTGCAACTGGCCAGCCTGAAAGCGATGCTGGAAAAATGGATGCCGGTTGCGACTGAAACTTCCAATGCAAAAGAGCCGAGTGTGCGGGAACAGCCCCGTAGCCCGCATGACAATGCGGGGAATGCTCCCGAAACTCATCCGCCTTTCCCGGATTCCGCGATGCTCCATCCGGGCGCTGCTTTGGGTCGTTCGCAAATTGTAGGAGCGAGCCCTGCTCGCGAAGAGAAAAACAATCGCACGCAGCCCCGTAGCCCGCATGACAATGCGGGGAATACTCCCGGAACTCATCCGCCTTTCCCGGATTCCGCGATGCTCCATCCGGGCTACGCTGCTTTGGGTCGTTCGCAAATTGTAGGAGCGAGCCCTGCTCGCGAAGAGAAAAACAATCGCACGCAGGGCGTGCTCCTACAACAGCCCGCATTACCGGTGGACGTGAATGCACTCAAGGCGTTGATCGGCGACGATGAAGCGGTGATCCGCGAGCTCCTGCACGACTTCCGCCTCAGCGCGGCTAAGATAGCGGCGGAGTTGCGTGCTGCCTGCGCGGCAGGGAATGCAACAGTTGCCGGTGCGTTGGCGCACAAGCTCAAGTCCTCGTCCCGCTCGGTGGGCGCGCTGGCGCTGGGCGAGTTGTGCGCTGAAATGGAGAAGGCTGGCAAGGGCGGCGACGCGGCAGCACTGGCGATGTTTTTGCCCCAATTCGAACAGGAGCTGGCGAGTGTGGAAGGCTTTCTTGACGTCTATTGAAAAACGCGCTCGGCATACCACATGGATACGGCACGATGCACCTTCTGCTGTTTTTTGATTATTGGGGAAAGCAATCATGCAACAGACCAAACAAGCAACTATCCTGGTGGTGGACGATGATGATGGGTTCAGCCTCAAACTGTTGAGTAAAATGCTTGCCCTCGACGGTCACGCGGTGCGAACCGCGGCCAGCGGGGAAGAAGCATTTGCCTCAGTGGCGGAACAACTGCCCGATCTTGTTCTGCTCGATGTCATGATGCCAGGCATCGATGGTTTAGAGGTGACGCGACGGTTCAAGGCGGATCCACGCACGCGCCCCATTCCCATCATTCTGATCACGGCATTGGAGGATGGTGATTCGCGCATCAAGGGGCTGGAGGCGGGAGCGGAGGAATTTCTTTCCAAACCGGTGAATCGCGCCGAATTGCAGTTGCGGGTGAAGAACCTGCTCAGGTTGAAGGAATTTGCCGATTTCCTTGCCGATCACAACCGTATCCTGGAGGAACAAGTGCAGCAGCGCACTGCTTCGCTGAATGAGAGCGAGAATAAACTCCGCAAGATCACCGAGTCGGCACAGGATGCCATCGTCATGGTCGATAATTCCGGGAACATTTCATTCTGGAATGCTGCGGCAGAAAAGATTTTTGGCTATCCGGCGCATGAGGCATTGGGCAAGAACCTGCACCAACTGCTTGTGCCGCCCAAATATCGCGAAGCGTCCCATGAGGGATTCTCCCGTTTCATGCACAGCGGCGAAGGGGCGGTCGTCGGAACTACGCGGGAGCTTGCGGCTTTGCACAAAAACGGCGCAGAGTTTCCGATTGAACTGTCTCTCAGCGCGGTCCAGATCGACGGGGCCTGGCAAGGCATCGGCATTATCCGCGATATCACCGAGCGCAAGAAAATGGAGAAACAAGCCGTCGAACATTACGAGCATGTCGCGAACATCAATACCAGTCTGGCGGCCGCCAACCAACAGTTGCAACAGGCGCAGAGCCAGTTGCTGCAATCCGAGAAAATGGCGGCCATCGGCAACCTGGCCGCAGGCGTGGCGCACGAGATCAACAACCCGGTCGGCTATGTGAATTCCAACATCGGCACCCTGGAGAAATACCTGGCCGACGTTTTTGCCGTGATGGACAAATACGAGGCTGCCGAAGAGCTGCTGGACAAGGATCATCCGCAGCTTGAAGAATTACGCCAGCTCAAGCAAAAAATCGACATTGGCTACATCCGCGAGGATATCAAGGCGCTGATCTCCGAATCGCACCAGGGCCTGGAGCGGGTGAAGCGTATCGTTCTCGACCTGAAAAACTTTTCCCGTGCCGATACCGAGGAGCATTGGGAACATGCTGACCTGCATGAAGGCATAGACGCCACGCTGAACGTGGTCTGGAACGAGCTGAAATACAAGTGCGAGGTAGTCAAGGAGTACGGTCAGTTGCCGGAGATTTACTGCCTGCCTTCGCAACTCGACCAGGTATTTCTGAACTTGCTGGTGAATGCCGCGCAGGCCATCGAAATGCGTGGCAAAATCACCATCCGCACCGGGCAGGAGGACGGCAAGGTATGGTTCGAGGTGAGCGATACCGGCAAGGGCATCTCGCCGGAGAATATCCCGCACCTGTTCGAGCCGTTTTTCACCACCAAACCGGTTGGGCAGGGGACCGGACTGGGGCTTTCGGTATCCTACAATATCGTGGCAAAGCATCACGGCAGGATCGAGGTGCATAGCGAAGTGGGCAAGGGAACGACATTCCGGGTATGGCTGCCGGTGCAGCAGCACGTTGACGGGGAGGGCGCATGAGCGCAGAAGGTGAATTCGATCCGGCAGCGGGCGCAGAAAAATTGCCACGTATCCTGGTGGTGGATGACGAAGCTTTCATCCTGAGCTCGTTGCAGCGTTTGTTGCGCAACAGCGGCTTCGAGGTGCTCACCGCAGATTCCGGTACGGCAGGCCTGGCGGTTCTGGAGCGCGAAACCATCGATGTCGTCATCAGCGATATGCGTATGCCGGGGATGACCGGCGCGGAATTTCTGGAGCAGACTTTTTCGCGATGGCCGAACGTGAAGCGCATTCTGCTGACCGGCTATGCCGATGTGGCTTCGACCATCGCCGCGGTCAACAAGGGGAAAATCTGGCGCTATATCGCCAAGCCCTGGGACGATGAAGACCTGTTGCTCACCGTGCAGCAAGCGGCAGCGCACCGCAACCTGATGAACGAGAATGCGTGCCTACTGGCTATCGTACAGGAGCAAAATGCGCAGTTGAAGTCGCTCAACGTCAGTCTCGAAGCCAAGGTGGACGAGCGTACCCGGCAATTGCAGCAGACGCTCAAGACGCTGCGGCAGAGCTTCGTCGATACCGTGAATGTTTTTTCCAACATGATGGAAATGCGCGGTGGCGTCCTGGCCGGACATTCGCGCCGCGTGGCCGATCTGGCGCGCAAGGTTGCCCTGAAATCGGGCATGGATGAAGCGGGGGTGCAGGAAACTTTCCTTGCCGCGCTGTTGCATGACATCGGCAAGCTGGGGCTTTCCGACGAGGCTTTCGAGCAACCGTTCAATGCGCTGGGGCCGGCGTTGCGCGCCGAGGTGATGAAACACCCGGCGCGCGGCGAAATGCTGCTGATGCCGATTCAGCAGCTTGCCGGGGTTGCGGCGCTGGTGCGCCACCATCACGAGCAATTCGACGGGCACGGCTATCCCGGCGGCATCAGCGGCATGGAAATTCCTCTGGGCGCGCGGATATTGGCGGCTGCCAACGATTTCGACGCGCTGCAAATAGGCATGATGACCGCGCGCAGATTTAATCGCATCGATGCGCTGCATTACCTGGTCGAAAATCGCGGCAAGCGCTATGACCCGAGCGTGGTGGATGCGCTCGGTGCGGTACTGGCCGAGGCTGAATCGAAGGAATTCGTGGAAATGCCGCTGCGGCCTGTTTCCTTGCAGCCGGGGATGCGCCTGGCCCGCGATTTGGTGCACCAGGAAGGCTACTTGCTGCTGGCCAGGGATCATGTGCTTACCGCTGCCGAAATAGGACAATTGGCGCGGCTTGAAGCGTCGGACGGGCACCCGTTGACGTTGTATATATCGCAGTAAACGCAAAGCGGAGCGGGCGCGGAACCGGTTTTTCGGGTAAGGTTTCCGCTGCGGCAACGCGACATCAAGGAGGAAGCATGAATCAGGAAGCGGCACCACCTGCAAGCAATCCGGCAACGCTGTTGTTCATCGACGACGAAGCCAACATCCTGTCTGCATTGAAGCGCCTGTTCCGGCCGCTGGGTTACACCACCCTGACGGCGGAAAACGGCGCTGAAGCGCTTGCCCTGCTGGAAAAGGAAAATGTCGATCTGGTGATCTGCGACATGCGTATGCCGGTAATGAACGGCGCCGAATTGCTGGAACAGGTGCGCGACAGGTGGCCGGAGGTAGTGCGCATCCTGCTGACCGGATATGCGGATCTCAATTCCACCATCGCGGCGATCAATCGCGGCCATATCTACCGCTATATTTCCAAGCCATGGGACGATAACTCCATCATAATGACGGTGCGCGATGCGCTGGAGCGCAAGCATCTGCTGGCCGAGAAGCAGCGGCTGGAGGAGCTGGCCCTGCGCCAGAACGAGGAATTGAAGACGCTGAACGCCAGCCTCGAAGATAAAGTGCGCCAGCGCACCGAAGAGTTGCACGACGCGCTGGACGCACTGGAGCAGGCGCACGAGCTTCTGCAAAAGGATTATTTCTCCACCATCCAGGTTTTTGCCAATCTGATGGAACTGCGCAAAGGCACGATGGCCGGGCATTCGCGCCGCGTCGCGCAATTGAGCAGCGACATCGCGCGGCGCATGCAGCTGTCCGAAGCCGTCGTCAGGGACATCGAGACTGCGGCCCTGCTGCATAACATCGGCAAGATTGGCCTGCCGGATCGCCTTCTGGACAGGCCTTACATGGAGTTGTCGCTCGCCGAACGCACCGAATTCGACAAGCATCCGTTGCGCGCCGCTGCGGCGCTGATGGCGCTAGACCCCCTGCTCAAGGTCGCCGAACTGATCCGCCACCACCGCGATCACCACGATGGCGTGGGCAATCCATCAGGCCTGCGCGGCGAGAATCTGCCGCTGGGTGCGCGCATCCTGCTGGTGGCGAGCGATTACGATGCCATGCAGCAGGGGCTGATCGCCCCGTACAAGCTGTCGCCGGGGCAGGCGCTCGACATGATCGTCAGCGGCCGCAATGCGCGCTATGACCCGGTCGTGGTGGACGCGTTCCGCGATGTGGTGCCGCACGCCGGCAACCATGCGCCGGCCTCGTCAGAATTTACGGTGACCAGCGCCCAATTGCATGAAGGAATGCTGCTCACGCAGGACGTGGTGACCAGGGAGGGCATGCTGTTGCTGCTGAAGGATACGACGCTGAACGCGGAACGGATCCGCGAGGTTCGCGAATATGAGCAGAACTCGGGCGAGCAACTGCATATCCTTACGCACTCGATATGAACGGGCACCATGGACAACTACCGCATCCTGTTGCTGGACGACGATAATTATATATTGGCCGCGCTGCGCCGCGAATTGCTGCGCAAACCCTACATCGGTCATGCGGGGCTGGAAATAGAAACCTTCGACTCGCCCTTCGCCGCACTGGCGCGGGCGCAGGAGCATGACGGCTATTTCGATGTGGTGATCTCCGATATCCGTATGCCGGAAATGAACGGCATCGATTTCCTCAAGGCGTTCGGCATTATCCACCCGGATGCGGCGAGCATCATATTGAGCGGGCATGCCGACATGCAGGAGCTGATAAGGGCGATCAACGAGGCGCATATCAATTTCTTCATAATCAAGCCGTGGACCGAGTACGACTTGAAGAAAGCCCTGCTGGAAGCGATCAGGTACTACGATATCCGTTATGAAAACCGGCGGCTGGCCGATCAATATCACAAGCGCTTCGGCCTGCGCCACCAGTTCAGGCGCAAGGAGATTTACCCTCTCATGGTCGTGGACAATGACCCGTACACGCTCCATGCGCTGGAGCGCGAGCTGGGCAGGTCGTATACCACCCGGGGGACTTTCGGCCCATACCGGCTGGAGGTGGATACCTTCGAACATGCCGATGCCGCCCTGCAAGCGGCGCGCGAGCGGCAGTTTGACGTGGTGATCGCCGATTACGCCATGCCGGAGATGAATGGCGTCGAATTTTTGCGGCGCATCAAGGAGGTGCGGCCCGACGCGGTGCGCATGATGATCAGCGGCTCGGCAGATGTGGAGGTGTTGATCGCCGCCGTGAACATAGGCGGAATCAGCCACTTCGTCGGCAAACCGTGGCACGATTACGAGTTGCGCGCCGCGATCGACCTCGCTTTATCGCACCACGAGATGGAGCTGGAAAACCGTTTTCTGGCCGACCTGCTTTTGCTGAAGGAAAAAAACTGAGGGAAAAGCCATGCATCGAATCCTGCTGATAGACGACGACCTGAATGTGCTCAGCGCGTTGCGCCGCGAATTACAAGGCGATTATGCCGTCGAGGCGTTCGACGACCCGCATCAGGCCTTGCAGCGCTGCCGGGAGTCCGGCCTTGACCTTGCCATCGTCGATTACCAGATGCCGGTGATGAACGGCGTCGAATTTCTGAAGCAATTCGTCGGGCTACAGCCGGATGCTGTAGCCGTAATGCTCAGTGGGGAAGCAGATTTCGGAGCAATCGCCGGCACCATCAACGAGGCGCATATCCACAGTTTCATCGGCAAGCCGTGGGATAGCGCCGAGCTGGCGGCCACGCTGGCCGAAGGGCTGGTGCACCGCGAGCAGTTGTTGGAAAGCCGCCGCCTGGCGGAGGCGTGCCGCAAACAGAAACCCTGGGTGGGCGCCCGCGACCCTGACAAGCTCTATCAGGTGCTGGTGGTCGATGACGAGGCGAACATCTTGAGCGCCTTGGCGCGCGACCTGACCATGCGCGGCGGTTACGCGGATATTCAGATGGCGCTGTTGCGCCAGACCGATCCGGGTTTTTCCGCGCCGCAACGCGATTTCCGTTTCAACGTCGTCACCGCCACTTCCCCGTTTCAAGCGCTGGAGCGCGCCAGGCAGACGAGCTATGACGTGGTGATTTCGGATTACCTGATGCCGGAAATGGACGGTCTGAGCTTCCTCGAAGCATTCCGCGAGATCCAGCCGGACGCTGCGCGCATCCTGTTATCCGGACACGCCGACAAGAAGGTGCTGGTCAAGGCAATCAACGGCTCGAAAATTTTCGGCTACATCGGCAAACCCTGGCACGAATATACGCTGAGAAACATTGTCGCCCAGGCAATTGTCCACCATGAACTGCTGCGCGAAAACCGGCGGCTTGCCAAGATGCTGGAGTGATTACCCTCGACCTGTTCAGGCAAACACGTCAGCCAGGCTGCTGGTTTGGCGGGTAATTCAGTCGAGTAAACTTCCGTGCTATGCCGGGGGACTCAGTTAGGGAGGCGCTGATTTATTCGTCATCCCCGCGAAGGCGGGGATCCAGTGCCTTTACTTAACTGGGTTCCCGCCTTCGCGGGAACGACGAAACCGAATAAATCAGCGCGTCCTTAGGTTTGACCGTTCCGGCGGTCATTAAAAATAGCGATAACAAAATTCAGTAACATCATTCCCTCCCCCTGCAAGGGGAAGGGGTAAAAGCCCGCCGCCTTCCGGCGGCTCATGGTTTTATCGGCCCCTTTGAGGAGCCCATCCAATAAGCCCCAGACCGGGGGTAATTCGATTATTTTGCCGGGATTATCCGCGCGTATTCGATTGTCCCTCGAACTGCACCAAATCCACCACCGGCTGCGGCTGCCAACCTGGCTCACGGTGTTCCGCGACCACGTTGGTGAAGATGCCGCCGCGCACATAGAACTTCGCGGTGAGGCGCATGAAGCGCGGCCGGGCGGCGGCAACCAGGTCGTCGAGGATGCGGTTGGTGACATCCTCGTGGAAATGCCCCTCGTCGCGGAACGACCAGATATACAGCTTGAGGCACTTCAGTTCGACGCAGGCCTGATCGGGGATGTAATCGAGGATCAGCGTGGCGAAATCCGGCTGGCCGGTCTTGGGGCACAGGCAGGTGAACTCGGGGATTTCCATGTGGATGCGGTAATCCCGCCCGGGGTTCGGGTTGGGGAAAGTTTCCAGGGTTTTCGAGGGTTGTGTCGTCATTTTGTGCCGGGTTCCGCTTCGGTTAGAATAGGCGCAATTATAACGTTAAGACTGTTTCCAATTGCGTCTCTCCCAAATCAAGCTGGCCGGTTTCAAATCCTTCGTCGATCCCACGCACATCGCGCTGCCGGGTCAGATCGTGGGCGTGGTCGGGCCGAACGGTTGCGGCAAGTCGAATGTGATCGACGCGCTGCGCTGGGTGCTGGGCGAATCGAAGGCCTCCGCGTTGCGCGGCGAAACCATGCAGGACGTGATCTTCAACGGCTCGAGCAAGCGCAAGCCGGTGTCGCGCGCCAGCGTGGAACTGATCTTCGACAACTCGCTGGGCAAGGCCGCAGGGCAATGGTCGAGCTACGCGGAAATTTCCATCAAGCGCGTGTTGCAGCGCGACGGCGACTCCAGCTACTTCATCAATAACCTGCATGTGCGGCGCAAGGACATCACCGATATTTTCCTCGGCACCGGCCTGGGGCCGCGCGCCTACGCGATCATCGAGCAGGGCATGATCTCGCGCATCATCGAGGCGAAACCCGAGGAGTTGCGCATCTTCCTCGAAGAAGCGGCGGGCGTTTCCAAATACCGCGACCGGCGCCGCGAAACCGAGCTGCGCATCGGCGATACGCGCGACAACCTGCTGCGCGTCGGCGATATTTTGCAGGAACTGGAAAAACAGCTGGTGCACCTGGGCGAGCAGGCCGAAGTGGCGAAGCAATACCGCACGCTGGAAACGCAGCGCGACACCACGCAGCACCTGTTCTGGCTGGTGAAGAAACAGGAGGCCGAGGCGCAGCGCGCCCGCTTCGCGCAGGCGACGGAAAAGACCCGCACCGAGCTGGAAGCGGAGACGGCGCGGCTGCGCGACATCGAAAGCCAGCTCGAAACCGCGCGCAGCGGGCATTACCGGCTTTCCGACGCGCTGCACGTCAAACAGGGCGAACTGTATACCGCGAACGCCGAAATCGCGCGGCTGGAGCAGCACATCAAGCATGTCGCCGACCAGCGCCAGCGCATGGCGCAGCAGATCGTCAACACCGAGAAACAGATCGAGCAGCAGAAGCACCAGCGCCAGGGCGTCCATTCCCTGCTGGAACACTGGCAGCGCCAGCAGGACGGCGCGGCCGTCAAGACCGCCGAAGCCGAACAGCACGCGCAGGCGGAAGGGGTGAACCTGCCGCAGGCCGAAGAGGCGGCGCGCATCGCGCAGGAGCGCTACAACGCGCTGCAACGCGAGGAACTGCAACAGCAGCAGCAATTGCAGCTGGCCGAAACGCAGCGCGAACATTTGCAGCGCGCCATCCAGCAACTGGAGTCGCGCCGCCTGCGCCTGCTGCTGGAGAAGGACAATCTGCCGCGCCCCGATGGCGGCGCGCTGCAACAGGCGCAGCAGCAGCTGGCCGAACTGGAAGCGGAGCGCGCCGCGCAAGTGGAGAAGCTGGCGCAGTTGCAGGAGCAATTGCCGCTGGCCGATGCCGAGCGGCGCAAGCAGCGCGAATCGCTGCAACAGCAGGAACGGCTGCTGGCGCAGACCGAGGCCCGCCTGCACGCGTTGCAGCAATTGCAGCAGCGTATCGACACCGACAAGAACCTTAACGCCTGGCTGCAACAACGCCAACTGGAAAAACTGCCGCGCCTGTGGCAATCGATCCGCATCGACAACGGCTGGGAGGACGCGCTGGAAGCCGTGCTGCGCGAACGGCTCAACGCGATAGCGATGCCGGAGCTCGCCGATGCAGCCGCGTGGGGCGACGCGCCGCCGGGGAAACTGGCGCTGTTTGCGTCGGAGAATTCGGCGCACCATACGGCGGATAACGCTGCGCTCATCCGCCCTACGGATTTCACGCCATTGCTGAATTACGTGCAATGCCAGGACGAGCAGATCAAACCGGTGATGCGCGACTGGCTGACCCATGTGTATGCGGCGGCGGATCTCGCGCAGGCCTATGCGCAGCGCGCGGCGCTGCCGCAGGGCGGCTGGTTTGTCACCCCGCAGGGGCATCTGGCCGGTGCGCACAGCGTGCTGTTCCATGCGCCGGACAGCCAGTTGCACGGCGTGCTGGCCAGGCAGCGCGAGATCGAGCGGCTGGAGCAGGAACTGGCCGGGCAGAACCGCAACGCGGAATATTCCCGGCAGCAGGTCGTTCAGGCCGAACAGCATTATCAGTCCATCGAGGCGCAGATCGCGCCGCTGCGCACTGCGGGCAACGAGATGCAGCAGCGCCTGCACGGCCTGCAAATGCAGTTGCTCAAGCTGAACCAGGCGCTGGAACGCAGCGCCGAACGCACCATGCAGATCGAGCGCGAGATGCAGGAGCTGGCCGACCAGCTGGGCGGCGAGCAGCGCCAGCAGCAGGGCGTCGGCGAGCAGATGGCGATATTGCGCGAGAAGATCGCCGCATTTCACGCGCAGGTGGACGAGGCGCAACGCCAGGCCAACCAGCAGGATATCGCGTTGCGCGAGCAGCGCGCGCGCGCGCAGCAGGCGCAACATGCCTTGCAGGAAGCGCGCTTCTTCGCCAAGACATGCACCGAGAAGATCGCCGACCTGCAACATAACGTTACGCAGATCGCCGACGCGCTGGCGCAGTTCGAGCAGAATCTTGTGCAGTTGCGCGCCGAGTTATCGGGCGGCGAGGACGAAACGGCCAAGCAGCAGTTGCAGACCGCGCTGCAAACGCGCCAGGCTGCCGAGCAGGCGCTGGCCGACGCGCGCAACGTGCTGGAAAACGCCACCGTCGAGTTGCAGAAACTCGAACAGGAGCGCCTTGTCCGCGAGCACAAACTCAATCCGCTGCGCGAGAAACTCGGCGAACTGACGCTCAAGGAACAGGAAGCGCGCCTGCATTTCGAGCAATGGGCGGAGCAGTTGCAGGGCGTGGATGAGCAGGCGCTGCTGCCGCTCATGGAGCCTGACAATAGGCAATGGGGCAACAACAAGCCGAATACCTTGCAGAACGAATTGAACCGCCTGAACGCGGACATCGAGGCATTGGGCGCAGTGAACCTCGCCGCGCTCGAGGAGCTGCAAACCGCGACCGAGCGCAAGGCCTACCTGGATGCGCAGGCCAAGGATTTGAACGAGGCGATGGCCACGCTGGAGGAGGCGATCCGCCGCATCGACAAGGAATCGCGCGAGCTGCTGATGGAGACCTACAACCAGGTCAACCGTCACCTCGGGGAACTGTTCCCGATATTGTTCGGTGGCGGCGAGGCGCGCCTGGTGCTGACCGGCGAAGAAATACTCGACAGCGGCGTGCAGGTGATGGCGCAGCCGCCGGGCAAAAAGAACAGCACGATCCACCTGATGTCGGGCGGCGAGAAGGCGTTGACCGCGATCTCGCTGGTGTTCTCGATGTTCCAGCTCAATCCCGCGCCGTTCTGCCTGCTCGACGAAGTGGATGCGCCGCTCGACGACACCAACACCGAGCGGCTGTGCGCGCTGATCAAGCGCATGTCGCAGAATACCCAGTTCGTGTTCATCAGCCACAACAAAATCACCATGGAACTGGCGCAGCAGCTGATCGGCGTGACCATGCAGGAAAAAGGCGTGTCCAACGTGGTCGCGGTGGACATCGAAGAAGCCCTGCGCATGCGCGACGAACCGGTCGTCGCGTGACAAAGTTGCCAATCTTGGCAGGACGATCCGGAACCAAAGAGGGTGGGTTAGCGTGTAGGATGCGGTGAACTTGTGAACCGCATCAATCGCGAACGATGCGGTTGCCACCGCATCCTACCGGGCTAGCTTATTTCGGGCAGCCGCTGTTGTTGATGCTTCTGTCCGGCATGGTGGTCTTGCAGAATTTCGCCCCTTCCAGAATGGCGTTGCGCATGTCGGCGCCGACCAGCGTTGCCCCGCTCAGGTCGGCGCGGGTCAGGTTGGCATTGGCCATGCTCGACATGATGAACACTGCATCCTTCGCATTGGCGCCGCTCAGGTCGGCGCCCTTGAGATTGGTCATGGACAGATTCGCGCCGGTGAGATTGGCTTCCCTGAAGTTGGCGTCCGGCAGGGTGGTCTGCGACAGGTCGGCTTTTTCGAGGTTGGCGCGCGACAGGTTGGCACCGTTCATGTAGCTAATCGACAGGATGGTTCCGGCGAGGTTTGCGCCGGACAGGTTGGCTTTGGTCAGGTTGGCTTCGGTGATCCTGTCTCCGCTCAAATTGGCATTCGACAGGTTTGCGCCGGACAGGTTTGCGCTCGACAGGTTGGACCTGGTCAGGTTCGCTCCGGAAAGATCGGCGCCGGGACAACTGGCTCTCCGTTTGATTTCGCAGCCGTTGACAATCTGCCCCGCCTCGGCTGCGGGGGCGTACCACGCGGCGATGGCGGCTATCAGGATCGCGACATTTTTCACGGCATCAATCCAGCACGTGCGACACCAGCCCGTCCGCCAATTTCGGCTCGAACCAAGTGGATTTGGGCGGCATCACCTCGTTGGCGTCGGCGACCGCCATCAAATCTTCCATGCGCGTGGCGAACATCGAGAAGGCTGCTGCCATCTCGCCGCTGTCCACGCGTTTTTCCAGTTCCGCCAGCCCGCGGATGCCTCCGACGAAATCGATGCGCTTGTCGCGGCGCGGGTCGGCGATGCCGAGCACCGGCGCGATCAGGTGGTTCTGCAACAGGCTCACGTCGAGGCGCGCCACCGGGTCGTTTGCCGGGATCAGATCGGCGCGGATATTCAGGCGGTGCCACTGGCCCGGCAGGTACAGGCCGAACTCGCCGGGCCTGGCGGGTTTGACCGGCACGCTGCTGGCCTGCACCGAAAAATCCTCGCCGATGCGTTGCAGGAATTGCGTCGCGTCCATGCCGTTCAGGTCGGCCATCAAACGGTTGTAATCCATGATCTTCATCTGGTGGTGCGGAAAGATCACCGACAGGAAATAGTTGTAGCTCTCCGCGACGCTGTGCTGCGGGTTGGCGGCGCGGCGCGCGGCGGCAATGCGCGAGGCGGCCGCCGAGCGGTGGTGGCCGTCGGCGATGTACAGGGCGTGCATGGCGTCGAAGGCGGCGGTCAATTGACCGAGTGTTGCCGCATCGCGGATCACCCAAATGGTATGGCGGATGCCGTCGTCAGCCGTCACGTCGGCATCGGGAATCCCTTGTGCCGCACGCTCCAGCAATTTGTCCACCTGCGGCGCGGCGGGGTAGGCGAGCAGCACCGGGCCGGTCTGCGCGTTGAGCGCGTCGATCTGGCGCACCCGGTCGTCTTCCTTGTCGGGGCGGGTGAACTCGTGCTTGCGGATGCGGTTGCTGTCGTAGTCCGCCACCGAGGCTGCCGCCACCAGCCCGGTCTGGCTGTGGCCGCCCATGACCAGGCGGTAGACGTAATAGCAGGGTTCAGCATCGCGCACCAGCACGCCCGCTGCCAGCATTTTATCGAGGTTTTCCGCCGCCTTGGCATAGACCTCCGGCGCGTAGGGGTCGATGCCCTCGGGCAGGTCGATCTCCGGCTTGGAAATATGCAGGAAGCTCCACGGCTTGCCTGTTGCACGCATCCGAGCTTCGGCGGAAGAAAGCACATCGTAGGGCGGGGCGGCAATATCGGCGGCGCGGGAAGGTGCGGGGCGCAGCCCGGTAAAAGGGCGGATCAGGCTCATTGATTTCTCGCGGATAAAATATTCATTTTACCAGTTTGCCGGATAAATTCCCGGCGGATGCGCGGCTATCCGGGGCAAGCTTTGGCATGTTCCGCCTGGGTGCATGGATCATGGTTCTTGACATTCATCCGATCCGCTGAAAGCGGCAAGATATCCGGCAAAATTTGCTGCTACAATGATCCGCATTATTTTTGCAAGCAATCATGATCCAACTCAAGCAAAGCATCGACTTTATCGCGGATTGGCACAGGCTTTCAGCAGAGACCCCTGAACCAGTGCGGCGGCTGGCCGGTGAAATTGTCCGGCAGCATACTGTCGCGCTGGCCGATATTTTCTATCAAAACATGCTGTCCGACGAGCAGGCGAAGTCGTTTCTGGATCACGAACTCGTCAATCAGCGCCTGCATGTCTCGTTGCAACGCTGGCTGCAAGAGCTGTTTTCCGGCGAGCAGCATGACCCGCAAACGATTTATGAACAGCAGTGCCATATCGGCGAAGTGCATGCGCGCATCCAGCTGCCTATCGGGCTGGTGATGCGCGGCGGGCGCTTGTTGAAACATGCGATCCACAGCTATCTGGTGGAATCTTCCCTGGAGCGCGGCGATCTGGTGAAAGCGGCGAATTTTGTCGCGGAAACGATCGATCTGGCGCTGGATGCGATGACGGATTATTTTGTCATCGACATGGAAAAACATGCGCGCGCGGATGAGGCTTACCGCATGTTCGCGCTGGGACAGAATATGCTGGCGGAGCGCGAGCGGCAGCGTGCGGCAATCCTGGAATGGGCGCAGCAGATCCTGCTCAAGCTGCTTGCCGACGGTAGCGCGGCGCAGCTGCCGGATATCAAGCATTCCGAATTCGGCATGTGGTTGCAGCACAAGGCCGCGATCATTTTCGAGTCTGCGCCGGAGCTGGAGCAGATACGCCAGCGCATCGATGAGGTCGAAAGATCGCTGTTCCCCAAGCTGATCGAGTCGCGCCGCAATCCCGGCGGAGCAGGCGCACTGATGAAGGAAGTAGAGACGGGAATTGCCGAAATCAAGTTTTTGCTGGGGGGGTTGTTCGACCGGTTCATCGAGGTGGAGAGCGGGCGCGATGCGTTGACGCGCTTATTGAACCGCCGCTTCCTGCCCGCCGTGCTGATAAGGGAAATGGCCCTGGCGCGGCGCAGCGCCGTACCGTTTTCGCTGCTGTTGCTCGACCTGGACCGTTTCAAGCTAATCAACGACACCTACGGGCATGGCGGCGGAGATATGGTGTTGCAGCAAGCAGCAGACCTGGTCACCAGCAGTGTGCGCGCCGGAGATTTTGTGTTCCGCTACGGCGGCGAGGAAATGCTGGTGGTGCTGGTCGAGGTCGGCAGCGATCAGGCGCTGCGTGTGGCGGAAACCATACGCGAAAAATTCGCTGCCGATGCGTTTCGCGTCGGCGACAGACAAACGGCCGGCGTTACCGTCAGCATCGGCATCGCCACTTACAACGGGCATCCCGATTATGAAACGATGCTGAAAGACGCCGACGCCGCGCTCTACGAGGCGAAGGATGCCGGGCGCAACCGCTGCGTGATGTCGGGGCGCTGATTATCTAGGGCGCGTTTGAGAAGATTGGTTTTTGTGGGAGCGGCTTCAGCCCCTTCTTCTCGTTCCCACGCGGAGCTTGGGAACGATGCAACTTGAAATTTTTGTAGGGCGGGCTATGCCCGCCAGTTGAAATTTTCGGGGGAGCACGCCCACGATTAGCTGGCGGAAGCAGGCTTGTTAAAAAACTCCACCGCCACCGCCTCGTCCCTGGTGCGCTTCATCGGCGGCAGGCTTTGCCAGATGCGCTTGCCGTAGTGTTTGCCGATGATGCGCGGGTCGCAGATCATCAGGACGCCGCGGTCGGATTCGTCGCGGATCAACCGTCCCGCACCTTGTTTCAGGGTGATGATCGCGCGCGGCAGTTGGTATTCCATGAACGCGTTGCGCCCCTGTTTCTTCATCTGTTCGATGCGCGCCGCCAGCACCGGGTCGTCCGGCGGCGCGAACGGCAGCTTGTCGATGATGACCAGCGACAGGGCTTCGCCGCGCACGTCCACGCCTTCCCAGAACGACTGGCTGCCGAGCAGCACCGCGTTGCCGTGTTCGCGGAAGCGCGCCAGCATCTCGTTGCGCGAACCTTCGCCCTGTAGCATCAGCGGATAGTTCCAGCCGCGCCGGTCGAATTCCGCCTGCAAAATTTCGTGTGCGCGCCCCATCGCGCGCAGGCTGGTGAACAGCAGGAAGGCGCGCCCCTCGCTTGCCCCGAGCAGCGGCAGCGCGGCCTGCACCACAGCCTCGGTGTAGCCTTCGCTGTTCGGCTCCGGCAGGTTCTGCGGCACATACAGCAGCGCCTGCTCGCCATAATCGAACGGGCTGTCCCAGCACGCGGTCTTCGCGTCGAGCAAGCCCATCTCGCTCTGGTACAGCGAAAAATCCTTCTTTACCGCGAGCGTCGCGGAAGTGAATATCCACGTGCGCGCGCTGCCGCCGATCTGCTTCTCGAAAATCTCCGCAATCGACAGCGGCGTGGTGTTGAGTTGCAGGGAGTGGTGGAAAATTTCCAGCCAGCGCACCACATCATTTCCCTCCCCCCCGGCGGGGTAACCAGCGACTTGGCTGTCGTTTTTGGACAGCCTAGTCAGATGGCTAGTAGTTTCACCAGTAGTTCCATCAGAGGGGCTAGGGGAGAGGGGGGGGGCCATCCACTGCTCCAACTGCTGCGCCAACCCCTGCCCCCGCACCCAGCAATTCTCCAGCCCCTCGCTGCGTTCCGCCTGTTTCTCCAGCAGGCCGTTCAGCTGCGCGAGCTTTTCGCCGAGCGTTTGCAGCGCGGGCGCGAACTCCTTGAAGTTTTCTGTTGCGGTGGCGGGCATCCGCCCTTCCTTTTTGAACACCAGGCGCAGGTCGCGCGCGGCCTTGTCGAGCTCGTCGCAGGCCTTGGGCAGCGGGGCGAAATCCTTGGCGGCGGCAGCGGTCTCGATGCGCGTGTCGCGCGCCAGGTCGAGCAGCAGCGTGGTGGAAAGGCTCTCGCCGAAGAACAGGCTGGCGGTCTCCGGCAACTGGTGAGCCTCGTCGAAGATCACTGTGTTGCAGACGGGCAGCAGTTCCGCGACACCCTCGTCGCGCAGCATCACGTCGGCGAAGAACAGGTGATGGTTTACCACCACGATGTCCGCCTTCATCGCCTCGGAGCGCGCCTTGAGCACGAAGCAATCCTTGTGCTGCGGGCATTCCTGGCCGAGGCAGTTATCGCGCGTCGAGGTCACCTGCATCCAGATCGGCGCGTTCTCCGGCACATCGGCCAGCCCGCCCTTGTCGCCGGAATCGCTGACCCTGGCGTATTGCTTGATCTTGCCCAGATGCCTGATGTCCTCGCGCGTCTTGAACATCCCGTCCGATTCCGTGCGCGCCAGATGGTAATGGCACACGTAGTTCGCGCGCCCCTTGAGCAGCGCCACCGAAACCGGCGCTTTCAGGGCGTCGCGCACCATCGGCAGGTCTTTCTGAAACAACTGGTCCTGCAAATTTTTCGTGCCGGTCGAGACGATCACCTTGCCGCCATTGAGCAGCGCGGGCACCAGATAGGCGAAGGTCTTGCCCGTCCCGGTTCCCGCCTCGACCACCAGGATCGCGTTGTCGCGGATCGCCTCGGCCACCGCCAGCGCCATTTCGCGCTGCTGCGCGCGCGGGCGGAATGACGCCACCTCGGCGGCAAGCGGGCTCTGCTCGGAAAAGAAACGTTCGACTTCGGCGGACACGGTGGAGATTCGGGCTTTCAGGGGTTGTTGCAAATGCACCAGTCGGGAGTGCGGATTAAACCAGTTAAGGCGGAAGATTCATGCCGATACGGTTCGGCGTGGCGAGGCTCCTTGCCTAGTTTGGCAGCACGGCTATTTTAGCGGATATTCGCGCGGGGAGCTTTGCCCTGCAGCCGCAAATGCGGGAGGCCGAAGAGCGTTCGCCGGACAGATGGCCGGGGAGGCCGGCGAAGAACAACAGCGCGGCACTGCAAAATGGGGCGCCGCCCGGCACCGACTGGCCCATATCATGCAACGCCACAAAAAATTTTCGTGATCTATAATGAAAGTTCCGGCCATTCGCAAAAACGGGCAAACAACACTCGTTAAGGCCGGTGGTTATGGGCTCTTCTTGAGGATTGTTGCAGGGTTATCGGCTTTTTGACCGGCTACCCTTTTCCATCATACAAATTTGGAGATACTGCCATGACGCATAATAATCCGCATAATTTGTTCAACTCCCGCCAATCTTTCAATCTCGCCAGCGGCAAGCAAGGCACATTGTATTCGCTGCCCGCGCTGGAATCCGCCGGACTCGGCAATATCTCGCGTCTGCCAGTTTCAATCCGCATCGTGCTGGAGGCGGTGCTGCGCAACTGCGACGGCAAGAAAATTTCTGAGGCGCACATCCGCCAACTGGCGAACTGGCAGCCGAATGCGCCGCGCACCGATGAGATTCCGTTCGTGGTGGCGCGCATCGTGTTGCAGGATTTTACCGGCGTTCCGCTGCTGGTCGATCTCGCCGCAATGCGCGATGCCGCCGCCAAGGCGGGCAAAAATCCGAAGATCATCGAGCCGCTGGTGCCGGTCGATCTGGTGGTGGATCATTCGGTGCAGGTGGACTACTACAACCGCCCGGATGCGCTCGAACTGAACATGGAGATGGAATTCGAGCGCAATAGCGAGCGCTACCGCTTTATGAAATGGGGCATGCAGGCGTTCGACACCTTCAAGGTCGTGCCGCCCGGCGTCGGCATCGTGCATCAGGTCAATCTGGAATATCTGGCGCGCGGCGTGCTGCACAAGGACGGGCCAGAAGGAAAAATGTACTACCCGGACACGCTGGTCGGCACCGATTCACATACCACCATGATCAACGGCATCGGCGTGGTCGGCTGGGGCGTCGGCGGCATCGAGGCGGAAGCCGGGATGCTCGGCCAGCCGGTGTATTTCCTCACGCCGGACGTGGTCGGCGTGCATCTGAAAGGAAGACTGCGCGAAGGCGTGACCGCGACCGATCTGGTGCTGACCGTCACCGAATTGCTGCGCAAGCAGAAAGTGGTCGGCAAGTTTGTCGAATTTTTCGGTGCAGGCACGGCGGCGCTCACCGTGCCGGACCGCGCCACCATCGCCAATATGGCGCCGGAATATGGCGCGACGATGGGCTTCTTTCCGGTGGACGACGCTACAGTAGATTACCTGCGCTACACCGGCCGCACGGAGGATGAGGTGGATGCCTTTGTTTCTTATTTCAAGGCGCAGAATCTGTACGGCATCCCGCAGGCGGGCAGCATCGACTACAGCAGCGTGGTGGAGCTGGATCTCGCCGCCATTGAGCCTTCTCTTGCCGGGCCGAAACGGCCGCAGGATCGTGTGCCGCTGTCGCGGATGAAGGAGACCTTCGATACCCTGTTCAGCAGGCCGGTCGCGGAAAACGGCTTCGGCAAGCCCGCTGCCGAGCTGGGCAAGCGCTACACCACCATCCTGTACGATCGGGGCAACGCGGTATGCGTCCCGGTCTCCGGCGGCGGCAAGCAGGACAACGCCAAGAGCCGCAGCGAGATGGAGATGGCCGATGACCACCCGACCGCAGCGGTGCGCTGCGAGACGGTGGACGAGATGCTGCCTCCGGTCGAAATCGGCCACGGCGACGTGCTGATCGCCGCGATCACCTCATGCACCAACACCTCCAACCCGAGCGTGCTGATCGCGGCGGGGCTGCTGGCGAAAAAAGCTGTGGCAAAAGGCCTGAAAGTCGCGCCGCACATCAAGACCTCGCTCGCGCCCGGCTCGCGTGTGGTGACCGAATACCTGAGCAGGGCCGGCCTGCTGGAGCCGCTGGCGCAACTCGGCTTCGGCCTCGCGGCCTACGGCTGCACCACCTGTATCGGCAATTCCGGCCCGCTGGACGCCAAGCTGGAAGAGGCCATCGCCGCCCACGACCTGATCGCGGCGGCGGTGCTGTCCGGAAACCGCAACTTCGAGGCGCGTATCCACGCCAGCATCAAGGCCAACTTCCTGGCTTCGCCGCCGCTGGTGGTGGCCTATGCCATCGCGGGCAGGGTCAACATCAACCTCGACAGCGAGCCGCTGGGTACCGGCGGGAACGGCGACGCGGTCTACCTGAAAGACATCTGGCCGGACAGCGCAGAAGTGGGGGCGATGATGAAATATGCTGCCGACCCGGCTACCTACCGCAGGCTATACAGCGACCTGACCCGCGACCTGCCGCTGTGGAATGCCATCCCCGCCCCCACCGGCGACCTGTACCAGTGGGATGATTCCACCTACATCGCGCGCCCCCCGTTTTTCGAGAACTTCAGCATGCGTGCAGGAAGCATCGGAGAAATCCGCAACGCAAAACCGCTGGCGATATTCGGCGGCTCGGTCACCACCGACCACATCAGCCCGGCGGGCAGCTTCAAGCCCGACACTCCCGCCGGAAAATATTTGCAACGCAGGAACGTGGCGGTCAAGGATTTCAACAGCTACGGTTCGCGGCGCGGCAACCATGAGGTGATGATGCGCGGCACCTTCGCCAACGTGCGCATCAAGAACTTCATGCTGCCGCCCAGGGAAGACGGCTCCCGCGTCGAAGGCGGCTACACGCTGTACCACGGCGATACGAAAAACTTTTGTCCGGGCACCCGGCAGATGGCGATCTACGACGCCGCGATGAAACACATCGCCGACGGCACGCCGACCGTGATCTTCGCGGGTGAGGAATACGGCACCGGCTCCAGCCGCGACTGGGCGGCCAAGGGCACGCAACTGCTGGGCGTGAAGGCGGTGATCGCCAAGAGCTACGAACGCATCCACCGCAGCAACCTGGTGGGCATGGGCGTGCTGCCGCTGCAGTTCAAGAACGATGATGACATCGCCGCACTGCATCTGACCGGCGACGAGACTTTCGACATCACCGGCATCGGCGCCGACCCGAAACCGCAACAGGACGTCACGCTCACCATCAAACGCAGCGACGGCAGCACGCGGAACGTCGCCCTGCTGCTGCGCATCGACACCCCGATCGAGGTGGATTACTGCCGGCACGGCGGGATCCTGCCGTATGTGCTGCGCGAGCTGGTCGCGCGATGAATTATTGTGCGGGTTGGAGAAAAGGGCACGAATGGAAAATACTGCGATGGCGAGCAAGACAACCGGCAGCAATGCCGCGCGCCGCCCGAAAGTAGGTCTGGCATTGGGCAGCGGTTCGGCGCGCGGGCTCGCTCACGTGGGGGTGATCCGCGCCATCGAAGATGCGGGCATCGAGGTGGACTTCATCGCGGGCACCAGCATGGGGGCGCTTATCGGGGCGATCCATGCGGCCGGCAAGCTGGATGAACTGGAAGCCACCTTCAGAACTTTCGACTGGAAAAGAACGGCTTCTTTCTTCGACGTTGTGCTGCCCAAATCCGGCCTGCTCGACGGCGCACGGATCAGCGAATTGGCACGCGCGCATATCCGTGCCGATTCCATCGAAACGCTGCCGAAGGCCTTTGCCGCCGTGGCGACGGACATCCTCAGCGGCGAGGAGGTTACTATCAGCAGCGGCGATGTGATCGAGGCGGTGCGCGCCAGCATTTCCGTGCCCGGAATCTTTACGCCGGTGCGCAGCAACGGGCACGTCCTGGTCGATGGCGGCCTCACCAACCCGGTGCCGGTGAGCGTGGCCCGCGCCATGGGCGCAGATATCGTGATCGCGGTCGATCTCAATCGCGAGATCATCGCCGGCAAGAACATGAAACCGCTGCTTGCGGCAGAAAAAACCAGCGCTGCGGAAGGCAGCTTGTCCGGCTTGTTTTCGCGCTGGGTGAGCGATTACCGCCTGTCGATGAAGGACATCAGGCGGAAACTGCTCGCCGGCGACAACCACGCCTCGGCGCAATTCAGGAAATGGGCTTCCTCCGAGGCGCTGCCCAATATCTTCGAAGTGCTGCTGGCCTCGATCAATATCATGGAATCCAGCATCACACAAACCCGTTTGGATCTGGACCGCCCGGAGGTGATTATCCAGCCGCCGCTGGGGCATATCCGCTTCCTGGAATTCGACCGTGCCGAGGAAATCATTGCCATCGGTTACGAACATACGCGGCGTCAACTGGCCGCGCAGCCGCTTCACGCGCTTCATGCCACAAGCCCTGCATCCGGCTCTCCCGTTTGCGGGACGGGGGTTTCACCATAGGAGATAATCACCATGACCACCTGAAACGAGCGCGACTCTTTCGGCCATGTCGAAGCCCCGGAGGAGCGCCTGTGGGGCGCGCAGACGCAGCGCTCGCTGCAATATTTCCACATCTCGAATGAGCAATGCAGCGGGAGCTCATGCTCGCGCTTGCGGCGGTGAAACGCGCCTGTGCGCTGGCCAACCGCGCCTCGGAACTGCTCGGCGGAGCAGTCTGGTGTGGGAGTGGCCGCATCGCACCTTCTCCCGCAAACGGCTGGCTTCGCCAGTAACGTGTCGGAGGTGCATCCGAACGACGGGGTCAATTTCTGACAGTCGTCCAACGACATCTTCCCCACGGCGATGCATGTCGCGGCAGTCACCGGAATTGCCGGACAACTGTTGCCGTCGCTGCGTGCGACGCTGGAGCAAAAATCCGCCGCGTTCGGCGACATCGTCAAGATCGGTCGCACCCATTTGCGGGATGCCACTCCGCTGACGTTGGGGCAGGAATTTTCCGGCTACGCGGCGCAATTGCAACACGCGGAAGCCCCGCTCGGTGAAGCGGATTTCAGGAATGAACGCCAGATTGGGTAGACACTGCCGAGGCAGTGCCTCAAGGCTGCACCAGAGTTCCTGCAAGAGAGTCAAGGCGAATACCAGTCGAAATATTCCGGGCCAAATTCTTCCACTCCCTCATCGGGCAGTTGAGTGCGCCGGCTAATTGTGTACTTTACCGCACATACCGCAACGGCAAACAAGCGGATACTGCCATCCGAATAAAGGATGCAGGACATGTCCGCGAACAATCCAGGTTCTGGCGTTTTCTACCACAGTGCCGGACGTATCCAATACGCATGTCGTTGGATCGATTCGATTGGATCGATCCAAGGTTGTTCGCCTGCCCTCCCAAGGCTATGCCTGATAGGTGCCAGGCCTCGCTCCTCCTGAAAACGGGCCCTTGCGCAAGGAGAATTTCATAGCCATCAAAGAGTTCGGATTTTCCGCACGCACACGGAATGCGTCGCGTAACGGACGGGATACCGAGTTGCTGCGCTCGGAGCTGTTCAGCATCGAACAACTCAAGCGCCATGCGGTAATGCTGGCTGGCCAGCACAGAATCGATCCGCATCCGGGGCCGGACAGGTTGCTGCCACGGCTGGCGGACAATGCGCGTGTTCTGCTGGCGGCGTATGACGTCGTGACAGCCGCGGCCGCGCCGGGGCAACGGGTTGTGTCGGCAGAAGCCTGGCTGCTCGATAATTTCTATCTCATCGAGCAGCAGATCAGCCTGGCGCGGCTGCATCTGCCGCGCGGGTACAGCAGGCAGTTGCCGCGACTGGCTGATGGCCTGTCAGCCGGTTTTCCGCGCATCTATGACTTGGCGTTGGAGTTGATCTCTCACATGGATGGGCGTGTCGACAGCGACAACGCCACCCACATCGTTGCCGCTTACCAGACCGTTAAACCGTTAAAGCTGGGCGAGTTGTGGGCATTCCCGATCATGTTGCAGTTGGCGCTGCTGGAAAATCTGCGCCGCGTTGGGTTGCGTATCGCCCGTCGGCGTGAGGAGCTTGACGCGGCCGTCAAATGGGCGGATCGCATGCTGGCGACGGCCGAAAGGGAGCCAAAACAACTGATCCAGTTGCTGGCCGAGTTTGCCAATGCCGATGTGTCGCTGACCGCGCCGTTTGTGGAGGAGTTTTACGCAAGACTCCAGGCGCAGGGGCCAGCCATGGCGTTTGTTCAAACCTGGGTCGAGCAAGAACTGCTCGAACAAGGGGTGACTGCAACGCAGTTGTCGGAGGCGGCCAACCGAACGGCTGCGGCCAACCAGATATCCATCGCCAACAGTATTGGCAGCCTGCGTTTCATCGGCACCATGGACTGGAGGAATTACGTCGAGTCGCTCAGTGTCGTCGAACAGGCATTGCGTGAAGATCCGATGGGGATGCACGCCAGCCAGGATTTCGCCACTCGCGACCGCTACCGGCATGTCATCGAAGACGTGGCGAAGGGTTGCTCGCGCAACGAGTTGGCGGTGGCGCGCGAGGCCCTCGCCCTCGCGCAGGCTGCTGCAAAGCGATTGGGCGCCAACGACCGTAGCGCACATGTCGGATACTACCTGGTCGATCATGGACGGCAGATGCTGGAGCGTGCGGTCGGCTGCCGCTTTTCGTGGAACAGACGGGCCAGCCTGGCGAGCCGGAATTTCCGCCTGCTCCTTTACCTTGGCTCCATCCTGTTGTTCACGCTACTTTCGACATCGGTCGCGCTTTCAAATTTCGGCGGGTTCGGTCTGGGTAGCTGGCGGTATTGGTTCTTTGCGATCGCCGGCATCATCGGCGTCTCGGCGCTGGCCATCTCACTGGTGAACCTGCTGGTCACGCTCGCCTTGCCGCCGCGCGCGTTGCCGCGACTGGATTTTTCGCAGGGTATTCCGGATATTCATCGTACTATGGTGGTTGTCCCCACCTTGCTGAGCAAGCCGCAAGAGATCGATGATCTTCTCGAAGCACTGGAGATACGCTATCTCGGCAATCGCGACCCCAATTTGTTCTTTGCCTTGCTGACGGATTTCCGTGACGCGTCCGAGCAAACGCTGCCAGAAGACGAGGCGTTGCTCGCCCACGCGCGCGCAGCTGTCCAGGCGCTCAACGAGACTTACCGCGAGGACCGGCCGTGCATCTTCTATCTGTTTCACCGGCCCCGGGTGTGGAATCCATACGAACGGGTATGGATGGGCTACGAGCGCAAGCGCGGCAAGCTGGAGCAGTTCAATGCCTTGCTGCGGGGAGGGGAGCAAGCTGCATTCTCGGATATTGTCGGTGATGCGTCCATCCTCGCTTCGATCAAGTACGTCATCACCCTGGATACCGACACGCAACTGCCGCGCGATGCGGCCCGCACGCTGATAGGAAACATCGCCCATCCGCTCAATCGGCCGGTGTACGATGCCGGCAAGGGACGCATCGTCGAAGGCTATGCGATCCTGCAACCACGCGCTTCGATCAGCCTGACCAGCGCGGGCCAGTCACGGTTTACCAAACTGTTCGCGGGCGACTCCGGCATCGACCCCTACACGCGCGAGGTATCGGATGTCTACCAGGATATTTTCGGGGAGGGGTCGTTCATCGGCAAGGGCATCTACGATGTGGACGCTTTTCGCCAGGCTGTCGATGCGCGCTTTCCGGAGAATCTCATTCTCAGTCACGACTTGCTGGAAAGCGGCTATGCGCGTTCGGCGCTGGTGACCGATGTCGACCTGATTGAAGAGCATCCGGCCAGTTACGCCATAGAGGCCAGCCGGCGGCACCGCTGGATACGCGGCGACTGGCAGCTTGCCGGCTGGCTGCTCCCGCACGTGCCCGGGCCGTCCACAGCAAATGGATTGAATGGCTCAAATGGAACCAAAGCGAAGCGGCAACCGAACCCGCTCTCCGCCTTGTCGGTGTGGAAAATTTTCGACAACCTCCGGCGCAGCCTCGTGCCGCCGTCGCTGCTCGCCTTGCTGGCAGGCGGCTGGCTGTTTGACCCGGGCCCGGTGTGGTTCTGGACCTTGCTGGTTCTGGGCGTGGTGTTCTTGCCCATCTTGCTGTCCACTGTGATCAATTTCATCCGCAAGCCTGAAGAACGCGATTGGCTGGTGCACCTGATCCTGACCGGCAAATCCGCGAGCCACCCAATCGTGCTCGCCTTGCTGACGCTGGTGCTTTTGCCGTACGACACGCTGATTTGCCTGGATGCGATCCTGCGCTCGGGCGTGCGGATGCAGTTTACCCGGCGCGGATTGTTGCTCTGGCAACTGCCATCTTATGCAAGCCGTAACGCGCGCCGTACGCTGGCCGATTTCTTCAGGGAGATGTGGATCGCGCCGGTTCTGGCGGTGGCGCTGGGATTGGCTTTGGCTTGGCTACCGGGGGACGACCGGTCGGCGGAGTTGCTGTTCTGTGCGCCCGTCTTGTTGCTCTGGCTGGCATCGCCCGTCGTCGGCTGGTGGATCAGCAGACCGCTGGTGTCCCCCGTACCGGACTTGACCGCCGATCAACGGGCGTTCCTGCGGGCATCGGCCCGGCAAACCTGGCGCTTCTTCGCGGAGTTCGTCGGCCCCCGGGACAACTGGTTGCCGCCCGATAACTACCAGGAATATCCGGCTCCGGCCATCGCCTCGCGTACCTCGCCCACGAACATCGGCATGTCGCTGCTGGCGAACCTGGCTGCGTACGATTTCGGTTACATCTCCACCGGAGAATTCCTGCGCCTTGTCGAGAACACACTGGCGACGATGGGAAAGCTGGAACGTTACCGAGGCCATTTTTACAACTGGTACGACACGCGCACGCTGCAACCGCTACACCCGCAATACGTCTCGTCGGTGGACAGCGGCAACCTGGCCGGCAGCTTGCTCACCTTGCAAGCGGGACTGGCCGAGCTGAAAGACCGGCCGGTGCTGTCATCAAGCGCGTTTCAGGGATTGCAGGACACCTTGCAGGTGCTTGCCGAACACGTGCCCTCGTTGCCCGCCCCGGATATTGCGAAGAAGATCAAATTGTTGCATGACACCCTGCACTCGCTCACGCTGCCTGAGCTCACACGCAATACGCAGACACTGGCTGCCGCCGACGGCTTGCTGAATGATATCCACCTCGCCGGCCAGGAGTTGGTTGCTGGTTTGCCATCGGATATCGATATCGATGGCGAACTGTATTACTGGGCGCAGGAGTTCGAGATGCAATCGCGGGCACTCAGGGATGACCTCAGATTCCTGGTGCCTGAGCCGCGGCACTTCGACAACATCCCAACTTTGGTGGAACTGGCCGGAGAGGATGCGGCCGGACCTGAAATGCTGTCGTCAGACCGGGCAGTCGCGGCGGCAGGACCACGTTATCAGGCTGCCGCAAAGCGGCTCGGAATGATCGACGATCTGGTAAATCGTTGCAGCGAACTGGCGGCGATGGATTTTGAATTCCTCTACGATACGTCGCGCGGCCTGCTGACCATAGGTTACGACGTGGGCGAACGGCGCCGCGATTCGTCCTGTTACGACCTGCTGGCATCGGAAGCGCGCCTGGCCAGTTTCCTGCTCATTGCGCAGGGGCAGGTGCCACAGAAGCATTGGTTCGCACTCGGCCGCCTGCTGACAAGCCATGGCGGCGACGTGAGCCTGATTTCGTGGAGCGGCTCGATGTTCGAGTACCTGATGCCGCAGCTGCTGATGCCGAGTTACGAAAACACATTATTGGAACAGACCTGCAAGGCCGCAGTGTTGCGCCAGATCGAATACGGCCGGCAACGCGCCGTGCCGTGGGGCATTTCTGAATCCTGCTATAACGCCACCGATGTGCACCAGGTGTATCAATACCGCGCGTTCGGTGTACCGGGGCTGGGCTTCAAGCGCGGGCTGGGAGACGACCTGGTCATTTCCCCTTACGCCAGCGCACTGGCGCTGACGGTGATGCCGCAGGAAGCGTGCCGCAACCTGCAGGCGCTGGCTTCTCATGGCTTCCTCGGCATCTACGGGTTTTACGAGGCGGTGGATTACACGCCATCGCGTATCCCCCGGGGCAAAAATCACGCCATCGTGCGCAACTTCATGGCGCATCACCAAGGCATGAGCCTGTTGGCCTTCGAACATGTATTGCTCAACCGGCCGATGCAGCGCCGATTCATGTCGGCTCCCCTGACGAAGGCCACGGAATTGTTGCTGCAGGAGCGTGTGCCAAAGAAGGGCGCCACGCTGCACCCGCACGCTGCCGAAGTGAGCGCCGCCGCGTCACCACCCGCAGCGGAAGCAGGAGCGACCATGCGCGTGTTTACCGACCCGAACACACCGGCACCCGAAGTTCACCTGTTGTCCAACGGCAGGTACCACGTCATGGCGACTCATGCGGGCGGAGGTTACAGCCGCTGGCGCGATCTGGCCGTCACCCGTTGGCGCGAGGACACCACTTGCGATTGCTGGGGTACGTTCATTTACTTGCGTGACCGCGGCACGGGGCGTTATTGGTCAACCGCGCATCAACCGACATTGGCCAAGGCCGATCACTACGAGGCGATTTTCGTGCAGGGGCGCGCCGAATACCGGCGGCGCGATCAGTCGATCGAAGCGCATACCGAGATCAGCGTTTCGCCGGAAGACGATGTCGAGATTCGCCGTGTCACGCTCACCAACCTGTCGTCCCGCACCCGCCATATCGAGGTAACGAGCTACGCGGAGGTCGTGTTGGCGCCGTTGAATGCCGACCTGGCCCATCGGGCTTTCAGTAATTTGTTTGTACAAACCGAAATCCTGCCCGAGCGGCAGGCGATCCTCTGCACGCGGCGGCCCCGCACGCCGGGTGAGCAGGTGCCGTGGATGTTTCATCTGCTGGCGGCGCCTGGCGCCACTGTCGACGAGCCGTCTTACGAAACCGACCGCACCAAATTCATCGGGCGGGGTCGAACGGCGGCCAACCCGGTGGTACTGGATGGCAGTGATAGCCTCGCCCATTTATCCAGGCGGTTGTCGAACACCGATGGTTCGGTGCTGGATCCCATCGTGGCGATCCGCCGCACCATCACCTTGTCGCCCGACGAATCGGCGAGCGTGCAGATCATCTCGGGTGTCGCGGACACGCGCGAAGCAGCATTGGCTTTGCTTGAGAAGTACTGTGACCGGCACTTCGTTGAGCGTGCCTTTGAAATGGCATGGTTCCAAAGCCAGGAGGTGCTGCGCCACCTCAACGCCACCGAAGCAGATGCGCAGACCTATGGCCTTCTGGCCTCTTCCGTCATTTACGGCAATGCCTTACGCCGCGCAGCGCCCAGCGTCATTGCCCGCAACCAGCTTGGTCAGTCCGGGCTGTGGCGCTTTGCCGTCTCGGGCGATCTGCCGATCATCCTGCTGCGTATCGGCGACCTGAACCGCATCGACCTGGTAAAACAGATGCTGCAAGCTCATACCTATTGGCGGATGAAGGGCTTGATTGCTGACCTGGTGATCGTGAACGAGGATTTCTCTGGTTACCGGGCGGTTTTGCAAGATCAGATCATGGGGTTGATCAACGCGGGCCCCGAAGCGCAAATTATCGACAAACCGGGCGGGGTCTTCGTGCGGCGCGCCGAAGAACTTTCCGAGATTGAGCGAGTCTTGTTCCAGACTGTCGCCCGCGTCGTGTTCTCCGATAGCGCCGAGACATTGGTCGAGCAGGTGGAACGCCGCGTGTCGGCAGAGCGTGTATCGGACCGTCTGGAGCCATTGCTGCATCGGCCGCCTCCGCGCCCCCGTCCGCTGCCGGCGCGCGAACGCATTTTCTGCAACGGCCTGGGGGGCTTCACGCCCGACGGCCGCGAGTACGTCATCACCCTGGAACCTGGCCAGAGCACGCCCGCGCCGTGGGTGAACGTCATCGCCAGCCCGCACATCGGCACGGTCGTCAGCGAGAGCGGGAGCGCGTATACCTGGGCGGAAAACGCGCACGAATTCCGGCTGACCACTTGGCACAACGACCCGCTTAGCGACATCAGCGGCGAGGCGCTATACATCCGCGACGAGGAAACGGGTGCGTTCTGGTCGCCGACGCCGTTGCCCGCCCGCGGCGAGTCCGGGTATGTGTGCAGGCACGGGTTTGGGTACAGCGTGTTCGAGCATTACGAAGCCGGCATCGCCTCGGAACTGCACACCTACGTCGCCATGGACGCTCCGGTGAAGTTCGTGGTGGTCAAACTGCACAACCGCTCGAGGCACGCGCGCCAATTGTCGCTGACCGGATATTGGGAGCTGGTGCTCGGTGAGTGGCGGCACACCAATCTGATGCATATTGTGACTGAAACCGATCCGCTCAGCGGGGCGCTGTTTGCCCGCAATGCGTACGGCCGCGAATGCGCCAATCGGGTGGTCTTTGCCCATGTCAGCGAACGAGAACGGACGGTGAGCGGAAACCGTGCCGAGTTCATCGGCCGCAACGGCTCGCTGGCAAGTCCGGCGGCTATGCGCCGCAAGCGTTTGTCGGGCAGGACCGGCGCGTGCCTCGATCCGTGCGCCGCGATGCAGGCCCGGATCGAACTGGCCGAAGGGCAGGAGCGCGAGATCGTGTTCGTATTTGGTGCGGCCAGCAACACCGACGAAGCGCAGCATTTCATCCGGCGATTTGGCGGACCGGCCGGCGCACGGCAGGCATTGGAAGCGGTGTGGGAATACTGGAACCGCACCCTGGGCGCGGTGCACGTGGAGACGCCGGATCCGGCGCTGGACGTGCTGGCCAATGGCTGGCTGGTGTACCAGACACTATCCTGCAGGCTGTGGGGCCGTAGCGGGTATTATCAGTCCGGCGGCGCTTACGGTTTCCGCGATCAATTGCAGGACACCACGGCGCTGATCCATGCGACACCGTGGCTCGCCCGCGAGCAGTTGATCCGTTGCGCCGGGCGCCAGTTCCTTCAGGGTGATGTCCAGCACTGGTGGCATCCGCCCAGCGGACAAGGTGTGCGCACCCATTTCTCCGACGATTATCTATGGTTGCCGTATGCCACCTGTCGTTATGTGCTGGCGACCGGCGATACGGGCGTGCTCGACGAGTTAGTGCATTTCCTGGAGGGGCGCGAGTTGAACCCGGAGGAAGAGGCTTACTACGACCAGCCGCAACGTTCGGCCGAAGCGGCAAGCCTCTACGAACATTGCGTGCGTGCAATCAAACATGGTTTACGCTTTGGCGAACATCAATTACCGCTGATGGGCTGCGGCGACTGGAACGATGGCATGAATCTTGTCGGTCGCGATGGCAAGGGCGAGAGTGTCTGGCTGGCGTGGTTCCTGTACGAGAACCTTCAGCTGTTTGCAGGCTTGGCTCGTGGCCGCAACGATGAGGCCTTTGCCAAATTTTGCACCGGGCAGGCTGCGCTGCTGCGCAACAACATTGAGGCCAACGCATGGGACGGCGCCTGGTATCGGCGGGCCTATTTCGATGATGGCACTCCTTTGGGCTCGTCCGGCAATGACGAATGCCAAATCGATTCGATCAGTCAGAGTTGGGCGGTCATCTCGGGCGGCGGCGACCCCCTGCGAGCCCGCGAGGCGATGGCGGCGGTTAAACAACGCCTGGTGCGCCGCGATGCGCAATTAATCCAGCTGCTCGATCCGCCCTTCGATAAATCGGACCTTGAGCCCGGTTATATCAAGGGCTACGTACCCGGTGTGCGCGAGAACGGCGGCCAATATACCCATGCCGCGATTTGGGCCGCGACGGCGTTTGCCATGATGGGTGACCGGGAGCGCGCCTGGGAATTGTTCGCCATGCTCAATCCCGTCAATCACGGCAGTACGCCTGCGGAGATCGAACGCTACAAGGTCGAGCCATACGTCATGTGCGCGGATATTTACGGTGCGCCGCCACACATCGGCCGGGGCGGTTGGACCTGGTATACCGGCGCGGCGGGCTGGATGTACCGGCTGACTGTGGAAACGCTGCTGGGCCTGCGACTGGAAGTGGACCACCTGCGCATTGCACCGTGTGTCCCGGCCCATTGGGAGTCGTACAAAATCCACTACCGCTATCGCGAGACTATTTACCACATCACCGTCAAGCGTGCCGGTGAACAGACGGAACAGGTGATTCGCGTGACGGTGGATGGCACCGTGGTGAGTGGCGCAAGCGCAGATGGCACAGGGCGGCCGCAAGGTATGATCCCTCTTGTGGACGACCGCGTGGATCACCATGTCGAGGTGGATTTGAGCTAAGAGTATTTCGAATCGCAGGTATCCTTGCCCTCGTGCTTTAATCAATCGCATAATTGGACGCCAGCAATTTCGCAGGAGGAAACATATGAGCACCCGAACCGAACGCGATTCCTTCGGCCCTATCGAAGTCCCCGCCGAACGCCTGTGGGGCGCGCAGACGCAGCGCTCGCTGCAATACTTCCACATCTCGAATGAGCAAATGCCGCGGGAGCTCATGCTCGCACTGGCGGCGGTGAAACGCGCCTGTGCGCTGGCCAACCGCGACCTGGGATTGCTGGGTACGGAGAAGGCGGACGCCATCGTGCAGGCGGCGGATGAAGTTCTGGCCGGCCTGCACAGCCATGAGTTTCCGTTGTCCGTCTGGCAGACCGGTTCCGGCACGCAGAGCAACATGAACATGAACGAGGTGCTCGCCAACCGCGCCTCGGAATTGCTCGGCGGCGCGCGCGGCGAAGGTCGTCTGGTTCACGCCAACGATGAAGTCAACCTCGGCCAGTCGTCCAACGACATCTTTCCCACGGCGATGCATGTCGCGGCAGTCACCGGCATTGCGGGACAATTGTTGCCGTCGCTGCGCACGCTGCGCGCGATGCTGGAGAAAAAATCCGCCGCGTTCGAGAGCATCGTCAAGATCGGCCGCACCCATCTGCAGGACGCCACGCCGCTGACATTGGGGCAGGAGTTTTCCGGTTATGCTGCGCAACTGCAACACGCGGAAGCGGCGATCCTCGCCACGCTTGCGCCGCTGCATCAGTTGGCCGCCGGCGGCACCGCCGTCGGCACCGGGCTGAACACCCATGCCGAATTCGGCGCGCGTGTTGCCGCCGAGCTGGCGCGCAATACCGGTTTGCCGTTCGAGAGTGCCGCCAACAAATTTGCCGCGCTGGCCGCGAACGACGAGCTGGTCGCGGCGCACGGCGCGCTCAAGACGCTCGCCGCCGTGCTGATGAAAATAGCCAACGACGTGCGCTGGCTGGCCTCCGGCCCGCGCTCCGGGCTGGGCGAAATCGGCATCCCGGAAAACGAGCCGGGCAGTTCGATCATGCCGGGCAAAGTGAACCCGACGCAGTGCGAGGCGCTGACCATGCTGTGCTGCCAGGTGTTCGGCAACGATGTCGCGATCAATTTCGGCGGCGCTTCCGGCAATTTCGAGCTGAACGTGTTCCGCCCGCTGATCGCGCACAATTTTCTGCAAAGCGTGCGCCTGCTCACCGACGGCATGGCGAGCTTCGAGGAGCATTGCGTGCGTGGCATCGAGCCCAACCGCGCGCGCATCGCGGAACTGCTGGAACGCTCGCTGATGCTGGTGACCGCGCTGACCCCGCATATCGGCTACGACCGCGCCGCGGAAATCGCCAAACGCGCGCACCGCGACGGCAGCACGCTGAAACAGGCGGCGCTGGCGCTGGGTTATGTCACGGAAGCCGAGTTCGACCGCCTGGTGCGGGCGGCGGAAATGACCCATCCGAAGACAAGCTGAGAAGTTGGCAGCCTTTGCCGGGAAGCCGTACATTTCGGCTATTGCCAGGGTGCGGTGTGCCGCCGGGCTGTCTGCACCGGAACCGGCAATTCCGAAGCGGGAGCCTGAAGGAGGAAAGTTGAGCGCTTCATCCAGTTCAAAAACATCATGGCTGCGCGCCGCATTGCTGGCCCCGCTGGGTATCGTTGCCATGTTGCCGGTCGCGGGCGAATCCGGGCATGCGTACGTGCCGGAGATCACGGTGGAACGGGGCCGCACGCCGTCCGGCTGGAACGCTGCCCGTTCTGCCAGCAGCGCCAATCTCGAATTGCGCAACGACTGGATATGAAGCACGGCGCCGCCATGAGCGATGCGGCACTTTCCGCCTATTGGCCCGATCTCGGGCGCGTGGTAGAAGGGTTGCGGCGCATTGGCCGGGGTTCGGTCGCCGACGCGCTGATCGAAGTTGTGGCGGCAGGATGCAGTTCATCGGAGATCATTGGTGGCGCAGGATGCCTGCTGCACGAACATCGCGCGCTTAGGGCAGAAATTGACGTTGCCGAATCGGCGGCCTGGGCTGACGTGATGAAGGATTATTACCGCGCTTTCCCGGGAACAAGGCTCAGGCATTGGATTTCGGCATTGTTCGACTGACTGTCCAAGGAAGCTTTGCATTGCTTTTGGCGGAGCAGAAGCAGCGGCCCGCGCCGCAGAATTGCCGCGAATTATACAATGCTTGCGTCCGTTAGATTTGCTCAGTGCAGCACATGAAACAATGCTTTATCGATTAGCTGATGCCCTGTAGAATCAGCGAATCACACACAAAAGGCGCGGATTTATGTCATTAAATTCAATAGAAATTTGTGCTGGTGCTGGCGGTCAGGCTCTTGGGCTGGAACAGGCTGGCTTTGAACATGCCAGCCTCGTTGAAATTGAAGCAGCAGCTTGCCAAACACTCCGCATCAATCGCAATCATTGGCATGTCACAGAAGGTGACCTTCGCCGTTACTCAGCCGAAAAATGGAAAGGCATTGAACTTCTGGCAGGCGGCGTACCTTGCCAGCCTTTTTCACAGGCAGGCAAGCAACATGGCAACGATGATGAGCGCGACCTCTTCCCTGAAGCAATTCGATTGGTGTCCGAGTGCCAGCCTCAGGCCGTAATGCTGGAAAATGTGCGCGGGCTGCTTGATTCTGTTTTTGATGAGTACCGCGCAAAAATTATTGCCGACTTAAAAAAACTTGGCTATGTCGCCGAATGGCGCTTGCTTAACGCAAGCGACTTTGGCGTTCCCCAGTTGCGCCCACGAGTTGTTTTTGTGGCGCTAAAGAAAAATGTCGCAGAATATTTTAGTTGGCCGTCAGCGCATATCGCCCCTCCGTCAACCGTCGGCGAGGCGCTTTTTGACCTCATGGCTGCAAACGGCTGGCACGGTGCAATACCATGGCGCGAAAGGGCTTGTGATATAGCCCCCACGTTGGTTGGCGGGAGTAAAAAACATGGTGGCCCCGATCTCGGCCCTACCAGGGCAAAAAAGGCGTGGGCATCTATTGGCGTGGACGGCATGGGTATCGCCGATGCCGCTCCAGAACAAGATTTTATAGGTATGCCGCGCCTGACAGTGCGCATGACGGCGCGTATCCAAGGGTTCCCGGATCATTGGCAATTCAGCGGCAAGAAAACTGCCGCATACCGCCAAATTGGCAATGCGTTTCCCCCTCCTGTCGCCTGTGCTGTTGGCACACAAATTCAAGCAGCATTGAATGCCGCCGCCAAGCCAAAACTTAAACGGGCGTAGCAATGGCAAGAGAAAAAACACAAAGAGGCGGTGCGCGCGGAAAACTCCGCGCACACTTTCTGGCGAACATCGTCCGCGTCATGGATTCCGAAGAGTTGCGGGCCGTTGGAGATAACCAGTCCGAGTGGGCGCGGCGTGTCCGCGAGCTTCGCACAGAAGAAGGCTATTTGATCCTCACGCACAATGACCGTAGCGAATTAAAACCCGGTCAATATCTGCTGGAGAATCCAAAACCGCAAATCTAACCTACATTAGAGAGGGGCCAACCCAGAAGCGGGCCGCCCCTCAATTCGTTATAACGTTCGAGAGAGACACCTGAAAATGTTGCGCAAGTTACTGATATGGCAGTTGCTGGTTTTGGCATTGTCGGGCCATGCGGCAGCCTTTTCGCTGGAAGACCTGCAAGGCAAGACGCACCGTCTGACGGATTACCGCGGCAAGTGGGTGCTGGTGAATTTCTGGGCAACCTGGTGCCCGCCGTGCCTGAACGAGATACCCGAGCTGGCCAGCTTGCACGATGCGCGCAAGGTGGTGGTAATCGGCATTGCCATCGAGTCCGGCCCCAGCAGGAAAGTCGCTAATTTTGCCGAGGCGCACGGCATCAACTATCCGCTGGTGATGGGCAGCGACAAGATAGCCGCGCAGATCGGCGCGCCGGAAGTGCTGCCGGCCAGTTATCTGTTTGCGCCGAACGGCGAGTTGGTGAGCTATCAGGCGGGGGAGGTGACGCGCGCCAGCGTCGAGACCTACATCAAGAACTGGAAACCCGGTCAGCCGCCCGAGGGGCGGTAGCCGCTGTCTGCTGTCTTGGGCAGCAACGACCATTTGTTGTGCCATGCCGCCTTGACCAGGTTAGGGTATTCGGGGCGTCCCAGGCTGCCGTTGTAGCGCCCCAGCGCGCGAAACAGGTTGCCTCTTTCCATATCCAGGTAGTGGCGCAGGATAGTGCAGCCGTAGCGCAGGTTGATGCGCAGGTGGAACAGGTTGTGATCCTTGGCGCCGATTTCCTTTACCCAGAACGGCATCACCTGCATATAGCCGCGCGCGCCGGCTTTGGAAACGGCGTATTTCTTGAAACCGCTCTCCACTTCGATCAAACCCAGCACCAGCTCCGGTTCCAGGCCCGCGCGGGTCGCTTCGTAATGCACCGTCCCGAGAAAATCGACGCGCGCCTTGGCATCGGGGATGCGTTTCTGCAAGCGGCGCGACATTTCTCTCAGCCACACATCGGCTTTGTATTGGGTGTCGAACGCAAGGTTGGGCGCGGGCCGATCCGATACGTTGCGCTGCAACACGGCGCGCACGCTGGCGGAGAGCGGCTCGTAAACTTGCGCCCCGGCGAACGCACCGGAGGCGGGCAGCAGCCCCGTCAGGCACAGCAGCAGCGCGACACGGCAGTAAATTTTTTTACGGGTCATCCGCATAGTTTCGATTTGATAAACTCCAGCGCGCCTTGCAAGGGGATAGCTTGCGCCTGCGCATCGCGCCGCGCCTGATATTCCACGTTGCCTTCCTTCAGGCCGCGCTCGCCGACCACGATGCGGTGCGGGATGCCGATCAGTTCCATGTCGGCAAACATCACGCCGGGGCGCTCGTCGCGGTCATCCAGCAATACCTCGATACCCTTTTCGACAAGCCCGGCATGGAGTTGTTCCACCGCCTCGCGCACCGCCGTGCTCTTGCCCATGCCGATCGGCACGATGGCGAGCTGGAACGGCGCCAGCGCAGACGGCATGACGATGCCGCGCTCGTCGTAGTTCTGCTCGATGGCGGAGGCCACGATGCGCGACACGCCGATGCCGTAGCAGCCCATTTCCATGATCTGCGACTTGCCCTGCGCGTCGAGAAAGGTGGCGTCGAGCGCCTCGGCGTATTTTTTGCGCAACTGGAAAATATGGCCGACCTCGATGCCACGGCAGATTTCCAGCGCGCCCTTGCCGTCCGGCGAGGGGTCGCCCGCGACGACGTTGCGCAGATCGTGAACGTTGGCTTCGTCCAGCAATACGTCGCGCCCGAAATTGAGGCCGGTGTAATGGAAGCCGTCGTCGTTCGCGCCGCAGATGAAATCGCTCATCGCGGCGGCGGCGCGGTCTGCCAGCAGGCGCACCCCGGTGTTCCCCTGGCCGATGAAACATGGCCCGATGTAACCGGCGCGGCAGTTCATGTTGCGGTGGATTTCGTCGTCGGTCGCGAAGCGGAACTCGCCCAGCACCTTGCCTGCCTTGAGCTCGTTGAGCTGGTGGTCGCCGCGCAGCAGCAGCAGCGCAAACTCTTCCTCGTGTGTCATCACCGCGATGGCCTTCAATACTTTCTGCGCGGAGGTGTCGAAGAATGCGGCGACCTCCTCGATGGTTTTCTGGCCGGGCGTGATGGTTTTCTGCATCTCCTGCGCCGCGTCCGCGCGCGGTGCGGCCGGTGCGACCGCTTCGGCCAGTTCCACGTTCGCCGCGTAATCCGAGTCCGGGCAGAACGCCAGCGCGTCCTCGCCGGAATCGGCCAGCACGTGGAACTCGTGCGAGCCGCTGCCGCCGATCGCGCCGGTGTCCGCCGCGACGGCGCGGAATTGCAGGCCGAGGCGGGTGAAGATGCGGCTGTAGGTGTCGTGCATGACCCGGTAGGTGTGCTCCAGGCTGGCGTAGTCGGCGTGGAACGAATAGGCGTCCTTCATCACGAATTCGCGCGCGCGCATCACCCCGAAGCGCGGGCGCACCTCGTCGCGGAACTTGGTCTGGATCTGGTAGAAATTGACCGGCAACTGGCGGTAGCTGCGGATTTCGCGGCGCGCGATGTCGGTGATGACCTCCTCGTGGGTCGGGCCGAAACAGAAATCGTTGCCGTGCCGGTCCTTGATTTTCAGCATCTGCGGGCCGAACACCGCCCAGCGCCCGGTCTCGTGCCACAACTCGGCGGGCTGCACGGCGGGCATCAAGAGCTCGATACCGCCGCTCCGGTCCATTTCCTCGCGCACGATGTTTTCCACCTTGCGCAGCACGCGCAGGCCGAGCGGCATCCAGGTGTACAGGCCGCTGGCCAGCTTGCGGATGTAGCCGGCGCGCAGCATCAGCCGGTGGCTGGGCAGCTCCGCTTCGGAGGGGGCTTCTTTCAGGGTGGAGATGAAAAATTGTGAGACACGCATGGCGGATGACGACGAAGTGAAGGATGGAAGCGCGATTTTACAGGGAATGCGCGCGGTTCGCATTTCCCGCGTGTCGGACATGCTTGACGGCGGAACGCTTTCTCCGGGCTCGAAGGTCGCGGGTGAGGCCCGGGTTTTCGGAAAGATGCCTTGCCGCTATTCCTGAATCACCTCGAAATCGTGGGTAACGGCAGCGGTTGCGCCGAGCATGATGGAGGCCGAGCAGTATTTTTCCGCCGACAGCTTGATGGCCTTCTCGACCGCTTCCGGCTTGATGTCCTTGCCCTTTACGACGAAGTGCATGTGGATTTTGGTGAATACCTTGGGGTCGGTTTCGGCGCGTTCCGCTTCCAGCTCCACGTAGCAATCGGTAATCGCCTGGCGGCTTTTTTTCAGGATGCTAACCACGTCGAAGCTAGTACAGCCGCCCGCGCCGAGCAGCAGCATTTCCATCGGACGCGGGCCGAGATTACGCCCGCCTGCCGCCGGTGCGCCATCCATCAACACCGCATGACTGCTTTCGGTTTCGCCCAGAAAAGCGACTTGTTCCACCCATTTGACGCGAGCTTTCATGCTGTTTCCTTTACGCTTGAAAATCGGAGAGCGCCAACTTTACCCGATACCAGAGCAATCCGATCGCCTCATGGAAAAAAATCTTGCTTCCGCACAGCGATTCGGCGCGCGGCAGAAAGGCCAGCGGATCGATGCGGTGGCGCGTGGTGAAGCCGGTCGGCGCCTCGACCACCTCGAACCCGGCATGGCGGAAAATATGCGCGGCGCGCGGCATGTGCCAGGCATGGGTGACGAGATAGATTCTCCGGATGTCGGCCTTTTGCAAAATCTGGAACGAATAGCGCGCATTTTCCAGCGTGTTGTCCGACGCGTCTTCGATCCAGCGCACCGGAATCCGGAACTCCTGCTCCAGCACCGCGCGCATTTGCTGCGCTTCCGAAAGTTCGTTACCCTGCGGCTTGCCGCCGCTCACCAGCACCGGATGGCCGGTCTCGCGCTGGAGCTTCGCGCCGTAACGCAGGTGCAGCAGGGTCGATCCGTTGACGGTGTCCTGCCCGGCATATTCCGGCGCACGGAAATAGGTGCCGTGGCCGAGGATCACGATCGCATCGGCGGCCGGAGGTTTGCTGCCCAGCGCGGCGGTGCGCGCCTCCAGTAAGCGCAGCGCGCCCTCGGCAAAATAGGGAGTGGAGAACAGCCACAGCAGGCCGAAGGCGGCGAGCAGCAGCGGTCTGGCGAATTTGCGGCGGCGGTAAAGCAGGTACAGGCCCAGTGCCATCATGAGCAGCAGGCTCAGCGGCGGCAGCAGGAAGGCGGCGATGAAATTGGTGACTAACCAGGACATTTGGATGTCCGTGAATCGGGACGGGCGGCATTATGCCATGCGCCGCGATCTTCGATGAGAGGCTGCGTGGCATCGCTTCCAGCGGGTAGAATGTCTGGAAGAAAAAGGGCGGGGCAATGGTGAAGGGGAAAAACGGCAGCGCGGCGCAACTCGGGAAGAGGCACAGGCCATCCGGCGAAAATTCGCGCTTTTCGGGGGAGGGGCTGGCGTTCGGCGATTATGTGCGCGACACCACCGCGATGCTGCGGCGCGTGCACACCCGGCTCGGAACCGCAGAGCTGGACAAGGCGGTCGCCGGGAATGCGCCATTCGAACTGCATCCCGCGGGAGAGGCGCACCGCGGAAAGAACAAGCCATACCGTCGCGGCGTGCTGCTCACGCATGGCCTGACCGACTCCCCTTATTTCATGCGCTACCTGGCCGAGTTTTTCCGGGGAAATGGCTTTCGCGTCATGGCCGTGCTGTTGCCCGGGCACGGCACGCAGCCCGGCGATCTGCTCGAAGTTGGCTGGCGCGAATGGGACAAGGCCGTGGCCTACGGCGTTGACCGGCTCGCCGAAGAGGCTGATGAAATCTATCTGGCCGGCTTTTCCGCCGGAGCTGCGCTGAGCGTTTACCGGAGCCTGCACGACGAGCGGGTGCGCGGCCTGTTCCTGTTTTCTCCCGCATTCGAAATCTCGCCGCGCGCGGCCAGGGCAAATCTGCACCGGCTGTATAGCTGGCTGATACCGCAGGCGAAATGGGTGAACATCAGGCCGGACAAAAACCTCTTCAAGTACGAGTCGCTGCCCAAGAACGCCGTCGCCCAGCTCCACGCGCTGACGCAGAAACTGAATGCGCTGCTGCAAACCCGGGAGATGAACATTCCGGTATTCGCCGCCGCGAGCCGGGACGACACCACCGCCAGCACCCCGGCAACCCTGGAATTCATGGCGCATGCGCGCCACCCGTGCAGCAGGCTGGTGCTGTACGCCAGCGACACGGAAAACCCTCCGCCCGGCATTGCGGCGGAAAAACTGGAACTGGTAAACAGCGCGCTGCCCGAGCAGAAAATATTGAGTTCCGCGCATACGGCCATCGCGCTGCCGCCCGAAGATGCCTATTACGGGGCGGCGGGAATTTACGCCAATGCCGTCCATTACTATCCCGGCGACATGGAAAAATACAACACCTGCAACAGCAAGTGCGAGGGTGTTTTACTCGGAGAGATCACCGAGGCCAACCTCAAGGCCGGCACCCTGCGGCGCCTGATGTACAACCCTCATTTCGCCGCGCTCAAGATTTCCATGAAGCGCTTCATCGACAGCTTGCCGTGATTGCAAGCCAGATTGTCCATTAGCCATAAACCTGGCTATAACAAAGCATTCCCCCTTTGGAAAAGGGGGGCTAGGGGGGATTTGAATGTTGCACGGATATACCCCCCCTCGGCCCCCTCGCAAGCCCTCCCCCTTTTCCAAATGGGGAGGCAGATTGAATTTTCCAATGGATTATTTGATTTCAAGCCATCGCCGGGCACATTTCTTAATGTTTATTTCATCGAACAGGATCAGCCGTCGAATCTTCACTTTCCGGAAGCGGCTATTTGCCTAGGGCGGCAAACGATATATTGCAGCCCTTCAAGTTTCCGGAAAGATTCTATGGTTTAGGTCAAGCCTTTTGTAAGGCGTCCAGGATCGAATTCTTATTGTAGGTGCACATCGACCAAGCGGTGCGTGCGATACCCCGAGCCAGGATAACGATAACCGCGGTACTGGACAGACTTTGTGCATTGCGTGTCGCCGCCTCAGCCTCGATACGCTGGCCAATGTCTGCCAGTGAACAGCTCACGTTGGGTAGTTGCCAGATTGTTCGATGTGCTACTACAGCTGCAGGCGTGCAGTTATTTGTGCATATCACAGATAGCGCTAATGATCCACGTTGTGGAACAGGCGGTTACGCGGTGGTATCAACACGAAGCGGGGAGCCCGTTCAAATAACGCGTGGCGTATGCCCGCTCTCGGTGGGACAGTTGCACCGCGCGCGGCAGCGTGCGCCTGAACTGGCAGCTTATCAGGATGCCCTTGCGCCTGATTGATTACGTGGTGGTGCACGAACTTGCCCATCTCGCCGAAATGAACCATTCGCCCGCGTTCTGGCGTGTGGTGGCAACAGCCTGTCCGGATTACATGAAACGGCGGTGCGAGTTGCGGGGCTGGCGGCTGGCAGCGGCGAGTCTCTGATCGAAAGGTGCTATCAACACGGGCCTGTCTTGCACAGCAGGCCGCTGAGTTCTTTGAACGTCACCGGCTTGACCAGGAAATGATCGCAGCCGGATGCCAGCGCCTGCGCCCTGGTTGCGCTGTCGGCATAGCCGGTCACCGCCACCAGGCACAGATCGCGCCCCTCCGGCAGTTGCCGCAGCCGCTGCGCGGTTTTGAAACCGTTCATGCCCTTCATGCCGATGTCCAGCAGCACCACCTGCGGGCGGAACTCGGGAATCTGTTCCAGCGCGGCCTGGCCGCTCTCGGCGATGCGCGCCTCGCAACCTTCCATCTCCAGCAGCATGGCGGTGCTGTCGGCCACGGCATGGTCGTCGTCCACCACCAGCACCCGCATGCCGGCGGCGGGGCTGCTCCGGTTTTCGGCGGCGGGCTTGGCGGGCAGCGCGGGCATGGCCCTGGCCGGCAGCCGGACGGTAAAGGTCGAGCCCTGCCCCGGCCCCGCGCTGTGCGCCTCCACCCGCCCGCCGTGCATCCCGACCAGGCGCCGCACCAGCGTGAGGCCGATGCCCAGCCCGCCCTGGGCGCGATCCAGGGTGCGCTCGCCCTGCCGGAACAGGTCGAACACGCGGGGCAGCAGTTCCGCCGCGATGCCCATGCCGTTATCGCGCACACTGATTTCGATTTCCGTCCCGTCCAGGTGCGCGGCAAACTCGATCCGCCCGCCGTCCGGTGTATATTTGACGGCATTGTCCAGCAGGTTGAACAGCAGCTGGGACAGGCGCACCGGGTCGCCTTCGAGCTGCACCGCCTGATCCGGCATCCGCACCGCAAGCTGTTGCCCCTTGCTCTCCGCCAGCATCCGGGCAGACTCGATGGCCTGTTCGGCCAGCGCGGCAAATTCGATGGCCTCCCGCTTGAGCGCGATCTTGCCGCGGGCGATGCGCGAGACGTCCAGCAGGTCGTCCACCAGGCGGGAGAGGTGGCTCACCTGTTCTTCGATAATCTTCTGCGCCCACTTGACCTTGGGCTCCGCCAGCCCCAGCCGGCCGAGCACATGGGCGGCATTGCGGATCGGCGCCAGCGGGTTGCGCAGCTCGTGGGCCAGCATGGCGAGAAACTCGTCCTTGTGCTGATCCATGTCCAGCAGTTCCTGCTCTATCCGCTTGCGTTCGGTGATGTCGGTCAGCACGATGCGCACTACCGGCTTGTGGCCCTCTTTTTCCAGGCGCAGGCAATCCAGTTGGGCATAGAAGCGCGAACCGCCGTTGTGCTGGAGTGCCAGCTCACAGCTCAGTTTGCTGTCGTGCTTGAGGATTGTCAGGAAATGGCGATGCCAGCGGTCGCGGTCTTGCGGGGCGACGAAAGAAGCGAAGCGGCGTTGCAGCAGCCTGCTGCGCTCCGCGCCGAGCAGCGCGGCGCCGGGGAGGTTGATCTCGTTGATTAATGCCTCTTGGCTGAGGGTGAGATAACCGGCGGGGGCGAAGTCGTAGAAGTCCACGTAGCGGTCGCGGGATTTTTCCAGCTCGACCTGCGACTGACGCAACGCCTCGTTCTGCATCTCCAGTTCGATCTGGTGCGCCTGAAGCTCGTGCAGCAGTTCTTCGGCAGGGCGCGGCATGGATCCCGGCGCGCGGGCGAGTTCGGTTTCTGCGGCACTGCGCAGCGGGTCTTGCCCGGTCGGCTTATCGCTCATAACTCCCCCTTGAACCGATTACTGCACACGCGCCATATTCCATCGCCGGCATGTTGGACATGTTACGCCTTGCCGGCAGCGCGATGGCGTTACGCCGGTTTCGCTTCCCCCATCGCCAGCAGGATCAGCTGTGTGTCGCCGTTGCCGCCGATGATGCGTCTCGCGTTAAGCAGCATTTTACGACGCATCAAAAATATTTACAGCGCTAAAAGCCGACACTGGCCAAAAGCCACAATCGCCCCATACCGGCAGTTCGATTTTAGCAGCGTGGAATTAAGTGGCTCCGCGCTTTTGTGGAGTCCTGGTTGAATGTCGGGTTTGGTTGGACGTAAACTCTACAAGCCGCCCCGACGCAAACTTGTGAAGCACGCTGGCGATTAACGTCTGATATGGCATACCTTCTTCAAGTGCTCGGGCTTGAATGCCCATCAAGTCTGGAGCGGACAGGAGAATGTTGATCCTCTTCTCCTTGAGAAAAGTAGCTGTGGCAGCAGCTTTGAATTTTGCCAACTTTGCCTTTGAAGGCGAGGTAGACTTGAGCTTGCCCTTTTCATAGGCATCCAGAATATCTTTCTCAAATGCATCAAGTTTTTTCATCGGGGTTGCTCCTCAGCAAATAGTCTCTGGTAGCTTTCAGTTGAAATAATTTACAACGATCCTTATGAGGCAAGGGAGCGACGGTTGGGTTTTGACCTCAGCGCCGCAAGCCTCCCGCGCCTGACATTTACCCCGGAGAGAATCGCCAACCCCATGGTGTAAAACAAGTGCGTTTTAAAACAAATATGTTGCAAAACAAATTTGTTGTGTTATATTGCGCTCCGTTTGCCGCTACTTGACTGATTGGGGAGCAATTAATGACGGACTACACGAAGAAGACCTATGGGCGCAATAAAGAAGTAGCCGAGCTTTTCGGCTTGTTCAAGGCCGGGAAGGATATTTCGAAGCATGGGCCGCGACGCTTGGGCAAGACCTTTGTGCTCGACCGCATGGTGGAACAGGCGGGGTCTCACGGGTTCATTTGCCTCAAGGTCGAGGTTGCCGGATGCAACGAGCCGAAGATGGTTTTCCGGCAGTTGTGCGATGCGATTGACGCACACCATTCAATCCCAAAAAGAACTTTCACGTTGCTCAAGCAACGAGTGGCGCAAGTGGCCAGCCCACGCAGTGAGCAAGTCGGACAATGGTACCAGCATGCTCTCGGCCTGGATTGGGAGTCTTATCTGGAGCGCCTGCTGAAGGCGCTGCATGAAGACAAAAAGAATCAATGGGCGATCTTGATTGACGAACTGCCGATCTTCCTCAAAGCGCTGCACGACAAGGGCGAAGACGGCGTGAAGCAAGCACGCGATTTCATGAACCTGTTCAGCCGTTTGCGCAGCGCCCAGCCGCGCGTGCGGTGGTTGGTGACGGGCTCCATCGGCATTACACCGCTCGCACATGCTGGCAACTACATGGGCGTTATGGCAAAGCTTCACCACTATCCGCTGGAGCCGCTGACCGAAGCACAAGCCATCGACTACCTTCAAGACTTGGCGCAACAAGGCTTGCCACATGGCCGCAAGGCAATCACCGAGCAGGAAGCAAAAGCTATCGTTGATGCTGTCGGGTGGCGCGCAGCCTATTACCTCGAAGCATTCGCGCATCATTTACCTGCTAATCCAGAGAGCGACCCCGCCAAAGTGCAGGCTAACATGAACGCTGCAATGGATGCATTGCTCAAACCGTACAACAAAGCCAGGTTCGGTACTTGGGAAGAACACATTCGCAAGCATCATCCTGTTCAGCAACAAGGCATGAGTTTTGAAGTCTTAAACGCAATTGCCCCGCATGAAACGGGCTTGACGTTAGATGCGCTTCTCGCCGCACTTGGCAATCCAACACTGAAGCGCGAAACCTTGCGCAAACACCTGATGCAGTTAATCGAAGAGGGATTTTTGTATCAGGAGCCGTTCGGTGATGACACCGCACCCTATCGTTTCCGGATCGCACCATTGCGCCTGTGGTGGAAGCTACACCGCCCGCAAGAGTAGGGCTGACCCATAATCAATACCCAAAGTACACACCGCCATGAACAGCTTCGACATCACTCTTTTCAATCCGGGTAGCCAGAAGGAAACCGACTTTCTAGCCAACTTCATTGCCCGGCAAGAAGTGCTGCAATTTTTTCTCGCGCAACTGCGCAACACAAAAAATCAGCAAACTGCCAAACCCCATTTGATCGTAGCACCTCGCGGATATGGAAAAACCTCGCTGCTGCGCCGCCTCAAGATCGCGTTGCGCGACGAAGCTGAATTCAATGCGCGTTACATCCCGCTCTCGTTCAGGGAAGAACAGTACAACGTCATCAGCCTTGATGTCTTCTGGCGCAACTGCCTGCTAGCGCTGCTGGAAGTGCGCGAAGATGAACACGCCGACCCTGCCGAGCTAGATGCTCTCGACCAACTCTGGCAAAAACACGCACCGCGCGGCAACCTCAAGAGGGAAGAGCAGGACGGTGCGCCGGTATGCGCCGCCTTTACCGACCATTGCCGCAAGCTGGGCCGACGCCCTGTGTTGCTGATAGACAACTTGGATGCATTGCTGGCCGGGTTGGTAGAAAAACACCAATGGGGATTGCGCGCCGTGCTGCAAAAGCGCGATGGCCCGGTATTGATCGCCGCCGCCTCGCGCTACCCGGAATCCTTGAGTTATGCCAAGGCGGCGTTCCACGACTTCTTCCGCAATACTACCTTGTCGCCACTGAGCAACCATGAAGTCATGTCTTGCCTGAATGGGTTAGCGCGAATGAGAGGTGATAGAGGAGCACCCGTGCGCCGGATGCTGGAAACCGATCCAGGGCGCATCAGCGCGCTCAACACCATGGCGGGTGGCAATCCACGTACTCTGGGTGTTCTATACACGGTGCTGGAAGCGCACATGAGCGACGATGTGCTGGCACAACTCAGCGCCATGCTGGACACTTTCACTGGCTGGTATCAGGCGCGCACCGAAGAGTTACCCCTGCAATCGCGCGCTGTATTCGATGCCCTCGCGCTCAACTGGGATCCGATGACCGCCGCTGACATTGGCAAGATCACGGGGCTGGACACACCCACTGTCAGCAGTCATCTCAGCCGGTTGGAAAAGAGCGGTTACGCGGAAACCGTGGCATTGAGCAAGACGAAAAAAACGCGCAACGGCTATCAGGTATCCGAACGGTTTTTTAATATCTGGTATCTGATGCGCAATGGCCCACGCCGCACCCGGCAAGCCATTCGTTTCCTCACCGTGTTTTTGCGCTCATGCTTTTCTAGGCAGGAGCTGCATGTAATGGCGCAAGACAAGCTGCGTAACGGAGCCGGGCGTGTCGAATCCACGCTAGCGCTGGCGGCAAGCATAGGTGACAGTCGACTACGCGGACGCTTGCTGGACACTGCCGAAAATTGTCTGGGGCAACTCGATCATGCAGACGAAGCACGCTCGCTCCTGAATGAAATGCGCAAGGAGAGCAAACCTAAAAAAGGACAGATATCAACAAAGGTTAAAGGCCAACTCCTGCAAATGTTGCAGACAATCAAAGAAAACCTCGATGGCCCACACATCGAATTAGCTGAAGCGGCTTGCCACCAAGCCATCGCACTGAGTCAAACTACCGCACTGGATGATAATCTGGTGCCACTATGGGGTTTGCTAGGCCACTTTCAAAGCCAGCTCGGGCGCTATGATGAGGCTGAAGCCGCCTATCGCAAAGCCATCGCCCTGAATAAGAAGGATGCCCGCTCATGGGTTGGGCTGGGTGATCTGCTGCATCTCCACCTCAAACGCTACGATGAGGCTGAAGCCACTTATCGCGAAGCTATTTCTCTGGATGGTAAGAATACCCGCGTATTGAAAACTCTGGGCGATTTACTGCAAGTCCATTTCGATCGCTATGAAGAGGCCGAGATCGCTTATCGCCAAGCTCTTGCTTTGGACAAAAAGAATGCCATCTTTTGGATTGATCTTGGCAAGCTGTTGCATCTCCACCTCAAACGCTACGAGGAGGCCGAAGTCGCTTATCGCCAAGCCATTGCACTAGACGAAAAGAATGAAGAAAAGAATGCCATCGTATGGGGTTTACTTGGCACCCTGCTGCAAGCCGATCTAGAACGTTATGAGGAAGCGGAAACCGCTTATCGTCAAGCCATTACCTTGGACAAAAAGAATAATGAACAGAACGCCCTCATATGGAATGTGCTTGGCACCCTACTCCGAGACAATCTCATGCGCTATGAAGAGGCCGAATCTGCCTATCGCCAGGCCATTGCCTTGGATGGAAAACATATCGGTCCATGGAACAGCTTGGGCAATCTGTTGCAGGATTATCTGGGGCAATACGAAAATGCCTTGGCGGCATACCAGCAGGGTCTTGCAATTGATCCACAGAATAGTTTCCTGCTGGCGAACAGTGCATATCTGTGCGCATTGCATCTCGGACAATCCAAGCAAGCTCGCGACTACGCAAAACAGGCCGAATCTGGCCTGTCGCCAGCAGGGAAGTATCTCATGAATTCCGTGCTGGCATGGAGCGATGGCGGCACCGATGCGACAAGCCGTGGGTGGAGCGAGCTGCACCAGGCCGTATCGTGCGGGGACGAGGCCTTGTGGAGTGCTCACATCGACGACCTGCAGCGTGTGCTGGCTTACGCCACGGCGCGTGGGGATGGGGAGGCGGTGCGCAACTGGATGGCCGATGCAGATTACCCAGTGCAGTATGCTCCACTGTTCCATGCATATTGTTCGATCCTGGACGGCGAAGACCACTTGCTCAGCATCAATCCGGAAGTGCGCGGCATGGCGGAAAAAATCTATCGCGGTTTGGCGAGGTTGGTGGAGTTGTTCAAGCGCAAGCAGCCGCTCGTCAAGCACAAACCAAAACGAGGACGTCAGGCCTAGAACGAGAAGGGCAGACTCCCATGTTGTGGGCGCGCGACTGCGCTCTTATGGCTCTTCCCGCCGCAGCGCCGCAAGTCTCCCGCGCCTGACGTTCACCCCCGCCAATATCGCCAGCCCCGCGACGAAATAGCTGCCGGTGATCAGCATCGCGAGGCGGTGGTCGCCTTGCGAAATCCAGCTTACCGCGCCGTAAGTCAGCGGCCCCAATATCGACGAGAGCTTGACCGCCAGCCCCCACAGCCCGAAAAACTCGGCGCGCCGCGTGGCCGGGCTCAACAGCCCGACCAGCGCGCGTCCGGCGGACTGGCTGGCGCCCATGCAAAGCCCCGCGAGGTTGGCCGCTGCCCAGAACATGCCGGCGTCCTGCGCGGCCCAGGCAAGGGCGACCACGGCGATCCAGCCGAGCAGCGTCAGGGCGATGGCGCGGACATGGCCGATGCGGTCCTGCAAATGTCCGAACAGGAAAGCGCCGATGGCGGCGGTGATGTTGACCACGAGGATCAGCGTGATGGTCTGCTGCGTGGTGAAGTGCATCGCCTGCTGCGCGTAGATCGCGGCGAGCGTGATTACCGTCTGGATGCCCGCCTGGTAGAACACGGTGCAGGCCAGGAAGCGCCGCAGGTCGCGATAATTTTTCGCATGGTCGAGGGTTTGCTTGAGCCGCGCGAAAGATTCCTGCATCAGGTTCAGCCCCTGCAAGTGCGGCTGCGGCACGGCGCGTTCCTTGAGGAACAGGAAAACCGGCAGGCTGGCAAGCGCGAACAATGCTGCGGTGATCAGCATGGTCACCGGCACGAAATCCGCTGCCTGCTGCCCCTGTTCCTGCGCCCAGGTCACGTAGGCGAGACACGCGCCGAGGCTGACCAGCCCGCCGACATAGCCCAGGCTCCAGCCCCATCCCGACACCCTGCCGAGCGCGCGCCCGCGCGCCAGTTCCGGCAGGAAGGCAGCGATCAGATTTTCGCCGCTGCCGTAAAAGAAATTGGACAGCACTATCAAAGGAATGGCGAGCCACAGGCTGTCCGGTCCGGCCAGCGCGAGCAGCGCGGTAAAGGTCACGCAGCCGACGGTGGTCAGCGCGAGCAGTTTTTTCTTGGCGGCATACGCGTCCGCATAAGCCCCGATGAGCGGCGCGGTGAGCATGATCGCGGCGTAGGAAACCGCCAGCGCAGCCGTCCAGGCGAACGTCGCCCAGGGCTGGTTGCCCGCCACCACCGAAACGAAATAGGCATTGAAGATGGCGGTGATGACCACCGTGGTGTAGCCGGAGTTGGCGAAGTCGTACATGGCCCACGCCCAGACTTCGCGGGGTGCGACATTTTTGGCAAGGGAAGGGCGCATTTTTTCTTGACGGTCGTGGGCGGGTGGGGGGATATTGTTGACCATTCCGGCATTAAACCCAAATGGTTCATTAACACAATACTGCGTCATTCCCGCGCAGGCGGGAATCCAGCAAAGACAAGTAACCCGCGAAGCGGACAAAACCGTAATGTTGTCCCGCTTCGCGGGAGATTTTTTAATCATCTGGATTCCCGCCTGCGCGGGAATGACGGGGGGAGTGCATGGCGAACGCGACGGACGACCCCTCAGGCACCTTGCTGGCGACCATCCGGCAGCTCGCTGCCGAACTGCACGCGCGCCCCGAAGCGGCCATTCCGGTCACGCTGGACAGTTCGCTCGAACGCGACCTGGGTTTCGACAGCCTCGGGAGGGTGGAACTCGTCACGCGCCTCGAACAGGTCTTCGGCATCAGCCTGCCGGAACGGGTGCTGGCCAGCGCCGAGACGCCGCGCGATCTGCTGCATGCGGTGCTGGCCGCCTCGCCCGCCGCGCATGTTGCGGACATGAGCCGTGAAGCAGCGCCGACCCTGGTGCAGGCCGAGGTGCTGGCCGAACCGGCCGATGCGCTGACGCTGCCCGAAGTGCTTGCCTGGCATGTGCAGGCTCATCCCGAGCGCACGCACCTCACCTTGCTGGATGCGGATGGCAACGAGACCGCGCTGACCTACGCCGCGCTGCGCGACGGCGCGCAACAGATCGCGGCGGGGCTGCTGGAGCGCGAATTGCAGCCCGGCCAGTCGGTGGCGATTATGTTGCCAACCAGCCATGAATATTTTTTTTGCTTCCTCGGCATCCTGCTGGCGGGCGGTGTGCCCGTGCCGATCTACCCGCCGGCGCGCCCCTCGCAGATCGAGGATCATCTGCGGCGGCATGCGGGCATCCTCTCCAATGCGCTCGCCGCCATTCTGATTACGGTGCCCGAGGCGAAGGCCATAGCAAAGCTGCTACGGGCGCAGGTGGCTTCGCTGCGCATGGTGGTCACGGCAGAGGAGCTGTCCGGCGCAGGGCGCGCGCCAAAAACCCTGCTCAATCCAGAGAACACCCCGCTCAAGCCCGAGGATCTCGCGCTGCTCCAGTACACCTCCGGCAGCACCGGCAACCCCAAGGGCACCATGCTCACCCATGCCAACCTGCTCGCCAACATCCGCGCGATGGGCAAGGCGGTGCAGGCCAGTTCCACCGACGTGTTCGTGAGCTGGTTGCCGCTGTACCACGACATGGGGCTGATCGGCGCGTGGCTGGGCAGCCTGTACCACGCCTTCCCGCTGGTGGTGATGTCGCCGCTGACCTTCCTGGCGCGCCCGGAGCGCTGGCTGTGGGCGATCCACAAGCATCGCGGCACCCTGTCCGCCTCTCCCAATTTCGGCTACGAGCTGTGCCTGCGCAAGGCTCCGGACGCCGCGCTCGCGGGGCTAGACCTGTCGAGCTGGCGCATGGCCTTCAACGGTGCCGAGCCGGTCAGCCCGGAAACCATCGCGCATTTCGCGCAACGCTTCGGTCACTACGGTTTGCGCCCGCAGGCGATCACGCCGGTGTATGGGCTGGCCGAATGTTCGGTAGGATTGGCATTTCCGCCCCCTGGTCGCGGCCCGCTGATCGACTGCATCAGACGCGACAGCTTCATGCGCACCGGCCACGCCGAAGCGGCGAGCTGCGACGACAAGGACGTGCTGCGTATCCCGGCGTGCGGACGACCGCTGGCCGGCCACGAGATCAGGATCGTGGATGCCACCGGGCGCGAACTCGGCGAACGCATGGAAGGCCATCTCGAATTCAAGGGGCCGTCCGCCACCGGCGGCTACTTCCGCAACCCGGAGCAGACGCGCCTGCTGTTCCACGAAGAGTGGCTGGATTCCGGCGATTTCGCCTATTTCGCCGAGGGCGACATCTACCTGACCGGGCGCTCGAAAGACATCATCATCCGCGCCGGGCGCAACATCTACCCCTATGAACTCGAAGATGCCGTGGGCGACATTCCCGGCATCCGCAAGGGCTGCGTCGCGGTGTTCGGTAGCCCCGATCCCGCCACCGGCACCGAGCGCCTGGTGGTGATGGCCGAGACGCGCGAGGCCGCGCCCGCGCAACTGGAAGCGTTGCGCGACCGCATCAACGCCCTGACGCTGGACATGCTGGGTATCGCGGCGGACAACGTCGTGCTCGCGCCGATCCACAGCGTGCTCAAGACATCGAGCGGCAAGATACGCCGCGCGGCCTGCCGCGAATTGTTCGAGAAGGGAGCCGCGCCGACGCGCGCGGTGTGGTGGCAGCTCGTCCGCCTAGCGTGGGCCGGCATCCTGCCCGAGATGCGTCGCGGCATCCGGGCCGCGTCCGATGTTCTGTTCGCCGCCTACGCCTGGGCGCTGTTCTGGCTGCTCGCCCCGCTGACCTGGCTGCTTGCCGCGCTGCTGCCGCGCCCCGCGTGGGGCTGGGCGGCGAGCCGCATGATCGCGCGGCTGTATGCGCGCCTGTGCGCAACGCCGCTCGTGGTGCGCGGCCTGGAAAACCTGACGCCCGCAGCGCCCTGCGTGCTGGTGGCCAACCATGCCAGCTATCTGGACGGCATCGTGCTCGTCGCCGCGCTGCCGGGCAAATTCAGCAGCGCCGGATATTACAGCTTCGTCGCCAAGCGCGAACTGCTGGACAGCTACGTCGCGCGCACCTACCTCAAACGCATCGGCGCGGATTTCGTCGAGCGCTTCGAATCGCAGCGCAGCCTCGAAGATGTGAAGCAGGTCGCGCTTTCCCTGCAAACCGGGCGCAGCCCGATATTTTTTCCGGAAGGCACCTTCAGCCGCATCCCCGGCCTGATGCCGTTCCGCATGGGCGCCTTCGTCGTCGCCGCCGAAGCGGGAACGCCCGTCGTGCCGGTGAGCATACGCGGCACCCGCTCCATCCTGCGCGACGGCCACTGGTTCCCGCGCCGAGGCATCATCACCGTCACGATAGGCAAACCGATTGCACCGGAGGGCAAGGGCTGGACCGCTGCCATCCGCCTGCGCAACGCGGCGCACGCAGAAATCTCGCGCCGCTGCGGGGAGCCGGATCTTGCGCCGGGAATGACGGAGGAGCAGGCGGAGGTTTAGGTGCTGATCGGCTGTATGGGCCAAGAGGGCGCTTGATTTGCATCAATTTGCGCGGCAAGTAACCAACTCGACAACTCAACTCTCAGATGCCACCCATTTCGCGAGCCGCTGCCGCACATTTTCTAGGCGTTCTTCGCTAATCGCGCCGATGCTGCCTAGTGTCGCAAACCAGAAATAACGAAACATGCTTAAAATCTGTAGGGCGGAAAAGCGTAGCGCCTTCCGCCGTATGATTCCCATTCGGCGGATAACGCCTTCGGCTCATCCGCCCTACGAGGATGCAGGTAGGTTTCAGACAATGTTTCACAATTTATGATTTGCAATACTAGCAGCAGAGATCCATCCAGAACAGCCAGCCGCGATAGCCGTAACACGCTCGACACTTTCAACCCGGAGTTGGCGAAATCGGTATCGGTGGGTGAGATAATTTCATCGAGATCAGTATTGGTTTGATGCGATTGTGAGGACACCATGCACACCAGCCAATCATCAAAACGTGAAGCTTGCCGCAGCATGAGTACGGGGCGCAGTTTGGTTGCGGAAAGATCGGTGTAGGGGAAAGGCGTGAGAACGATTTGCCCCGCCCGTTTCATTGCCATTGTTCCCGCAAGTCGGCACGCGTGTAGGTGACAGGCTCCTCTTCCATGCCGCGCAATGCTTGACGCATAGATAATTCAGAAAACTCGGCATCCGACCATTCAACGTGGGGGGACGGCTTGTTAGTTGCCGCACCGCAACGTGCAGCAAGAAATTCGACAAAATCAAAAACCTCTGCCTGCTTATCGCGCGGCAGGGATTCCAGCCTGTTGATTAGTTCTGCGTAGCCCATTGCACACCTCGCTTGGTTTGGTAAAACTTCAATGCGGAAAGTATAACCCGAATAAGGCGTAATCGTTAATCACGAGCCGCTTCCAATATGAAATCAATGAGGTCAGACTCCATCGGTCTCGCCAGTGCACAGCGTGCTCAAGGCATCGAGCGGCAAGATACGCCGCGCGGCCTGCCGCGAATTGTTCGAAAAGGGAACGCCCGTCGTGCCGGTGAGCATCTGCGGCACCCGCTCCATCCTGCGCGACGGCCACTGGTTCCCGCGCCGAGGCATCATCACCGTCACGATAGGCAAACCGATTGCCCCGGAGGGCAAGGGCTGGACCGCAGCCATCCGCCTGCGCAACGCGGCGCGCGAGGAAATCTCGCGGCGTTGCGGGGAGCCGGATCTTGCGCCGGGAATGACGGAGGAACAGGCAGAGGTTTAGGTGTTGATCGGCTGTATGGGCCAAGAGGTTGCTTGATTTTCTATAATTGATTTCCTATCAGTAGCCAAAACAAATCAACTCCGCTACATTCCATTTTTCATTTCTCGTCAAGATCGACCCGCTGCGCTAGGAAAAAACCATGAACCCACGGATTACCGCAGTCATTGCGCACGACGATCACACATTACTACTCACCTTTACCAACGGTGAAATACGCCTTTTTGACATGGCGCCTTATCTGGGTTATCCGGCATTCGAGCCGTTACGCCAAGTCGCGTTTTTCAAGCTGGCACGAGCCAGCCACGGCACCGTCACATGGCCAAAAGAAATCGACTTCGACCCTGATACACTTTATCTCGAAAGTCGGCCCGCGAAGCTCGAAGAGCAGGCGGCGTAATTGTATTGGCGCGAATCGAGCACATGCGAATTTAATGTGAACCCTTTGATTCCGGAAATATTTTCCGATGCGTGATTGCAAGACATGGCCCCGTAACTTCGTACTCGAACCTGTCGCAATACTTATGCTTCACAAATTACAGCAATGCGCATACTATGCGCATAATGAGGTATCCCATGAAATCAATGCAAGGCAATCAAGCGCGTAAGCGCCCAGTCAATCTGACGCTCAACGAAGACTTGGTGTCTCAGGCAAAAGGAATGACGACAAACCTTTCCGGCGTGGTCGAGCAACTTTTGTCCGACTACATACTTAAACAAAATAACGCACGACAAGAGAAATTACAAAGCGCCGTCGTGGCAGCACAGGCTTGGAATGTTTTTAACGAGCAATCCGGCTCGTTTGCCGATGAGCATTCGACACTGTAATGGCACAGTTCGACGTTCATCGGAATATCGGAAAACAGCGCGAAGCGATTCCCTTTATTGTGGTTGTTCAATCATCCCTGTTCGACACCTACCGCCGCCGAGTCGTCGTTCCCCTGGTGCGCCGCAGCAACCTTGATCGCGCCGCTGCATTCCTTGATACCCCGCTTAATCCCGTCTTCACGGTTAAAGGCATAAAAGTGGTGCTGCATCCGCTGGAGATGGTCTCCGTCGCCACCGACCAGTTAGGTGAAAAGGTTGCGACACTTGCATCAGAAGGCGACCGCATCACTGGCGCGATGGACGAGCTACTGACGCGGGCTTGGGCGTAAAATCAATTGCGATGCCGACACTAATAGTTTGCGGAAAATATTTTCCGATGCGTGATTGCAAGACCTGACCCCGTAACTTCGCGTGAACCTGAACCTTTAATTGATTCAGCGCCGCGCGTATGGGCTGCGCGATGAAGAATATCTGCGGCTGAAAATACTCACGTCAACGCTCCCGGCGCTCTGAAAACCATGAAATTTACCCACTCGATTACGCGAAGAGCCTTAATTAAAAACTATGGGTGTACTGCATGCCCAGAATTCTGGTCTCATTTTTATAAGATCCGTTAACCAGTCCGGAGGTGGCTTGCGAAACCGCGCTATCGCCACCATCGTTGATCGAGGGATTTTCGGCGAACAAGTGGGCATATCCGATATCCACCACACCATTGCCGCCAACCTTATACTGAACACCGACCGACAACCATATCCTATTCTTGTCAGGGAGGCGGGGCGTACGGAATTCATCCTTGATTGGTGATTGATCGAATGCCAATCCGCCGCGAAGCTTCCATTTATCATTAAGCCGGTAGTTGGCACCAACGCCAACACGAAAGCTGTCGCGCCAGTTTTCAGGCGTGCTTTGGAGTGCCGCCCCGGTATCGGAGCGAATGAACTCTAACTTTTGAATCTTTCCCCATCCCATCCACCCAATATCGCCCATGATCTCCCATTGGTCTGAAATTTGTTGGTAGATCGAAAAATTCAGACTGTCGGGAAGTTCGATATCGGCATATATCGGACCATTCGGCAGACCGCTGGCAATGGCGGCGTTGAGGCCGACGGACATTTCCGAAGTGATTGGCCCCAATGGGGCTACAGTCGGTCTGGCGAATTTGACGTCTCCTGCCACCCGATATTTGATCGTTGATCGATAGGCGATGCCTATCCGCGTGGACGGTACTGGGTGGAAAATTACTCCCAAGTTATAGCCCCAAGCGGTGTCGTTGCCACGAACCTGCCCGATTGCTTCGAGGTTATTGAGTAATCCGGCTTCGCACAGAGCTGCCAGTGCCAGATTGGCACACAATGGGCCACTGACGCTGGCCGCATTGGATAGTTCCGCATCGATCTTTTGGTGGTTTATGCCCAAACCTATGGAAACATCCTCCGTTACCCGATAGGCCAGTGACGGATTCAAATTGAGAGTTCTTACTTCGGACTTGACAGCTCTGAATCTCCCCAGCCAATTTGGACTATACTCGGTTCTCAGACCGAAAGGTGCGCTCATTCCAATGCCTAGTTGAAAGCGTTCGGTAATTGGTGCGGCGAAGTACAGTTGCGGAATGTAAGCGTGTCCCCCGGCATCTCCGCCAGTGTCATTTGCGTTGGCAGAAATAAACTGCGGCATGGAGGACCCGGAGTTGTGGAATCTTGCAGAAAGTTGAATGGCTACAACACTAATCACCAACTGTTTTGCGTTCGGCGCCATGAATGTCAGGCCAGCTGGGTTGAAGTATATGGTGCTGACATCCTCAGCGGTGGCCGCTGAGCCAGCGTAATAATTTCCCAAGCCGCTAGTGCTCTGCTGGATGAGACCAAATGCTGAAGCGTTAACAAAAGTAGAAAAAAACAGCATAAAAACGGCACAGGTCAGGCGCACTGCAAATGCTGAAGACATGGTGTCAGCCCTTTCTATTGTTATAGTCTATTGCTACGAAATTCCGACTCTCGGCTCGCCGACTAACAGTCGCTGTTCGATAGCTGGCAAACCCAGACACTGTCACTTGACATACACTCGCCAACCCTATTTGGTTGTTGCATGTTTACAATGCAGCTTCATCTGGAGACTCGGTTGGTGATTGTAACTAGTTTTCATCTTGGTATAAAGTTTAGCGCAGTCATGAGGGAGCTGAAGATTGGCACATTCAACGAGTCCGGCTGGCAGTTATGACACTACAACATCTCTTTGGTGGTTGCACCTATTGCTCATGGCCTGTATGGCGCTGTCAACACCAGTGTCCGCAGCGTCCGGATCCTCATCGGATATCGTACTAAATGTCTCGCAGGACAAGTATCTGCTCGGGCCGAATGTCGATGTCTTAAGGGATGCCAGTGGTCAGATGAGCATCGATGAGGTGGCATCGTCGATTAACTTGCAGGGTTTTCGGCATGACGGGCGTGATCACCCAAATTTCGGCTTTACGCATGCAGCGTACTGGTTCCGCTTCACGATCACCAATCACAGCAAGACCCCGCTATGGTATCTCGATGCTACGCGCGAATGGGTAGAACACGTCGATATGTACAACAGTGACGTGTCGGGGTGGAATATTGTACACGCTGGCACTGATAGACCTTATTCCACCCGTCTGGTAGCGAATGAACGCCCTATCTTGCCACTGATCATCGAACCCGGGCATACCGCAACCTATTACTTGCGGCTGCAATCCTCAGGCTCATTGGCTCTGATTGGCCATATTGTCAAACCTGATGTGTTCGAGATTGAAAACGATTTCTTCAGTTTTCAGTATGGAGCCTACTACGGCGCGTTGCTCATCATGGCGATCTACAACTTTTTCCTTTTCCTTTCGATACGCGACCGCTCTTACGGCTATCTGTCCCTGTTGCTTGCTGGAGTTTTGGGCATGGAGCTTGGTGCTCATGGGCATGCCTTCCGATACTTAGACATACCCATGACCAGCACTCCCATGACTATCGCGATGGGTCTGATTGGCATGGCATTCGTGCTGCTGACGCGGTACTTCCTACGCAGCTCTATCCATCTGCCCCGCCTTGACCGGGCACTCTTGGTTTCGGGCATCCTATCGGTGGCAACCGGCTTGCTGGCGTTGTTTTCCGACTATGCACAGGTAATTGGCTGGATGGTACTTGTACCATTAGCGACATTCTGTTTGATTGCCGCGCTTCTTCGCTGGAGGCAGGGGTTCTCGCCAGCTGCCTACTTTTTTTGGGCGATGGGTTCCTTCATCATGCCAGGTCAGATAGTGGTCGCCCAGTACTTCGGTCTATTACCTCCCAGCATAATGACCGAATACGGTGCACACATGGGGGTGATAGCCATGGCCTGCCTGTTTTCCTTCGGTCTAGCCGACCAGATACGACGGCTGCATCGCATAGCAGATAAATTCGTACCCAAGCAGATGGTTCAACAACTCGGCAGGCAAACTCTGGCTGAAGTTCAATTGGGCGATGCCGCCGATTTGGAAGTCACTGTGCTGTTCTCAGACATCCGTTCTTTCACCACCATTTCGGAAAATCTTAGTCCCAAAGAATGCTTTGAATTCATCAATAGCTACCTGGCACTAGCCTCGCCCTGCATTCAGGCCAGCGGTGGCATCATCGATAAGTACATTGGTGATGGAATAATGGCAATATTCCCCGGAGAGGCTGAGTGCGCGTTGGCTGGAAGTGATGGCCTGATGAAAGTAACTCGGCAGTTCAACCTGATGTTTTCGGAGCGCTACCCAGAAGTACGCATTGGTATAGGATTGCACCGCGGCCACGTACGCCTTGGCATCTTGGGCGACGCCCAGCGCATGAATGCAACGGCAATTTCCGACACCGTCAATACTGCGAGTCGGCTCGAATTGTTGACAAAGGAATACTCCACCTCAGTGCTAGCTAGCGGTGACTTTGTGAATGCCCTAGAACCGGATGCCCGCCAGCGATTTCAGGCATTGGGAGAAATTAAAGTGCGAGGAAAGAACAATATGTTGACCGTTTACAGTATGCGTTGTTGAGACAGAAAACAGGGGGCAGACCAAATGCTGTCAACGCAAAATAACCGACTAAAGGTACAACCGACTAAAGGTACCTACTCGATTTCATTTTCAATCGTACTGACTTTACTCTAAAAAATTCGACTCCTTTCGTTGAAACTGCCTGTACACGAAATTAAAGGGGCAGTGCTCGGATTAAATTCGCACACCGCAGCGTAGCATGGTCCATCACTTGGATAGCTTTGCCCTTGTCCGCAGCAATTCATGGGGGTAGAACCAGCATAATCAATAGGTAGAGTAGAGAACAGGCTCTCGCCTGCCCTCCCTCATCAAACCGTACGTGCGGTTCTCCCGCATACGGCTTTCCGATGTTCTTCACGCCAAGGCATGCACAATTACCTGCCCACTTACTCACGCG
>Ga0209343_10000374_pt1 | contig 62091 bp, 61 predicted proteins | sample RifCSPlowO2_02_FD_184026 | JGI IMG/M metagenome (GOLD analysis project Ga0209343, IMG submission 184026) | Groundwater microbial communities from Rifle, Colorado - Rifle CSP2_plank lowO2_0.2 (SPAdes) (version 2) | ecosystem: Environmental > Aquatic > Deep subsurface > Groundwater | place...
TGAACCTTTATCCAGCAGCTCAACGGCTCGCCGGCGGCGCTGTTCAAGCTGTGCTGGGGTCCCATGGGGTCTCATGGAACCAGTTTAGCTTATTCCTATTGCTTATGCAAATGTCAATAGATTCCTTAGATTCTTTTTTGCAAATACTTAATTTATGCTCAAAATCTTTTTTTGATTCGGCACAATCTGCTTCGCAATAATTTGCGCCAACACTTGTGCCGGCTTTAACCAATTGACTTATTAAAGGAATTGTTATTGTGGTTTTGGGTATCTCTTTTGCAAATTCAATAATGTTTTCACCAAACTTCGCTGTTCTATCTTCCAAATCATATTTTTTGACATTTGACATTTTATTAGAAATTAGGATTTAGAAATTAGAAATTTACTTTAGGATGGTATTTATAAATTCCAACAATTCAAACTTTTCAACCGATTTTTTATTACAGACAATCTGAACGGCTATAGCCCCTACGGCATTGCCTACAAAAGAGAGCATATCCAGCGGCATGCCTTTGGCATAACATGGGGCAGTATATGCAAAAAAAGCGTCGCCTGCGCCGACTGTATCAACCACTTTATGAGAAAAGATGGGAGTTCTGTTGACGCTGTTGTGGTTCACGCCGAACGACCCTTTCTTTCCAAGGGTTACAATGAGGCAATCCGCCTTAACGTCATTCGCAATCTTTTTTGTAACCTGCTCAATATCCGCATGTTTTTCCTGCGCCGACAATCTCAACTCGCTTTCATCAAGACAAACATAATTAGGATCATTGTATCTTGTTATTAAATTATAACCCACATTGGCAGCGTTAGTTTGGGCATTAACTGCAAATATTTTTGCATGCGCCTTAATTGCCTCTATTATATCTTTGGTAATAAAACCGTGTCCGAAATTGGAAACCATAACCATATCATATTTAGGAATTTCCGATACAAGATAATCAATAACTTCTGCCTCACATTCTTTACCAATGAAATCATCGTTGAGATAGCAGACCTCAAACAATTTTTGATTTAAATACTCATGGATATATCTTTTTTTTATAACGGAAGGCCCATCATCCCGGTAGAAAAATTTTGCCTTGACATTCGGCTTGAGATTTTTTGCTATGAAATCTTCCCGTGAATCTTCCCTGCCCAAAAGCGACACCATCTGAACCGTATCACACAATCCGGCAAGGTGATTGGCAACCGCAAAAGTCCCGCCTGCGAAGACCTCATGAGACAGATATTTGCTGACCACAAGATTTGCCTTGGAAGATTTTCCCAAAGAATCGCAGTAATGATACTCATCAATAATTCCGTCTCCGATAACCAGTACCTTTAAATCTTTTAAGGCATTGATCTTGTCTGCAATATCTGAAAAATTATATTTTTTCTTAAAATCGCTTAAAAAATTCTTGGTCTCTTCAGGGTATATATCCAAAAAATTATTGATAATATGAGATGAACTGAAGGAAAAGCCCTCAGTTTCAATGATACGGCATTTATCGGAATAAAATTTCTTTTCTTCCTTAAACAACCTTTCATGTATCTTTCTGTCTTTTTCGTGAGCGGCCTGCCCCTTTGCAAAGATATCGGGCTGTGTCATCTTAATACATTCAAACGGCATCTCATTGTCCACAAGACAAACATAATCAACCTGTTCAAGAGATGCCACATTTTCCGCCCTGAATGCCTCAGGGAAAATCGGTCTGCCAGGCCCCCGATGCACATCCTTGTCTTTAATGACCGATACTATTAAGACATCTCCCAGTTTCTTGGCATGATTAAGATGTTTTATTATGCCGGGATGGATAAGGTCAAAGACTCCGTGACTCTGCACAATAACTTGTCCAGCCTGCTTCAAGGCCTTTACTTTGTCAACCACCTCGTCCAATGTTAATATTTTATTTATAATAGCAGTTTCCATAGATGCCTCTTCCTTTAAAAGATATCATTCTTCTGATAATTCTTTCCTGACCAACTTTTCCACACTATCAACAAATCTTGCGGCCTCTTCAAACCATGGAGACACCTCGCTTTGATCAAATCTAACCAAATCTGCATAATCGCCTTTTTGGCGGTTATCAAACACCTTGTCGTAGAACCGCCCTAATTCCATATCTACTGTGCCGGGTTTAACAAAATCCTGATGAAAAAGCGCCCTTACCCCACTGTGCTTTGCAGCAGAAAGGCCTTTGGTAAGCAACAGGGCGGAAACGACATAGAAACAGGCATAATAAAGCCTGTTGACAAAGGTATTTGTGTATCCTTGTTTCAAAAGGATGACAGCCTCTTCCAACGATTCATGAGCGCGTTGCAACCGATAAAAAACTAAAGTTCTAATTTCTATCCCTATAAAATAACACCATCCTTTTCGATATTTTGGTGAAACGGCATTGCCCTATAAAGTGGCGTCTCCCAATCATAACGGCTGTAAAGAATAACAGTAAAAACACACCCTGTTTCAATCTCTATTGGGAATAACTGACGGCGAAAAAGATCTTCTTTTTCAAGACTCGCAAAATCATTGACCAAAACAAGAAGATCATAATCAGATTCGCTACCCGCCTCGCCACGCGCCCTCGATCCGTAAAGAATTATATCAGCTTCAGGGTCAACTTTCTTAACCGCATTTAAACATCGCACCAAGATGCTTTTTTCTCTTCCGTTCATTGCATTCCATTCGGCAAATCGTCTCATATCTTCAACCTTTTCTTATGTTTTAAAATATTGATTCAACAGCTTTGTTGATGAAAAAACTATTTCGTGAGTATAGCGCATCTCTGCGCCGATTTCAACTAAAGCCGCCTGCTCTTGCTGGAGTTTGCCGGTCTTATCCGTCTTATTTTCAAATTCCTGTCCTTTCACATAGATATTGGGCCTCAACAGCCGTAAAGTTTCAACCGCCGTAGGCCATTTGTTAATTGCCACATAATCAACGCACTCCAGAGCAGCGATAGATTCGGCCCTCAGTGTTTGATTGTAAACAGGGCGGCCGTCTCCCTTATCCACGTAGATATCAGGGCTTACGGTGACTACCAATATATCTCCCATCTTTTTTGATGCCTGAAAATATTTGATATGCCCCGGGTGCATCAAATCAAAGCAACCATGGCACAAGACAATCTTCTTGCCTTTAGATTTCAACTCTTCAATCCTTTTTGCCAGTTTTTCCAATTCTAAAATCTTCATAATATCTCCGATATCAGGCTGTTGGTGTTTTTTTCAACAGCCTTTTAAAAAACAAGCCTTTTTACGTGGCAACTCTTATTGCCAAAATTGACTAATAACCCAACCTTTAGATTAGATGCTTTTAAATAAGAAAGCACCTGATATTTGAAGACATCAGGAATATTACCTGCTAATGCTTTAATTTCAACTATGGCCTCGTTTTCAACAACCAAATCCATAACCAGATAACCAACTTTGTTAGTATTGTAATAAACCTCAAATCGTTTTTCTGCCTCAAATTTTAAACATTCTTGATTAAGGGCAAACTTTAAAGCTGTATGATATATCTTTTCATTAAATCCTGGTCCCAATTCCGAGTGAACCCTATAACAACAAGCTATTATTCGTTCAGTAAGCGGGTCTCTATTCTTCATCTGTGTAATCTGCTTTTACTATCTGTGTAATCAGGCTGTTGATGACTTTTTCAACAGCCTTTTATATGTAGCGTAATAAATAATTGCCACATGATTAACACAGATTAAAAAGCGTAGATTACACAGATAAACCAAGTCTTTAATCGGTGTAATCGTTTTACAAAATCTGTGTAATCAATAAAATGCAAGTTTTTAATGCATTTTATATAAGGCAGTCCACAAGGCAGGTATGGTATCCGCATGTTTCCCTTTTATATAAAAACTTTCTCCGCCGTCAGCAACTGTCCTTGCAAGCATAGTCTTCCACGGCCTGAAATAATACGCCTCGTTATCTTTGCAAGGTTCCTTGCTGCAATCATCAGGAAGATTATGCAGGTCGCAAACCAAAGTAGTAAAATGTTTAATAACCTTACCCTCCTGATGAGCAACATTTCTCGCCATACTCAATGCCTTCAAAAACACCTCAGGTGCCATGACAGCGCTGCCGAAATTCATAACCACGCCATTTTCAAGGTTTGAAACAACCTCTGTAAATTTTAAGAAATCAATATATGATGTGGCTCCAGCCGCGGCCCCGTCAAAGTTTGGATGTTCATGGATAATATCGTATCCAATACCAACATGAATAGTTGCAGGTATGTTCAGTCGATAACACGCCGCCAAAAGACTGATGCCATTATCGGGAAAATCACCTTCATAAATAGCCTTGCCTACCACCTCTCCCATTCCAGTCCCGCCGTTTTTATAAGCCTGATTAACAATATCATTTATCTGTCCAGTCTCCTTCCACAATCCAAACTGCCCTTCCCGTATATAGCGGGCAACACTCTCTGTAGTAGCGCCAATCAGGGCCAGCTCAAAATCGTGTATAACCCCGGAACCGTTCATTGCAAGGCATGTTATATACCCCTGTTCCATCATATCAATAATATATCTCTGAACACCAGAACGAATGACATGTCCGCCGAGCATCATGATTACAGACTTGCCGCCTTTTTTGGCATTTTTGATATTGTCTGCAATTACATTGAAGGATGGATGAGAAAAGGAATTTTCCTGCAGCTCCTTTATTGCAGAGATATTTAAATCATGGATGCGCTTATTTAAGGGCAAAAGCAAAAGTCTTTTTCTATCAAAAAACATATTATATGAGTCCTTCTTTTCTTATTGTATATAGTTTGTCCACAGCGCTGCCTGAATCGAATATATCCGCAAGATAAACCTGCCCTCGAAGGTTCTATCGGGGGGACGAAAGTCCCTTTCAGACATAAATTTTATGCCTCAAGACTCTGAAGCCAGCTGCCAGCTTTTTTGACATGGATGCCACCGAGAAACAGTTCCCTCTTCAGATTCTTTACAAGAAGAATATGTTTTGTCTCTCTATCAAAAAAACCTGAAAAGTGTTTAAGAGAATTAGTGTCAATATCCGCCAGTTTGGCTTCAATAAGCCATTCCGGTCTCCCATCCTGCACCGTCAGAAAATCAATCTCCCTTTTTTCCTTGTCCCTTAGGTAATGAAGCGCGCACTTCTCCCCTGCCGTATCCTCAAGAAAATGGAGCCGCTTCAGAAGGGCGCAGGCAACGGCATTCTCAAACCTTGCCCCATCATCTTCCTTCACAAAACCTGTATCATAAAAATATATTTTTGGCTGCCTGATCAAACTCCTGGCGATATTGCGGTGATAAGGCGTTACCACAAAAATAATATAAAGGTTCTCCAGTATGCTAATCCACTGTTTCACCGTATGAGGAGAAACCTGCAGGTCTCTGGACAGTGATTCATAGGAGACTGTACTCCCAACGGAATTGCGAAGCAATTCTACCAGAGTTTCTACGCTTCTGAGGTTCCTGACCGATGCAATATCCAGCAAATCCTCGCGCAGGATGCGGTCAACATGTGAGCGCCGCCAGCGTTTGGCTTCTTCCTCACTCCCTTTAAGAAACGGCTCTGGAAATCCCCCAAACCTCATGATATGTTCAAGAGCCGTATCAGCCGTATACTTTTCTTTGACCTCAGCCACGGAAAAAGGATGCAACCGGTAGGAATAAAATCTGCCCGCCAGTGAATCCCCCCATTTCCGGTAGACATCAAGGCGGGATGATCCAGTCACAAGAAGGCGCGGCCTCACCCCTTCGGTATCATAAATTCCTTTAATCCAGTTCTTCCACTTTCTTACCTTATGCAGTTCGTCAAATATCACCAGGTCGCAATCACGGCGCCATGCCTGTTTTTGGATAAGCAGGCGATGCTCCACACTGTCCATATTAAAATATTCAGAGTTGTCCGGATAAATCGCTTTGGACAAATGCGTCTTGCCCACCTGTCGGGGACCGCTCAAAAGAACGATCTTTTGATCGAGGTCTATCTTTATCTTATCCATTATACTGCGCTTCATGCAGACTATTTTGCACTAAACTTCATAAAAGTCAAGACCTAAATGCGCTATGCTGCATAAAAGTCATGGGCTGCTAATCCTTACCCACATCTCTTTCCCCATTCATTGCAAGGCATGTTATATGGCCTTTTTCCATCATATCAATAATATATCTCTGAACACCCGAACGTATGACATGGCCGCCGAGCATCATAATTACAGACTTGCCGGCCTTCCTGGCGTTTTTAATATTGTCTGCGATCGTCTTGAAAGAAGGGTGGAAAAAAGAGTTTTTTTGAAGAGGCTTTATGACGGAAATATCCAAATCATGAATGCGGTTATGTAAGGGCAACAGCAAAAGTCTTTTTCTGTCAAACATCATAGAGCATGAGCCCTTTTCAGTTTATCGTATATTGTCTGTGAAAAAGGCAGCCCCAAAATATTCCCCCACCATGCAATTATCCTTGCCGCATAATAAAGCGACCGTCGGTCAAGCAAATACTTATCATCGGAAAGTTTAACTTGCTTCATGGACAAAAGCCTTTCAAGACGGCTATGCAACATATCATGCGCATTGTATAACGAGGCTATTTCCGATGCCTTTAATTGTTTTGCTGTATATATCTCATAGAGAATCCTGATACGTCGGGCAGTTTCACTCATATTAAACACATGAAAATAGCTGTACGCCAAGGCAGCATAAACAATAAACCCATACATTCCTGCCCATATCAATTCCTGCCGAGTTGCCGTTGTATGGTGAAAATAAACAGCCCATGCTGCTGCCGCCATCGGCACAAAACCGACAAGAGAACAAATAATGACAACAGCCTGCCCCGGCAGCCGTATAAAAATCCTTGCAGCCGCCACATGCAAGATAAATATCAATACGGGCGTAGTTGCAAGCAATGTCATGTAGTTTAATTGCAGCATATCAACCCTTTCCTATGGGCAAACCCAGCACGCGTCGCAACAATATGAAACACTGAACCAAAGTCATGCCGCGGGGGGTAACGGTAAAATAATTATCCGATGCCGTTACCAGCCCGGCCTCCATCAAATCCTTAATGCGAGGCTCTAAAACCGTTTCATCATCAAAAAGAGGCAGCAAATCCTTATGCGCTATACCCTGCGAATTAGAAGCACCGAGCATCAATACTATCGCAAGCGAAGGAGATACTGCCTCTATGGCTGGATAGCTTAAAATATATGCGGAGGCAAGGGCAAAATGGAACAGATAAACTGATAGCCAGCCTGCCATGGTAAAAGATAAAACAGACGGCACAACAACAAGCCGCTCCAATCCAACATATCCAATTATAAAAAGAAGCGGCAATATGATAAAAAGCAGGAACAATGCAATTACCCTTCTTTTGGGATGCCACCACCGCCAGATAACTATATGTAAAACCAAACAAATAACAAAAATTATGATACCCGTTGTCAAGATTGTAAAATAATTCATCCCGATTAAATTTTACACCCATTTCTTATTATTTTAATTCAAATCCCAATATGTATGTAGAGTTAATCTTTTTATAATGAATTAGAGTCAATTGCTTTTTCGAGACGAAGCATTAAACCCATTAGAAACGCAGGGGTAAATGGTGGGACAAATGAAACTATATCATGGCTCACTAATTTATATCCACAAGAGTCAAAAATAGATTTTAGTTTATTCAACCTGAAACTATCTTCACCTGCACGGCGGTAGGATGGAAGGCACTCCAGTGTCTTGCGTATAAGATTATCTCCATTCGGGTCAACCACAACAACTCTTGGAACAACCTTTGAAAGACGGCTGACAATAACCGGAGCGGATTCTTTCACATGGTGCAGAAAACCCATTAAAAATGCGCCATCCCAGCGTTGACCGGAAGCAAGCCTGCCATTACCATTTTCTGCTTCTCTTCTGCACTCCATTTCTTCCTTGCCATCTGCTTCCTCCTTCTCGTAGATTCGAGTCTACGACCGGAGGGCTAACTTACCAGTTGTTCCTAATTTTGTCAGACCCTACATACTCTCAATAGGCAATTCTTAAATTAAAATAGCTTGAGACAGATTCTATTACAGGCTTTAACTCGTTCTCATCTATTCCTTTTAAATTTGAAAAATCAATCTTAACTTCATTAATCTTCATTTCAGAACACTCATAAAAATTACTTGTCAGGTCAATTAAAAAAGCTTGTTTTGCCTGAAGATTATCTTTTTCATAGGTGCCCTCCATATTAATACAAGCCTTGCCGTCTTCAACTATCAGCATATTATTAAAATTACCTATAGAGATAATTAGGTGCACATAATCCCTGAAAGGCTTAACCCAAATATATAATGCAATCAATAAACAAAGAATAGCACCCACAATAAAGAATATTTTATTAATGGATGCAAAAACAAAAAATACTCCTGGAGATAATACCATGGAAATATTGTTTAAAAATTTTTCTTGCTCTATATTAGCCTTGCCAGTTATTTTTTTGAATAATTTAATAATCCCCCAAGATAGAATTATTCCGACAAAAAAAGCAAGAAGAAATCTCATTTCGATATGATTATAGTCGCCACGCCGCCTCATCCAATTGGTTTGAGTGAAAAGGAATAAAGATACAAAAAAAATGTAGATACCTGTTTGCTCAATAAATTGCCTTACTTGGGTCATAGTCATTCCTCCTTTATTATCTGTCCTGTATAGTATATACTCGCCAGCAAGCAGGCGGGTATCCAACAGCCTATTTTTATAAAAACCACGTCAGATTCTAAATTGCAATTACTTGTTTTTTAATAGCCAAAAATAATACACTGTGGATATAACACATAAAAGAATAACTAACAACGATATAATTATGCTTATCTTAAAATATGGAATTTTGCAATAAAAATCTATAAAATGTTTCCCTTGCGGAATTTTTATCCCTCTAAAAATATAAAAAGCGGGTATGATGTCTATCTCATGTCCATCAAGTCTTGCATGCCAAAAAGGGTGATAAATATCTGAAACTACCAGATAGGCATCCTCTTTTGCTTCGACCGTTATAAATACTCTCTCAGGTTCATATTTTTCAATATGAGCTGGGCTAAATGGTAAATTTAATGATTTTGTCGAGATGCTATGTTCATTCACAGTAGGGTTCAACTCATTTATAAATTCATCTATTCCGCCTGGGGGAATACCGTATACTAAATAAGCCCTCGGCAAAAAATTACTCATCCTAGCCGTAGATAGAAACCCATCTATACCTGGATATGTAACCTCTTTTCTCTCTTTAATATCCTCAATGGCAATATCTTTTGCCATCCGATCTGATATTGAAGACAATTTTACAACATATTTCACTCCCAACAATATTAGATCATTCTTATCTATTGAAGGTGCCAGCACCAAACTATTTAAATAAATTTCCAAATTAGAATAACCTAAAGTGTTTTTGGAGGGAAGTTTTGAAATGGTTTTTTCGGTATACTCATTAGGATAACCACTCCATTGCTGTTCTGGTCTTATACCCAATCTTCTATATACAGTCCAGTCTTTATAATTTTTAGGTACAAGACTATCGTAGAGGGTTACCTCGCTGACTCCTTCTACCAAAGAACTCCCCATCCCATAGGTAAAACCCCACCAATCATCATTGAAAAAGAATATCCGTGTCTGGGGCAAATCATGTAACTCTTTCATAAGTTCCCTTATTTTAGACAATCCTGCATAGCTTGCATAATCAGAAGGGGGATTTTGCATCATTGGATGTGAATAGTAGAAATTAGAAGATGCTGATAAAACAATAACACCTATAGAAACAATGGGAATAGGCGATACAATCAACCACCACTTACCCCAGTTTGGTTTATTAAGTAAAATGATAGGTACCTGCAACCTCAAAGACGCTAAACCCAAAACAGCTAGTACTGCTACTCCAAAATCAATTATGTAATTATCTCTAGTCGGTATCCAGAGCAGCCCGGTCAGATACGATAGAATAATCTGTCCTTGATCTCGTATTAACAATATAAAAAGTATGGAAAAAAATGCCAGTTTTGCCAATTTATTTCTCCAAAACTGCATGCAACCTGTCCAGACAAGGGCAGCAACTAATATCTTAAAGGCAAAGGGAGCTGAGCGCATAACTTCCATCTCTCCCAAATCACCTCTTTCGGTGCGACACCAATAATATATTAATAAGAGGAATATAAGGCCACATTTAATATAATCTTTCCATTTAAAGCCTCTGGTAAAACTTAGCGAAAGAATTATCCCAAGTATGGTTCCATAAAACACAGGATTTTTTGTAAAGGAGATATGCCAGTTCTGAGCGAAATATGATAGTATTGCAATGCCTAACAATAAAAATATCCAAGAAAAACGCCTTTTCAGCACAACTCCCAAATATAAAAAAGAGCCAATTCCAATTATTTTTAATAACCCAGATTCGCCTATGCTAATCAACAAGTTATGATACATTTCTAAAGAAAACAGATTGTACATGCTATGCTCCCCTATACGACCAGTGGTGTCTATAATCCTAATAAGTATATTCAATTGCCATAGGTGAGCAGTTATACCTATACCTATTGCTAACATCACCAAAGAAACCATCTTAATAGAACGAAGCAGGCTACCTGAATAAAAAACCAAACTTGCCATAGTAGAAAAAAACATATAGAAAATAGTTTGATAAAACCAAAATTCAAGCTTTGTGCCAAACATGCTAAAAATGATTGTCCAGACAATACAAAATAGGTACTTTTTATTTTCTGTTCCAAACCATTTGTAAATAAAAAGAAATAGCAATATATGCGCAATAAAGGAATGTGGTTTCATAAAATAAAAATAAAAATAAGTAACCCACGGGGTCATAAAAAACAGCAATATGCCAGCAGTTGATACCATAGGGGTGAATCCTAATTTAACAAACGCGTAAAAGCCGGCTAATAAGATGAGTGCTAATTGAATAGTTTGAAAATACTGATATTGCGGTCCAAAGATAATTTCCAGAATAGTGTAGATATCAATAGGAATAGTAGCCCATACCACCGCTGGCTGGCCTATCCCCCAATATGGATTCCATAAAGGAAATTCTCCATTTAACAACCGTTGGGAAAACCATTGGCGAAAAGGGTAATAAAGTCTAAAATCGGGATGGGAAAAATATTTTTTAAAAGTATATATATCGTATGCAAACCATAGAGTGAAACTTATCAAAATAAGTAAAGGAACAGTATACTTGCTACCTTCTTTTATGCTTCTTTTCATTTATTTTCTTTCCTTAGAATATAAAAGGGCGACAATCGGAACAGGCATCAGTAAAATTGAAACCACAATGAAAATCTTAAAAAGTAAAATATATAGCTTGGGGTTGAATGAAAAAGTTATGGTATGATTCCCAGCCGGAACAAATACCGCCTTATAATTAAAGTTTGCTTTAAAGATATAGGTAGGGGAACCGGAAACTGTTGCCTTCCAATCTTTGGAATATGAATCAGCATAATAAAACAGTCCCGGCTTGCTGTTTTGTACCCTAAAACTAATCATGTTAGGCCCAAACGCAATCACTTCCGTTGGCTCGTCCCGGCCATATGGAGAACGGTTTGGTGAAACCCTGGCCGGATCTAAGCTCACAACGGTAAACCCGGGGATTATATTATCCTTCTCTGGTCCTCCTATGTCATCTGTAACAAAGGCACCTTGCAGTTCTGGTGATACTATCAAATCTTTGTCAACTTTTTGTAAATCGCACTGATAAGGATATTTATTGTATATCGGTTCATAGAAACCAGGCATAGCGTGTTTTACCAACCATTCCTGAAAGTCAATATAACAAATGTAGTCTCTGCCAACATTGGTACGAATACCTGGGTTAGGATAGTACCTCATGGGATTGTATGAAGACACTGATTGAAAAGGGCCAAACATAATTTGAAAATATCCAATATGCTTTATATCCCATGGCCAATCCAAAATAGGATGCTGCTGTGGGATGTCAATCTCCAAATAACCTTTCACCTTACGTGTATTTGGAGTTTTGTAATCAATTCTTTCCATACGGTCATAGAAATCAGCTAAATATTGACTACTACCACGCTCTACATCAGCGGAGATCGGTATTGTATCAACATCGACACGCTCAATTGCCCTTGCCTGAGGGAAAACTTTTGCAATATCATCCTCCAACACCAAAGTCTCATGCAACATATCTGTAGGCATGCGGCTCATAAGAGATAGCGCGTGGATACTGTCTTTAGCCACAGTAAACTTATCAAAAAAACCAAATCGTCTTGCCCCGATGCCACTAACAATCTTCTGTCGTTCTGCAGAAACGAAACGAATAAAATCATAGCTTCGGCGACCTACAACAAAATAGTCATTAAAATAGGCCGGGATGGCTGCCGGAATACGGTAAAGGGAGGGGAGGAATCCCCAAAAGGTAGTATGCCTGGATACAAAAGGAATACGTATTGGTTTATAGCTAAATTCCCTGTCATAATGGATATACCCAGTACGTGCAATCTCACCTGGCTGGATGACATAACGTTGGAGGTTAATATTAAACTCTACCAATTGATAGAATGTAAGTCCTACCATAACTACTATAAGAAAAAATCGAAACAAAGAAGATTTATGTAACAAAAATAACGCAACTATAAAGTATGAAATAATTAACAACCATCCATGTGCTACAATAGATTCTTGTATCCATATTAAGAAATTATTGCTTAGTGAACGTTCTATTAGTTCGGTATGAACAAAGCTGAAGTATAAGAAAATTACCAATATTTGAGCTATTGCCAAAATCGCAAGCCAGATTAAGGAAACCCTCTCTGTTCTGCTTTTATGGGTTATCATATCAAGAACAGTAGAAAAGCAAATAGCTATTAAAGCGCCCCATGATAAAATAAAAAAACCTAAAAAGTTATGCAACTGCGTAATCGTCCTGGCAGTCGGATAGTATTGCAATATTTTATTATACCAAGAAGGAGGGCTGAACATATATAAACCAATAGCAATAATAAGAAACAGAAAAAGTCCCTTATTTGGTGATTGAGCGCGTTTGAAAAAAAGAAAAACAAGGATTATTGGTATCAACCCAAAAAAAAGAAAGTTTTCACGTGCTAAAGCACTTTCTATGAAAAACCTTATGTCTGGACCAGGAAATAATATCGCTAAAAGATTATGAAATGTTGAACGATCTCTATAACTATCCTCCGTTAAAGACAATTCCGCAGTATGTATCAGTGTATCTGATGTGGGTGGTTCTCCAAGACGGGCATATCTACCATAGGCAAAGTTCTCATCAACTTTTGACATTAACTTAACCGTAGAATAAATAAATGGACCAGCCATAATTAAGAATATAAGTATTCCTGCAAGTATATTAGAGATTCCTATAACTCTTGTTATTTTACGAAGTTTGTAAATATTAAGTGTTCTATTCACAAAAAGATAAATAAACATCAAGCTTAAATAGATAATTATATAACTTGGGAGGTACATATTGAATGAGAGACCAAACAAATAACATGAAGCTATAAAAAACAAACCTTTTGATTTAGAGGAAGTGCTTGGTGAGATTAGATTGAGCAGAAAAAGTATTATCAATGGTGCATAAGTTACAATTAGCATAGAACCATGCTGCCAAAACGAGTTTGGCGCCATGACAAACAAAACAATTGTTGACCCTATCAAGGCAGCCCAATCATTCCGAGAGATATACCGAAAAAGTGCATAGGCACCTATATAAAAAACTAGCAACCGTAATAGAAAATGTATGTGGTAAATGTCCAATACAGAAACATTCCAATACTTTATCAGTGGTATCATTGTTAGTACAGTTGGGTCTAGCGTCCCAACAGCATTGTGATTTAGATAGAAAGGCGCTCCAGACCAACTATATGGGTCCCATAGTGGAAGGATTCCGCGTGTCAGGCAGAGCATAAAATAGTTGAAGTTAGCATACCAATGAATGGTATCGTGGGTAAAGATAGCCTCTTGCTTTATAAAGACATTCTGGTATAAAAGTATTAGTACACTGGCTGGATAAATTGGAAGAACGATGGGATGACGAAGAATACGGTAAAAAATCTGCGACCTCACTTTTGAACCTTTACCTCTTCTTAGCGTATAATAAAAGAGCAACAACCGGAACCGGCATCAGTAAAATTGAAACCACAATGAAAATCTTAAAAAGTAAAATATATAGCTTGGGGTTGAATGAAAAAGTTATGGTATGATTCCCAGCTGGAACAAATACCGCCTTATAATTAAAGTTTGCTTTAAAAATATAAGCTGGAGAACCGGAAACCGTTGCCTCCCAATCGCTGGAATAGGAATCTGCATAGTAAAATAGCCCAGGTTTACTGTTTTGTACCTTAAAACTAATCATGTTTGGTCCAAAGGCAATTACTTCCGTTGGCTCGTCCCGGCCATAAGGAGAACGGCTTGGTGAAACCTTGGCCGGATCCAAACTCACAACGGTGAAGCCAGGAATTATATTATCCTTCTCTGGTTTTCCTATATCATCTGTAACAAATGCACCTTGCAGTTCTGGTGATACTATCAATTCTCTTTCAACTTTCTGTAAATCGCACTGGTAAGGATATTTATTATATATCTGTTCATAGAAACCAGGCATAATATGCTTCATCTGCCATTCTTCAATATCCGTATAGCAAACTTTATCCTCTTTAAAGTCAGTCCTAATTGAAGGATTAGTATGATATCCATGGATAAACGAATAATAAGAAATATAAATATTTCCAAATAAAATATGAAAATATCCAATATGCTCTTTATCCCAGGGCCAATCTCTTGCCGGATGATTACTTAAAAGTGCAATATATAAAAATCCATCAGATGCACGAGGATAGTCTTTATAATTTATATATTCGCTTTTATCATAAAAATCCGCAAGATACTGACCTTTACCACTTAACATAGCTTCACGAATTTGTGATAACGTTTGCAAAGCAGGAGAATTTGAATCTCTATCAACGCGTTCTACAGCTTTGAGCTTTGAAACTATTTGAATAGGGTCTTCTTCAAGCACTATTACATCGTGCAGGCTTTCCTTAGGCATTCCAGCAACTAAATTTAACGCATCTCTGCTATTTTTAGCCATGATATACTTATCAAAAAACCCAAACCGCCTTGAACCAACACCACTAACTATCTTACTTCTTTCAGCGGACGTAAAACGGATAAAATCATAAGCCCTGCGGGTAAGCGACATGTATGTATTCATATAGCCGGGAATGGCTGTTGGTATCCGATAAAGTGATGGCAAATAACCCCAAAAGACTGTATGTCGTGGAACAAAAGGAACCCGGATCTCATTATATTTGAATTCTCTATCATGGTGTATGTAATCTTCACTCATACTAATGCTTGGCTGAATTGTATACGTCTTAAATTTACTATTAAAATCTACCAAGTCATAGATAATAATACCCGCAATCGTTATAGCAATGTATATCCGAAAATTATAAGATGCAAAGAAATATAATGTTATCAACATGCAGATAATAATTACTTGCCATCCGTTGGAAATAATATTATTTTGGAGTGCCAATCTATATATTGGACTTGCTAATGTTCCAGCAATTTCCATATTTCTAATATGTTGCCAATATACATACAGTGCAACTATATAAGCCAGTGTAAATATAGCAACAACAATAGGTGATAACTTATGCCTATTCTTGGAATTAGATATTACTGCTATGGCTTCTGATAAACATATTGCTAACAATGCACCAAATGATAAAATAAAATAACCCAAGAAATTATGCATTTGTCTTATGGTGCTGGCTCCCGGAAAATATCGCAAGATATGGCTGTATAATAAATTTGGACTAAGCCAATATAAGCCAGTAATAATCAAAACAAATAAAAATAATCCCTTGTAATGTGAATTCGTCCGTTTAAAAAAAAGGAAAACTATCATTACTGGAATCACAGCAAAGGGCAAAAAATTCTCAGTATAACCGGGGGGTCTGCTTTCCACAAAAAATCCCGTGTCCGTACCAGGTATCAAAAAACTCAACAAGTTATATATAGTAGAACGGGAAGGAGCAGATTCATTTAATTTCAGCGGATAAGAATGAATTGTTATCTCCGAATTACTACTGTTATTAGGTATATCAAACCGTGTAAGACTGAAATTTTCTGAAAGGCTTGGCAATATTTTAAAGGTAGAAACAATAAAGGGGCCCGCTACAATAAAAAACACAAGAATTCCTATTAGCAACTTCCATACTCCTGCTGAAATAACGATATCACGAATAGATTTAAGTCCTATAAACCTCGCTATAAAAAGATAGATAAGAATGAAACTCAAATACATTAACAAATAGCTTGGCAAATATATGTTGAATGAAATACCAATAAGGTAGCATAGCGCAATAAAAATCAGGCCTTTCGATTTTTTAGGAGTTTCAGGTGACACAAATTGAAGTAAAAACAGGATGATAAGTGGAACATATGTTATCATAATCATTGAACCATGCTGCCAAAAAGCATTGGGGGCACTAGTGTATAAAGTAAATATTGCACCCAGCAAAGAAGCCCAATAATTACGAGAGATATAACAAAATAATGCATACGATCCTAAATAAAATATAAATAAACGAACAAGAAAATGAATATTATAAATATCTAATATGGAGATATCCCAAAATCGTATCAGAGGTACGGCAAGCAACACGGTAGGGTCCAATGCCCCTACAATATTGACGTTTAAATAGAATGGCGCTCCACTAAACGCATACGGATCCCATAGTGGCAAACTACCCTGAGCTAAGCTTGACACAAAATAATTGAAGTTCGCATACCAATTGACTGTATCGTGCGTAAAAATTGCAGTACGGCAAATAAAAACCTCATGATATATTAATATTAATAATATGGCAGGGTAAATAGGTAAGACAATCGGATGAACTAATAGATGAAAGGTGCGTCGAGATATCAATTGAACTTAATTTTCTCCTTTTTTTGATAGCGGCTTGCTTTGCCATGTCTTGAACCAAACTAAAAGTATAATGAACTGCAATATATAACTAATTACAATAAAGGTTAAGAAAGATTTTGGTTTATATAAAAATAGAACTGTTGATTTACCAGGGGGAATATATACTGCTTTGTACTGGAGATTAGCCTTATAAATAGATGCTTTTTCACCATTGACAGTAGCTGTCCAATATTTATCCCAAGTATCGGAATAGTACAGCCAGCCTGATTTTGATCTCTCAACTGTCACAAGCAGGTTATCAGCTCCATAGTCCAGCACCCTTACCCCTCCGGTGTCTGGAGTTTCAATAGCAATATCTAAAATACCTTTACGAAACTCTATAACTTTATCCTTTGGTATATTAATTGTGAGTTGACCATCTACAAGATAGCCTATTTGAAACAGGTTTTCACTATGCCAATTGTTATCCCATGCTGGACGCAGTTGAGTTTCTCTATCTTCTGAATCCCACTTAATTTTATAGTTAAATCCAAACCCCTGAGTAGGATTTGTTGAAATATCCACTCCAACTGGACGGGGAAAGAAATAAGAGAATAAATAATACTGCCCATCTGAAGAAAGTCCATTATTTTTAAAACGAAGTAGTGGCACTTTTTCTGTATGACGATGCACCAAACCATTAACCAATCGTCTTCTCTTGCCACTAAGACTTATAGATGATATCCGCGGCAATAACTCTGGAAGTTTGTCATTTTTTTCAATAATAATTTTATAATAACGGAAACCTTCATCATTTATAAATTGCCATTCAGTAGTTGTTTCAGAAAGTATTTGCCTATCATGAAAAGTAAGATAGCCTACGCGCCTCCAATCTCTACCATTGTAACTACCTTCTATAAAAGATAACTGCCATGGACACTGCATTCCCCCTGGACATGACCCCACACCATCTGTCACTTTTACAATATTAACAATCTTTTCATTTCCAACACCAAAGTCAACTTGAAACCACCACCGACTTTCATTTGGAATATTAGAGTTATTTAGCTTTACATTAGTAGACTTATCGTTGTCAAATATACTACCTGCTGTTCCATCATCAAATTTTATATTAGAACTTACCATCTCCGGCAAAATATCATAAAAATTAGTTTCATTTTCAACCACTACCCTGGGCGGTTTAATAAATTCTGAAATATTATTCACATCTACTATCGCATCTTTACCAGTTGTAACTTGTCCATTAAGAAATATTGCATTCCCCATAATCTGCTCAGCGTTATCGTTCGATAAATATTTTCTTGCAATATCTCCGGTTGGATCCTCCACCGCAGCATCGACTACAAAAACACGAGGCAGCGTAAAACCAGAAATCATATTTCTATTTTGCTCTGTTGTATTCCTCAGCACATCATAAAAACTTTTATTTCCTATAACCGCATATCTATACATCTCAGGAAAGTAAAAAGTGGGCCTTACCCACATAGAATATGCCTCTGTAGGAAATGGGGAAAACTCATGAAAATTATTAAGCACTGATATATCTGGAAGAACATTATCATAAGTAACAGACTGGGTATAAATCCAAGGACCGTTCCCTCGCCCAGAGTTGATTACATAAGTTTTTATAATATGGTTAAAAGAAAGTATATCTATTAAAGCAATAAAAAATAAAACACGAAACCGCAAATAGGGGTTTGTAAACTGAAACACTCCAAGAATTCCAATAATTGTCAATAGAATAAAAAAGATACTATATAAATAACCTTGATTGGCTGAAGAAAACGTACTATCCTGAATCATTTGATAAGATACATAGGCACTGCCAAATAAAACAAAAACAAAAGTAATCCTTCCTAACCAAAAATTAACTTTTCTTTTTGACATCACAGTAAGGACTTTATCCATTCCAAAACCTGCAAGAACAGCAAATAATGGTGCAAGATGTAATTGTATAAATGTAAAATGACGCGTCATTGGCACATGTGCATGCCAGGCAGTTAAAAAGAAAGGAGATCTCTCTATGGTAGCAAACAACATATATAGTATGATTCCTGTAAGTACTGGATAACGGCAATAGTTTCGACTAAATATAATGCCAATTAACATGAGAATAGCCGCGAGAACCCCAAAATATTGAAAATTATGCATAACCATTCCAGGCATACCATTAGTCATATTTGTAACACGTTCCAATGTGGCAGGATAAGGAAATAAAAAAGATAATAATTTTTGAAATTCAAAACGTTCTTGGACAAAATCATCAAGATTGTAAACAGTATTATTTATTGAACTTTCAACTGTTTCTCCCGGATAAAGTATTTTACGATTATACTTATCAAAATAATTATATTCACTAACAAGTGGCAATACAGCTGCTATAATTACAATAGAAACGAAAACTATAGCAAAGCGTCTTTTCCATACTGCAAAAAACTGGACAATTTTACCAGGGAAAAACAGTAATAAACCAATAAAATAGAATATTATGTAAGGAAACACGATGGTTGTTTGAATATTGAACTGATGAAAAACACTTCCTACAACAGCAAGAGTTAAACCTGCTAAATTATGCAACCATCTATCAGGGGAATTAATAACAATACGGGTTAGATATAAAAGTATCCATGGTGAAAAAACATTTGCTATTACAAAGATTGGCCTGTGAGGTAAAAAAGAAGCTCCTACAAATAGAGTAATAAAAAATACAAAATCAACACTAAAGCGGAGTTTTAAGAATTCGCGCGCGAATTGACGACAACCAAAGGCAAAGAAAACATTCAACAACACCATACGCCATGTATCTATCAACACAAGCCCGACAGTACGATCTAAATCCAGCAACTTTGAAAACACATAGGTAAAAATAAAATCAATACCAAAGGGCGAATAACTATTCGCCATATCTCCAAACATTGCTTTCCCTCCTTGGAAAAGGGGTAGCCATGTAGGTAATGAGAAACTTTTATCCAAAGCCTTATAGGCAAACTCAAATACTAAGTGGATATGATAAAAATCGGATGAAAAATATACTCGCCCAATCAAGAAATCCCACATAATATAAAAATAAGCTATTAAAGATACAATTACTGTTGCATTTTGTTTAAACCAATGTTTTCTTTCGTCCACACTTGTTTTTTGTTCCACAGCTATTTTTTTCAATCCAATCTCATCACAATTTGCTTTAATAAAAATGTTCTTTATCCACTCATATTGTTTAATAAATATTTTCACTAATAAACCTCCATAATGGCCATCTGATCGGCAATATCCGCAGGGTATCTGAAAATTCCGGTTATCGTAACTTTTCTCTTAGATTAGCTTGCCTATATAATTCTCAACCGTGTTCTAATTGTTTCTATAGCCAATTTTTTCTGTAAATTCCCATAAAAAAATTTGACAACTTTTATAATCACCCTCCTATGATACAATCCTTCTTTCTTTTATTCTATACTTATATGCTTCAACCTATAGAAGAATTATACTTTTCCAATATAGAATAATGTAAAAATTATGTAGATAGATTACACAAGTTAGCTAAACCTATCTTCATTGTCAAGACAAAAAAATGAGATGTTCTTAATGGAATATTACTGATTAAAAAGCATTATCCATAGAGGTTTCATGCCGGAAATCTCCACTTCTAAAAAAACATAGTTGTCTTTTAAAGTCACTTTAGAAGTATACTTTATTTTTTCTTTTGCAAACTTTCTCCTCAATACCTCCCCCAAAAATCTTGCGTCATCTACTACATCCGGAATTCTATTTTTCTGGGAGCATTTAAAGGCAAGCATTCCTTTCATCTTATCCTCATTAATAACATCAAAAGATAAGCCCATGGAATCAAGGTAAGGTGCTGAAAGGAAAACGGTCATTTTCCACTTTTTCTCCCATCCCTTCAATATTCGAGAAAACCCCTTATCTTTATTATTAGCAAAAATCATAATGTCAGCTTTCGGTGGAAGGAGGGACAAGGTCTCCTTATATCCGGAATCATCAGACAATCTTTCTTTCTTGTTTTCCATAATATCTATTGTTTTTTTAATATAGTCGCTATTGCTGGCAAGAACTGCATATTTCTTGCTTAAAGCAAAAGCAGATATGTGCATTTTTCCTTCTCCTATTCTATGATATCCTGCATAGCCTTTATAACTAAACCTTTTCATAGGTATGTCTTTCTTTATTAGGTTTATCAGGGTATCTTCCGAAATGCTATTCTTTGATATTAATGGAGCAATAACTATCATGGTATCCTGATCTATAATACCGCCTTCAATATCTCGAGGCATATTCGGAAATAGCTCCCCAAAAGCCTGTTTTTCTTGTTGTGAAATCCTCCGGGATGCCTTAATCTGAGCAAGCCAATTAGTCATCAGCCAGGAAACTCCGGGATCTCTTGAGTCATTCACAATATGAAATGCGACAAGCGCATCTCTGTGAAGCGTGGATTCTTTCTCAGCCACACTCACAGAAGGTATGAGCCAAAAGATAATGCTCAGTGCGATTAAAAGATGTTTTTTCATGAGAGAAACCTCCTTTTAGAATCTTTTCCCATAATGCCCTAAAGCCTTCGCCCTTAAAAAAGAAGCGCACATTGTTATCCTGTATAGTTACATCACCATGGATATCTATATCATATGCCCTAAGAATCCTACGAAAAAACCCTGCAAAAAACCGCATGTCTTCACCAACCACTTCACTCTCACTCGAATGATATTGAGATAAAACCATCTCGCCCTCAACCCTATCTTCATCCACAATATCCACACCTGCTGCAATAGCGGCTACAGTATCTACCGATGGGAAAATACTGTAATGATATTTATCCTCGGCATCTCTAACAATCCTCGTAAGCCGGCTGCTAATATTGTTAACAAGAACTACTCCATCATATCGGGATGCGGTACGATAGAGATAATTGATTGCAGGCTGTTCAAAGAAAGAATTCTTCCCTTCAGCAACATTATCAAGGGCTTTTTTGAGAAATTCAATATTATTACTGGCAACTATTTTTCCATAAACTACAGCAAGGCTTATTTCTTGTAAGTTTTTGCCTCCAAGAATCATCACCCTGTAGCCATGATATGCAGCATATTCAACAGTGAGATTCTTGATCGTAAAATATGGTAATACCCTCCCAATAATATTAAGAAGCCTTATCCGCTTGCCGATATCGGCAATTACCAGATAGTCGTGTTTTTTCGGATTGTCAATATTATAGATTATCCCGGCTGAAATTTTATGTGGCAAAAGATACGGAATAGCCCGGGCCGCCGGCGAATTTCTCATATACATATCATTAACAATATTCAGAAGACTCTTTATACCACGGTCTTTTAAATTCAATTTTAAAGAAACATAGGCAGTAGACTCACCAATAATAAGCCTTTCCGAATCAAAGTCTTCTATGGGCATAGCTAACCATATAAAGAATAGAAGGACTCCACCTATCAGTAAAAATATAAGCCACCGGCCAAATCTTATAAGACCATGCTTTCTCTGGAAATTATTTCTTACAGATTCAACCATCTATAATAGCTCCATATCCATTTGTTTTCATACACACCATATAGAAGTTCTGAAATTCAACAAATGCCGGTCCAAAATAATAACATCCTTACATCAATCACATTTTACTCTATCCCCATCTCCTTTCCACCAAATACAACCCTGTTTTTTTGTCTTGACGATGGGGATAGGTTTATAATATGTTTTTATGCTTTATAAGTGAGTTTCTTAACTCTCAATATAATTGATGTCGTAGTAACCACCAAAATACATATAATAAATACTCCAAAAAAGAAAATTAAGGTAGCTTTAAACCATACGGGTTTATAAATAAACTTAATAGTATTTGTTCCTTTAGGAAGGCTAATTGCCTTAAAATTTATATTTGTCCTATAAATTGGAACCTCTTTCCCGTTTATATATGCATGCCAGCTCTTATCATATCCATCTGCCCAGTAGAGAATGCCGTCGTTATCTGCAGAAGACTTCATTTCAAAGAAATTGTAGTTATATCTTTCAATGGCATATGTAAAACTTCCTTGCTTTTGCATATCAGAAACTGTTTGGCCTTTCTTTTCGTAGTCTGCGGGAGATATTATAAATTTACCTAACAATGGTTCAACCTGTTCATTTATTATTATAAACTTCTGCAGTAACTCTACAGATTTATCAGAACCTAATTGTTTCAAAAAGGTTGCGGTTTTGCTTTCTTCTACTTGAATAGCGCCTTGCTTAAATTGAAACATAGGCTTGCCGACTGCAAACATTTCTTCTAAAGCTAAAGGCGGAATGCCCATATTAATAAGGGCAAAATATTTTTTAAGCAGCAAAAAGCTGCTCCACCTCTTAGACTTTAAGACATCGTCAATCTTATCCGGCTTAATCTCTACTATCTCTACAGCAAGTCCGTCAAGATATGCAGGCGCAGTGGCAGAGGAGCTGATGTTGCATTTTATGGTCAGTTTTGCTGCGTCCTTATCAATATATTTTCCAATTGTAAAATGCTCCCAATCGCCGCTATTATCATAAAGTTTTGAAGCTATAGGGCCGTCATCAACCTGAATTTCCGCTTTAATAGCCTGCTCAGACTTATTACGGCTTTTTACCCATAGCGACAGCCTGACATATTGACCTCTTATTTCTTCAATCTGCGATGTCTGATATGCTATATAAGAATCACCTACATCAGATGGGGCTAATAAAACAGAGGAGCTCCCATCCTTGAGCCATTCGGAGCTAATATTTCTTTCTGTTTTTCCGCCACTTCCTTCTTGATGATATGTGAACTGTTTAGGCAAAAAGCTTCCGTCTGGAGATATAACCCGATCTTCAAAAGTTTTATTGGTTAACCCGTTAAAAGCCTTCTTTACATGCACATAAGAAGCAGAATAGTCAGGCTCCATTATAGGAGAAAAAACAAAAGGCTGCCTGTATGCAAGGGAAAGATACCGCACGCCTTGTTCAGAATAAGCAGCGTAATTATGCGGCTCAAGAAGTCTGTATTGAGGCAACAAAGGCGGTTGTGGTGTTGTATTAATATTAAGTGTAATGCCGGGATGTTTTTCACCTTGATACAGAAAAGAAGATTTTCTAAGGCTATAAACAAGGTCGCTGATTAAACTAATGCTAAATATAGATAATAGAATTATTGGCGCATAATGTTTAAATTTGGAGGAAAGGCTTTCTCGTGATTTTATAAATATAAATAATACAAGCGGAAGCCCTAATGATGGGATTATATATCTTATAAATTTAAATGTATTTGGAGACAATACAAGAACTATTGCTATATGGCTTACTACTAAACTCATATATAAACCCTTTTCGCCCAAACCCTTTCTTATGAGCCAATAAACAGCAAAGATTAGAATGATAAAACCAAACAGATAGTTTGTTACGGGATATGTCAATTTTGTCATCAAATAGACAGATGCAACCATACAGGCAGAAAGTATAAAAAAAGCGGCAACTCTGCACACTTTACTGTTTTTAATAAAACGGCTGAGGGGGCCTTGCGAATTGTGGGAGGGAAAAACTCTGCCCTCCCATGTCTGAAAAATATGATTTAAACCCAAAACATAAAAATATAAGAAGGCAAAAATAAAAAACAAGACAAGGGCATGAGTATGTCTCAAAAACCACATAGGTGGGTATGCATAATATAGCAACCTATGCAAACCTCCGGGAGGGCCTATCATTAACAATCCAAAAGATATAAGAATTAACAGCCACAACCGCTTCAGATCATGCCTTCCTGCCACAAGACCCAATAGAGCAATTGCCCACGGCAAAAAACCAAGATACATATACGCCTCTGAAGGGTGTCCCCATCCGGTCCTGGAAGGCCAACCAACATAATTATTTCCATCTGGCGATATAATTTGAATAAAGTCCCATATGGTTGAAAATGTCCCTGTAAAAGCAATAAAATTATACGGCATATTTATACCAGATGCTGTAGCCGAAGAATATCCGTTTTCGTATTGTAATGGCCCTCCTCCTAGAATCTGCATTTTAGAAATATCTACCATTCTTGCAGGAAATACATACTTATCCTTTTCCATCATGAGGATAATATTTGGCACAGCCATGGCAAAAATAATAACAGCCGCTGCTGTAAGTTTTAATACGATCATTTTAGATTTAAAGAGTGCCGCTAATAAATTCCTGTAAAAAAGAATAATGCCTAAAACAAAAAACAGAAGAAATATCCATGTGCCGGTAAAAAAATAGGATTGCCAGTTAAGGCCAATAATAGCGGCAAGCAGGAGCCAGTTATGCCAGCGGCACTCTTTATAATAAATAATACGAAGCAGAAAGTAGGCAACAAAAGGAAGCCAGAGGAATTGATTCAAGATGGCATCTTGTCTGAATGAACCAAGGAAAAATGAAGAGAAGAGTAAAATGGGTATCAGAGAAAGTTTGATAAAAAGATTCGCTGTCAATGGACGAAAAACAATATATACCCCAAAGGCCATAATGAGACTTTGGATAAAACGATTCCAGTTAAACAGCATGACAATGTCATGCGTGATAAATTGCCCCAAGTATATAGTTAAAAGAGCAACGGGCTCAAAAAGCCTCATCTGCCCAATGATAGGATAGAAGGGCTCGCCGGCATGGCTGAATGGATCCCATATGGGAAAATGACCATTGATTATATTTTCAGCAAAGAATTGAAAGATTGGATAATTCCATAAGAGGTTGTCGTGGATGAGTGTTGCTTCACCCGTTATCAACATAGAGCGCATTGTATATACCAAAAACGCAATAGCCGATATGCCAATTACTGTCTCTATGGCTGCAGGATATTTTTTTACAAATTCGCCAATATCTTTTTTCATAATAAATGTGTCTGTGCCGGGAAAAAACAGAAGATTTACAAAGGCTTTTCCATGGGAATTACTGCCTTATGCCTCTGAAAAAGAATCTGCGGCAGTTCTTGCTTGATAAAAGATAGTTCAATGACCTTATTAAGACTGTGCCGGCTAAAAGTGAGAGGTCAATCAGTGTGCCAATAGATAACATTTCTTTTTTAGAAACCTCAAACCATTTACCGCTGCCGCTTTGCCCGGGATTGAAAAGTTTCTTCAAATTGGTAAAATTCAAATAAAATAACAGATTTGCCAAAAGAATGGTCCCCTCCAACTCTTTCTCGCTGCACTCATCCGGCACATACGGAAGCGGATATTTTTTTCTGATGCCAGAGGTAACAGCGCCTGCAGAACTGAAATTGATCCACATAGGCTCTTTCTTTATTTTATCTTTGACCATCTCATACATTGCCGTTCCCGGATATGGCGTGGCATTATTAAATCTTGCCCTATCAATCCCAATCTCATTGGCAAGAGAAAGGGCTTTAAATCTATCATCAAAGGTCTCTGTTGGAAAACCAAATATGAATGTGGCTTCAGTAGCAAAACCCATCTCTTTCGCAAGTTTTATGGCGTCTATATTTTCTTGTACGGTCTCAGCCTTATTGATTACCTTCATTAGATTTTCAGAAGCAGTTTCAACTCCGAACATCAAACTGTTGAAGTTGGCTGCCCTCATAGCCTTCATAAGCTCTTTATTAATACTGTCACCGCGGGTTTGCACACCGAAACAAGCCTTTTTATGAAAACCTTTTTTTTGTATCATCTCGCACAACTCAAATACCCTTTTTTTATTTCCGGTAAAATAATCATCAAAAAATGTGATATTGGGCTGTTTTAAGTCATTGATTAAATAATCAAGCTCTTCTATAACCCGTTCCGATGAAATATATCTGTAGCTTCTTTTCGTAATAACCCGCTGGCTGCAAAAAATGCAGTCAAACGGACATCCCCTTGAAGTTAAAATGAAACCCAAATTGTAGTGAGACGGGTCATACATATCATAAGGAAACATCGGCACTTCATTTACATCCACCATTTTCGTAGAGGTTTTTGTGTAAACTATCTTCCCATCTTCCACAAAACCGATATTTTCAAGCTTATCCCGTTCAATTGAACCACCTTTAATTTGCCGAATAAGTTCTAAAAAGGTATATTCCGCCTCTCCTTTAACAATAAAATCAATATTACCGTTTTGAAGAATCTCGTCAGGCATTACTGTAGGGTGTATGCCGCCAAAAATAACTATTGCTTCTTTATCGACAGATTTAATAATAGCTGCTGTCTTGTAGCCGCTGGCCACATTGGCTGTCATAACGCTGATGCCGACTATACATGGCTTTTTACACTGCTCAAGAATGTCTTTTATTGTATTGATATTAATGTCTATCAATTCATGGTCTATTATTTTAACGGAAAACCCTTGCTTCCTCAGAAAGCCGGCAAGGATACCTACTCCAATCGGCACGCTCCGGGGCACAAATCTTTTGAATCTTCCAAGTTGAGTATTTATAGGCGATATCAAAATCAGATCATACATTCCAGAACTCCTTTGCAGGAACAGGGTAACACTTTATCCCCTTGCTCTTTACAATATATTCAACAATGGAAAAAGCCCTGTTGAAAAAACAATTATGGGCATATAAATAATAAAGATCAAACATAAGATGCACAGAAAATCCAAACAATATAAGCCAAAAATAATAGCTCCAAAAACCAAGTATAAACAACAGTAAAAAAATCTCTGCCGTATGAAAAACACTTAACCCGTATACCGCATGTCTTTCCTGCCAAAGCCAATCGTAGTATCTGAACATATCTCTTATGCTAAACCTTTTACAAACAATTACAAAATCAAAGTAATGGTCAACGTCAATAAATATGACGCTTAAGAAAAAGATAATGACATCAAAACCTAAAAACGGCGCCAGTATTATACTGCCTATGGATGCCTGAATTGCGTGTTTTTTTAATGTCATTAACTTTATCTTCCAAATAAAATATCATATTACCAACAAACTTATTTCTTTTTGGCTACAATAGTATCCACCATACAGTGACAAAGGGTAAGGTGAGTAATCTCTACATAGCCGTAGGAATCTGACGGAACATAGAAATTCAGTTCTCCTCTGCTCCGTAGGGGATTGTCCGGTTTAAAGCCCGACATGGTGATTATATGGCAACCGGTTCTTTTGCCTGCATCAACACCGCGCAATATGTTTTCAGATTTGCCTGAACTGCTTATTGCCATCAATACATCCCCTTTACCGGCAAACATCTCAATCGGTTTTTCAAACACATATTCATAGCCGAAATCATTGCTCAGGCAGGTTAAAAGAGATGAATCGTTAAAGGCGATTGCGCGCATGCCGCCGTTTTTAAAAAAGTCTATTGCCTGATGGCTCGCAATAGAGGCGCTGCCGCCGTTGCCTATAAATATAACCTTGCAGCCTTTTGAAGTCAGGGAGGCAATTAAATTTATGGCATTCCCCACCGCGTCGGCAAAATCAATAGCTTTATTGTCTTTATCAGTAATTTGCGTCTTTAAAAATAGACCCCCAAGTTCTGAAAAATAACGGTCAATATCTTTTATCATGCACCCTCCTATGAATAAATTGATTACACAGATTCTGAAAAAACGATTGCACAGATTAAAAACCAACCTTCCCGTCCAAATCTGTGTAATCTGCTTCTTAAAATCAGTGTAACCATATCATCTCCTGAATTTTGAAATCACTGCCGTTTATTATGTGCGGTAATCTTTAGCACAATATTTGAAAAAGTCAACCTTAACAGGTTTTGCGTTCACAAAAATATCCATAAGCGTTTGTTAAATTTTCTTATAAAATTCAACAAGTTTGCTAACCACATACTCCTGCTCTTCCGGTGTAAGTTCGGGATAAATCGGCAGTGCCAGAGTTTCCTTGGCTGCCTTTTCAGACACTGGGAAATCGCCCTTTTTTATATCCAAGCAAAGGGGGGCGCTTTATGTCCGAAAAACCGCAACAATAAAGGTTGTGACTATCATGCTGGAGAGTACAGCCTTTCATCTACCGTAAAATAGCGATTAAAAACCTCGCTATTTTACACAAGTGAAACCATAAATCTATCCAGGCTTATAATCCTCACTTTATCCTTCCTTATGTCGACATTCTCTTCAGAGACGACATGATACAGAAAGGGAATATCCAACCTGTCTCCAAAATAGAGCAGGTTTTTTGAGACCTCTCTGGAATTGGACTTAACCTCCACAGCAAACCACGGCTTACCGTTTTCAGTAACTAGGAAATCAACCTCCCGTCCTTCTATATCCCTCAAAAAATGGAGGTCGGTCTTGAATCCCTCCACATCATTCAGAAAATGACACATCTTGAGCAGGTGGGAGGCGACTATATTCTCCAGTCTGGCGCCTCTTTCATCAGGAACCTCAGACCAATCCCATAGATACAACTTAGGCTCCTTTTTCAGAGACCTTATTTTTTTATGATGAAAGGGGTAAATCCTGAAATGATAATAAAACCTCTCAAGAATATCCACCCAGTGTGCTACAGTCTTATGAGCCACAGAAAGGTCTTCCCTCAAAGAGTTGAGGGACAGAAGGGAGCCGACCTTGCCGGGAAGAATGTCAACAAGGACCTGAAGAAGCGACAGTTCCCTGATATTCTCCAAATCCCTAATATCCTCCCTCACCAACCTTTCAACCCTCTGGTTATGCCATCTCCTCAGTCCCTTTTCGCTCTGCTTAAGCATCGGCTCAGGGAACCCGCCAAATTTCAACGCAACCTCTAACGTCTCTTTTGTCTCCTTCCCTGACTCCTGAAAGACTATTCCTTTGAATGGAACAATTTCATTCTCCTTTTCAAGAAACTCCGCAAGGCTGAAGGGATGAAGGCGATAGTAGTAGTACCTTCCCATAAGCGAATCTCCACCCCGCCTGTATACATCCAGCCTTGCGCTTCCAGTCACAAGAATCTTGAAATCATCTTTATGCTTATCAAACTGCCCCTTGAGATAACTCTTCCAGTCCTTGTACTTGTGTATTTCATCGAACAGGATAATCTCGGCATTACCTTTAAACTGTGACTGTAAAATATTCTTTCTATCATCCCGCGCATCCCAGTTCAGATAATCGTATGACTTGAAATATTTTTCGGCAACATACCTTGCCAGGCTCGTCTTCCCAACCTGCCTGGCACCACCGATGAAAACCATCTTTTCATTAATATCGCGTAGAATATGCGGGACAAGGTACCTTTTTTTCATGAAAACAACTTACCATCTTTTTTGACCTTAGTCAAATATTCTGGCAAACATTTCTGATAATGGGTAAAAAACACGGATGGATGTTGAATCGCATTTGACAAATCATCAACTTGTTTTCTTATAAAATTCAGCAATCTTGCTAACTACATATTCCTGCTCTTCCGGTGTAAGTTCAGGATAGATAGGCAGCGCCAGAGTCTCCTTGGCTGCCTTTTCAGATACTGGAAAATCTCCTTTTTTATATCCAAGGTATCTGAAACACTCTTGCAAGTGCAATGGAACAGGATAATATATTTCTGTGCCTATGCATTCTTTGGCAAGATACTCTCTTAAGGCATCCCGTTTTTTAACCCTGATAATATATTGATTGAACACATGGCGATTATATGGCCGTGCTGCCGGAAGAGAAACTGCGTTCGGAAGACTTACATCCTGAAAGAGTTTGTTATATCTCTCCGCTCCTGCCATTCTATTATTTTCCCATGTTGCGAGATGTTTTAATTTTATCCTTAATACCGCAGCCTGTATCTCATCCAGCCTGCTGTTTATGCCTACAAACTTATGATAGTATTTTGGCTTGCTCCCGTGCACCCTCAAGATTCTGACCTTTTCCGCCAGTTTTTCGCTATTCGTAGTCACCATGCCGCCGTCTCCAAAACCGCCAAGATTCTTTGAAGGATAGAATGAAAGGCTCCCAAAATCACCCATAGAGCCTGCCCTCTTCCCTTTATATTCTGCGCCAATGGTTTGTGCCGCATCTTCAATCACAGTGAGTTTATGTTTCTTGCTTATTTTTAGAATTGGCTCCATTTCAGCGCACTGGCCGTAAAGATGAACAGGGATAATGGCCTTGAGCCGCGCCCTTTGCGCCGCAGTCTGTTTTTTTATAATATACTCCAATTTGTTCGGGTCAATATTATATGTATCCGGTTCTATATCAACAAAAACCGGAACTGCATTCAGCCGCACAATAGAGCCTGTTGTGGCAAAGAATGTATACGGCGTTGTAATAACCCTGTCTCCGGCGCCGATGCCGACAGCCATAAGCGGCAATAATATGGCGTCTGTTCCGGAGGCGACGCCAACAGCATATTTTGTATTGCAATACTGAGCTATCTCCTTTTCCAGCCCAGCAACATTTTCCCCAAGTATAAATGACTGATTATCGCAAACCTTTTCAATCTCTTTTAACACCTCTTCTCTTATGCCCTGATACTGGAGCTTAAGATTTAATAATGATACCTTCATTCCCCTTATCCTCCTTAAATATATGTAGCCTGCCGATTTATCGGCTTTTTTAAAGACGCCCATAAATGGGCAAGCTACAAACTTCTACTACAAACTGCTTATTATCCTCTTTAGCCAGCCGTCTTTTACACTTATCGCCCCTTCAGGGCACATCTCCAGGCAACAGAAACATCTTATGCATTTATCATAGTCAATATTTATGCGGTCTGTTTTGGTCATAATGTTAGGAGGACATATATCAACACATATATTGCAGAGAGTGCATTCTTTGTTGTTTATAATCGGCCTCGCGGTTAATGGGTTCCGCAGATAGCTATGGAGAGATAATGGCAGTTTAAATTCTATCCCAACCAAGGGAGGAAATTTGAAATCAGAAATTCTGACATCATCTATATTTTCTCCGAGGATATTTATCCTATATATATCTGTTTCCCCAATATCATCCTCTTCTGCAACCTTTGTCGTAGGAAGGTCGTTTGCCTTTCCTCCAAGAACCTCTGTGACAACTCTATCCATGGCTATACAATCAGAAGAAGCAAATAGAAGTCCTATTTGCCTCGGGTCTCCTCCGCTTCCAGGCCCGTCTCCCTCTAATCCCACTATGCCATCAACTATGGTCAATCTTGGTTTTAAAAATAGATAGGTGTCAATCAGCATCCGGGCAAAGGCATAACTGTCGCTGCCTGCTGCCATATGCCACTGCGGTTTTCTTGCGCCCACAACACAGCCAAACATATTTTTCACGCCAAGGGTTAAAAACATCTGTGTGTGGGTTTTAAGTTTTGGTAGGTTGATTATACCATCAACTTCCATGGACTCTTTTGCTATCTCAAGTCTCTTAAAGGTCTTACCACTTGGATTTTCTACTTCTACCGATGTAGAAAGGTTTATTACTTCAGCCCCTAAGTCTTTTGCAACTGCCGCAATGCCGCATTTCTGCGATACCTTCACAGCGCTGCCGATACCGGGGCTGTCGCCTACAAGAGGAACTGCCCCAGCCTCTTGGACAAGCCGTATTACTGCCCCTACCACAGCAGGATGCGTTGTTATTGCCGCCTCAGGCGGGTTTGCAGAAAGGAGGTTTGGCTTTAGAAGTATACGTTCTCCTTTTTTTACAAATGCCCCAATACCGCCGAGGAGGTCTACAGAGCTTTTTATTGTCCTATAGACCTCCTCATTAACATAATCATTGCATTTAGTAATAACTACATTAGGGTAATTCATTATTAAAAAGGGCACACCAAATACGTTAGAGGATGGGTGTTGGAGGCAAAGGCATTTGCCTCAAACCTCTAACCTCCAGCATGTATCCCCCGCCTCTCTCTTCCAGCCTCATACCTCTAACATTTATCTACTTCTTCTTCAACTCCTCTACCACACTCCCCAAATCCAGAGGCAGAAGCACTATCTCCATCCTTCTGTTCAGCGCCCTGCCCTCTGTAGTATCATTGCCGGCAATCGGTTTATACTCTGAATAGCCAATAGCAGACAAATGTCGGGGATCTATACCAACCTTATCCTGAAGATACCGCACAACGCTGGTTGCCCTTGCAGTAGACAACTCCCAGTTTGTTGGATATTTTTCTTTTATCTTAGAGCCTATCTTCACATTGTCTGTATGCCCTTCTATCCTTATCTGTTTGTCAGTTATGCCTTTTAATATTGCCCCTACCCTGTCAAGCACTTTCAGGCCTTCCGGCTTTATCTCTGCCTTTCCTGAGTCAAAGAGTATCTTCTCCACCATATTCACAGACAGCCTGTCAACAGCCTGAGTAATCTTTATATCCCCTTTTTTTATTTCCTGTTCCATTTCACTGATGAGCTTCTCATAGGTGTTTTTTACGCCTGCCAGCTCCTTTTCCTTTTCAGCGCTGAGCTCGCCTGCCTTTACTTTTAACCTCTCCAATTCCCTATTCATATACTCATTTTTGCTTGCAAGCTCTTCTCTTTCTTTCGTTACAGCATCCGCATCAGCAGCCTGCTTTGCCAACTCATCTGTCTTAGACTTTAATTGCTGATTTTCGTCCTGGAGCGCTGTAATCTGTTTTTGAGCCTCTGCTAAGCCTGCCTTCCTTGCCTCAGACTCTTCTACTGTCTTTTGATAAATATCCTTGTTTATGCCGCAACCCATCAAGACAGTAAACAGTGAGCAGTAAATAGTGAACATCAACAGACAGGCAAAGTTTTTGCTGCATACTGCATACCGACTACTGCATACCTGCTTCTGACCCCCGATAGATGCATTCGGGGGCAGTCCCCTGACTCCCGACTTCTGATGACTTTCTGTTTTCATACTATACCTCCTTTTTGTCTTTAGACGATATTAGTGATTCAGAATAAACTATGGCCTTGTTTCGTCCTGCCTCCTTTGCATGGTAGAGCGCCTCATCAGCCGCCTTTATGATGTCATCCGCATTATTTAACCCTTTCTGCGGAAACATCGCTATTCCGACACTTATGGTTACTTTTAAAGGATTGCTGCTATCTTCAGAAAAGTCACTGTTCTCCACTGACTTCCTCATCCTTTCTGCTGCGCTTATTGCGCCTTCTGTATCTGCCCTGCAAAGACAAACAATAAACTCCTCGCCGCCGAACCTTGCCACAATCTCTCCTTCCCTTACCTTATCTGCCATTATCTTACTTACCTTTTTTAACACCTTATCGCCCACATTATGGCCAAAGGTATCGTTTACATTTTTAAAATGGTCTATATCCATCATAAGACATCCAATATGATAGTCATGACGTTTTGCCAGCGCAACATGCATACTTATGTGGTCATAAAAATATCTTCTATTATAGAGCCCGGTCAGTTCGTCTGTGACAGACAGCTTCTCCAGCAGGGCGTTTTTCTCCTTCAAGTCTTCCTGGAGTTCTGTAAGCTTGATAAAAACATGCATCCTTGCCACAAGCTCATGACCGTCAAAAGGCTTTATTACATAATCGCTCGCCCCTATCTTTAGACCCTTTATCTTATCAACAACCTCTTTCCTGCTTGCGCTCAGCATTATTACAGGGATGTCCTTTCCTGCCTCGCTGTCTTTTATAGCGGATATAAACTTATAGCCGTCAACCCCAGGCATCATTACATCGGTAACTATAAAATCCACCTTGCTTTTAAAAAAAACTTTTAGAGCCTCCATCCCATTCTCTGCCTCAAGGATATTAGAAAACAAACCGCTGTTCATGACTGTAGTTTTTATCAGTTGCCTGACAGCCGGCGAATCATCAACTATTAAAATGGTCCTTTCCTTCACCTCAACAGACCTCCTGATTCGATTTTCTTCAATACCTTTTTTGCCGTATTTGCCTCTTCTGTTTTGGGATATTTATCCATAACCTTTTCCAGAACAAGCCTTGCCTCTTTTTTATTCCCAAGCTCGTAAAAGGCCATTCCCTGTTTCAGGAGCGCGGCAGGGACTTTTTTACCTTTTGGATATTTCTTTACTACCTCATTAAACTCCAATACTGCCCGCTCATAATCTTTCTGCGCATAATACATTTCACCTATCCAATATTGGGCATTTTGAGCACGGTCATGCTCAGGGAAAAGAGAAATAAACTTTGTAAATTTCTCAATAGCATCTGAATATTCTTTATCCTTTGCAAGCGTTAGGGCCTCGCTATACAACGTATCCGGTTTCGGAGGTTTTGCATCTTTTTTATCAGGCTCCTTCTGCGTTTCTTCCTGCACAGGAGATGGTTTTGGATGCTCCAATACAACAATTCTTTCATCCAATGATGTCAGTCTCTTTTCTATTGCCGCAAGCTGATTTTGCGCCAAAACCAACTTATTGTCAAACTCCTTTTTATCAGCGCTCTTTTCCCGCAGTCCGGCAGTTTCTTCACGCCCCTTTTTTACAGCCGCCTCTACCTCATCACATTTTCCGCTCAAAAAGACCATATCCTCCCTGATCTTGTCAAGAGACGCCTTGATATTTGCCTTATCTTTTGAGCCTGTATCCTCTGCAGCTTCAAGCCTCTTTTTTTGAAGCTCTAACCCCTTTTTCACAGCCTCCTCAAGAGAGGCAAGTCTTTGCTGCTGGGTTGCTATATCCTGCCTCAAGCTATTCATATCCTTCTTCACAGGGTCTTCTTCCGGGGTAATGGCAATGCAGCCAGTAAAGGCAGTGAACAGTAAAAAAAAAGTGAACGAAGCGGTGAATCGGGGAATCGGGGAATCGTGGATTATAGTTCTCCGTTTCTCCGTTTCTCCGTTTCTCCGTTTCATCGTGTTATGACCACTGGCTTTTTTCATAACACACCCTTGTTCCCGTAGCATTGCATAATCTACTTGACGATTACAAGTTCTCCCCTTCTATTTTTAGTCCATGCCTCTTCAGTATGGTCAAGGTCTACGGGTTTTTCCTCGCCGTAGCTTATGGTGGACAGCCTTGACTGGGCTATACCGTAATTGATGAGATATTCTTTTATGCTCTGGGCCCTTCTATCGCCTAATGCAATATTATATTCATTCGTGCCCCTTTCATCACAGTGCCCCTCAACCCGAATATTAATATTTTGATTTTTCTTAAGCCATTCTGCATCTTTCTCCAGAGTAGATTTCATATCATCTCTAATGGTAAATCTGTCAAAGTCAAAATATACAGTCAACAACATCCCTTTCTTTGCTGCCGCCTCGCTCACCTCATCGCCTGCCTCTGCTTTCGCCGACGATTCTTTTTCTTCCTTGGCAGATACCTCCGGCTGCGGCGTTTCTTGCACAGGCTGCGCCTCTACCTTTTCCTCTTTTGGAGCAATAGCGACCTCTTCCTTAGGCGCTGCCGGCTTCTCCTCTTTAGGCTGTTCCGAAGGCTGCGCTGATTTCCCAACCGTCTCCTCTTCCTTTACAACCTTCATGCATCCGGTAGCCAAAAAAAAGGAAACCGTCATTACCAATGTAAATTTGAACAAATAATTTATCTTCATCTTCTCCTCCTTATGGTTATGACTGATTATACAGATTGAAAAAGGTATTGCTGTGATTTTTGTTACCTATACAGAGCGTCATAACTTTGCATACCTGCGTTGCTCCTTGATTCGTCGTTGCGGCGTATCATAAAAATACGCCTCACTCCTCATCTTCGTCGCGCCTTGGTCTGCTGTGTTCTGACGCTCTGTATGCTGAACTATTTATGTCGTTGTATATAAAAGCTGTTCCTCTATTAAACCGTTTATTCCAAATACGGCGACCAGGAAGGAGCGGTCTGACTCCCTTTCTCCAAATTCTCAACTTTTATCTGTCTCTGATTTTCTCCGTTACTCCACATTATATAAATCTTTGCGCTGCCGCTTCTTGTAGATGTAAATGTTATATATCTGCCGTCGGGCGACCATGAAGGGTTTTCATTATCTCCGCTGTTTGATGTAAGCCTGGCTTCGCCTGCACCGTCGGTGTTCATAACCCAGATGTCAAACTTTCCTCCATCCAACCTTGAGAATGCAATTTTATCGCCCTTTGGCGACCAGGCAGGCGCTGCGTTATATTTGCCTTCATAGGTAAGACGGGTAAGCCCTGTTCCGTCAGAGCTTATCATATAGATATGCGGATTTCCACCTATATCAGACACAAAGACGAGCCTCCTTCCGTCAGGCGACCAGCTCGGAGATACATCTATTGCCCAGTTATTTGTAAGTCTTCTCAATTTCATATCGTCAAGCCTCATTATATACAGCTCAGGGTTGCCGTCCTTGCTTAAAGTAAGGGCTATATCTTTTCCCAAGGGAGACCACCTGGCGCCTATATTCACGCCTATCTGACTGGATATTTTTATCTCTCTGTTAGTCGTAAGTTCCAGCATATACAGATACGGCTGTCCTTCTTTATAAGAGGTGTATAGAATCTTCTTTCCATCTGGCGACCAGTGAGGAGAAAGATTGATTGCGTTATTCTTTGTAACCTGCGCCGCATTATACCCGTCATAATCAGATATATATATCTCTTTATTGCCGGATGCGCTTGAAACAAATAAGAGCCTTGTATTAAAAACCCCTTTTTCGCCGGTCATTGCTTCCATTACATCATCTGCAAATTTATGCGCTATAGCCCTCGTATTTATCTTTCTGCCTATATACTTCCTGCCTATAATGAGCTTTTCCTGGAATACATCAAAGAGCTTTAATTCCACTGTCAGCTGCTCTCCGTCTATAAGGAAATTGCCTTTTACTAAAAAATCCGCGCCTATGACCTTCCAGTCCTTGAAATCTATACCCTCGGATTTTTTGTTGGGGTCTTCTATATATGCCTTTTTATCAAGGATATTAAATATGTCAGCCGTTTCCATATCATGGACAAGCACATCCCGCAGTTTAGCGCCAATATCAGATGATGTATCCAAACCGCTTATATCTTTTATATCTGGAATAGCGATTGGCAGTTTCTTGCCGACAGGGGCATTTATGTCTATATAGACCTTGGCATGGCCAGGCAATGGGAATACGGCAAGAAAGAGAATGATTAAAGAGAATGTATAACATTTAAAAAATAGTACTATGTATTTCATTATCTTTTACATCCAGGGAAACAGACGCCAATCTCTACAAAATCCTTTTCTAACTCCTTGGGAAACGGCGGAAATAACGGGGCTGCCCTTTCTATTGCCCTGACAGCAGATTGGACAAGCATTATATTAACCGATGATTGTTCGATATGGCTTTCAATGAGGCGGCCTGTCTTATCTATGCGCACAGCTATCACCGCAGCTTCACCTTCCCTAAAATCGCCTCCATAATTCCATGTATCATGAATTACATCGCCTATAAGCTGGGCATATTTTTCTTCTATCTCCTTAACCCGCATTATCGCAGCCCCTCTCTCTGATAATTCCCTGCCTTCTGCTTTGGTTCCCCGATTAATACTCTCGGGGGCAGGCTTAACCGGCCTCACAATATCTTCCTTATGAACAACCCTCTCTCGTATCTCTTTTATCTTTTTTTCCAACTGCTTATCTTCCAGTTTCCGGATTGCCTTATTGACTGCCTCGCTTTCTTCCCTCTTCTTTACCTGCTCTCTTATCTTTTTTAACGCTTCATCTATAGATGCCTCCTTTTCCTTTTTCAGAGGAATAGCCTTTTCCTTGACAGCAGGTTTTGAGGCGGCCTTTGGGATTACAGCCTCTGGCTTTTCAGGCTTTAAAGATGTCTCTATTGGCCTTTCTGCCGGCAGCTGTCCAATAAGATCAACGGTATAAACAGGCGCTGTAAACAGATGTAATACGTTGTTATTTGAAAACAAAAGGAGAATACCTAAGGAAATAATGTGCAGGCAAAGAGAAATTATGACCGTTGTGCCAAAACCCTTTTCCACTTCCCTGTGGTTATAGAAACCAGCCGACACTTAGCCACCTTCTACAGGCTCTGTAACCATGCCGACCCTTTCTATGCCCGCCTTTCGTATCTCTGCCATTACCTTTACGACAAGGCCATAAGGCACATCCTTATCTGCCCTCAAAAGCACCATCTTACCCTGTTTCCACTGCCTTGTCTGATAAACCCTTGCAAGTTTTTCTTTCAAATCAGAGAAGATTATCTTATTCTTATTGATAAGTATTGTGCCTTCCTTCTGGATAGTCAGCACAAGAGGCTCCTCATCCGTAGTTAACCCAGCAGCCTTTACCTTTGGCAGATTCACATCCAATCCCTCCTGAAGCATAGGCGCTGTAACCATAAAGATAATAAGCAGAACCAGCATGACATCCACTAACGGCGTAACATTTATCTGAGACAGGACAGTCCGCTGTTTTGACTTTGAAAACTCCATTACCCCTTTTCCTTTCTCAATTCTCTTTCCACTATATTCAAACAATCACCTGCAAAATTTTCCATCTCAACTGCCATCCTGTTAATCCTCGTAACAAAATGATTATAGGCAACAACCGCAGGAATAGCCGCAATAAGGCCCATGGCTGTAGCAATAAGGGCCTCGGATATGCCTGGCGCAACCACTGCAAGGCTGGCTGACCCCTTTAAGCCTATGCCTCTGAATGAATTCATGATGCCCCATACTGTGCCAAACAGGCCTATGAATGGCGTTGTGTTCCCTGTTGTAGCAAGAAATGCAACTGCCTTTTCCATCCTGCTTATTTCATTAGACATGGTCTTTTTCAACGACCTCTGAATGCTGTCAAATTCCCCGACATTGAACTGACTGAGAGCAGTATCTTTCTTTGGTATTCTCACCTGCATCAGTTCGTTATAGCCGGCGGCAAACAATCTTGACAGCGGCGTAAATTTATAATCTACGCAGGCCTCAAATATAGGTGTAAACTGTTTCTTGCTCCAAAAAAAATCTAAAAATGCAATAGATTCCCTTTCCATCTTTCTGATGATACTGTACTTATAGATGATTATCGCCCATGATAATACGGAAAATGCAAGGAGTATAATAAGCACAAGCTTTACCATAATCCCTGCGCCTAAAACCATATCCCACAAATTCCCCTGAATACCGCTGCTCAAGTTTTGGACATTCAGCAATTTTTCTACCTCCATCTTCTCAATATAATAAAAACGAAATGCTCGCCTTCGCTTCTTCTGTGAAAAAATTAACACCTTTCAGATTTCAAGTCAATGCCTATGGCAGCTTTGGTAATAAGAGGACCCAAGACCAAATATATTTCTTATATTTAATTTTATCCCAAAAATAGACTTTGATTTTTGGGGAAACCTGCAAGTTGCCTGCCAGACGAGGCAGAGGCCATTTTTGCGACGAGCCGTATATCACCAATACGGTGAGGAGCAAAAATGCGCCGATAACGAAGTATGGCAGGCAAATCGCAGGTTTGTAAAATAGCGAGATTTTTAATCGCTATTTTACGGTTTTATACAAACCATTGACACATCCCACTTTAAACTGTTATTCTTATGAAATATGATTCCTATAGTCTCAATAGTCGGAAAATCCGGCAGCGGCAAAACCACCCTCCTTGAAAAGGTGGTAGCTGAATTGACAAAAATGGGCTATAAGGTCGCTACTATCAAACACGATGTTCATGGTTTTGAAATAGATTATGAAGGCAAGGACAGCTGGCGCCATAAAAAGGCAGGGGCAACAACAGTAATCCTGTCCAGTCCTGATAAGATAGCAGTTGTAAAAGATGTAAATAAGGAATGGTCGCCGGCAATGCTCGGCCTTTCTTTTATCAATGGAACAGATATCATAATAACAGAGGGATATAAAAAGGCAGGCTATCCAAAGATAGAGGTTATTAGAAAGGCAAAATCTCTGAAACCTATTTGCAGAAAAGATAAAAATCTTATAGGTATTGCCAGCGATATAAAATTTAAGAGTAAAGATGTGCCATGCCTTGATATTAATGATTCTAAGGGCGTTGCCCGCCTGATAGAGAATAGATTTTTGCGCGATAAAACAACAGATATCATAGACCTGATGGTCAATAACGAAGAGGTGCCCCTTAAACCTTTTATACGGGAATTGCTTGCAGAGGCAATAAAGGGAATGGTCGGCTCTTTAAAGGGATGCAGCAATCCACGGCAAATAGAAATAAAGATTAAATGACAGTAAAAAATACACTTTGCATTTTACAATGGAGCAAAACAACATGACCGGTATAATTTTGGCAGGCGGCAAAAGCAGCAGGATGGGCTTTAATAAGGCCTTTATAGATATAGACGGTAAACCCATCATCCATAAAACCGTAGGCCTGTTTAAAGAACTATTTGATGAGATTATACTCGTAGCAAACGACCCTGTTGAATATGCGGAATTAAACATACTCACCGTAACCGATATATTTAAGGGCGCCGGCAGTCTGGGCGGCATATATACAGGCCTTTCCCATGCTCAATCCGAATACAGTTTTGTTGCAGCCTGCGACATGCCGTTTCTGAATAAAGAAGTTATCGCAAGGATGGGCAAGATTTCAGGCAGCTACCATGCCATCGTGCCTTTTGTCATAGGGAGATACCATCCCCTCCATGCCATATATTCTAAAAAATGCCTTAAGCCCATTGCTGAAATGATACAGGAAAAAGACCTCCGCATCACCAACCTTTTCAAAAAAGTAAAAACGAAAAAACTTGAGGAAAAGGACTGGCTTTCAAACGAATCCATTTTATCATCTCTGGACAACATCAATACGCGGGAAGACCTTCATAGGGCAATTACATCCTTGCCTTCCCGGCCACAAAAGACATGAAAGAAAAGACGGGGCTTGCCAGGCTTGTAGCAATTATGCAAAAACTGCGAGGGCCGGCAGGCTGTCCATGGGATAAAGAGCAGACCATGGAAAGTATTTTGCCTTTTCTTGTGGAAGAGACCTATGAGGTAATCGGCGCTGTAGACGCAAAATCCCCTGAAATGCTGAAGGAAGAGCTGGGAGACTTATTATTTCAAATCATCTTTATCTGTCAACTTGCTCAAGAAAAAGGAGATTTTGACATAGAAGATGTTTTAGCAACATCAGCAGAAAAGATGGTACGGCGACATCCTCATGTGTTTGGCAGTGCAAAGGCAAAAACATCAAAGGATGTTTTAAAACACTGGGCAAGGATAAAAAAAGAAGAAAAAGGCAGAAAGAAAACAGGCGGCTATCTGTCAGACATACCGGAACACCTTCCTGCCTTGCTCAAGGCGCATAAAGTAACAGAAAAGGCATCTCAGGTAGGCTTTGATTGGGACAACATAGAGCAGGTCTTTGAAAAGGTTAATGAAGAAACGGAGGAGTTTAAAGAGGCATTACAACAAGGAAATGCAAAAAAGATGGAAGATGAATTAGGAGACCTTATCTTTTCATTGGTAAATGTAGGAAGATTTGTAGAAATAAACGCTGAAGAGGCCTTAAGAAAAACCATTGCGCGCTTTATAACAAGATTTCATTATATTGAAGAAAGTCTAAAGAAAAAAAATAAGACTTTGAATACAGCATCTCTCAGTGAAATGGAAAAACTTTGGAGCAAGGCAAAGGACAAAGAGAAAAAATTAAAGATTACAAGGCGTTAAAAAGATTTCCCCACAACATGTGGATAACTTGTTGGCAACAATGTAAATGCAAAAAACCGAATGCGGTTAAATAAGGCTTTGCATTGGGTTGCATATTTTTTAATCAGCAAATTCACTTTAAGATTCAAATAATTATGTGATTTACGGCCTCTATTCAATACCGCCTCGGTTTTCCCTCTGTTTATTCCCTTAGAAGGCCATTTCTCATGGTATGTTCGCTTCAATTGGAAGTATTTAAAGAGCCTTTTAACTTGATTTACGCCATCTTTCCCTAAGCATATCCATTAAGCAAGATAGCTCCGGGCTTTTAAAAATACGGGCAAATATAAGAAAACTTGCCACACCAAAACCTATTGCAAGCAATAAAACAAAGACCTTAATCATTGTTAGACCGCCATCAGACCAATTAACCATGAGCGAAATACCGTATACGCCAATACCCATTGGGACAGAAGACGCAGTTACCTTTATGCTGGATATAAATATCTTTCTTCCGCCAATCCCGCCTAACCTCTTCCGTAGTATCATAAAAAGACATAACAAATTAACCATAGATGAAAGTGATGTAGCCAGAGCCAGGCCTCCGTGTTGTAAATGGCCAATGAACATGAAGCAGAATATTATATTGGCAGCTACAGCAATACAGCCAATCTTTACCGGCGTTAAAGTATCCTTAAGCGAATAAAACGCTGACACCAGTATCCTCGCCCCCCCAAATGCAGCAAGGCCAATGGAAAAAAAATAAAGGGCATATACAGTTCCTTGGGTTGCTTCGCTGCTAAACTCGCCTCTTTGAAAAAGCATAGCAACAATCGGCATACCCAGAGCTATAATGCCTACGGTTGCAGGTATGGTAACAAATGTTACCAGCCTTATGGCAAAGGATAGAGATTCCTTAAATCCCGGCCAGTCATTTTTTACCGCATACTCAGACATAGAAGGAAGCATAGCAGTTGCAACCGCAATCACAAAGACCCCCATAGGCAGTTCAACGATCCTATCAGCATAATAGAGATAAGACACGCTCCCCTCTTGAAGATGCGATGCAAATCTGCTGGTAATAAGGACATTTATCTGGTTCACCCCTGTAGCAAGAATGGCTGGCAGCATGAGAAGGATTATCTTTCTTAAGGCAGGGTCGTTAAAGTTAAAGTCAAGTCCTGGAAACATATCATATCTTTTAAGATAGGGAAGCTGATAAAGAAACTGGAGGATACCGCCAAAGACCACGCCAAATGCAAGGGCATAGACAGGTTCTTTAAAAAACGGTATAAGAAAAATGGTGGAACCTATCATAGACAGGTTAAACCATACAGGCGACAATGCCGGCGCAGCAAAATGTTTTAACGAGTTTAAAACTCCCATGCCTAAGGCCACAAGACAGATAAAAAAGAGAAAGGGAAACATCCATTGTGTTAGAGAGATTGTAAGAGACAGTTTATTTTGTATATTTGCAAAACCCGGCGCTGTAAGCTCTACTATCTGTGCTGAAAATAAAACCCCTAAGATGGTAAGCACTGTTAGTATAATGCTGAAGAATGTAAACGCCGTTGATGCAAGCCTCTTTGCCCTTTCTCTTGAGCCAAGGGTTAATTCCTCTGTAAATACAGGAATAAAAGAAACAGTTAATGAGCCTTCGCCTACAAGCCTCCTAAAGAAGTTTGGAATCCTATAGGCAATAAAAAAGACATCAGCATACGTGCCTGCCCCAAAAAATGCGGCAATAACAGCATCCCTGATATAGCCGAGGATGCGGCTTAAAAATGTTGCGCCTCCAACAATGGAGGCTGCCTTTGTTATATTCTTAATTTCTGTCATAAATTTCTTGACAATTAAACCTTTATAGTTTAAAAATATATGCTACAAATTGAACGGAGGATTTCAATGGCAACCCATAAGTCAGCAATAAAAAGATACAGACAAAATCTGAAGCGCAGGTTCCACAATGTAAATATAAAATCATCTATAAAAAGTGCGATTAAAGAAGTAAAAGACACTATAAAAACAGGCAACGCAGAAAATGCAAAAGCAGCCATATCTAAGGCTGTAAAACTCCTTGACAAGGCAGTATCTAAAAAAACCCTTCACAGGAATAATGCTTCAAGAAAGATATCTACCCTTACCTTAGCTATAAATTCCATAGGAGCTGGCAATAGGCAATAGGCTATGGGTTTTACCTATCGCCTCCGCCTGAGGCGGATGCCCATCACCTATAGCCTGTCTTTAAAACATAGCTCTAACACAAGTCTCTCCATCACCATATCAGGGGTCTGTCTTCCGGATTTCAGGGCTATATCTGCATTATGAAGCATTTTGAAAACTTTTAAGAGCCCTTCCTGAGTAAAATTTCTCTCCTGCTTAAGATAGCTGTCAAGATACATGGGGAATATCCCTATTGTCTGGGCAATTTTATTCATTGCCGCACCGCTTTTCTTAAGCGCCTTTACCCGCCAGATAATGCGAAACTGCCTTGCTATCATTCCCATTATTTTTACAGGCTGTTCTCCCTGTTCAAGAATCTTCTTAAGGTTTATCATGCCTTCTCGCAAATCTCTCCTGCCTATTGAATCTGCCAGGTTAAATACAGTATCAATCCTGCCATTTGCAACAGCCATTTCTACATCTTTCTTCTCAATAGTATCTCTGCCCCCTACAAAAATGACCAATTTTTCAATCTCCTGTTTTATATCCATCAATTCGCTGCCAACAACCTCAAGAAAAATCCCTATTGCATCATCCTCAATCTTTTTCCCTAATCTTTGTGCCTCTTTTTTAATCCATAAGGGAAGTTGGGCATCTGAAGGCGGCTTAAAATGAAAAAGATAGCCAGCCTTTTCCAATTCTAAAAAAAATGAGAGCCTCTTATCAACCTTATCTGCTGATACACGAAACATAAGGCAAGTCGTGGCAGCTGGGTTTTTGATATATGAAAGAAGCGCCTCTTGCTGAGGCTTTGAAAGAGATTCTGCCCTGCTCACAAAAACCAACCTTTTCTGCGCCATAACCGGAAAGGTCTGGGCTGTTGAGATAATAGTTTCAGCATCCGCCTCTTTTGCATCATATGCATTATAATTCATCTCCTTAAATGCAGAAGACAAAAGCTTTGCCTTAATATCCTGCACCGCCTCTTCAATCAGATAGCTGTCGCCATAAAAACAATAGACAGGAAGCAGCTCCTTTCCTTTTTTAAGGCCTTCAGTAATCTTTAGACCATCTTGTGCCATTAAAAATCCTCTAAAATTCTTTCCTTAATTAATCTTGCCGTATCCTTTGCCATCTTCTTCACCGCGTCCAATTCTGCTGTTTTGGTCGCATTGATATCCGTGGTAGTTACCTTAAAATCCTCATAGTCAGTAATATTTTTATCTTGCCATACGATCTTCCCATCACTTTTCCGCACAAGGCTTACCTCTATTTTAATGGTAAGCCTGTATTCTTGAATTACATCGTTCTTGTTAAAAGAAACAGGGGTTAAGTCATAACTTGTTACAGCGCCGCTAATCACTGCATCAGCATTTTCTTCAACAACCTTTACAATCCCGCTCTTTACAAATTCATCAACCAATGCAGTCGTAACAATAGTTTCAACATCAGGCTTTTGGGTCTGATTTTTCAGAAATGGAATAGTTATGGTTGCTACATTGCCAGGCATACTCCCGCCTTTGCCGGCAATGTGATAGCCGCATGAAGGCAGAATACAGAATATAGAATACAGAATACAAAATAAAAACTTCTGACTTCCGACTCCTGACCCCCGCTTAAAGCCTGCGGGGGCAAGCTTCTGACTCCTGTTTCTCATCCCACCACCACATTTAATATCTTATTCTGCACATAAACCACCTTTTTTATACTCTTCCCAGCCAGCCACTCTGAAACTTTACTATCTGATAGGGCAATCTTTTCAACTTCTGCCTGTTGTATGTTCACTGGCACGCTGATACGGCCTCTTAATTTGCCGTTTATCTGAACAACTACCAGCGCCTCTTCCTTTTTCAGGGCTGCCTCGTCGTAGGAAGGCCAATCAACCTTCAAGATGGAATCCTTTTTCCCAATACCATGCCACAACTCTTCGCATATATGCGGTGCAAAGGGAGAGAGGAGAACGAGCAAAATTTCAATAGCCTCTTCATATTGAGACGAATTCTTATCTTCATATTTGTAGAGAAAGTTAATATGCTCCATCAGCGCTGCTATGGCTGTATTGAAATGAAATTCCTTTAAATCATCCGTAACCTTTTTTACAGCCCTATTTATTTCATAATTGAGTTCGGGGTTTTTCGTCTCTCCTGACCCCTGGCCCCTACCCCCTGCCCCCTGCATTTCTGCCACTAATCTCCACACCCTATTCAGAAATCTGTAAGCCCCCTCAACACCTTCATCACTCCAATCCAAATCCTTTTCAGGCGGCGCTGCGAACAAAGAAAATACCCTTGTCGTGTCTGCGCCATATCTCTCAATAATCTTATCAGGGTCTATAGTATTTTTCTTTGATTTGCTCATCTTCTCTGTGGGCCCTATCTCTACAGGCTTGCCGCACTTTATACACTTTTTATCCCTTACCTCCTCTGGTAAAAGATAACCATGTTCCTTGCACTTCATAATCTCTTTACACACCATGCCCTGGGTCAGCAGATTCGTAAACGGCTCATCTATATCTGTAAGCCCTAAATCTCGTATTGCCTTTGTAAAAAACCTGGAATAGAGAAGATGCAGCACAGCATGTTCAACCCCGCCTATATATTGGTCAACCGGCATCCAGCATTTTACAACTTCTTTGCTAAAAGGGCTGTTATTCTCTCTGGGCGAGGCATATCTCAAAAAATACCATGACGAGTCAACAAAGGTATCCATAGTATCTGCCTCTCTTCTTGCCGGCTTCCCACACTTCGGACATTTCACTTTTATAAATTTTTCTGACTGGGCAAGAGGTGAAGCCCCTTCGCCGGTAAGCTTCACATCTTCCGGAAGAACCACTGGCAGGTCTTTATATGGCACTGGCACAACGCCGCAACTATCACAGTATATCATCGGAATTGGACAGCCCCAGTATCTCTGTCTGGATATGCCCCAGTCTCTCAATTTATAGCTTATCGTCTTCTTCCCAATCCCCTTTTCTTCAAGATGCCTTACAATAGCCTCCATTGCATCTCTATTATTCATCCCATTAAAAGTCCCGGAATTAACCATGATTCCATCATCCACATAAGCCTCTTGCAGTGGGGACAGATTTGAAATCTGTCCCCAGTTTGGAGGCTGGATAACAACTATCATCGGCAGATTATACTTTTTTGCAAACTCAAAATCACGCTGGTCATGGGTTGGCACTGCCATAACAGCGCCTGTTCCATATTCCATCAGAACAAAGTTTGCTATATATATTGGCATTCTTTTATTGGTGAGCGGATTAATACAGTAAGAGCCGGTGAACACGCCTTCCTTTTCCAGCAATGCCTCTGTCCTTGCAGTTCTACTCTGTTTTTTCACCCTTTCTATAAAACTCTTGACTTCTGACTCCTGACTCTTGACTATCAGTTTCTCTACCATCGGATGCTCAGGCGCAAGACTTATGAATGTTGCGCCAAAAAGCGTATCAGGCCGTGTGGTAAATACTTTAATCGCCTCATTGGAATTTTCTATTTTGAAATCAACCTCTGCGCCTATGCTCTTTCCAATCCAGTTTCTCTGCATTATCAAAACCTTTTCAGGCCAACCATGAAGTTTATCGCAGTAATCAAGAAGCTCTTCTGCATAGGCTGTTATCTTAAAAAACCACTGCTCAAGATTTTTTTGCTCAACCTGTGTCTCGCACCTCCAGCAAAGTCCGCCTTCAACCTGCTCATTTGCAAGAACAGTAAGGCACTTTGGACACCAATTGACAGCAGACTGCTTTCTATAGGCTAAACCCTTTTCCTGCAATTTAAGAAAGAGCCACTGGTTCCATTTGTAATATTCAGGGGTGCATGTGGCAATCTCCCTCTCCCAATCATATGATAGGCCAAGTCTCTTTAGCTGCTTTTTCATGTATGAGATATTCTCATAAGTCCACTTTGCCGGATGGGTTCCGTGCTGTATTGCAGCATTTTCAGCAGGCATGCCAAAGGAGTCCCACCCCATGGGATGAAGCACATTATAGCCACGCATGCTCAAGAAACGAGCTGCCACATCTCCGATTGAATAGTTTCTCACATGCCCCATATGTATCTTTCCTGAGGGATAGGGAAACATCTCAAGAACATAATATTTCTTCTTAACCTTATCCTCAGTTACCTTAAAGGCCTTGTTTTCTTCCCAGATTTTCTGCCACTTTTCCTCTATCTGCTTTGAATCATACTTCTCTTGCATCAATAAGCCTCGCAATCTATAGTGTAGATTTGACTTATACTTTTAACACATCATCACACTTTTTTTCAAACAAAATAAGCCGCACCTATTAACTATCCCCGCCCTATATTGCACTTGACTTCACCATCTTTTCAAATGATTTTTGAAGGTTTGACCCCATGTCTTCATGGCTTTCACTAAGGAAATTTAGAGAATATCTACTCTCTTCACTCAACACTTATCATTCCCTTTATCTTCTCAAACTTTTTCTCCCCAATCCCCTTTACCTTTTTAAGGTCATCAATAGTTTTAAATCCCCCAAGCTTTTCTCTCTTTTCAATAATCCGCTCTCCCAATTTTGGCCCAATACCGGGCAGGGCTTCAAAATCCTGTGCAGTAGCCTTGTTTATATTTAGAGGAATGGAGAAGATGAGGTGTTTTTCTCCGCTCATCAAGCCTATTTGAGCAGAGCCGTCTTTGCTGATTGTAATCTTTGAACCGGTTTTAACTTTGTCCGAGTAATTTAATCCCCCTTTTTCCCCCTTTGATAAAGGGGGATTAAGGGGGGTTTTTTCGGTTTTAGATATCACATCTTTTAAAGAAGCTTCCTTGGAGAATGTATAGACCTTGCTGGTACCGGCAGAATCTTCGACCTCGAGAACGGTTTGTTCTGCTGAGGAGACAGAAGTAATTTGGGCAGGCTCTCTCTGTATGTAAAATTCCTTCAGAAAATAAATGGCAACAAGAAAAAGTGCTATGATAAGGAGGGCAATGTTTTGTGATTGATTTTTTGCACTTGTAGTTACCAATTTATCGGCGTCTTTAACTGCCATAGCTCGCCTAAGTCTTTCCGTAAAATAGCGATTAAAAACCTCGCTATTTTACAAACCTGCGTCCGCCTTAGGCGGATGCCTGCCATACTTCGTTATCGGCGCATTTTTGCTCCTCACCGTATTGGTGATATACGGCTCGTCGCAAAAATGGCCTCTGCCTCGTCTGGCAGGCAACTTGCAGGTTTCCCCAAAAATCAAAGCCTATTTTTGGGTCTTTCTTGACCCTTGACCCCCGATAGAAACACTCGAGGGCAGGCCCTTGACCCCTGACCCCTTTCTTGCTTGCTTCATAATTTGCCTTTCATCTTTATAGAGCTTATACTCAAGGCTGTCAACTAAGGCCTGCCAGCTTGCCTCAATCACATTTTCAGATACGCCGACAGTCCCCCATTTTTCCTTTCCATCCCCTGACTCTACCAAAACCCTGACAGATGCGGCAGTGCCTTTGCCGGCAGTCAACACACGAACCTTAAAGTCAAGAAGCTCCACATCCTTTAAATTAGGATAAAACTTCTCCAATGCCTTTCTCAAGGCATTATCTAAGGCATTCACAGGGCCATTCCCTTCGCTGGCCGCATGCTCAACCTTGCCATCAACTTCAAGCTTTATCGTTGCCTCAGCATACGGCGGCTCACTTTCCTTCTTCTTTTCATCAATCACCCTGAAGCCCAGAAGTTTAAAATATTTTTTCCTCTGCTTCATCGCCTTCTGCATCAACAATTCAAATGATGCCTCTGCGCCTTCATATTGAAAGCCCTGATGTTCAAGCTCTTTAAGGGTTTTGAGAATGTTCTGGACAACCGGGTCTTTGCTCTTTATATCAATGCCAAACTCCTGCGCCTTATACAAGATATTTGACCTCCCGGAAAGGTCAGAGACCAAAACCCTCTGATGATTGCCAACCAAATCAGGCTTGATATGTTCATAGGTATCCGGCCTTTTTAAGACTGCGCTTACATGCACGCCGCCTTTATGGGCAAAGGCGCTGTCTCCAACATAAGCTTGATGTTTATTGTGAGGCAGATTTGCCAGCTCGTAGATAAATCTGGATGTCTCTCTCAGTTTTCGGAGCTGCTCAGAGCTTATGCAGTCTATACCCATCTTCAGTTTAAGGTTCGGGATAATTGAGCAGAGATTTGCATTCCCGCATCTTTCGCCAAAACCATTTATAGTGCCATGCACCTGCACAGCCCCTTCCTTTACTGCAAGGATGGAATTTGCAACAGCAGCCTCTGAATCATTATGGGCATGAATACCCAGAGGGGCATTTACATGATGCTTCACATCCCGCATAACCTCAATGAGTTCATCAGACAATGTCCCGCCGTTTGTATCGCACAAGATAAGGCACTCTGCTCCGCCTTCCTGCGCAGCCTTGAGTGTTTTTAAGGCATACTCTGGATTTGCCTTATAACCGTCAAAGAAATGTTCTGCATCATAGAATACCTCTTCAACCTTATCCTTCAGGTAGCTGATAGAATCACGGATAAGCTCAAGGTTTTCTTCTAAAGAGATTTTTAAGGCCTCTTTCACATGCAGGTCCCAACTCTTACCAAATATAGTGATAGCTTTGGTGTTTGCCTTTAAAAGGGCCTTTATATTTGCATCATTCTTTGTCTTTACGCCAGCCCTCCTTGTACTTCCAAAGGCAACCAACCTTGAGTTCGCAAACCTTACAGACTGGATTGCTTTGAAAAACTGAATATCACGTGGATTTGAGCCAGGCCATCCGCCCTCAATATAATGGATGCCAAGCTCGTCCAACTTCTGCGCAATCCGCACCTTATCCTCAACAGAGAAATTTATATCCTCTGCCTGAGTGCCGTCTCTTAATGTTGTGTCATAGAGTTTAACAGTCACTTCTCCTCCGTTACCTCTTCCTTGCCCAACTCAAATGCCTTATGCAAAACCCTCACTGCAAGCTCTGTATATTTTATATCTATTACTGCAGAAATTTTTATTTCAGATGTTGAAATCATCTGGATGTTTATCCCTTCCTTTGCCATAGTCTCAAACATCTTGGATGCAACGCCTGCATGGCTCCTCATGCCTGCGCCTACAATGGATACCTTTGCGATGCTCGTGTCAGAAAGCACCTTCCCTGCCTTTATCACCTTTGCAGTCTTTTCTACAAGCTGCAATGCCTTCTTAAAATCAGCCTTTGATACCGTGAATGTCAAATCTGTGTAAGTGTCATGACTTACATTCTGGACAATCATATCAACATTTATATTTGCCTTGGTAAGCGGGGCAAAGAGCTTTGCTGCAATCCCAGGCCTGTCAGGCACTCTCGCAATAGTTATCTTTGCCTCATCCTTATTATAAGTAACACCAGAGACAATCACCTTTTCCATAGATTTATCCTCCTTTGTAACAAGCGTGCCTTCGGCATCGGTAAATGATGATTTCACCATCACAGGGACATTATACTTCTTTGCAAATTCAACAGACCTTGTCTGTAAAACCTTTGCGCCGAGACTTGCCATTTCCAGCATCTCGTCATAAGAGACCTTTTTTAGCTTCCTTGCATCAGGGCATATATTCGGATCTGTTGTATATACGCCTTCTACATCTGTATATATCTCGCACACATCTGCCTTTAATGCTGCTGCTAATGCTACAGCGGTTGTATCAGAGCCGCCTCTGCCAAGGGTTGTTATGTTGCCGTTTCTGTCCACACCCTGAAAACCTGCAACCACAACTATATTTCCTTTTTTAAGTTCAGAAAATATATTAGCCGTCTCTATCTCTTCAATCCTTGCCTTGCTGAATGCATTGTCAGTTATAATCGGCACCTGATAGCCAAGAAATGATTTTGCGCCAAAACCCAAATCCTGAAGCGCAAGAGATAGAAGTCCGATGGTAACCTGCTCGCCGGTCGACACAACCACATCATATTCCCTGCCAATGGGAAATTCCTTTGTCTGGTTTGCAAGGTCCACAAGTTTATTAGTCTCTCCTGACATGGCAGACACAACCACAATAACCTTATGGCCTTTCTTTTTTGTCTGTGCAACCCTTATGGCAACATTTCTAATCCTCTCCACATTGCCGACAGATGTGCCGCCGTATTTTTGGACTATTAAGGCCATTGATTTCTCCTTGCCGCTCTTATAATAAAGACGGATTTTATAATTCTATTTTTACACCCACTGAATGGTTGTAGTTGGGTTGAACTTCGCTAAACACAATAGCAAGAAATCGTTGGGTTGAAAAACACAACCAAACCTTACTACTGAAATGCGGCAAACACATATCTTACTTCAGACTTACACCTCCACAATCTCCCCTTCCCGCCTTGCAATCTCTATAATTGCGCTGGAATCATCTTCAAGCCACTGTTTCTCTCCGCAAGGGATCGGTTCAATACGGCTGTCTGTCCTTGCTGCGAGATGCCAGAGCATGTTTATGTCCTTCCTTTCCCGCCTTTCATCAAATCTGGCAGATACTACCAGAAGGTCTATATCGCTGAGTGAGCTTGACCGCCCTGTCGCCTGTGAACCGAATATGACACCGCATCGCACAGAAACCCCGTTTTTGAGAACCTTTCTCAGAAAAGCTTCTACAGATGCTCTAACAGCTTTGTCAACCATTTGAATACCTCCTCTGCGCGAACCATAAAATTGTTTGCTTCTTCCATAGTCGGAATGGGCAGCAACAATTCAGGATAACGTCCTTCTATATTGAACTCATTTGCCTCAGCCAAAAGGTTTTCTTGTTCTTCGGCAGTTTGCAAGCCGGCCTTTTCAGCAAGTCTTATAAGATTATGAATAGGCGGGGCGATATCATTGATCTTACGGCATACATGGGCCTTCAAAATCTTTTCAAGAGCAAGATGGATAAAAACGAGACCATGCCTGATACGGTTTCTGCCAATCAGTTCCAGACCAACCTGCCAATCTTCCCATGCGCCGCTGCGCCAATATTCAATTTGCTTCTGGATGTTTATCATATTTGTTTTGCCGATAAAGATTTTAAAATTCTATTTTTTTCTTCCTACCTTATGTATCGCCATCCCATGCACATCCTCTGCCGCTTCCATGACTAATTCAGGCAGGGTCGGATGGGCGTGGATGGTTTCCGCTATCTCTTTTATCTTTACTCCCGCTTTCATGGCAACTGCAACCTCCTGAATTAGATCAGTTGCATGGGCGCCGACAATGGAGCAGCCGAGAACTTCATCAGTGCCGGGGTCTGATAGAATCTGCACAAACCCCTCTTCTTCACCCATGCACAAAGCCTTGCCGGATGCTATATAAGGGAATCTGCCGATAGCAACCTCCATCCCTTTTTCCTTTGCATCCTTTTCCCGCAGACCAACGCTTGCAATCTCAGGGTCTGTGAATATGCCTGCCGGCACAATAGAATAATCCATCTTTACATCTTTTCCAAGCGCATTATTTACAGCAACAATTCCCTCGCTTGATGCTATATGCGCTAAGAGCATCCCGCCGATTACATCACCGGCAGCATATACGCCCTGAACATTTGTCTCCATCTTGTCATTTACAACAATCCTTCCCTTTTCTGTCTTCACGCCCAATGCCTCAAGGCCAAACCCTTGAGAATTAAAACTCCTGCCAATAGACACCATCACCTTTTCTGTTACAAACTCTTTGCCGTCAGCAAGAATCGTCTTTACGCCATTTCCTGTATCTTGAACACTTTGCACAGAAACTTCTGTAAATACATCAATACCTTTATCCTTGAAGTTCTTTAATATCACCCTCGAAACCTGCTTATCCTCTGTTGCAAGTATGGTCGGGAGTAGTTCTGCGATAGTAACCTTGCTTCCAAAGTCGGCAAATATGCCGGCAAACTCGCACCCCATTACGCCGCCGCCGATAATCAGCAGAGTCTTTGGAACAGTCTGAAGGTCAAGCATTTCTGTTGAGGTGATAATATTCTTTTTATCAATATTGAATACAGGAATCATGGCCGGTTCAGAGCCGGTGGCAATAATTATTTTCTTGGCAGTTATTGTCCCTTTCAAACCGTCTGCCCGCGTAATCCTCACCTGCCCGGCATTTTCCAGAAAGGCCTCTCCCTCAAAAATCTCAATGCCATTGCCTTTCAAAAGTTGCCTTACGCCTCCGACAAGTTTAGTAACCACATCATTTTTTCTTGCAACCGCCTTTGAAAGGTCAAAAGCAATGTCTTTTATGTTAACACCAAAATTACCCGCCTTTTTTGCTGCCACAAGAGTCTTTGCGCTTGCATACAACGCCTTTGTGGGAATACATCCCCTGTTGAGGCATGTGCCGCCCAAACTCTTTTTTTCAACAATTGCAACCTTTGCGCCAAGCTGCGCGCCTCTTATAGCAGCCACATATCCCCCGGGGCCGCCGCCTATAATAACGACATCAAATTCCTGCATTTAGCCTCCCAATCTTCATTTTCTGTATTCGAAGTAGGTAACATATTTTAAAGAATATTTAAAGAGAAAAGATTGATTTTTATGCGGTTTTTCTTTGAAAAATCTTTTAGATGTGCTATATTCCGGCCAGAAATTGGAAAACCGGAAATTCGTATATTAAATGTTGCGAGCAAGGGGAGGCCAAGTGGCAGAGGAAAACAAGGATCTGCAGACCGAGTCCAGTTTGGGGTCGCTGCTGAAGTAGAGGGTCGCACAGGACAGCTCGTGCTTCTCAACCTGCCGTTCGGCCGACTGATCGACGAGATCATCGTCCCCTACGACAAAGACGAAGCGTTCTTCATAGATGGCGTGCCGGTTACTCGCAAAACCATCCGACGCATCAAGATCATTGAGCTCGACCAAGCGTTCCGCCAAGCCATGTGGGAACTGGAAGTGGGTCTGAAGCGCGGGGAGCCGACGCGACAGAAAATCTATGGCGACCAGTACGTGACTCGATTTGAGCACATCCTCCGAAATAACGCGCCAGACGTGACGGCCCAAGTGCTGAAGGCTTACAACCAGGCGGTGAAGCCAAGCTTAAAAGATTACATTCCCAAGCGAGAAGAGCTGATTTCTGCAGCTACAAACATTTTCGTTGAGGCGATGAAGGCGCTTTCTCGCTAACAGCAGGCTTAACGGCCCGCTTACGCGGCTACTCAGGGAGAATACGGAAGATAGGGGGTATTGTGAAAGTCAAACTGCATACAAGGAAATTGCTCACCTTAATCTCTGTCTTCGCATTGCTGTTATATCCCTTAACAGGTTGGACAGACGAACACAAACATAAGGCATCCCTTTCCCAGCAGAGATTCAATGAAATTCAGAAATGGATTGATATCTTTGAAGCCCCTGAAAGGGCAGAATGGCAGAAACCTGAAGATGTTGTGAAAAAACTGGAACTTAAACCCGGAGGTACTGTTGCTGATATTGGCGCTGGCACAGGATATTTTACCCGTCTCTTTGCAGTAGCTGTAGGCCCTGAAGGCAAGGCTATTGGTTTGGATATAGAACCGTCCATGGTTGACTATATGAAAGAAGATGCAAAGAAACGGAGACTAACAAATTATGAGGCCAGGGTTGTTAAGCCGGATGACGCAGGGCTTCCTTCAAAGTCTGTTGATGTCATATTCATTTGCAACACATATCATCATATTGAAAACAGGGTAAGTTACTTAAAGAAACTGTCAAAGGCGCTCAAACCAAACGGCAGGATTGTTATTGTTGACTTCTACAAAAAGCCTTTGCCTGTTGGCCCGCAATCAGTTGCTCACAAGATATCTGAGGAAGAGGTGAAAAAGGAGTTCAAACAGGCGGGGTACCGGCTTACAAAATCCCTGGATTTTCTGCCATATCAGTACTATCTGGAGTTCGCTTTGTAGAATATGGACAGGGAAATCCTATATTGTTTGCCGCGTAACAAGCTACTGCACCTTGCCCATCTCCCAGCCTCATCTCTATTTTCCTCGTCTTTTCCCTGTGTAAAAAATTAGACAACATCCTTGCAAAACACCTTGCAAAACATTTCTTGACAGATAACACACTCATGTGTACACTGGTAGTCATAATGCGCAAGGAGGTGACTTTATGATTACTGCAGGGATAAAAGAGGCGCGCCAGCACCTTACAGAATACCTTTCAAAAGTAGAGAAGGGGGAAGAAATCATTATCTCTAAAAGGAATGAACCCATTGCTATAATCAAGCCTATCAAGAAAAAGGCAAAACGCCGTCTGGAGAGCCATAAAGAGTTAAGGGCATTAATTATTGCAAAAGGGAGGCCATTGTCAGAGGTTGTTGCTGAATCAAGGGAAGAGGAGGCATATTAATGTCGTCCCTCTTTGTTGACACCAGTTCTCTGGTTAAATTTTACTATCCTGAACCTGACAGCGACAAAGTAGAGGCTGTCTTGCTTCAATCAGAGCGGATATACATCTCCAGCCTGACTATTGTGGAGATGGCCTCCGCCTTATCAAAGAAAGTGAGAACGCGTGAACTTGAAAAAGAGAAGGAAGCTGTTATATGGAATACATTTCTTGACGACCTCCAGACAGGACAAATGGAGGTAATTACCGTTGATGACAGGCACTATTTTAAGGCTGCCGACTTGATAAGGGAGTTTGGCAGCAAGTATGGCATTAAGGCCCTCGACTCTATTCATCTCTCTATAGCCCACAGTCTCCATGGCGCCAAATTCCTCTGCTCGGACAAGACCCTTGCCAAAGTGGCTTTAAAGATGGGCGTGAAATTGGAAAGGTGATTTTAGCTTATTCAGGCGAGGGAGAACAAAAAACGATAATTCAAGACCTGACCCTTTTTTCTTTTCCTTTTTTCTTTTCTTTCTTTCCTTTTTTCTTTTCTCTTTTTTCTTTTCTACAAGACCTGACCCCTTTTTCTTTTCTAAAGGAAAACAGGGACAGATACCATTAAACAAGAAGGATTTGAAATGATTGGCCCAATAATCTGCTAAGGGAACGCAGGTAACATCATCGTTGATTTCAGGCATTATGTCCATAAACATTGACAAATCCAATGGTATGATATAATGTAATACTGGAGGCAACCTATGAGCAAAGCAAAAATTGCCATTACATTAGACGAACAATTTATCGAAGACATAGATAGACTCGTCAGTACACATATTTTCCAGAATCGCAGTCAAGCTATACAGGAAGCGGTAGAAGAAAAACTGAAACGGTTGAAACGTACCCGTTTAGCTAAAGAATGTGCAAAACTTGATATGACTTTTGAAAAGGCAATGGCGGAAGAAGGCATGGCCGAGGATTTGAGCCAATGGCCCGAATACTGAGGGGCGATGTCAGGTGGGCTGATTTGAACCCTGTGCGTGGCCGTGAGCAGGCAGGTTTGCGACCTGTTTTGATTTTAAGTCACGAAATTTTTAATGAACGTTCTGGAACTGTTATTGCTGTGGCTATTACCAGCCAGCCTCAACGTGCAGGATTCCCTCTCACTCTTGAATTGAAAACAGCAGATTTGCCTAAACGGTCATGGGTTAAAATAAGTCAGATTCGGACTCTTTCCGTGGAGAGAATTGGAAAAATGATTGCCAAAGCAGACCCTGAGGAATTATGTCAGGTCATTGAAGGGCTAAACGAAATAATAGGGACATAACAAATTACTTGTGCGGAGAGGCTGTTCCCAGCCAATAATTTTATGTTCCAAAGTAAAACATCCCCTCTCAGGGCATGGGTCTTTTGCTTCCATGCTCATCTACTCGCCGAATCTCTATCTTCCTCGTCTTCTCCCCTGTGTAAAAAAACTTAATCAATATATACTTCTCCGGCAAAAGAGAATACGCCTTTTCTGCCCATTCAATTATGCAAACACCGTCTCCATATAGATATTCCTCTATCCCAAGCTCATATATCTCACTTACATCACCCAGACGGTAAAGGTCAAGATGATAAACAGGGAGACTCCCTTCGTATTTATTCACTATTGTAAATGAGGGGCTTTTTACATAGCCCTTTACACCGAGCCCCCGCACCAAACCCTGTGTAAATAAAGTCTTGCCAGCGCCAAGCTCGCCGACAAGCGCAAACACATCTCCTGTCTTAAGCCCCTCGCCGATTTTTCTGCCAAGTTCTATGGTCTCTTCTGGAGACGAGGTGTAAAAGATTTCGGATTTCGGATTTCGGATTTCAGATTTTAAATCCATTTCACCTATAGGTCTTCAACTTATAAAATAGAACTTATCGTTTGTGGCAGCATATCCACTATATCCGTTGCAATCATGCCAACTTCGCCCTTTTTCTTTGCAACCTCATCACCTGCAAGGCCGTGCATATAGACAGCCATATTACAGGCATCAAGTGGGCTGTACCCCTGTGCAATAAACCCACCTATCATTCCGGCCAGCACATCACCTGTCCCTGCTGTTGCCATGCCTGGATTTCCTGTTGGATTGATAAAAATTTTGCCGGAAGGCTCAGCAATAATTGTCCTCGCGCCCTTCAATACAACAATGACCTTATTCTCTTTTGCAAATCTTGATGCTATTCCGAGCCTGTCTACCTGAACATCCTTTGCTGTCGAACCAACCAGCCTTGCCATCTCACCGGGATGTGGTGTAATGACAATCGGAGCCTTTGCTTTCCCAAGAATCTTCACATCTTCTGCCAGACAATTTACACCATCTGCATCAATGACAAGGGGTATTTTAGATTCCCATACAAGCCTCAAAACCAGTTTTTTAACAGGCCCTTCTGCTGTAAGTCCAGGGCCGAGGACAACCACCTCTTTATCTTTTATGAATTCCAGTATTCTGTCAATTGCTTCGTATCCAAGTACCCCCGCCTTACCTTTTTTGGGGACAGATTTAAAATCTGTCCCCAGTAGGATTGGGGAATTTTCAGCAAGAGGCAATGTCATAACCTCTGTAAGTTTTTTCGCCATGATGGGATTCAAGCTTTTTGGAATCCCCAGGGTAACAAGGCCAGCCCCTGTCCTCATTGCACCCATAGAGGTCATTGCAGCAGCGCCAGTCTTCCCAATAGAACCGGCAAGCACAAATACATGGCCGAAACTCCCTTTATGGGTATTTCCGTGCCTCGGCTTAATAAGCCTTTTGATGCCTTCAAAATCAAGAAGCTCCCATGGGATTTTTTCACCTTTTAAAAGCTCCCTCGGCATTCCAATGTCAACAACCTCCACCTTTCCAGCATAATCCATACCGGGATATATCAATAAACCAATCTTCGGTATCGCCATTGTTGCTGTTATTGCTGCCTTCACGCAATTGCCCAACACCTTGCCATTTGAGGCATTTAGGCCAGAAGGGATATCAATTGCCACAATCGGTTTATTGAGGCTATTTATAAACTCTATCACATCCCTCTGAATCCCTTTTACATCTGCTGAAAGCCCTGTGCCAAAGATTGCGTCCACAATCAAATGAGAATGCCTTATATTCACTCTATGCCTTTCAAGAGACTTCTTTGATACAATTGATACTGTTTCTCCCTTTATCTTTTCCCATATATTTAAGTTCGTCTTTGCGTCACCATGCACATCCTGTGGCCTTGCAAGAAGATAGACACATACCTTAAAGCCCTTATTTAGCAAATGCCTTGCCACAACAAACCCGTCGCCGCCATTATTACCCTTGCCTGCAAATATAGAGACCATTTTACTCTTAAGACCGCCAAAATCCCTCTCAATAATCTCAGCAACACCCCTCCCTGCATTTTCCATAAGCACAAGCCTGGGAATGTCGTATCTTTTTATGGCAGTTTCATCAAGCCGTCTCATTGTAGCTGAGTCAACAATCTTCACCTGAAAATTCCTCCCTCTGTCATTCTGAACCCGAGCAAATCAAAGTGCTGGCTGCTGTTGGCTTATACAGTGGAGTGTGCCAAGGCCATAAATGAGGCCTGAGCAGTTGATTCCCACAACCCTGCGGCCAGGGAACTGTTCCTGTATAATCTCCATGGCTTTCATATCATTTTCATGTCCAAATATTGGAACCAAGACTACCTTATTGCCAATATAGAAGTTTGCATAGCTGACAGGAAGTCTTCCTTCTTCATCCCCAACAACCTGTTAATACCACTTTATGCCTGTTTATACCAGTTTGCGCCACTTTGTGCTTGACAAGGATTTAAAGGTATGTCAATCTTTATCCATAGATGCGCCACTAAGAGCCGAAAACCCTGACGATGTCTGGGAAACCGTTTGGTGGTAGTTGGAAACAATGTAGGCTTTTGGGACGCATTCTCATAGGATTTAAAATGGAAAAAATCCAAAAACAAATTGATGATTTCAAACAGAGCCATCCTGATATTGCAAAAGCAATGGAAGTCTTTAATATCGGGATGGATGAGTACCAGCGGGCTTTCAAGTTCCTCAATGAGCCTCAAATTTACACCTCCAACACCACCAATCCAGTTCCTATTCTTAACAAGTAATAGCTAACTCGTTGGACTAATTATTTGAACGGGTTGAAGCAATCGAATAAGCGCCCTCCCGCTAGTATTTTCGAATACTTTGTAAGCCGCAGTGAAGCCGAATGTAAGGCTTATTGCATGATAAAGCCCCCATACCCTGTTCAGGAGTTCAGGGTCTTCCCGTATATCAACTACCTGTAAGGCCTTGAGTGCCTTGGTCTCCTTTATATCATTTATCCCGATCCTCTTGGCATGCGATTTAAAGTTATTATGGTTGCTTAAGTAATTGGCGATCACCCTTGCCCGGACTTCTTTTTTGGAACTGCCTTTAAACATATGCTTCATCAACCATTTCTTGACTAAATTTCTGAAAAGCTTGATGGCATTCTGGGCTTCTTGATACAGAGAAGGACCGTATTGTTGGAGAATGGGCAACCACGGTGCAAGAGCCGTTGGATCCTTTGCTATCTTCTTTTGAGCTGCTTCAAATTGGTCAATGATCGCTTGGGCAGGTGCAGTTACGAAAGTCCCGTCTCCCTTCCTAAAATTGAATTGCGGGTCAATGGGTCCTAATTCAGATGCAACATCCATTAAGATTTGATCTCCAGAGAGGGCAAGCATAGTTGCGGCACTTTTTGCCATATTTGGTATAAGAAAGCGAACATGCTGAAATCTTCCACGAATAATATCAACAATCGAGTCAGCAGCTTCCGCTATACCACCTGGACTATGGAGAAGAATATCAACCACATCTCCATCTATGTCCTGGATGGCTTCAATGAAACCTTCTTTATCAGACCAGTCTAATAGTATGCCCGATCCAGCTGCACGGGCTTTGCCTTCATTAAGAAAATCTACAACATACACAATTAAAGGCCCTTTTGTATGTTCCATAACGGCCTTCATCTTATCCCTTCGCACTCCATCAATATCAGGTGTTCCTTGTGGAGTCTTTCTTTCGTCAACTTCTTTCAGAACATCATTCCAAGTATTTGTATTCATGCGCCCTCCATGCTTTTAAAACCTCAACCTATGCCTCTTCTTAAACTCCTCAAACACCTCAATAACTTCGCTTACATCCTCATCCACCACATGCTTGTCGTCTTTGTTGATTACGTCCCCTCTATCATTCCGTTTAAACAGTGTCTTTCCTCTAACATCATACCCGATATTCTCTATTATACCCATAAACTGCACTTCCCCCGAATTTTAGGACACTCAGTTAGGTTAGGCTACCATAGATTCCAGCTCAAATGATACTGGGGAAAGATACCCCAAAGTTGAGTGCCGCCTCTGACGATTATAGAATATTTCAATATAATCGAAAATACTCTGTCGGGCATCTGC
>Ga0209343_10000375_pt1 | contig 62006 bp, 46 predicted proteins | sample RifCSPlowO2_02_FD_184026 | JGI IMG/M metagenome (GOLD analysis project Ga0209343, IMG submission 184026) | Groundwater microbial communities from Rifle, Colorado - Rifle CSP2_plank lowO2_0.2 (SPAdes) (version 2) | ecosystem: Environmental > Aquatic > Deep subsurface > Groundwater | place...
ATTGGTGGAATAAACGGTCATAATGGTGTCAAATTTTTTCCATTCTGAAAGCGTTGGATCGTAACGGTAAATAGCCAAAGACGCTTGATCAAAAAGAGACAACCCCATACTGCGATCAACGACTTCTATAACAATGGTGGCTTCTTTGGTAAGATCGGCTTGGGTGCCATTATCTAAAGCTGCCGTAAAACGATAGAGAGGCCCAACTACGACAGCGCCACCGGGCAAGGGCGACAAATTAGGTAATTGAGATGACGCTACCTGACCGATGCTGAGATGTACCACTTTGCCACCGCTAGAGTCTGGCGGAATACGAATGATGCCATAACTACCGTCGCCAAGACCAAAAACAACTGTCCCGCCCATGATTAAATCTGTTGTACCGTAACCGCTATCTGAAAAAGTGGGACTACGTATATAACCGCCGCCGGATGAAGGAGGAGCGCTAACCGTTTCTTCAACTTCATCTGCTCCAATATCCCACGATGATCCTTGCGGTCTGGATTGACCATCAATGTCACTAGCAAAGGCGAGATTGGCATCAGAGGAAAGGTCAACCCCCATATCTTTGGCGGCAGTATCAGAAGAAGCAAGATGGTAATCGTTATTTGATGTATCAACAAAAGAGACAGTCTGGTTGCGGAGCGAGGTGTTGGGAGAGGTGGCATCGGAGGAAATATTGTTAACAGGATTATTAAATGCCGTGTATTGTGCGTAGTAATCTTGAACAGCGCTATCCACAGCAATATTATTTTTTGCAGAAACAGTGCTGCCATAGCCACCACGGACAATACCGTATTGGTTTCCGGAAACCGTATTATTGTAAATATAAACTGATCCTTGGTTACTTTGAAGATTGCCGAAGATTCCGTAATAAAAACCATAGACAATATTATCCCAGATTTTTACGGATCCGCCAGCAGGAACTCCTGCAAAGGAGATTCCACGATTATTGGTGCCGGGAGGAGAAATGGTAAAGCGAATAATATTATTAGAAACCAAAACATTACTAATACCGCTCACCCCGTGAGCAATCCCTCTGCCATCTTGTTGATTATTTGCCTGTATTTGTAAGCCATCGATTATTACGTTGCTAACAAAGACAACAATAGGATTCCGCCAACTCGTCATCACCAGACGATATTTGGTGTCATCCCATTTTCCTGTATGTCTAGCCACAGGTGTTGTATAGATTTTGATATAATTGGAGGCCGAGGTAATCGCATTTTGGATGTTGACATAGGCTGTATCAGCTACTGTCCAAGTACCGTCTATTTTGGCTATGAGGGCTACACTATTGCCCACATCAGTAAGAGTGACGTAATTTGAAGCATCAACGCGGACTGGTTCATCCGATTGGAATGTGCCGACAATGTTTTTGAGAAGAATCTGGGTGGGGGTTGTATGCACAGCGGTAGCGGTTGCTCCAGACATGTCCCCGGTGACCAGAGCGCCATCAGCAATGGTTCCAGTAATGCCAGTGTGAGAAAAAACCTTTGTTGAAGTAACTGTAAGATCAATTCCTCCAGAGCTCATAGCGTTCCACCACGAGCTTAAAGAGCTATAATCTCCCACTGATTGTTTGATGGTAGAAATGAATTCAACTGGTCCACTTTGTGCTTGTGCTGACGGCCAGTTAATTAACGCATAATCATCAACCGAGACCATTTGATTGAATCCGATTCCTAAAATCACGAGCAAGGCGAGAGTAAGCCAACTACCAATAATAAACCAGTGCCAGAATATATGCTCTGGACGGTTGTACCAAGCGCGACAGACTTTATTCCGCTTGAGTTTGACAAGTTTAATATGTGAATTAAAAAACATATGGGCTCCCCTCTATTTTATTTATACTTAATAGGGCCTACGCATTTTAACGTTATACGACGCCTAAATTACGTATTCCATATTACAAAAGTTGCCCATTTCTTATCTTGATTCTTAAAAAGTTATTAGTGTTGTTAGTCAAAATTCATCAAAATCACTAGAAATCTATGATATGAAGTGCGTAAGTACCAGACTTAATTATTTTATGTTGTTATTGTATCAAAAAAATTCAAATATGTCAAACGACATTTGTAAATCGTTAATGATTCCATGTTTGACAAAAACATATAAGATTAATCTATTTATAAATGGCATAATCAATTACAATTACAATATTCCCAAATCCTTCAATGCTCGCTCAAACGTTTTTAAGACGCTGATAGCCGTGCGCCGGTCAAGTTCATAATGTGCTTCATGAACTAAACGATTCCGTATTAAATGAGCGGGCCAGACAGCCCTAATTTCTGGCCTGCTTAAAGAAAGAAAACGCAGGCGTTCGCCAAAATCCTTGCCCGGCAGGGCCATTGAGCGCGTCACCCGATCAAATAATTTGTCGGCTTCAATCACCGCGACAGCCCACTGCGACGAACCCCCCGCGAGCATGGCCTCCAACTCTTGCCACCTCTTTTGCCAAGCTAAACGGTCGTTAATTCTAAAATCACGCGCATAAGAGCGCCTCTTTAGATATTTCAACAAATAAATAAGGCCGACAACGACCCCCAGTACAGCCGTTAGCAATAAAATAGTCAATCGCATAAATTTCTGTACCCATACGAAAGTACGAAATCAATACGAATATACGAAATGCCATTTAACCTGCGACAAACGATTTTTCGTATCTTTTCGTAATTTTGTAAGCATATTCCTGTATTCAATATTCTATATTCCATATTCTGGGCATGAAATTCGTGCTTAGAGTTTGGGTCTCCTTATATGGTGCTCCGTCGCCTGCTCAAAACAGTGGCCTATGGCGAACAGTGCCGCTTCATCAAACCGACGGCCGATTATTTGCAAACCCACTGGCATCTCCTCGCCCCCCTCTTCGGGTTTAGCAAAACCAGCCGGCAAAACCAAACTTGGGAGTCCCGCTAAACTCGCCGGACTCATAAAAATATCTTCCAAATACATTTTTAAGGGGTCACTAACTTTCGCGCCAAGTTTGAATGCGACATGAGGCGCGGCCGGGCCAATAATGGCATCTACTGATTTAAAAACTTTGTCAAAGTCTTGACATATTATCGTTCTCACTTTCTGCGCCTGCAGATAATAGGCATCATAATAGCCGTGCGACAAAGCGTACGTGCCAATCATAATACGCCGCTTGGCTTCCGGCCCAAAACCCTTGCCACGCGATTTGGCATAGACATCAAACAGATTGGTAGCCTCGGTCGCATGATAACCGTAACGAATCCCATCGTAGCGCGCTAAATTGGCGCTGATTTCTGACGGAGTTATAACATAATAAACAGGGATACCATATTTAGCGTACGGTAAAGACACATCTACAACCTCACCTCCAAGTTTCTGAACAGTGCCAATAGCTTCTTTGATCATTTTGGCAACTCCCGCTGTTAAACCGCCAACACTAAGCCATTCTTTAGGTACACCGAATCTTAAGCCCTTTAAATCGGCCCGAGTGCTAATAGCTTCCGCGTATTCATTGTCGCGAGGCGATTTTGGATATGTTGTCTGATCTAAAGAATCTGGTCCAGCGATGGTCTGAAGCAGTACAGCCGCGTCGTGAATACTTTTGGTTATCGGCCCAATGACATCAGTTGACGAAGTCATAGACAAAAGGCCGGAGCGCGATACTCGTCCATAACTGGTTTTTAAGCCGACCACTCCGCAAAATGTGGCCGGATAGCGAATTGACCCGCCCGTGTCCGAGCCCAACGCGCCGGCGCAAAGGTCGCTAGCCACGGCCGCGGCCGAACCGCCGGAAGAACCGCCGGGCACGCGCGTTGTGTCCCAAGGATTTTTTGTCGGCCCAAAAGCAGAATTCTCCGTGGAAGCGCCGTGCGCGAATTCATCAAGATTGGTTTTGCCTAAAATTACAGCGCCCGCGTCTTTCAATTTTTTAATCACTGTCGCGTCGTATGCTGATTGATAATTTTCCAAAATTTTTGAGGCGGCTGTGGTGCGAATGCCCACGGTCGTTATATTGTCCTTAATGGCTAATGGCACACCCAAAAGATTCCCATCTTCCCCGCGGCGACGACGCTCATCAGCAGTTTTCGCCGCGGCCAAAGCTTCAGCAGCCGCCACCGTAAGATAAGCGTTCAGTTTTGGATTCAAATTATCAATGCGCTCAAGATATGCCTGCGTCGCCTCAACTGAAGAAAACTCCTTCTGCCTCAACCCCTCGGCAGTGGCAACAACATCTAGCTCGTATAAATGCATAACAAGTATAATTTCTAAGCACTAATCTCTAGACCCATACGAAAGTACGAAAACAATACGAATGTACGAAATATCGTTTGCTCAAAGAATAAGTCATTTTTCGTACCTTTAGTATTATTTCGTAATTTCGTAAAAAGAATATTTCGTCATTATTCAAACACCGCTTTCACTTTGAAATAGTCACCCTCGCGGTCTGGCGCGGCTGACAGTAAACACTTCCGGGCCTCCTCATCTACCAAGATAGATTTGTCTTCCCGCAAACGATTGACAAGCCCTGTTACCTGCGCTGTCGGCTCAATACCCGCCGTATCCACTTCTTGAAGCTGCCCCACATAATCAAGAATACGCGCTAATTCCTTTTGATAGCGCGTAATCTCGTCCTCCGTCAGCTCTAGGCGAGCCAATGCGGCAATATGTTTAACTTCTTCTCTGGTGAGTGACATAAATGATATAGCTATAATAAAGAAAAAATAATGTTGCGTCCAGAGGTTCTACCAGCTTGATCCGCCAACTGGCGGACGCGGCTACCTGAGCGGACAAAGCCATGGAGCTTCACTTTTTTCAACAATTCAGAGTTGCCACTATCTTGCTCGATTGCGAAAGATAGTGGTTAAGAGTGAGATGGGTAATTCTTGCTCTATATATGACACAATTATTATACCAACTATGACACCAATTTTATAAATTCAGCTTCGGTCAATATAGAAACATTGAGCTCTTTAGCTCTATCATATTTTGATCCCGGCTCTTTGCCCACCACGACATAACTTGTTTCTTTACTGACGCTCTCCGTTGTTTTACCGCCAAACGAGCGGATGCGCGCTTTGGCTTCCTCGCGACTCATGGTTTGCAAGCTGCCAGTCAAGACAAAAGTTTTGCCAAACAATGAACCCTTAGAGGCGCGAGCTTTGTGCGGCAACACAACCAATCCATTTTCTTTAAATTTCTTCAGCAACTTTTGATGGGCGCTGTCTTTAAACCACTCAAATATGCTGCGCGCGACCACCGGCCCAATATCAGCCACTGACATTAACTCTTCTTGAGTGGCGTGAGACAACTTCTCTAACGAGCCGAAATGATCGGCTAAAGACAGGCTTGTTTCTTCGCCCACGTGCGTGATGCCGAGCCCGTGAATAAATCGCGGCAATTCCACCTTCCTTTTTTCATCAATGGCTTTCAGCAAATTATCAGCCGCCAGATCGGCAAAGCCCTCAAGCTGTAATAAATCGCCTTTCTTCAGAGCGAAAAAATCAGCCGGATCATTGACTAAGTCGGCGCGCATAAGTTTTTCCACAATTTTGTCTCCAAGACCCTTGATATCCAGCGCCGTACGGGCGGCAAAATGAATATTGCGTTCAAGATTTTGAGCGTAACAATTTTTGTTGATGCAATATACCCCGACACTAATTTTTTGTTTTCTCGTCACTTGAGTACGCCCGGAGCCGTAAGGCGGCTTCGCCTTCCTCATTCCCGATATTGTAAGATGCCGCTCAGAATTAGTGTCGGGGTAAACCCCAGCCGTCTCGCCGGCGCCGCCTAATCGTCTCTCCACTTTTGCGCCGCAGATCGTACAGCGTTTGGGCATAACAAAATTTTTCTCGCGTCCAGTGCGCAATTTCGGCAGAACTTGAATAATATCAGGAATAACATCGCCGGCCTTTTGGATAATCACCGTGTCGCCGATTTTCAAACCCAATCGTCTAATTTCATCTTCATTATGAAGCGTCGCCCGCGACACAGTCGTGCTCATCACCGTGACCGGCCGCAAATGCGCCACTGGCGTCAGCACGCCCGTGCGCCCCACCTGTACTTCAATATCTTCAACTATGGTGGTCGCCTGCTCGGCTGGAAATTTGAAAGCAATGACCCAGCGCGGCGCTTTGCCGGTGTAGCCAAGACGCTCCTGCCAATCGCGACGGTCAAGTTTCACCACCACCCCGTCAATCCAATAATCCTCTTTGTCTTTTTTCTTTTGCCACTCTTCCCAATAAGCAATCACTTCATCAATGGTTGTACAGCGATGATAATTTTTATTCACCTTAAAACCAAGCTCTTTTAACCGCGCCAATTCTTCGGTTTGCGTCAATGGCAGATTTTCTCCGGCTGACAAATCATAAACAAATGTATCTAAACGCCTCGCCGCCGCGATTTTCGGATCAAGCTGACGAATAGCGCCGGCGGCGGCATTGCGAGGGTTGGCAAGCGGCGACTCACCGCCTTTTTGCCGTTCTTTATTCAAGGCCGCGAGCGTTGAGCGAGCCATATATACTTCCCCCTCAACAATCACGTCAACTGGCTCGGTCAGCCGAAGCGGCACGCTTTCAATTGTGCGGATGTTATGCGTCACGTCTTCTCCCATCGCACCATCGCCGCGCGTCGCCGCTACCTTCAGAAGGCCCTGCTCGTATGTCAGCACGACGTGTAGACCGTCAATTTTTAGCTCCACTGTGTAAGCGACTTCAATCTTAGGACTAACGCCAAGAAACTTCCTCACCCGCTCGTCAAACGCCCTCAGCTCGTCAGAAGTAAAACAATCGTTAAACGACCACTGCGGCACCGTGTGCCTAACTTTATGAAACTGCTTTAAGGGCTGGCCGCCGATTCTCTGCGTTGGCGAATCGGGGGTAATTAGCTCTGGATATTGGCGCTCCAATTCTTCCAGCTCATGCTTTAAAGAATCCAAAGCGGCATCGCTAATCTCTACGCGATCCAAAACATGATAAAGATACCGATGATGCTCAATTTCCTTGCGAAGCTTGGCAACTCGCTCGCGAGCCACCTCCTTGGAAGTAGATTTTGAAACCATAATAACTAGAATTTCTAATATCTAATTTCTAATCTCTAAACAATATCTAAGCTCGAAATTCCAATGTTCCAAACAATTGATATTTGTGAATTAGATATTGGGATTTGTTTAGAAATTCGTGCTTAGTGCTTAGAAATTTTTCAATATGATACTTCCACCGACCTCTGCGCGCCGCCGTATGTGCCAATGGAACGTAAGGTAGTAGCATCGGGAGGTCCACATGGGCTGACGCCAGCCGGACATTTTTCCACTGTATATGATCCGTTGCCAACAATCTCTGGACCTATAGTTGCATTAGGAACAGTAGGGCCCCAAATCCCCAAACCCACTGGAGGTGCCATAAAATCCTCATACAACCCTCTTTCTATCCCGCTATCAGCCATAGCCAAAGCTTTCATAGCGTTAAAAACTCTCGTGCTTAAACGAGCCTGGGTCAGCACAATACCGGTAATTGTGAGCCCTATTACCAGCATGGTGGACATCACCATAATGGTTAAGAGCAAAGCATAACCGGTTGGTTTCCGCGAAGCCCTAGAATATGGAATATGGAATATGGAATATTGGTATTTGATCATAGGGGCTTAACACTCATTATTAATATTAATTATTCAGAATTATCGCCATTTTGTATATTCTAAATTCTATATTCAATATTCCCGATCAAATAATAATCTATTCCTGTGGGCTTCTTAATGACACTGTTGTCTGTAAACTCAAAGTTGGGCCGCCGGCAGGGTTCGCTCTAACAGCGACGGTCATTGTTACTCTTGGTTGAATTTGATCGCTGGTGCCAGTAATCGGATCATTACCTATGAGAATGAACCCCAAACTTTGTACGTTGACGTTATCTGGCGTTATGAAAAAATCACTGCCGCCGCTATTTTCATAAATTTGTGTTCCCGACAAATAATATTGCATCACGCCCTTAATTGGATGGTTAAATTCAAGACACGGCGAAGAAGCACAAACTGCAGGAGCTGTCGTGATCGTATCCGGATCGGCCTGTCTTATTGCCCGCATCATTGTTTCAATAGTAGCGCGGGCATTGCTTAAAACTTCTTGGGAGGTGATGGCCCGCCGTTCCGCGGCAATGGCCGAAATAAAACTGCCCACAATGGCGCTAACCATCGTTAAGAAAATTCCCAGAACCACAATAAGCTCAAGCAGTGTTTGGCCTTGGGGCTTGCTTTGCGTGTATTTGATGCATCTATTCTGGCCGCCAATCATACAAACGCTCGGTTATGATAATTTCATGAGGGCCAATGCTGTCGGTCCAGCAGACCTGACTGCTGACTTCAATATAAGTGGTATTATTAGTTATATTTACAACCCTTCTAAATTTTGAAAAAGTACCCCCAGCATAAGAATATAAGCCGCTGGTTGAGTCAAAATTCAATACTTGTCCGTCCTGGCAAGTAGCCGGAGCGCCAGAATAAAGTCTAGAAACTCCATTACTAAGAAGATAATCCAAACGATAATATCCAGTACTGAGCTCATCCCAAGTATCTGCTGTGGGAGTCGGTTGTTGAAATTGTCTGATTGCCCAATTGCCGTCGCGCACATTGCGAATAAGTTCTAGGCCTTCTTCAGCCAAGTGCGCGGCCACAATGCCATCAGAAACAACAACGGCGTTTCTTAAGCCGTATTGAATGGCTGTTTGCACGGCCACGATACCGCCGCTCAATATGCCGATAACGACTATAAGCTCAATAATGGTAAACCCTCTTACTCCCCTATTCTTGTTGGCATGATTAAAAGTTTGGTTTCTGTATTTATCAGCAGATGACATAGTATTTAATATCTAATCTCTACATTCATACGAAAGTACGAAATAGTACGTATGTACGAAATTGGTTGATGGGGTGAATATGCGGCTTTTTCGTACCTTTCGTATAGTTTCGTACTTTCGTAAGTATATTTGACATTTGAGCTTGGTGTCTATTAGTTCATTATTAGTGTTTATTAGTGGGATATTTATGTGGAACACCCCGCCGCCGGATCCTGATTATTGATTGTTTCAATAAGCCCAGATTCGCGCGTTACTTTAACGCGAGAAGTTTTGCCGCCAAGGCTCAAGTCAAGGCACGCAATGTCGCAATCACTTACAAAGTCGGCCTCCTTTTTTATAGACACTGATGGCAAGGGGGGCTGAAAAGCCACATCAACAGCATTTGAAGAACCGCATACTCCAGTAACTCCAATCGTTAAGCTAATTTTTGCTGGCCGAGACTCTGGCTGATTTGCAAATTTAAAATCCGTCGGCTCACCGTCAAAAAAAAGGTCATTATCGTCGTCCTTATCCGCATAAACTGTATATGGCAAAGCTGTAGTATCAAAATGCACGCCGTATCCATAAGTCGCGCCGGTGTCAGCCACAGTGCCGGCCAAAGCGTGCTGTTGGGCGTCGCGCAAGGCCCCTTCCACATTGACCACAGTTTGACGAAGTAGAGCGGCGTTTTGCGCCGTGCGATAATTTGCCAGCGACAAAGTTACAACTGTGGCTACAATAAACAAGGTTACCAGCGCCTCGACAATGCTATACCCGCGCGGGCATTCTCTTATATCCATGCGCTACATCTCGTTAATTTGGCCTCAACTCCCGCCACGAAGGGAAAGTTTGAGTCAACATAGTCTCTATCCCGATAATCTTGGGCGCAATAGGAGGGGTGGAAAGTGGAACAGGGTCAGATATTCTATCTGTCACCGTCAGCTTAATTTTATATAAACCGGGAACGTTTGGAGTGAAAGCAAAAGTCTGACCAAGCCACGAAGGATCTCCATTATAGCCACTAGGTGGGTTAATGACATCCCAAACATAATTTACTATGCCGCCTTGAGAGCATAAAAGATCAGAATCATCAATACGTGGTTCGGGATCGTAGCTAGCTTGCCCGGTTAAATTGTAACTGCGCCCCTGCTTTAAGTATTTCGGCCACTCTGCAACCCCATTCAGAAGTATCTTTATTTTTGGCACAGGCGCCCTATTGCCATAAGAGATTGGCATCCATATAAATTCTTCCATACTATAAGTTGAATAAAAACGCAACAAGGTCCCCTTCTGCTCGCCCGTCGCTGGATCAATTTCTAAATCTCCGGTCTGGCTGTCTATTAATCCGGCGGCGGCGGCCGAGGGTAGCGTAAATATCACTCCGTCCGGGTTTGGATTTGGGTCTGGAGCGGTAGCGATATTCATCCAAAGGCCAGTGTCGTCGTTAAGTAAGCCTACTCCTCCATCATTGGGCGGATCTCCGAACTTAAAATCAGTGCCAAAAACTTTTATCGGCTCACCGTCTAAGTTGATAAAACACTGACCAGGATCAAAATAACTAATTTTGGGAGGATCAGCAAAAGTCAAAGTAACGGTGCTAAACACTCCATTGTCAGCGGTGCCATGTTCAGAATACGCTATCACCCCAACGGCTCCCTTACTATGATTTGGCACATTAAAAGTAATTGAAGTGGCAGTACTGCCAACCAGCCTTTCCACTGTTGCAGAATCAGCTAACACCACGCTTCTAGTACTACCCAAATTGCTGACTTGACTTGTTATTATACGTTGGCGTGGATCTCCACCCGTAGTTGCTATATATGGCTGTGTAAGCGTCAGGCCATCTGGAGGAGGATTAGATCCGTTCTCCCCCGGCCGATATTCATAAGTAAAGGCAGATAACAAAATGTCAGAAACACCGTTCTGCTCACTGCCGTTTTCGCCAAACACCAACAAGCTATAAGTACCTTCCGAGAGTGATGGCATTGTTATCGTAAGTTGGGTGGACGATGGACCCGTTTTAACGGCAGCCGCATATTTTGACCCCACCTTAACCGAGGAGACGCCGACTGACGCGCCGTAAACGCTGTAATTGATAGTAACGTCATCAAGTGACGGGGTTACTGAAATGTCTGTCGTAGTGAGAGTCGCCTGATATTGAATATATTTGTGACCAACATGTACACAACTATTGCCAGAAAGAGAACCCCCATTATTTATTGAGCATGATGGACCCCAGCTATCAGCTATATAACAACTGCTATCGACGCAGGAGCGGGCTTGCATGGTTATGGAACTGTTGCCTGGTTGGGTGGTTGGATTCCACGAAAAATCTCCCCAAGATTCAGCCCCAAAATCAATATCTATCGGGCCAGAAGTGAAAATGCCCTTGGTTGGATCGGTTGGATAAGTATCTGTATCTACATCTACCCGTACCTCATCAAGAGTCGGGGTCGTTGCATTACCTGATAAAATAAAAGCTAACTTAAGATCCTTATTACTGAAGTCAAAGTAAGCAATTCTAACATTTCCATCAGCGCCAATGGCTAGAGAAGTATGTTGACCAACATTGTTCACTGAATCAACGGTGGTTATGTTTTTCGTTGAGCAATCGGCACTGGTGCATTGGGCAAATTTGAGGTCGTCATTAATATGATCATGGTAAGCAATTCTAGGATACCCATCAGCGCCAATGGCTATAGAAGTATACCAACCAGCGCCTTGAACTGAATCAACGGTGGTTATGTTTTTCGTTGAGCAATCGGCACTGGTGCATTGGGCAAATTTGAGAGTTTTACTGACGAACTCATAATATGCAATTCTAGCGTTTCCATACGAGCCAATGGCTATAGAATTCTCACTACCAGGATTATCTGTCGAATCAACTATAGTGATGTTTTTCGTTGAGCAATCGGCACTGGTGCATTGGGCAAATTTGAGGTCGCCGTTGGTCCTATCCCAATAAGCAATCCTAGCATACCCATTAGAATCAACGGCTATAGAATTATGAAAACCAACATCGCCCGCCGAATCAACTATAGTGATGTTTTTCGTTGAGCAACTGGCGTTGGTGCATTGGGCAAATTTGAGGTTGCCATTGGAATATTCATGATAGGAAATCCTCCCATAGTTATTTGAGTTAAGAGCTAGAGAGACACTCCAAATATTGCCAAGGTCAGGTGAAGAATCAACAGTATTTATATTTTTCGTTGAGCAATCGGCATTGGTGCATTGGATGAATTTGACGGAGGAAACAGTGTAATCCCAATAAGCAATGCGGGCATATCCATCCGAGCCAATGACCATACTGACATCAAAACCGTTTTTGCTCACTGAATCAAGCGTGGTCTTGTTATTTGTGGAGCATTCAGTATTGGTGCATTGGATGAATTTGAGATAGCCATTAGTCATATCCCAATAAGCAATCCTTATATATCCATCAAGACCGATTGCTAGCGACGCATTTCTACCAACATCACCCGCTGTATCAATCGGATTAGGAATAACGATACCGGAACCGGCATTAAGCGTGAATTGATACCAAAGATATCTATCTGCCGAACTGACGCAAGAATTACTTACCAATGAGGCTCCGTTAGTAACATCATCACAACCCGCAAAACTCGGCGCGGAGGCGCTATCAGAACTTTTCACCTTGGCGGCTATAGTGGAGCCCAAATTTAGTGTTTGATCCCACCAAAACGTCTTCCACGCGTGGTTTGCGCCTCCCCCTCCGTCAACATAGGAAGTATATGTGCCGGTGGAGTAATAATTATATTTATACTTATATATTCTATGATCATTTCCATCATAATCTCCCACATAAATATTTGAATCAGGATCAATGGCAATAGTATAGCATTGATTACTAGCAGTGACGGCATTACATTCGCTATTTCCAAATTGGCTTATGGGAGCTCCGGAAGAATTAAATTTCTGTATTCTACGATTAGCCCTGTCCGCTAAATACATATTGCCTTGTTCATCAAGGGCTATACCATATACAGAATTAGACACAATTTGACCGGCGCCAGTACCAATTGGAAAGGGCCACGTACCAGCATTAACACCGTTTGTAGTAAATTTCACTACTCTATTATTACCAGTATCCATCAAATACAGGAAAGTATAAGTACTATCAAATACCAGTGCGTGCGGATTTGATAAACCGCTTCCCCATGTAGTATCCTCTGTTGCATCGCTGACTCGAAATTTATGTATTTTAACTCTAGCATTGTCTACGACATATAAATACTCATTCCTATCATCCACGGCAAGTCCGATATTATAATAACTCCCGCCATTACCAGCGTCATTAAATACTTTATTTGTAAATTGATATGCTGTTCCATTCAACTCAAATTGTTTTACACACTGACAATCAGTTGCGCTAAAAGTATATAAAACATATATATAGTTTCCATCTGGTGTTACGGCTATACCAGTAGGCGATCCAGCAACTGGAGTAAGGGAACTTGAATCAAATTCTGTGATAAGCGCTCCATCAGGACTATATTTTTTTATGTCCTTTGCTTCAGAACCCAATTGCGTAGCAATGTAAACATTATTGCTGTCATCCGTGGCCATAGATATTATACCCGCAACTGTATTGATAATGCCGTTGTAACTAGGCGGCTCGCTTCCCGGATCAGAATTCATAGATTTCTTCAATTGTACTTTTGCTCCATCTCCCCTGCCTTTTTGTCTGGTATTATTAAAAACTGACCCAATATTATTCCATCCGCCTTTTATCGTGGCAGGAGGAGGCGCAGGGTTTGGCGAAGCGGTATTGTTAGAATTATCTGTTTGTGTGAGTGTGGAAGTTTGCGGTATTGGGGTTAAGGCAACGCTCGCACTTTCAGGATCTCCTGGCACAGTTCTGATTACTTCTGTTTGCGAAAAACTTTTACCAGTTAAATTAAATCCGGTCTTTGTGGTTCCGTCGTTTGTTTGAACAACCGAACCGGACGTGGGAGGCCCCGAAAAATCTGCCAAATTGGTACCGCTTATGACCCTTTCAACCATTTGGACGCTAGCTGGAGATCCGCTCATAGCGGCCAGTATTTCTACCGCGGACAAGGGTTCGTCATAGATGCGAAAATCATCAATCAATCCATTAAATGTTTCCTGCGGCCACTCGGTCGCGCCGACTCTATATTTTTGGGGACTTCCAGCCATTTGCGCAAAGAATAGTGTAGACGAGGAACTGCCACGCGACGAGGGTGAGGCTGAGGGAGGCGGGGTGAGGGGGAAAGTCGGCGTGACGGCCGTGCCGTCAATATATAATTTAAAGCCAATATCGGGGCTAGTATTGTTTACAACATAAGCCAAATGGTGCCAGCCAATAAACGGCTTGAGAGGCGTGTCGGTAATTTCGGCTTGAGCGTAAAGTGTCGGTCCGGGATCGATGCAACCGTCTCCCGGTGGTGGTGGTGGTGTACCACCCCAAACAGCGAACTGATTATCTATTACCGCAAGTTCAATAGAATTCAAACACTGCCCATTTTTGCCAGCTTGGAACCATCCCTTAAATGTATTATTGTTAACCGCCGGTTTTACCCAGGCCATAATAGTACCTTGAGACAAATCATCAAGTACGTCATCCGGGCCTAAGGAAACATATTTATAATCGCTGGGCTGGGCATAGCCATCAAACCGAAGCGCTTTGCCATATCCTTCCTGTCCATCTACCCAAATAGGGCTATTGGCCAAAGTGCCCGTCATGGTCCCTGATGAATCACTTGTAGTTGAACCTGATCCCTCATCAAAATCAAATACTACCTCTGGCACTGGATTTACCGGCACATATTCCATTTTTCTAGCATCTGGGCTTGCGCCATCTATGCTTGTTATACTCGGCGGAGTTACGTAAGTTATGGCGTTGGGGAAATCAGTATAAATGCCATTCTGATCGCTACCGCTTTTACCATAAACACGAAGAGTTAGGGTTGAGCCAGTGCTTCGGCTTGGCGGTTTGAAGTTGTTGCTACTTAGTGGAAATCCTGATTGCTGTGGCAAACAGTCAGGCCCACCAACTCCACCCACTAACTCTCTAATGGTACAAAGGCTTGGGTTGGTGTTATAACCAGTGCCTTTTATAGTACGCTGATTGGCGCTACCTTGAACAACATCGGCCGGCGCATATTCCATTTTTTTATAATCCGGCGACTGACCGTCAATATAAAGCCCGCTCGGCGGGGCGACATACTCCATACAGCCAACGCAAATTTCTGACGACCCGTCAGGATTCTGAACATAAACATCATAAAATCCGACTGGTTTTGGAGGAGCAGTTGCGGTTATTTGGGAGTTAATAGCACCCGTTACGGTTGCCGCATCGCCATTCTCTCCGCCAATCTTAACCACAACTGGTGGGGCGCTGCCTGAAGCTCCTACAACAGCTTCCACGCCTTCCGAGCCTACACTCCCCGCATAAGGCCGCACCCGAATATCATCCACATAAAAATTCTTATCGCCGTGAATAAATAGTTTGCTGAAATTATTATAGACTGAATTGGTGTCACTAACACTGCCAAGTTCAGCTCCGTTGTTATCCTTAAGAACCAGTTCAAGATTGCTCCCGGCTTTTTTCATTTCAATTTTATACCAAGTATTATATGCCATAACGAGCGCTACGTTATTTAAAGAACTTTTAACTCCCGCGGTTCGTTTTTCAATATCCTGAGTCTGCTTATAATAGCGCTGGTCCGGCGCGTAATAGAACGGCCGCATATTATCTTGGGATAACGTGGCACTGTTTAAGGGATATGGCGATACTAATGCCCAGCCCACATTATAGGTATAAGTAAAAGAATATATATTTTTAGAGCCATCCGACACTGTCACCATCACATTGTCATCAGTTAAGCGTTCAACCTGAATCCATTTTTGGGCGTCCACTGTCATGGGAGATGAGATATTCATAACTGTACCGTTACTCCATGAGCTGGTATTCCATAAAGAATAATACAATTTATTATCGCCAGCCGTTGAAACCGTATAGACAGCAATGGCCTGATTCTGATTAAGCCAAGCTCCCGCAGTGTTGTTTTGTCGTGATCCCTGTTCTGATGATGACGATACTTCTTTAGAAATAGTCATTGTATTGGTACTACCATTCCACATACCAAGCTGAATTGCGCCAGTGCCAGAGGGGCCTGCTTTAATTAACCCGATTTTGTTTGCATCAGAGGGATTAGCGAAGAGTTGCACTTGAGCAGTTGTTTTTGCTGTAATACTGGACGATGTTGTAGCCATACTCCATGTTCCCCCAGCATAGGTATAGGTTTTAAGATACGGCGTTGCGGCATCAGAAGTATTAGAAGAACAAGCTACTAAAAGTTTACTTCCATTAAAATCCCAAACCGCGTCAAATGACCACATATCAGTATTATTGAGATTCGTGCAATACGTTGGCGACGCATTGATAAAAGAAGAACCATTCCAAATCACACCACCCACATTGCCGCCCGTTTGTGACCATATGAGCGCCATAGTATCATTAGCAGGATTAGGTATAAGTTTAACCCATTGAATTGCATTACCGCTTGTATTATAAGATGAGACGGTTCCCCACGAAGTTCCGTTCCATATTCTGTAATCAAATTTAGTGTTAGTAACACTGTCCCGCCATACTGCTAAGCCTTCACCAGAACTAGCTTCATAGGCCAAATCAAAAATGGGCATTTCATCAGAAGCAACAGGCACCGTAAAACCTATAATGCAATTGTCGTCAGTGCAGCTCTTTGCGTACAATTCCTTGCCGCCCGTACCGTTTATTCTTATGCGCCCAGCCAAATATTCCCCTTCGTTTTTTGGTGAATTAACCAATTTTTCCCAGCCAATCTGACCATCATTGGGTACGGGCTGCTCACTATTAGTAATCACTTCGTTATTAAATGACGTTCCGCCATTCCATGCCCGAGTTCTGTCTCTAAAGTCGTCTTGTAAGCCATAAAACAAACGGCCGCGCCCCGTGCCAAAAGATACTGAAGCGCCATAGCCATCGGCGCTACTATTACCAAGACTGAATTTAACCTTGCCAGATGATAAAGATTTTATCTTCATTGACGCTTCCCATCCGACTCCGGACTGTATGGGAATGGATAAATCACGACCTCCGCCGTTGGGGTCAGAATTAGTAACTTTTTTCAAAACCTTATTGGATCCATCAGTGCCAACCTGAACCTCTCCCGAACCATAAGTTTGCCACCCATCCGGCATAGAACCACTGGCATAATTCTGCTCAAAATCATCATATAAAGCAAAGGTACCAGCGGCGTCGCTCGGCGGAACCCACAATGCCCCGCCATTGTATCTTACATAAATTCGCGTGCCGCTAGCACCAATGCTAGGAATCGTCACCGAATATTTTTTTGAACCTTCTGCATAATACTTCAAATATGTAACCAAATCTGAATCAAAAAATGAAACCTCGCCGGAAAACGCCACACTACTTAAATCCACCAAAACGGTGTAGTTGGCCAGGGCTGTGCCGCTACTATTTGTTATATCAATAGGCCTTTGTTTGTAAGTTGACGGCGCAAAATTACTGTCGTTAATCAAAATTTGCTTACCGCCAGAGGTGGTTTGAGGATTATAGTTAGTTAGACTAGTAATACGGGGGGCTGTAGCGGTATAAGTAATTGTCCACATCTTGGAGTCGCTGGTTCCCGTAACATATACTATTGAACCGTTAATCTCCACTGATTTGGCTTCGTCCGATGTTCCTGTTGCCTTGCCTGATGGGCCAAAACCGGTTACTGAACCGCCATCTGTCCTGCGCACCATCGTGTAATAATCGCTTCCATTGCTGGTAGTAACCCAACCGGAAACATAAACTCTGTTGGTTGTTAAATCAAATTTTATGCTAGCGGCGCGATCATCCGACGTGCCATAGCCGTGATTATAAATGACTGGCCAAGAACCAATGACAAGAGTCCCAGCATTGGTAACCTTCACTATTAAGTAATCGTCAGTACCGCCACTATTCGTATAACCTGCTACATATATATTACCTAATGTATCAAGAGCAAGGCCGCTACCTCTCTCATTGCTTGCACCGCTTGAATTCCAGTTATATACCCATGTGACCGCCCCTACAGTCAAAGAAAATTTCGCGACTAACAAATTTTCTCCCTGTCCTGTCACGTTGGCAAAACCAGTTATATATACCCCGCCGACATTTGCGGCGATATCATAAGCTTCGGTCTGGGCAGTTCCATACTGGTATGGCTTCGGCCAGCCGCTTACGATGCTTAAAGTCCCAGTAGGCCATTTATAAATTTCAACCTTGTTAGTTGCCGAATCCTTACTAACGCCGTAAATATACCCAAGATAATAGGTAATACTATTTAAGCATTCATTGGTTGAAGCAAGCGAAGAATAACTTCCGGTCTGGTTACCTTGACTATCATATCTATTGAGACGAATACTGTAAGCGCCACCGCTATCAATGCTACATCCCGCCACGTATAAATTGGGGCCATCCGTTGTAACACTTCTTACGTGATCATCAGTATTCCCAGTTCCATTGTAAGTAACAACCGTCCACCCATCGTAACCATCATTCACGCCATACTTATAAATCTTCCAATCACTATGAGTGCCCACACTTTGGTCGTAAGCCGCATATAAATACCCGTTAGATATCACGCTGTCAGCCACCTGTGCCGCGTTGCCGCTCGTAGGAACCGCGCGCTCCCAAGCCTTAACCGGCGAGACAATAAAGAAAAAAATGAAACTCATTTGTATTCCCCGCAACAAGATGCGGGGTATTTTTCTATTTTCATTCCTCCGACGCCCTGTATCATCCTTCTCTGTCATCTGGTGGATCCGGAGGGTTTCTCCTTTCGCCTTCATCCCAGCAATTATTTGACAAAGGAGAATAAACAAGGAAAAACCGAGTGCCTTCAAAACACTAGTACTGATCTCGCCAAAAATTTTATTTATCATACACCGGCAATTTATTATTACTTTTTCGCCCGATAATCGCGACAGGCGGCTTGCAGGCGTATTTCCGAGACATCGTCACAGTTTTTTCCCGAGCGCATTACTGTTTGATAATTTTGGCAGTAAAACCTCATCGTCTCTGATAATTTGCCGCAATCAACGGCAAAGGGCTCAACCATCAGGCGTTTTACATAATACTGATCTTGGCACTTCGTCTGGTCAGACGCTTCTGCCACATTGGCGCATAATTTTATATCATTTTTTGCCACGGCCTGCTCGCTCCAGTATCCCAGCTGGCATTTTGGCCGCTCTGCTTCGGACAGCGTGGCGCACAAAGAGACGTCACTTGTTTGCAGAGCCTTGGAAAGAGTGACGCCGAATTTGCATTCATCTTTTGAAAAAAGCGCGTTATCAATTTGGTCGCAAGAAGCGGGGTCAAGGTTCTTGACCGCCTGATTGCGCGCGATATTACTACGACAAACTGCTTCGTAATCTATGCCGTTAATGAAAAGCCCCTGAACCTTGACGCACTGCCCGATGTCGCCGCTTTTGATAATCTCCGCGACCATCATCTGCTTAGCTTCATCACCTTTGTCCGAGGGCTGTTCTTTTGATACTAAATTATCAAGCCGTGATACTGACAAGCGCCAGCCCGAATATATCACTATCCCCGCCAATAGAACAACAACCCCTAGAATCACTCCAGATATTTTATGTTCTATTTTTGTTTCAACCAAAAAATTGGGCATATTTTTTTAAATATCTGTTATAGTATAGCACAAAGAAACCAAAAAATCAAATTTTTGGCATCCGAGGCTTCCATGGCGACACTGATGACACACCTCTCTGGAAATAGCTATATGGGCCATCGCGCTATATACAAATTGTGACGATCGTCACAATTTGTATATATGCGTCCGTGCAAAAAATCCAGTTGAGTAAGGCTGCATATGACGAAGCAACTGTATGACCATAATTATCCACCACCTTCATTCACCATGGTGAATGAAGGTGGTGCAAACAAACAAAAATATCTATCTTGCTCAATGAGACAATTCAAGGTTTAACTTCTCTCCATCGGGGGAGTGTGCGTGAGCTTGACGTATTGTAAACCGAGCTCCACTCGCCATCCGAGTCGCGCACGCTCAGACTAATGGCATAGGTGCCACCAACGTCAGGAGTAAACGACTGGCTGTATTGATTCGGAGTACTGAAGACAACAGTGCTCCCCGACGGTTTTGTTACAATGCTCCATGCATAGGCGCTGAAATTAAAGCTACTCCCCAAACCAGTACAAGGAGAAGGACAATCTTCAGCATCAGAGCTCCCCCCGGCAGTTAAAGTATATATTCGCCCGACAACAAGAGCGGACGGCCAGCCAGTGATGTTAGCAAGGGGAGGAGTATTGGCAAGGGCGGCTGTCGTTTGTTCGCCTATATTAGAATCAGCACTAAATAATCCTGATAAACTACTTTTAGTGCGAACATTATAACGATAAAGCGTACTTGCAACAAGGCCACTGTTATAAAAAGAAAGATTCGCTTCATCATTATCAACAAGTACGTTTGGCGAACAGCCCGAATTTTGACATCGCCAAACTTGATAAGTATAGCTACCACCATCGGGCGCTGTCCAGTTGACGATCAAACTGTTTTCCGTCACGTCAGTGAAAAATGGAGTGCCTGGAGCATTGGGCCGTGTGTACCTTCCTGCTGCAAACGATTGGTTACCATCTGCTCCTGCCGCATTAGTGGCTATGATTCTATAACGATAAAGAGTGTTTGGGCTAAGGCCACTGTCGTTATAATTGGTACTAGCCAAGCCAGTAATAATAGGCGGAGCACTGGGATTGCAGCCCGTACCTTGACAACGATAAACTTTATAACTTGCCGCGCCGCCAGTGGGCTCAGACCAACTAACCTGAAGGGTTGTAGAAGCGGCAGGATCTGTGCGAGAAAGATTGCTCACTGTTGGCATACCTGGAGCATTGGGCAGTGTTATAAAAGTTCCGTCAGCAGCCGAATATCCAATACCAACGATGTTCGTGGCATAGCCGCGGTAGTAATATGCGGTATTTGGATTGAGAACAGTAATGGAATGAGTAAAAATGCCTGTTGCTGTGCCACCTGTAGAACATGGGGTAGTTGGTGCGGAAGATATTCCATAGCAGATGCCGCGAACCAGGATTGCCGAGCCGCCATCCGAGGTTATTTCTGCGCCAAGAGTGGCTGACGTGGTGGTGATTGAAGTGGCAGTTGGTGAAGTAACGGTGGGGTTGCCAAGCGTCGTCACCGACCCCACGCCAGAGTAACCCCCGTCACCCGTGGTGTTCGCGGCGCGAACGCGATAACGGTACGTCTTTCCGGCGGTCAGACCGCTGTCGTTGTAAGAGGTTGTGTCGCTAGTGCCTATCTGCGAAGTGGGGCTACAAGCTGGTCCACCATCAGGATCCTGACAACGCTCAATCTTGTAGGTGAGGGTTCCGCCAGCTCCACCAGCAGGAGCAGTCCAGTTGACGGTCAGGGTCGTAGCGGCCACGCTCGCGAACGTCGGCGTGCCAGGTGTACCAGGGAGGGTCAAAACCGTATCATCAGCCGAATATCCAGTACCAACGCTGTTCGTGGCGTAGCCGCGGTAGTAATAAAGGGTGTTGGCCGTGAATCCAGAGCGACTATGGGTAAAGATACCAGTTAAACAACCGCTGGAGCAAGCTGCTACACAGTCGCCGGTTGACAATGTTGGATTTGCCGTAAGTGCCCAGCACGTGCCATAGGCGTTAATAGTAGACCCGCCAGTTGAAGTAACATTCGCGCCAAGAGTGGCTGAGGTGGTGGTGATGTTTGATTTAGTAGATGAAGTAACGATAGGAGCAGAAATAACATTTATACTCACAAGAGAGGTTAAATCACCAAACCATTCGCCACCTCCTTCCGTTAACATTCTACGCTGAAAATTATATGTGCCAGGTGTAGATGGAGCTGTAATATTAAAAGTAAAAGTAACTTGACCTCCCGAAGCAACGGAAGAAACAGGCAACAAAATACGCCATGCCCCCCATTCTACATATTGTGAATCGGTGGAATCAGGAATTTGCCCTAATTTATACAAATCAACTTGCGTCCATGTCTTCAAGTTAGAACAATCCCCACTTGAACGGCAATTTTTCATTGTCACAGAAACTGATCTTACCTCTCCAGTGTTCATCGTTGATGGAACAGACTGACTTATAAATGCGGCGGCGTTAATAAGAGAAGTGATTGTAACGGTAAATGTTTGAGTGCGGCAATTATTTGTTTCATTACTCTCAGCAACCTCGCCATTAATATCAGCGCAAAATTCAATCTTATGCGTTCCTGATTTCGCAGACCAAGCATTTACCCAATTTACGTATTCTGTAACACCACCATTCAACGACGAGGTTGGTTGTATAATGCCACTTATGTTCCACGTGCCATTATTGTCCTCATCAAAGCGCATTCGAGTAGATGACGGCCCCGCGGGTAATTCGCCTTGGTTCTTTACACCGGCGGTGAATGATACCATTGTCCCCGTCATGGCAGTAAAACCGCTTGAAAGAGGATAAGAATACGTTGTGCCACCATCTACAGAATAACCCGTAGTAGATGATGGAATATATAAATCGGGAGGATTTCTATTATCTTGTATTGCGTAAAGATAAATTCCACCAGAATCAGCGGCAATAATAGGATGGCGTTCATGCTTATCTAAGCCGATATCATATCTTTTCTCCCATTCCATATCGCCGTCGGCTGTCCTATATTTAAAAAATAACAAATCATCATCACTTGTCACGCCTTGATAACCACTTAAATATACATAATTACCAGCAGGGTCCATCGCAATTCCGTAAGCACACTCATATGTATAGCGACTGTCCGAAGGCGATTTTTTCCATATCAAATTCCCAAAAGAATCATATTTGACAATCCCAATATCTTTATCTTGTGCTCCCAGATTTGTATAGCAATAAGACACATAAACATTGTCACTGCTGTCCAAAACAACATCAGTAGCCGCGCCTGCGCCATACCAGAGACCGCTTAATGTCTCTATATTTTTTCGCCACATCTCTTGGCGAGGATTAGTAATTTTATATTTGACAATGGTCGGTACCGAACTCTTGCCTACAGCAAGATAAGCAAATTGCTCGTCCGGTGAGAGTTTTATGCTATTTGCACCCTCACCGTTACCTGGACTCCCTGTTGGATCATCGTCTCTATAATTTAATGATAAATTATTATTAAACTCTGATATCATCCATTCCGGTTGCGGAGCACTTGAACAATAATTATCTGCAACAATGTCACCACCGGCCGCATAAATATAATTACCAGCTGGAGAAAAGCTCAATCCATTAACATTGGGTTTCTCGTCGCATATTCCAAAATAACTGTCGCCATTGCTTGGAATAGTTGCGCTGCCTACAAGATTATTGCTTGAATCAAGTTTATATACTTTATCCTTTGCTCCAAAAAAAGTATTACCTAAATTATCTGCTGCCAATTGATGCGATGAGTTAAATTCATCATAGGAACCATGATTATTCGTATCGTCGCCTATTAATGATAATAAATCGACTGTATTGAGCAAATTTGCTGATGAGCCAAAGAAGTGTAATTTATCAAGCGAAAGAAATATTCTGCGACCTAAACTGTCTTGAGAAATAATTCCACTAACACCCTGAGCATATGATCCAAAAAAAAGATTATTATTCGTCTTAGGATCCCATTCAGCAATAATATTACCATTAAAATCAAATTTGGCTACAAAAGTACTGGAGTTAGGAACAGCGGCTAACACATTTGATACATAACTGAATAAGATTGTACCAGTGGCAATGATAATAATGGACGAACGAAAAGGAAGATGCATATTAATTTCTTTATTGAACTGTTGTTAAATACATGGCGTTAAAACAGACTTGTCGCATGGAGATAGTTTTCAAATCTTCGCAGGTCGATGCTTCTCTTAACGGAACGGATGCTAACATATGACGAACTGTATTGCAGTCATACTCAAAGTCGGGAGAGAACAAAGAACAATTAAAATCTTTTAAGTTTAGACCAAATTCTACGAGAAAGGCTTCGTCACGACAAACGGTCCTATTAGGCTCATTAGTAATGACACTGCACACCAAAGGATCTCCTCGGCGTCTGGCTTCTTTAATTAAAAAAAGATTTTTACATCGATCCACTAAATCATTCTGCTGAAGACTATTGCATGCGCTAATTTCTGACGCATTACTCGCAACTGCATTGAATACTTTTTCCGTACAATCTAGCCTATTCATCAACACGCCATCTAATTGTTGGCAATAAGCAGGATCAAGATTCTGCATTGCCAAATTTAATGCAATGTTATTCCGGCATACAATGCGGTAATTAGCACCATCTATCACAAGATTGGCGTACGCGTCGCAAGCAGCTAGATCGCCCCCAGTGATAGTCTCTGCCACGGCTTGTTGTTTCATCTCTCTGGCCTCCTTGGTTAGTGGCTCGAGTGGCGATAGTACACGACGCCAGCCTGGCAACACCAAATACACGACAGCAATAAGAATAACCGTCAGGGCGCCGGCGGCAATAGCAATAAACGCTTTTGTTTCTGGATTATATTTATTATTATCTACCCCGAAGACACGTAACCACACATGAAAACATAGAAATGATTAATGAATTTAGTATAGCACAAAAAACAAAGTTTGGCCATACTTTTTAACATGTTTTTAACAGACACGGTATTTGCCTCTGCCGAACAATTACTGATGACTGGTAAAATATCTATTTCCAGCCCATTTTTTGATTAGAAGATGCAGCAAAAAATGAACCTCCGTATGATAAGACCGCAAAAAATAATCACATCTAACCACGCCCTACCACCTTCTTGCGCAATTGCGATAAAAGGTGGTACCTTACTAAGACGACACATTACTTATAAAATTTTTTAACCCACCACCTTCCTTCGCCAGAATGCCGCTTTTCACCCGAACATTATATTCCATCATTTAATTTCAATCATTCAATCAACCACACCAACTACCACCTTCTTGCGCAATTGCGACAAAAGGTGGTAATATTGCCAAGAGGATATATTACCAATAAAAGGATACATAAATTATAGAGTCTTTAACCATCGTAAATAACTGTGATACCTAAGTTTAACTACTAAGCTGATACACTATGATGGCACACAACAAGAATTCACATGTTGGCCAGCAAAACATTAGACAAGACATTGGAAAAGTTATCCTCACAGTCTTGAGCGTTGCCGGTGTATTAGCGATTGCGCTAGTCGCGCCAAATGCTCTGCAAGTCCTTATACCGCGAAAGGGGCGACAGGGCCAACGGGTTTCTGCGTGGGAAATTGAGCGCGCACTAAAGCGCCTATTGAATGGTGGGTACGCTGAAAAGCAACTGCATCAGGGCAACACATTCGTACGTATCACAACGAAGGGTAATTATAAACTTAACAAATTAAAGCTCCGGGACGCACACATTAAAACTCCCGCCAAATGGGACAGGAAGTGGCGACTCGTATTTTTTGATATCCCCCACACCAAAGGATCGCAACGAGACATTATACGTAGAAAACTGAAGGAACTTGGTTTTTTGCAGGTTCAAAAAAGTGTCTACCTGCATCCATATGAATGCTATGATATTATTCAAAACATGCAAAATTTTTATCAAATCAAATCATACTTTCACTATGCTGTGGTGGAAAAAATTGAAGGTGGTCATAAATACTTGAGTCACTTCAAGCTCAAAAAACCGGCGTGACAAGGATGAGCACGGGATTATTTGCAAAAATATAATAATTACGAAACTGTAGCTGGTCGTAAATCAAGCACGTAGTAAACATATTTTATCACCTTTTGTCGCAATTGCGACAAAAGGTGATAAAAATTAAGGGTGATGAGGAATTATTTATAGATGCCTACGTCCGATTTGATGAAGAATTTTAACGAAGCGATTACGGTCACTATGCTCGCGCTATAGACTTATAGTTAGTATTTATTTCTAAATCAAAGGTTGCCAAAACCAAGAATATATTAACTGCCCATAGACCATCGCAATAAAGGTCCCCATAGTCAAAAAAGTACCCATGGGCAATTTACTGCCAAATTTCTTTTGCCCGGTGGCAAGTAAGAAAACGGCGATAATACCGCCAATCATATAAGCAATAAAAAGAGCGGCAAGAGCTCCCTTCGTGCCAAGTATGGCACCGAGAAGCAGACCTAAACGAATATCTCCGGCGCCGACCCAACGGCCTTGAGAAACAAACCATAATAAAAAGTACAGTCCCCCGCCAATAGCCATACCCAGCAGTAGAGAGGCAAAAGGTATGCCCAAAAAAATATTGGCGAGGAGAGCAAAAATAATAAGCGGAATTGAAACTTCATCGGGCACAATATACCAGCGAAAATCTAAAATAAAAAGAGCGATGAGGCCGGAGGTGAAAATGAGATCGCGAAGTAATGTTGAGTAGGTAGTGGGTAGTATGTAGTATGTAGCGGGTTCAAAATGACGGGCCGCAACTAAAATAAACATAAAAGCGGTGGCGAGCTCTACGAGCGGATACTGCCAAGAAATTGGCGTGCGGCAGTAGCGGCATTTGCCCTTGAGCCACAAAAAACTAATGACCGGAATCAAATCTTTGACTGCTAGCACATGCCGACAGTGTGGACAATATGAACGCTGGACTTTGAGCGACTCTTCGTTTGCCAGCCGGATAGTCAGCATATTCAAAAAACTGCCGACATTCAACCCTACGAAACCCGTGGAAATATAAATTAAAAATAGCATGGGCTTAGAATTATCATTGAGCGAACCATGTTTATCAGTGTAGCGACCTTAACTCTCTTAGTCAAAAGTTCTTAGTCAGAACTTGACTGCAAACTTACAACAATCAATTAGCACGCGAGGCAACCCTATGTATCATTGTACTAGTACGGTGATACATAGCCCAAGCCCCATAATCAAATGGCCTAGCCCGTTGGGCGCATATTATGTTGGACTAAAATTTCCGCAAGCCGGTTTTGTAGAGAAAAATATTGTATAAAATTTCCGAGCCGTATTTGATTGATGGCCAAAGGCCAATTTGCGACGATTCTGGAAAATAACGGGTGGTAATGGGGATTTCTTTAATCTTAATTCCACGAGCGGCAAGTTGAATAATAATTTGCGTATCAAATACAAAATCATCGGAATTCATCTCAATATCAATTTGTTCAAAAACGCGGCGATCATAAGCGCGAAAACCGGAATGAAATTCCGTAAGATTAGTGCCCAGAAAAAAATTACCTATTTTAGTAAGCACGATATTAAAAAAGAATTTCCAGCGCGGCATACCGCCAGCTAAGGCATCTGAACGGTTAATCATTCGGGAGCCAAAAACCGCCCAGTAACCGTCATCAACCATGGTTTTAATCATTTCTGGAATAAATTTAGGGTCATATTGATGGTCCGGGTGCACCATCACCATAATATCCGCTCCCCTTTCCAGCGCGGTCTTATAGCATGTTTTCTGGTTGCCGCCATAACCGCGATTTTTTTTGTGCACGACGACATGCACCGGTAATGTTTTTGCTACCTCCACAGTATCGTCGCGACTGGCATCATCAACCAATATCACCTCATCAATCATCTCGTGCGGTAAATCATTATAGGTTTTCATCAAAGTTTTACCCGCATTATACGCGGGCATCACCACAATTATTTTTTTATTATGATATGGCATCAATTTTAATTAGCTAATGCGCTATTTATAAAGATTGCTGTGCGTGTCTATAATCACAAATAAACAAACGTCATCTGAAATCATTTTGTAAATTACCCGAAGATCGCCGGCGATGCCGATGCTTCTGTACCCATGATAGCGCCCGTGAAGTTGATGATTCTTAAGTATTGAGTTGAATGGATCCTCTAGAAAAATGTTTCGACGTTCCTTAAATTTTTCCATTTGGGCTGGCCGCAACTTCTTATACGCCTTGATGAAGTCCTTATGCAGGACAATGTTCATACTTCATCAAGGTAATCATCCATTGCCTTCGCAGACGCAAATTTCGGCGAGATATTGCGCCCGGTCTTGATATCGGCCTCAACCCGACCGAGAATTGCCTCAAGCGCTGGCGTCATGCGCGGCGCCGCCGAGAGATAAACCTGACGACCGCGAATAAACTCCTTAAGGTAGGCATTAATCACAGTGCTCAAGGGCAAGCCCAATTCACGAGCGACCTCCTGCGCCTGCTGTTTTACCGCCTTGTCGGCTTTAATATTGATGACGGTCTTCATATGAAGTTCCAAAATTATTATCATTCGACGGAATCCGCCGAAGCTTCCATCCTCACCGAAGAGAGCCGAGGATGTTGCTCATAGCCGATGCATACTTCATCCTCATGTATTTCTGGCGAAGGTGAATAACCAAAGTATATACAACGGTTATTTATATGTCAATAGCCACAAGCGGTCGTTGTGGGTTTTCACCAGAGTTTACCCCGTTACAAGAAAGCCACAGGGTAAAAGCTGTGTATGAACCCAATCTGGCAAACCCGAGGATAAACGCATAAGTGAAGCTCCTCGACTTTATGGTCAAGGCCTCCACAGAGATTGGGGGAGCGCCTGCCTGCCGGCAAGGCAGGAAACCCCGCACCGTCCCGCACCATCCGTCCATGGCGGATCGGTGCGGGACTGGTGCGTTGGGTATGAATCTTGTGGTCATCTTGTAACGGGGTTTTTTCCGCATTATAGGCGGGCATCACCACAATTATTTTTTTATTGTGATATGGCATTGCTGTGAAGTGACTTATTGATTGATTTGCTACCCAATAAATCTAAAATTAACAGTACCATCACTACAGTCAGTGCCAATATGGCAAAAATTACAGACGCTGTCCAAAAAGTTGGTGTATATATAAACGTCACAATGTGTTTGCCCTTAGGCACGAATACTCCGCGAAAAGCTATATTAGCTGGATAGATTTTTTGCTCTTTACCATCAACATAGGCTCTCCATCCGGGATAATATGAATCTGTTAGAACTAATAACCCATCGTATTGACTGTCGGTTGCTATTTTAACTTTCTCGTTCTGATATTCTGTGATGTTGGCCGCACTTATTAAATCACCAGAAGCATCAACTTTGTTTAATAAATCAGCTGGCATTTGTTTGTCTTCTAATATCGCTGTTTTATCTTCATTAAATTGCGATGCCGTAAATGTTGACAGTGCTTCTTCGGGACTTCTCACGAGCTGAATGTTGTAAGCAATGAATGCGCGCGGCAAGACAGATTTATTTTCATAAATATTTACTGAATCGTCAGAATAAACCAAAGAGAGGTCCGAGCGTTGTCGTAATTCAATATTTTCTAGATCATTTTTTGATTGAACAAAATATTTAACACCCATTAATCTAAAGGCATCACCTGCAAAAAAGGCATAATACCATCGCTGATCTGCAACAACTAAATTATTTTCAATACCACGTATGTGTTTTTGCAATATCTGGTATCGCCCAGGAGCCAGTGGATCATAGCCACGGATATCTTGTAAATGCCATATAGTGCTACTATTTGGAATAACAGCAGTAGTGGGATAGTATTTATACTTAAAACTTGTAAAACGATATAAGCCAGCATGATCTTGAAGAAATTCTAAAGCATTGGTCTTTGGATAAACCAACTCCCGCGATGAGCGTGGATGCAGAATCATAGCATAATAAAATAGCGGAGCAATAACGGCCATGAACAATCCAGCTTTTATATAGAAAGTATTAAACTTACTGTGGAAAATGCCAATGATTACAGTGCATATAAATAAGAGTGCAACAAAAAAAATCCAAAGAATATCACGCATGAGCACTTCCGTGAATACTATATATCCCCATAACGCTGGCAGTATTAAAGTAACAAGAATGCTCAAGTATGCAAGAATAGTGGCTGGAGGAATTGGAATGTTATTACTATAAAATGGTCTGCTAAGTGGCTGATGGTGTTTAATATTTGATAGATATTTTTTAACTTCTTCCATCATAACATCTGCTCCAATGGCGGCTAGGATTGCTAAAGAAAAAACGAAAACGAAACGAATGCGTTCAAGTTTTATTTTACTAAACGGAAATACGTATCCAATGAAGCCAATGAAAGAAAAATTAACAATTATTAGTAGACAAAATACTGCCACTAAAAACCAAAAAGTGCGATACTTGGAAAATTTCCTTTTGCTAAATAATACTGCCACTATAGCCAACGCAGTAGCAGAGGCTCCTATAAAACCAGCTCTTTCATTATTATTGAGTATAATTTGACTCCTAACACCAACCATAGAATTTGATACTGGATTACCAAAAAAATCGGGGTACAAAAGTACCAAAAAATTAGCCAAACCAGATCGACGATCTTTCGCATTATGCTTCTCCGGTATCTCGGCAACATTTACGGTCTCTGTGCTTAACGATAGATAAGGATCGCGGCCCTGTTCCAATGCCTCGCTCTGCACAATATATTCAACTGTAGGAATTACCTGCGGAGCCGCCATGGATAATCCCAAAATAATCATTATAATCACCGATGATACTAGGCGAAAATAATAGTGAGCCCGTTCCTTGATAACACTTGGTGATTGAAAATAGGCCAGAAATAATGTGAAGATTGCTATTATACAAAAAATTAATAACGACATTTGTGGTTGTCCTGAGTAAAACTGCGCCGCTACGCCAATGGCTCCAATAACGATCCAGCGCACTCGTCGTGACGTTGAAATATTATTTATATTCCAGAGAATAAATGGTAACCACAAGAAGGCGCTAGAAAGAGGATACCCCAACCACGCTGTCATTGGGCCGGATAAAACGAATATTACAGAACCAATCAGTGCGCCAAATGTTTCTACAGAAAATGCGCGTAAAAACAGATACATGAAAAATCCGCCAAATATGATCACAAACAATAACGAACTTTCGAATATCTCTTGCGCATCTAGACGGGAAAAATACCCGATTATTTTGGTGAAATCAAAAACTGAAGATTGGCCGTTTGCAATGAATGGAGCCCCATTCATTGTATAGGGGTTCCACATTGGCAACTGCCCAGAGTCAATACGTTCCTTCGTAAATACAATACTTGGATATACATATTGCGTTAAATCAGACAATAAACTATTTCCGCTTACCTGTTCCTGGAGCTCGTTGCCTTTATATATTGAATCAAGACCAATAATGACGTTCGTTGGCAATATTGTTTTTTTGTTAAGTATAGACGGCAACAAGAATACGTTACCGATTAAAATGAAAACTAATAATGCTATGAAGAATTCATTTTTTACTGATTCCACTAAACGTAAATGCAAGGTATATGCTTTTTTAAAATTAATTCCCATACTATATACTCAATTATATCGTCCTTGATTATTTATTAAAGGCATTATTGATCATCAGCCAAGTACCGAGTCTCGACGTATGAGTTTTGCTTAATCTCTTTTACTAGCATAAATGACGATAGATGTCCCAAACGGCAAATTAATTCCCAGTCGAAACATTAAACCTTCGATACATAATAACCACATGAAAAATGAGTTCATAAATTCAGGTACGACCACATAAGATGAAGTTTGTTCCATTTTGCTCGTTCTGGTTACGAGTCGATACAAAGCAATAATGGGAAAAAGTATACTTATGGCATAACTTTGAAACTCAATATAGAATCCAGCGTCTATTACTTTTTTAATGATCTTATTCTTTACATAACGTCTTATATGCCCCAATGCTTCATCGTGTCCGCTCCAAAGCCACTGATATGCAGGAACTGTTAATAAGAAACCACCGTTCGGTTTCAATACCCTATATGCCTCTTCTAGCGCAGAATAATCGTCTTCTATGTGTTCAAGGACATCAAGCATAACTACGCAATTAAATTTCTGATCTGTAAATGGTAGGTCAATAGCTGACGCTACCACCGTCTCGGTGTGGCCTTTTTGTTGTGCGAATTCTAATGCTTGCTTAGAATTGTCCACTCCAACAACTTTTCCAAAATCTCTTAGGGTATTAAAGTTACCACCCGTACCACAACCAATATCAAGTATAAGTTGATTGCCATTTGTTGATAAGTATTTTTTTAGTATGGTTTTGACAATATATCTTCTTCCTATATGCCACCAATATCTATGCTCTAGTTCATGTATTGTTTGATACTCTTGATCATTCATAATAATCAATGCTTTGATCAATCATATTTTGAATATAACTGTCGCCAATAGTAACCAACAGTAAAGCATATTGACAAACAAGCAACGACTGCCGTGAAAATCAAAAAAATACACTTGAATAAAAATTATAGTGAGTACCCATTCCTATGCATGACGTTGTGGCACTCAGTAAACATAGCTCTCAAGGTATAGTTTATTGGGGCCATCCTTAATTATGCTGGACAACGGCTATTTATTTTCAACTTTCTTCTCGTATAATTCTAACGGCAAAAGTTTATGGATTGAAGAAAACTCTTTGTTCCAACCTCGTTCTTTTGCCCAATTTTCCATCCAAGTGGGCCAGATGAAAAAGGTCAACCAGATACGTTTAGCCTTGTTGAATTTAACTAGATTATCCATTCGCGAGAAAAATTCCTGCTGTGTTGGCTGGCCAAGATGAAAATGAAATTCAGTTTCAGCCAAACCCATCGTATCCCGACTATTCATAAAATCAATACCGTAATAGTTTGTAGGATAAAAACCGATAGTTGATAGTTCGGGACGCAAATAATAATTTAAGTCGGTGCGCAAAATATTGTACCCCGAAACAACTATATCGCCCTTGTTATAATTATCATTTATAAAGGAAGCGATGCCCTCTAAGCGGTACTGCACATCCCAAAGAGAATCGTCACCTATAACATTTACTGTAAAGGTCAATAAACTGGTTAAGAATAAAGAAATAAATAATAACTGCAGTTTCAAAGAAAATTGATCAATAATGACGGCTATGAATAAAGCCACCATGATTGAAACAATAATTATGTGCTGTTGAGGAATTGGTGTATAAGGAATAGAAACCGGAGAAAAAAGATACATTGTCATCGGCACTATAATCATCCATGACAAAAAAGTGATGGCACTAGCATGCCCTTTAAACAACTGGCGGATCTGCTCATTTTTAACCCAAAAAAGGTATGCCACAAAACCTATCAATGCTAGCTTAACCAATAAAATGGAAAAAACTTCTATCCTGCTTACTGGCAAACCCTTAGACGTCCATAATAACTGACCAACGGTGATGCCAAAGAAACTAACATCGCGGAGCGCGAAATGCATAGACTCTGGAAGCGAGAATATTATGTATTTATTAAAGATCAATTTATAAAGAAAAAATTCAAGCCAAGGATAAAATGCTAGGAATATAACAGCATGGACTGACAACCATGTTATAAAACTACGTACTAATGATTCTTTATCGCGCAATAGTGTTTCAATTATCCAAAAAACGGCCACGGGTAATAGAATGAAAATAAAAGAATAGTGAGCATAAAGTCCTAGCACCGAAGAGATTACATAGAGAATAATGGCGACGAAAGAGCGCTCCTGGTTATAACGTACGTAAGCAAATGCGGCGAGAAGACCAAATAAGGAAATCATTGCATAGGGTCTGATAGACTGACTAAAATTGATTTGCATCGGCAAAACGGCCACAATCAAGGCGGCGTATAGACCAACGCGCCGGCCATTAAACATGGTCTGCCCAAATAGGTATGTTACGAATATAGTAATAGTGCCAAGAATCATTGAAGGGGAACGCATGGCTAGAACGCTATCCCCAAAAATACCAGACCAGAAATGCAATAGGATATATGAAAGTGGAGGATAATATTCAATGAGGCGGACATACTGAATGAGATCGCCCAAGTTTGCGTAATGGCGCAAAACTCCTGCGGAAAGAGCTTCATCTCCCCAATATGGCTGATTGCCCAAATTAATGAGCCGAAGAGCAGCTCCAAGGATTAGAATCAACACCAATTGCACCCGCTCGTTAAGCACGGCGACGAATGATCTTTTAAAAATTAATTTAACGTATGAGATAATTGCTGATAATTTAGGATTAACTGTATCCATAACAAATTACTAAAGTTGATAAAGTTGATTTAGAATGTAATGAGTATATAAGAAAATCGCACGCAAGACAAATTTGTAAAATACAAAGCTCAACTTCAAAAGCACCCAAAAGGGTGCTTTTGAAACTCACTCAAATTGCAAGATATCAAATTACTGAATTCCAGCAGGAGTCGCGGTGTGCCCACCTGCGTTCAAAGATCCTGTTACCCCCTCTAGACCAAATGTCATAGTATACGTAGCACCACTAGCATCGCTAACATAGGTATAAGCGGTACCAGCAGTTGGTGTTGGATTAGATGGTACTTGACCCATATATATTGTGCCATAGCAATTCGCCGCACCACCCGCAGTGCTAGTCCCGGATCCTGACCACCCATCATCATCCAGACAACTTGAATTAACCGCAGTCGAAGTATCCCCAAGAACCAAGGCGGCAGTTCCAGCTGCTGTCGATATTGGATACGCATTTTGGTTACGGTTCGCGTAGTAAAGCTCCAGTGCGGTTTGCATCTGCTTAATGTCTGCCACGCGCTTACCGTCTCGTGCTTTTGCCCGAGCATTATTCAAAGCTACCACGGCGAGGGTTGAGAGCAGGGCGATAATACCGATAACAACCAAGAGTTCAATTAAGGTAAAACCTTTTCGCTTTATCATGTTCTCACCCCCTTTCATAATAACGGCATGGAAAATTAGTTATCCACACCCTTAATTTCATAATTATTATTCATAATGATACCATAAATATCACAAAGAGCCTAGAATGCTCCGGACGACAACTGGTATATTGGCTGAATAACGGCGGCAAAGAGAAGACCCACGCCGCCAGCAATAACAATAATCACAAATGGTTCAATAAAGGAAGTTATATTTTGAACGGTATTGTCTATTTCGCGAGTATAAAACTGGCTGATTTTCTCCAAGATGTCATCTAATTTACCGGTCTGCTCGCCAATAGCCATCATCTGCGGCACCATGGGCGGAATAAACGCGCTCTGGGCAAAGACCGTGCTGATGGAGTTACCGCCCTCTACTTCTTTAATTGTTCTCTCAATAAGCTGGCGATAAATGGTGTTGCCAACAACTTCAGAAACAATGGCCAGGGCGCGCGTGACAGTAATACCGCCTATAAGCAAAGTCTGAAATGACCGACAAAACCGCACCAAATACACGCGTTGAAACAATTTGCCAAAAAGAGGAATGCGTAATTTAAGGGCGTCCCAGTGCCACCGACCATAATCTGTTTTGATAAACATTCTAAGGCCGACCACGGCGCCCGCGACAAGAATAATAATAATCCACCACCAGTGAGTAATGATAGCCGATGTTTTCATCAAAATGCGCGTTGCCAGCGGCAACTCTACGCCACCCTGCTGAAGCAGATCAGTCAGCTTAGGAATAACGAAGATAATCATCACGCTACCCACTACTACCATTAAAGACACTACCAGGGCCGGATAAATCATGGCCCCTTGAATCTTTTTAGTAAGATCATAGTCGCGCTCTTTCTGGTTAGCCACATATTCCAGAACTTCGTCCAGTTTACCGGAAGTTTCGCCAGTCTGAATCAAACTGCAATCAAGGTCGCTAAAAATATGAGGATAGCGGCTCATGGACTGCGACAGCTTGGCTCCGCCGTCAATATCCGCGGCCAGCTCTCCGACTGTTCTTTTTAATGTCGCATTGTCCACCTGACCTTCAAGCACGCGCACGGCCTGCACCATCGGCACATTGGCGGAGATAAGCACGGAAAGCTGACGGAAAAGAATGACTATATCGCGTGATTTAACGTGCTCCCAGCCCGTGAGGGAACGCTGCCAAATCGGCTTTTGCGCGGAGGCCAAACTAACTACAGCCAGCCCGTGTTCAATCAAAATATCCGCGGCCGTATTTTCGTCAGCGGCTTCCACCACCCCTTCCACGGGCTCATTATTTTTATTTATTGCGCTGTAGGAGAATTGGGGCATACCATTGTTAGAATATGGAATATGGAATAATGAATATAGGGATTGATTGCTAATTGACGACGATTTTCATAATATAATATAGATTTTTATTCTAAATTCTATATTCAATATTCTTAATTAGGCTCCTCTCTTGAAGAGCGACTGCAAATAATGCGGGTCCACGGCTTCTCTTTGGGCATCATCGGCAGAAATCTCATTGGCTCTGACCGCTTCGGCCAAGGCCTGATCCAGACTGATTAATCCTTCGGCGCGAGAGGTTTGAATTATGTTGACCAGTTGTATCAGTTTTCCATCACGAATGATGGTTTTAATGGAAGGGGTGCCCAAAAGTATTTCACAGATCATGGTTCGCCCGCCTTGCGCCCGCGATAATATGCGCTGAACCACCACGCCACCCAGCACGTCAGCCAGCGTTGAGCGTATTATAGCTTCTTCGGCGGCCGGAAACAAAGAGAGGATATGTTCAATGACTTTAACAGAAGTGGGGTCATCAAACATTGCCAATACTAAGCGACTGCTGGCAAGCTCCATCAGTAAAGAAGCGACATTGGCGCTCGTCACTTCAGCCACCATCACCACGTCAACATCTTCACCCAGAATCTGACGCAGAGCCGCTTCATAAGATTCGGCATCGCGGCCAACTTCTCGCTGTTCCACTAAACTTTTGGCGCTGTCAAAAATAAACTCTATGGGCGACTCCAATGTTAAAATGCGGGCCGCGCGAGTTTGATTAATGGAGTTCAAGAGCGCCGCAATTGTTGAAGATCGCCCCGAGCCATACGGCCCGGTTACCGCCACCAAACCGTGCGGCAGTTTGCTTAACGTCTCCACTATTTTAGGAAGGCGAAGCGACTCAATGGTGGGCAAATTTTGCGGCAGTAGATGAATGGAAAAAGATGGATATCCTTTCTGAAAAAAAACATGATAACGACATCGCAAGCCATTGGGAAAAGTGTAAGCGCCGGTTATCTCGCGCCGGGCGCGGAGGTACTCTTGTTCACTTTGACTTAAAAACGAGGCGGTTATTTCTTCGGCCTGCTCGGGAGTCAGAGCCGGAAAACCGTCAATGGGTACGAAATTATCAGCCAATCGCATAATTGGAGAACTGCCCACGGCATAGTGAACTTCCGAGGCCCCCTGTTTGTCGGCGACAACTAAAGCATCGTGGAATTGAGGCTGTGGATTTGATGTATTGGTCATGCTATTGATAGAATTTGGAATATAGAATTTAAAATATTCCAGCCATAGGCTGGTATAGGATTATTTAACTAAAGCTTGTATATGAGCCAGGACTTCGGACGGCACAAAATAGGCCTTAATCATATAGTCACTGGCGCCAAGCTTAAGACCAGTTTTCACTTGCTCGGGGTCACCCAAGTTGCTAAGGATAATAACTGGGACGCTGGCCAGCTCTTTATTGGACTTTAAGCGTCGCAATACTTCAAACCCGTCAATGATAGGCAACATAACATCCAATAAAATGATGTCCGGATGATTGGCCAGAGCCAAGTTCAAACCAGCCTCGCCATCAAAGGCGCTGTGCACTTTAAAACCGACGGAAATCAATTTGTCCGCGTACATGCCGGAGACAAAACGATCGTCCTCTATAATCAGAATGGTTTTATCTTTTACTTTTGTTTTGGTTGGTTTAGTTTTAGATAGCTTTGACATATCTCTCATTGATAAAGAATTTCTAATATCTAATTCCTAATCTCTAAACCCCGTTAGAAATATAATAATGTTTACTATGAGGAAAATAAGGTTATTTCGCGTCAAGTACATATCGTATGGGTGTATTACAATCTAATTTCTAACGGGGTAAACAATTTCTAAATTCCAATAACGCAAATTTGATATTTGTAATTTAAGTATTGAGATTTGTTTAGAAATTAGAGATTAGTGCTTAGAAATTATTCAAAGTTAGTCCGTCGTCACCCTTATCACTTCTTCAATGCTGGTCATGCCCTGCAAAACTTTCAACATACCGTCTTGACGCATATTGAAAAACTTCTGCCGTTTAAGTTCGGCTTTCACCTCTTCGGGCTTGTTGCCGCCCATTACCACCTGCTGCATTTCCGGAGTCATGGTAATGGCTTCGGCAATGGCTAATCGCCCACGGTAACCGGTATTACTACACTTGGCGCAACCCACTGAATGGTACAGTTTGGTATCGGGAGCGATAGTTGGCCTTAATTCTGCGGACAAAGAAGTGAATTCCGCAATCACTATCTCTATGAGTTGCTTAACATTCTCCACTGGCGCCTGACAATCAGGGCAGAGCTTGCGCACCAAGCGCTGAGCAACAATGGTGTCCAGCGTTGACACCATTAAAAAAGGTTCAACTTTCATGTCCAGCATGCGCGGCACCGCCCCCAAGGCGTCGTTGGTGTGAAGGGTGGAGAGCACATAATGCCCGGTAAGACCAGCGTGGATGGACAACTCCGCCGTTTCATTATCGCGAATTTCGCCAACCATAACAACATCGGGGTCTTGGCGCAAAATTGACCGAAGGCCATTCGCGAAAGTGTAGCCGATTTCCGGCCGCACCTGCGACTGGTTCACGCCCTTGACGTAATATTCTATGGGATCTTCCAAAGTGATGATATTAACGCCTTCACGGTTCAATAAATTTAGGACGGCAAACAGAGTTGTGGATTTGCCCGATCCAGTTGGTCCGGTTACTAAAAACAAACCGTGCGGCCGTTTGATGCTTTTTTCAATGACGGCCCTGGTGTCATCACGAAAGCCCAAATCAGCAAGCGTTGGCGGCGTAACTGAAGCGTCTAAAACACGCATCACCACCTTTTCGCCGTCTGCCAAGGGTAGCACGGAAATACGCAAGTCAACATCACGCCCCTCCACATTTAAACGAATGCGCCCGTCTTGCGGCAAGCGAGTCTCATCCAGCTTGAGGTTAGACAGCACTTTAATGCGCGATACCACCGCATTGTGAATGTATTTAGGCAAGAGCAGAGAGATATGTAAAATACCGTCAATACGATAGCGCACTCTGCTTTCACGCATTAATGGCTCAATGTGAATGTCGGAAGCCTTGCCCTCAACAGCATGCTGAATGATTACCGAAACAATCTTAGCCACCGGCGCGCGCTTGACCACTTCGTCAACTTCCTCTTGTTCGGTGGCGACAACATCGGCGAATTTTTCTTCGGCCTGCGTAAGCACGGATTCAATTTCTTTGGAAAGAGTATGGTACTGCCTCACCGCTGCCTGGAAACTTGCTTCCGAAATAATAAAATAACGAATACGCCAATTATGTTCTTTGCTTAAAAACTCCAGCACCTCAAGAGCGGCGACGTCATGAGGCTTCACCAAGCCAACAGAAAGATCTTTGCCGCTCCGCTCAAAAGCAACCATGTGATAATTCTTGGCGGCCGATTCGGTAATAGCCTGAAGTACTGACGGCGGAGTGACTAAGCCCGTCAAATCCTTATAGGGAATCCCCCAAACATCTCCCAACAGGCGAACCCAATCTTCCTCGTTAATGACATGCTTCGTCATCACCAATGATTTCAAATCATCTGATGCTGATCCGCGAGCACGCCAAGCCGCAATTTCTTCACCGCTGACCAAATTTTTCTTCTGCAAGGCCGTGACGAGCTGGCTATCCAAAAATTTCTGATCCAAGACGTTGAGAGGCATGTTGTTGATAGAATATAGAATTTAGAATATTGAATACAGAATTATCATAATTCATCATTCATGATTCATAATTCTCAATCGTTACATTCTCCATTCTATATTTCACATTTTTTTAAGGTTTCGTAGCCGGAACCGTATATTCTAAATCTGGAGCGGTTTCTAAGTCCACTTTCAAAGTGTAGGAAGCACCGTCGCTCGTATACAAATACTTATTATTACCAGGATCGCGCGGCGCTGAATCTAAATACTGATTCACCGCCTTTTCGCAGGCTTCTTTGCTAAGCCAGCCGGCCGGAGCCAAGCAACGCGCCCCCTCGGCGCCCACCTCCACTGATTCCCCTTTTGGATACAGACTTATGTCCTGACGATATTTGGCCAGCGCCGAAATAATGGTGAGAGCATGGCGGACACGCAAGGCATCTCGCGATCCTGGCGTATTGGCCGAGCCCAATGTCGCCAAAAACGGATTCGCCCGGCCCGTCGGGCGCGGCTCAATGGGTAAACGTCCATATAATTTTAGAGACTGCCAAAAATCCGATTTAAATAATCTATCCGCGTCAGAGATGGTCTCGCCCGCTGTTTCTTCAATAGGACTGGCTGACTGGAAAAAGCCTATAATCTTGTCCCAATACTGAAAGGATCCTCCGATCAACGCGACTATGATCAAAAACGTGAAAAGCATCAATCGCCGGCGCGGAATTATTTTTATACTTGGAGGCGGCATACCCCGCACCTTTACGGCGTTAGCGTTCTTATGGGCTCCAGTCTATGGTAGACTGGCCCAAAAGAAACGATTCCGGCCATAATTAGGCCATAACGTTCATGACGAACGCCGAGGCCAATGTTTGGCTGGATTGAATAAGCATTATGATTGGTCATAGAGGGTAATGTGATTTAGTACTGGCGTTCGGAACGCCGAAAGGTGCGGGGCATACAAATAATTACGGCAGATGACGAGTGGTTATCTTTAGGCTCGCCGATCCGTCTGTACTGTTGTAAATAAAGCTCTCAATATCCAAAAGTCGCAGATTCTGCTGAACGACGGCCAGCACCTTCTTTAAGGATTCATACTCATTGGCCTTAAAAGAGATGTTCACGGCGTCGGATAAGGTCTTAGCGGCAATAAAATCAGCATCCTGATTTGAGGAAACGCTCTTGGCGGCGACATTGCCGCTGGGTTGAGACCCAGCCGCGAAACTGAATTTACCTAAGGGCAAATTGAGATTATTCATAAAAGCCTCCAGCTGAACAAGAGTTTCCAACTCGTTAGGCCCCGTGGGCAGAACTATTTCCATTCGTTCACGCTCGACCGCAGGAATTGACTCCAGCTCCGCCGCGTGCTTCTGCAACCTCACCAATTGCCGTCGTGCGTCACTAAGCGCGAGTTCCGCTTCTTTAACTTTTAGTGAGTCCTGACCACTGCGAAACGACTGATAGGTCTTGCCAAAAATTAAATAAATAGACGCGGCGGAAGCCGCCAGCAACACAATAGTCAGCGGCAAAAAATAGCGCTCCGTAACCTTGGTGGTGAAATTCTTGGCGCCCTGCTCTACCTGCAGAATATTTTTAGAATTTGCCATAATGCCAAACCTCTGGTTTAAGACTAATTTTTAAGCCGAAAGTGACAATTTGTTTGCCTTGATCAAAATCAAAAGAACTGATGTCTACCTTAGCCACTCGAGCCTGATCTGCCCTAAGAGCCAGTACTTGTTTGGCCATCTCTTCATAACTGACCGTCTCGGCCGTCACGGCTATAGCGCCGTCGTTAGTAAAAGAAGCGGACGTGTATTGCACTAAAGGACTGACTGTTTCCTCTAAAAATGCAAACACTGGAGTGACCATCACGTGCTCTCGCAGTAAGGCGGCAATTAACTTAAGCCGACTGTTAAGCTTGGCCCATTCTGCTTCCTTGAGCTGGTATTTCGCGATATCGCTCTCTATAGTTTGTTTGGCTGTCTGGAATTCACCAAGGCGCTGTTTTTTATAAGACACAAAAAAATAACTTCCGATGTAACTGCCCAATAAGCTGACCACAAAAATAATAACTAAAGCCAGCAAAACTCTGCGCCTAAACTGAGCAGTGACCGATAAATTCCATGACCAATCCGGCGGCAACAGGTTGATGCCAAACGGCGGCGGGCCAAGTGGTGTGGCGGTTACTTTGGTATCGCCTGGTTTTATGGTCACTGGCGGCGCAGTTGGCGCTTCTTTGGCTAACGGACGAAGGGCCGAAACGATGGCTATCGCCGGTACTGACGCGGGCGCCGGCGGGGTTGCGATCTTGGCTGGTTCAGGAATAGCTGGCTGTTTGACCAAAGCATCGCTTGCGAATGGATAAATTGGCGGCGTGGCTTTCTCAATCGCGACACCGGGCGCTCGCCCAGGCACCGGCGGAGGCGTTGGCGTTGATTCTTTGACGACCGCTGGTTTGGGTGGAATTGATGATGGCAAGGCAGAAGGAGATATCGGCCCCCCTTTTGGAGCGGGGGATACTACCACCCGGCGTACAGGAGTCCGGAAAAAATTCAATAACCGACGCCACCATGGCAATCCAGAACGCACCAAGGGGGCGGCGGCTCGCTTAGCTTCGTGAATAATTTTACCTTCAGGAGTAACTTTATGAAGATAGGACTCTTCGCGAAGATGCGGCAGTTTTGGCTCCTCTGCTTTGGCTGATGGCGCGTTTGAGGCGGGCACAGAAAGATGACGCTGCTTGTCTGTCGCATCCTTAATCGGAGATGACATAGGCACCTCAATAGGCTCTTTTAACTTACGTCGCAACTCTTCTTCCTCGCGCTTTTTTAATTCGTCCGGCAGTAAATTAACATCCATAAAAATAAGTCAAAATTCAAAAGGCAGAAGTCAAAAATACAAGTTAAAAGTAATCAAGTTTCGTATCTTAGGCCAATAATCTCTATTCAATGTACGGCGGCAATATTATAAAAAACATAATAGTTAAACCGAGAGAGTAGCACCGTGCCGTACATTACTTTTTAATTTTGCCTTGGAATTTTGCATTTTGACTTATGAATTTTGAATTAAAACTTTTATTTAATATCTCTCATGGCCAACCCTACGGCGATGGCAAAACGCGACGCTGATTCTTGCAACATTCCCTTTAACTCTACGGGATAGCGCACTCTCGCCCACGGATCGCCAACATACACTCGGATGTTCAACTTTTGCGAAAGATAACCAGCGAAATTAGCGAGTAAAGAAGAACCACCGGAAAGAATAATTTTCTCTATTGTCTTTTTTGACTGCCCCTGAAAAATTGTAATGGTATATTTAATTTCATTTAATATCGGCGTGATCGCTTCTTCAATAGTGCGCGGTATTTCACTATTTGACGATTCCAACGCGCTAAGGCCAATGTCAAACTTGAATTGTTCGGCGCGCGGTAAAGAAATGTCTAAACTCCGACTGATAGATTTGGTGACGTTTAACCCCCCCATATCAATACTGCGATTCAGAAACGGAATATTGTTATCAATAACCAATATATCAGTAGTTGAGGCGCCCATATCTATAATCATGGTCGGCGCTCGATCGCGGCCAACCAAAGATCGAATCAGGGCGAAACCTTCAGTTTCAAGTCCTAAAAGCATTAATCCAGTTTTTTGAAAAATTTTTAAGTAACGATCAACTATCGTTTTGGGGGCGCCAGTTAAAAGGACTCTCATAGATCCATTGGGCCCGGCCTCGTCCAGCACTTGTGGGTCAAGAATCATCTCTTCCACCGGCAAGGGCATAACTTTCTTGGCCTCAAAATGAATAGCTGATTTAAGATCATTTTTAGACATTTTCGGCAAACTAATAATAGATGTAAACACGGCGTAGGTGGGCAAGGCGGCAAACGCCAGCTTGGATTTGGTTTGAGCTTTTTTGCAAGTCTCGGTAATAGTAGCTGCTATATCAGCCATGCTTGTCTCAGAATCTCCGGGCGATTTGTCCAGGGGTAGTTCGGCCAAACCATAAGTTAACAATTCAGGCACCTTGTTGACATCTTTCAACTCTACAACCTTAATGCTGACTGACCCTATATCAATCCCTAGATAAGAACGGCCTGATGATGAAAAAAACATAACCCTTCTTTAGGCGCGAAACCGCCCAAAAATGATGCCAGAGAAGCATCTCTTATCTTTTGACGAAATAGCCAATAGCATTATATAATAATTACAATAGCGTAAGCGTTTCTGATGTATTTACTATAGGTAAATAAAAAAATAACTAATGAAAAAGGGGATTCTAAAAATTTACATTTTGTGAATTTATAAAACTTTTATAGTTTGTCTTGAATTTTAGTGCTTTTATTGTTGATAGGTCAACAACCACTTTCTATATAGGATCATTTACTGCACCGCTTACCGCGCTAAATTAGCGTTACCATTATACCATAAAATTAAAAAACTTCCAAAATACCTAATTATTTCAACTTTTACTGAATATGGAGCAAAATGTATTTAATAAATTCAGCCAACACCTTCGCGCCTCCTTACAGCAAGCTGCCGAGATAGCGACAACTTTTGGGCATTCAAGCATTGAGCCAGCCCATCTACTTTTAGGACTGGCCCACGTTCATGGAACACTTGGCCATGAACTGCTTGAACAAACAAAACTTGATCTAGCCGCTCTTGACGACTTTCTAAAAAGCATGATGCCCATAACTGGGGCACCGGCGAGTTTTTCATCGGCCAGCCAAGGCCTGATTGCCAAAGCTGCTCTCCTCGCCTACAAGGCCAAACACTACTACATTGGGACCGAACATCTACTGAAAGCAATTATTGATAACCCCGGGCCCGCTCTTTATGAATTTACTTCCGCTAATCATTGGAACACCCAAGCCATAGCCAAACAAATTGATATGATTCTCAAAAGCGCGTCAAAACTTCCCGAACTAACTGCCAGCTTTGCCGCCACTAATGATGTTTCAGAAACCGATGATCTCCCTGCCCCGACTCACCCATTTATGATTAACCTCACCCACCCTGATTACGACCAACGTCTTGATCCAGTGATTGGACGCGACAAAGAAATTGAACGAGTCATACAAATACTGGCTCGCCGCACGAAAAATAATCCGGTGTTATTGGGAGACCCGGGCGTTGGCAAAACTGCTATCGTAGAAGGACTGGCGAAAAAAATAATACACGGACAAGTACCGACGATCTTAAAAGACAAAAAAATCATGGCGCTAGACATGGGCGGCTTAATCGCCGGCACGATGTTTCGCGGGGAATTTGAGAATCGCTTGAAGCAAATTATTGAAGAATTACAGCGTCATCCGGAGATTATTTTATTTATTGATGAGCTTCATACTATCGTTGGCGCGGGCGCGGCCAGCGGCTCTGTTGACGCCGCCAATATCTTGAAACCGGCGCTGGCGCGCGGCGAAATCAAATGTATCGGCGCCACAACCATTGAAGAATATCGGCGCCACATTGAGAATGATGGGGCGCTGGAAAGACGTTTCCAGCCAGTTTATATTAATGAACCAAGTCCGCGCGAGACGCGTCATATCTTGGATGGCCTAAAAAATTATTATGAATCATTTCATGGCTTAAATATAGCCGACGAAGCGCTGGACGCAGCCGTCGCCCTGGGAGAGCGATACTTAACCGATCGCTATCTCCCCGATAAAGCTATTGACCTCATTGATGAAGCAGCGGCTAGAGTAAAAATAAAAAGCACCACGCCGCCGGAAATAGAACGTTTGCAAGAACTAAACCGCGCCGAGCGCTTGGCTATGGAACGTAAGGAACGAGCGGTTAGCGCCGAAAAGTTTGAGGAAGCCCTGCGCTGGCAGAAAGAACATCATAATATCAAGACGCAGAAAGAGCGAGTGGCCGCTCACCTAAAAAAACATCCACCGGTCTACCCGTCAGTTGACCGTCAAAGCGTGGCGGAAGTATTGACGGGCTGGACTAATATTCCTGTTTACAATCTGCTGACTGAAGAAATGGAGATGCTCAAAAATCTGGAAGATAAGTTACAAACGATAGTGACGGGACAAAAAAATGCTATTCAAACGGTAGCGGCTACGATTCGCCGCGCCCGCTTGGATCTTTCTGATAGAAGACGGCCGCTTGCCTCTTTCTTCTTTGTTGGACCAAGCGGCGTGGGCAAAACGACACTGGCCAAGGCCGTCGCCGCGGCGCTTTTTGGCAACGAACAGGCGCTTTTGCGGCTCGATATGACCGAATTTTCTGAAGGATTCACCGTTTCCAAACTTATTGGCGCCCCAGCTGGCTATGTTGGCTTCAAAGAAAGCGGCCTTTTAACCGAGCGGGTACGACGCCAGCCATACCAAGTTGTCCTCTTTGACGAACTGGATCGCGCCCACCGAGAAGTTTACCAACTAATAATGCAAATCCTTGATGAAGGAGTATTAAGAGATGCCACGGGTCGGCTGGTGAATTTTAAACAAACAATCATCATTGCTACAGCCAATCCTTTGCGCGGCAGCATTAAATTGCTCGGCTTTGATGACAAAAAAAATAATCATTTTTACGACGCTGACGAAAACCGACACCTGCTAGACGCCCTAAAAGATATTTTGCCGTCTGAACTTTTGCACCGCTTTGACGCGATTTTACCATTCTCGTCATTAACAGTTGAAGATCTCAAAATTATCTTGCGCAATGAAATCGCGGCCCTCAATAAACGGCTGGAGGCGCGCCAAATAATAGTATCTATACCAACATCAGCCGAAGAAGAGCTGGTGCGCTTAACCATTGACAGCGGTGAAGGCGCTCGCAATCTACTGCATAATCTACAACAGCTGGTGGAAAATACGCTAGCGGAAAAAATTATGGAACGAACACACACCATGCCTAAAACATTCACTCTCCGCCGAAGGGGCGACCGCTGGACGCTAAATTAAATTACTAACCAAAAAATACATGGTTGCTCTCTCCTATAAGCGCGCTCTGGCCATTATCGGTTTTATCGCCTTAACTATTTTCTTTGCGGTAATGCTGTATTTACTCTTCTTCCGCCAGCCGACAACTCCTATCACCAATGAAATAACAGGTGGCCCGGCTGGCAGATTGCCTCCAATTGGAACCGGTAGGCCGGGAACGGGACCAACGGGAGGGCCCGGTGGACTGCCTATTGGCGAAGAAATCGAAAAAGAAAAACCATCAAAAGAAGCTAACGGGGGCTTAACTGAAATTACCCCGATTATATCAACATTAACTGACGCTCCAACGACCGATGGACAAACCGTGCTTTATTACCAGCCAACTGACGGACTATTCTATAGAATCACTCCGGAAGGTCAAGTGAATAAACTATCCGAACAGGTGTTTTATAATGTCAGCCAAGTAACCTGGTCACCCAACCGCAGCGCGGCGGTTTTAGAATATCCGGACGGATCAAATATTGTTTATAATTTCCAAACTAAAAGTCAAGTCACTCTGCCTAAGCATTGGGAAGAATTTTCTTTCTCTCCGGACGGCAACCAACTCGCTTTCAAAAGCATGGGCATTGATCGCGATAGTAGATGGTTGGCCGTATCTAACGCTAGCGGCGGAGATAACGAGGCCATCGAACCGTTGGGCGACAACGCCAAAACAGTGACTGTGACATGGTCTCCCAACAGGCAAATTGTGGCCCTACAAAGGGAGGTAACCGGCACTGACAAACAAGAGATCTTTTTCATTGGACTTCAGGGAGAAAATTTTCGCTCTATGACAGTGCCGGGGTTGGGACTCCGCAGCCAATGGACGCCCGATGGACGATCTCTGCTCTACAGCGTTTCCTCTCCGGCCAATGATTACAAACCAATGTTGTGGATCGCCGGCGCTTCGGGTGAAAATATCGGCGCCAACCGACACAGCTTGGGCCTCAACACCTGGGCTGATAAATGCGCTTTCACAGATGCTGCTAACGTAATATGCGCCGTACCGCAAGAACTCCCCGCCGGTGCGGGGCTGACCCCAGGCATTGCCGCTACTATTCCCGATAATTTATATTCCGTGAACCTAAACACTGGCGAAAAAAAACTTCTGGCTATTCCCTCAACCAACATCACCGCCGAAAACGTAATGGTGACGAGCGACAAAAAATGGATTTTTCTAAAAGAAGCGCTCACGGGAAATCTTTATAAAGTAGCCCTGCCGTAAATTAGGAAATAGGCGTCAGAAATTAGGCACTAGTAGTCTTAAATTACAATGGTCACATACTACATACTAAATACTAGATACTAAATACTAACATTAACATGAACAGACTTCCGCCATCATTCGCTCCCGTCTTTGGTGTTATTCTGCTCGTCGCTGGCGGCATTCTTTACGCTTTCTATGCATTTGTGGTCGCCATACCGCGTTCTCAGGTGCGAATAAATAGCGCCGCGCCTTATGAAAGCTCTGACCCGCTAATCAGCAAGGTAGGTGGTCCAACGTACACAACACCGCAGTTGAGACCTGATAATTTTACTTTGGGGAACGCGGATGCCCCTGTCAAGATTTTTGAATTCTCTGATTTTTCTTGTCCTTATTGTAAAACCATGGCTTCCTCTCTTAGTACGGCGGTTGCCCGTCATCCGGAAGTTCAGTTGATCTGGAAAAATTTTCCCGTTACCTCACTGCATCCCGAATCAATGCTTGCCCACCAAGCGGCTTATTGCGCCGGAGAGCAAAATAAATTTTGGGAATATCACGATAAATTATTTGAGGCTCAAGGAACATTCTCGCGGGAGACCTTCCTCGCTATTGTCCAAGCGCTTGGCTTAAAATTGCCATCCTTCACCGCTTGTATTGATGACACTGCGCCCCGTCAGCTCATTGAAGCCGACATTCAAGAAGGCAATGATTTAAACATTGACGGCACGCCTTACCTTTTTATCGGCGACCAGCAGTTCTCTGGCGTCTTGTCAGATGAAGAATTAGAACAAGTCATCAACTTTCAAAAACAACTAATCCAAGCGACTAAAAAATAGCATGCCGCGATACAGGCGTCATAATTTTTTTTTACTGGCTTTATTGCCGGCAATTTTTCTGTGGCCGCTCCTCACCAGCGCCCTAAACATCCCTGCTCCTGATCCAGTAATTAAAATCCCGGGCTTGAGTGATTTAAGTCAAATTGAAGAAAAACCGTGCCCCGATCTTGAAAAGAAAATTGGTGCCTCTGGTTGCTTATATATACCCTGGATTGGAGAATACGTTGGTGGGCTCTACAAATTTGCCGTGCTTGCTTCAACCATCTTGGCTACGGTGGTTATCATGGCCGCCGGATTTATCTGGCTGACCGCCGGCGGCAATGTCAGCCAGATTGGAACGGCCAGAAGCTACATTGGCGGCGCAATTATGGGCCTAGTCTTGATGCTTGGCTCATATACTATTCTCAATCTTATTAATCCAGATCTTGTGGTCTTTAATGCCTTGCGAATACCAGTCATCAAAAAAGTCCCAATTCTAGACTTCGCACAGCAGGTCTACGACAGCGGCCAGGCCATCGGGCTCTGCGTCGCCAATGGGCGACTCTTCCCCCCGCTCAACAATACTGACCTTGATCCCGCCCTCCAGCAGAATTTTAATGACGCGGGTGCTGCGGCGAAGATTGACCCGGCTTTCGTAGCAGCAATTTCGGCCTGGGAGTCTCGTGGGTGTTTTAATTCAACGACAGGTGCCTGCGCCAATCGAGCTCTCATTAGTCCTAAGGGAGCCGCCGGTATTGCGCAAATCATGCCAAAAACCGCCGCCGACATTTGGGATAAATATGCCACCGACCAATTTGCTCGTCCCAAAGATTGTGCTGGCGACGATGACCCCCGTAATGGAACATACACTCCCACGTGCGCGAAATGGATGAACGCGCACGACCGCGAGGTCATCTTCATGAGTGCGGCCTACGCCAGCAAGTACGTCAGCCCGCAACTCGCGCGTTGCGGCTTCGGTGTTCGTCTCGATATGGTGGCCGCCGGTTACAATGCCGGACCCAACGGCGCTGACCTCTGCACCGGCGTACCGAAAGCACAGGAAACGAAGGATTATATTGTTGGAACCAAAGGATTCTATTCCAAGTACTGCTCACAGTCTGGCGGCACATTGCAGAAGCCACTGCCACCCGAGACCGAACAGCGGCTTAACCCATCCGACAGCCTCCCCGATCTCTTGAACCCCATGCAGCCGTTTCCTCCAGACATCCTCTAAAACATGGTTCACATAACGACTATCTACCACTGCGTCAACTGCGACGCGCAATTTCCCAAGTGGGAGGGACGCTGTCGGGAATGCGGACAATGGGACACGCTAAAAGAAACCGTCAAACCGGCCAAGACCGCGCCAAGCGCCAAAGCGAGTGAGGTTATTGACTTTTCTTCTCTGGCCGAACAATCCAGCGCGCCCAGAGCGAGCACCGGCTTTAATGAGTTTGATCGCGTCCTCGGCGGTGGTCTTGTGCCCGGCGTTCTTATTTTAATCGGCGGCGACCCGGGTGTCGGCAAATCAACCCTGCTTTTGCAAACTGCCGCCGCCATGGCCAGCCATGAAGAAGATTCCAATAAATCAGTTTTATATATTTCCGGCGAAGAGGGCGCCGAACAAATAAAGCATCGCCTGGATCGCTTAAAAATTTCCGCTCGCAACCTTAAATTTCTCGGCAGTTCTGACATTGAAACTATCGTTGCTACCATTGCCGAAATTAATCCGCGTCTAGCCATTATAGATTCACTCAACACCATTAGATCAGAGGGAGGCCTAGTTGGTCAGCAGTCTCATTTGCGCCGAGCCACTGAAAGACTAATGACCCTAGCCAAACAAACAAACATTCCAATTCTTCTTATTGGGCATGTCACCAAAGAACGGCAAGTGGCCGGACCAAAAACTTTGGAACATCTAGTGGACGCCGTTTTGTATTTTGAGGGCGTGGAAGGCGGCGCGCATAGGATTCTTAGAGCCGTAAAAAATAGATTCGGCGGAGTACAGGAAATAGGAATTTGGCGAATGACCGGCGAGGGGCTTATTGAAGTACCTAATCCTTCAGCCGCTTTTTTGAAAGAACGACAAATAAATGTGCCCGGCTCTGCCGTTACCGCCCTTCTTCAAGGTTCAAGAGTTTTTTTGATAGAAGTGCAAGCGCTTGTCTCAAAAACGCGATTTGGTTATCCGCAACGCCGTGTAACTGGTTTTGACTTAAGCCGCCTGCAGTTGTTAATCGCTGTTTTGGCCAAACGTTTACGCCTCCCTCTTGCCTATTACGACGTACACCTCAATATCGCGGGCGGGCTTAAAGCGAATGAACCAGCCATGGATTTACCGGTGGCGTTGGCTATCGCATCAGCGCTTAAAAACGTGCCCCTGTCGGACGATGTAATAGCTGTAGGGGAAGTTGGTTTGCAGGGAGAAGTGCGTGGGGTCGTTGATTTGGAACGCCGACTTGAAGAGTCAAGCCGTCTTGGATTCAAACAAGCAATTATTCCCAGCCAAGAACTGCATGGACAAATAAAACTAACTCTCCTTAAAGTTTCTTCGGTGCAGGAAGCGGTTAATCAAACCATCGCCTCTTGACCAAAACATCCACTCCATAATTTTAATCATAAAAATCTATATATACAAAATGTGACGGTCGTCACATTTTGTATATAACATTATTTTCGCTAATTCTCTAAACCCCCTCTTAAGGTTAAGACAAATGATGCTCTTTTTGCAAAAGATCTTCTATTTTTATTCTAATTTGCTCATAACTAACTAATCCGGGATCGTGCTCAATTATTTCTCTGGCCGCCTCCTGCGCTTCGGCTAAAAGCACGACGTCGTTCAGATCCGCGACCTTAAATTCGGTAAAGCCGGATTGTTCAGTGCCAAACCAATCGCCTGGACCTCTTAATTTCAAATCTTGCTCGGCCAGTTTGAAGGCGTCGTTAATATTGGCAAAAGCTTCCAGCCGACTGCGCGCAATGGTTGATGGATAAGAAGAAAAAAGCGCGCAAATTCCCTCTTTGCCGCGGCGCCCTACCCGTCCACGCAACTGATGAAGCTCGGCTAAGCCGAACCGATCGGCGTCTTCAATGACCATAATTGTCGCGGCGCCAATGTCCAAGCCCACTTCAATGACCGTGGTCGCCACCAGCATTTGCAATTCTCCGGCACGAAATGATTTTAATATAGTTTCCTTTTCCCGACTGGTAAGCTTGCCGTGAAGCACGCCAATTTTGACATCGGGAAATGATTCTTGACGCAAACGCTTGTATTCGGCGGTGACTGATTTAATGCCGAGTTTGTCTGACGGATCAATCAATGGACACACCACATAAACCTGTTCGCCTTTATCAATGCGCCGCCTAATGCCGATTTCCACGCGTCGACGATCTTGATGTCCAAAAATAAAAGTCTTAACCGCCCGCTCGCCATAAGGCATTGTACGCAAAGTAGAAACATCTAAATCACCCAAAAAAGCTAATTGTAAAGTTCTCGGTATTGGTGTTGCGGTCATAGATAAAAGATGCGGCGTCAACCCCTCTGATTTTTGTTGAGCGGCTATCCTTTGCTTAATACCAAAACGATGCTGCTCATCAACAATTACTAACCCGATTTTATTGAATTTTACTTTTTCCTGAAGCAAGGCATGCGTTCCAATAGCCACCTGCGCCGAGCCGTCGCTCATCGCCTTAAGAACAGCCCGACGATCAACCATGGACGGCATTGAAATATCAGTTTTAGAATGAGTAAGAAGAGCGATTGTCATGCCCGAATTGGCAAACAAATTATGGAAGGTCTCATAGTGCTGATGTGCTAAAACCTCGGTTGGCGCAAGGTAAAGCACTTGATATCCGGCCTTAACGACAACCGCCGCTGCCAGCGCGGCCACTAGTGTTTTACCGCTTCCCACTTCCCCCTGCAACAATCGCTGCATGGGATATGGCTTACTCAAATCCCTAATAATCTCCTCAACCGCGCGTTCCTGATCATCTGTTAATTTAATAGGCAACTGCATCTTGATTGATTGAAGTAATCCCCTATCCATAAATTGAGAAGCCATTAAAGCTTTCCGCCGCTCACGCATAAAAAGGCGCGAAATCTGCAAAAAGAACAATTCATCAAAAGCCAAACGCCGACGAGCCAAAGCCTCAACGGTTTCGCTCTCTGGAAAATGAATGGCGGCGATGGCGGCAATAATAGACATAAAATGATGCCGCTCTCTGAATTTTTCGTCAAACCAATCGTCAAGCTTCAATCCTTTAATGGCCGTCTCAATAAAAAAACGAATTTGTTTATGAGTCAGCCCTTTGGTCAAGCTATAGAGCGGTACCAGTCGCGAGGTATGAACAGGACGACTATCGCTAACGCGTTCCCACGCCGGATTAGTCATCTGCCGCGCGCCTTGATAAATTTCAATGATACCGGATAAGTACAAGGGACTTTGCAGAGGAATGGCGCGCGCCAAAAACGGCTGGCCAAACCAAACTACTTTCATGGCGCCGGTGTCATCTTGAAAAACACCTTCCGTGATATGGAGACGTCTTTGTCGCCAACTCTGACGATTGGCAAAACTAACAAACGAACCTTTAAGTGTTACTGGCACGCCAACTGGGGTGGCGGCAATGGCATACTGTTGTCTAAAGTCCTCGTATCCGATTGGAATATGATACACTAGATCTTCAATCGTAGTGATGCCTAACCGCCGGAACGCGGCGGCCATAACGCGCCCTATGCCCTTGAGGTCGTTTAACTGTGTTTCAAAAAAATACATTTAAATCTCAAAACAATACGCCTGCCATCGCCTATGCCCCCGCCAAGAATCGAACTTGGATCACGAGCTCCGCAAGCTCGCATTCTATCCGTTGAACTACAGGGGCACAGGCCATGGCAGACGAATCTAGCCGTGGCAACTCAACATGATTATGTCAGCTGCCAATTATAATCGCAATAATCGACTTAGGGCGTCACTGGTTGGTTCTGATTCACGGCTTAAATCTTCTTCAAGATATTTTAAAAGAAGACGGCGAACCTCAATTGGGTTTTCATCTTGCAGGGGAATGGGTAGGCGTGGCCGCCAGGCGTTTTTGAAATCAAAATATAACATCTTCACCTCCGGCGGCTCATAAATAATCCAAAAACTCTTTAAATCTTTAAAAGGGTAAAATCCTTCGCCAACTTGAATACCGTCTTCAAAAACAGAAACCATTAATTGAGACGGCATTTCAGAATGGCGGACGAGTAGAATTATGACCGTCAACATGATGAGAACGGCAAATAAAAAATTATTGGTGATAAGAGCCCAGATTAGCAAGCCAGCGGCCACCAAGCTGGCAACGACATACCAGCTTCGCCCCCTTTCATGCTGGGTATATTCCGCGATAACCCAGTGGCGCAGCGCCGTACCGTGATCTGGTGTTTGTGCCTCTTGATTAGCCATAATAGCTTAAAGTATACGTGATTGGAGGCAGGATGGTCAACAACAGGTGCGATATCGTTGACAGGCTTGCCTCTCGCCAGCTACACTGGCGAGGGGCAAGACAAGGATTAAACAAACAATTTTGAAGGTGCTAGATAATTAACATAGAAAGCCACCGCCCAAACGGGGTCCCGTTTTGCGGGAGTGGCTGCTAGCCCGTGGCTGGTCAGCCTTGGGCTGAAGTGGTTAAAATAGTTACATAGACTTCTATGGAAAGGTGGCTGAGTGGGCGAGGAGCGAGCTGGCGCAGCTCCGAGCGGGCGTCAAAAGGACGCCCGGGGAGCACGAAGCCCACAGTTTTTTGTCCGAGGGTCTTGCCGAGCATGGAAAGGTGGCTGAGTGGTCTAAAGCGGCGGTTTGCTAAACCGTTGTACGGGGTTAAATCCGTACCGAGGGTTCGAATCCCTCCCTTTCCGAATGGGCAACGACGCCCACCGAGCGTGGGCTACGCTGCCCATATCAGTTGAGAAGGGATTCGAAGGGCGCGAGATAGTGAGCGGAGCGAACGGAAAGCAACCGAGTGTGAGCAGGTTGCTGAGTGTAGCGCCCCGGACTGTGAGTCGGAGCGAGCAGGAATCCCTCCCTCTCCGAATGGATTTTAAAGTATCGGGCGACCCATATGCCCGAAAAATCTTACGAGGTAATTATGGTAGAAAAACTAACTCCCGAGATTTCCGATTTTAGTTCAGATGCTAAAGATCGACACAAACAGAGTAATTTTGAGTACCTTTACGAACAAGCAAAGAAAACGGGAGATGAACGAATGGAAGTTCTTGCCTATATGGAGGCCGCTAAGGAACGACTCTATAGATATTTTGATATTACAGATCTATCAACCATCGAGGCGGTTAGGTTGCGTATTATTGTTGAAGAATCCCTAACAAAAGAAAAAAGAGACCTAAAAGCCGCAAAGAATCAAGAAATAGACATATCCTCAGTCATTGATACTGAAGTTGAGGCCGCCGCTCGCTGGCTTGCCGAACTTTATGGAATCCTTCCACAAGATGTTCCTTATGTATACATTCTCACCGATCATACAGACGGAAATAATGAGTATAAGTTTGAGATTGCGCATCATCAGGCTGCTGAAAAGAAAAAGAAGGAGCTAGAAAAAATTGGACATCATGTCTTTCTTGGTTCTGAAATTCCCAAGGACTTCAAGGAATACCTTCGACGGATACGAGAGCAAAGCCATAAACCCTAGTTCTTCAAACTCCCGAGATCGCCCGACCCACGTGCCTAAATCGCCGTCTGGCGAAATCGCGCAAAACCCCTTACAATACCCTTCAGGAAATGGTACCTGACCCATGTGGCCCGCCAGTTAGGAAATAATCATAATGTATTACCATATTTTGCAAAACCCCCCTACGTCGCACCGCTGTCAATATAAAAAAGGACGCCATCAGATATGCCGCATGCGGCAGCCCGCAATGCTAGGTTTCACCCTCCTTGAACTCCTCGTCGGAATTGCAGTTATTGGACTTCTAGCGAGTATTGCACTTGCCGGTTCCAATATCTTACGTGACCGAGCAAGAATTGCTGGCGCAAGACAGTTTAGCTCTTCAATCAAGAATATGATGTTGCCGGTAGCTGAATGGAATTTTGAGGAACCAAGCGGGAATATTGCATATGATTCTTCCGGAACGAAAAATGACGGGACGCTCATTAACTCACCAGCACGAGTTGCTAATAACGTATTAGGGGGAACGGCTTTACAATTTGATCGACTAGTATCCAAATATGTGGCCGTACCTAACTCACCATCTCTTAACCCCACTACTGCCTTTACTATTGAGGCATGGGTTAAACCAACGAGTATAGCAAGCGGGACAAATTTTAATATCGTAGCCAAACACGATGTTGCTGCCAAACTTGGTTATAGAATGTTCCTTGGGGGCTACGGACCGGGGAATAATCAATTTTCGTGTACCGTTGGCGATGGTAACATACGGACAGAAGCGGGGGGGGTGTTTTTTTAAACAACACCTCAAGATGGTATCATATGGCGTGCAGTTTTTCCCCAGGATACATACGACGATATGTTGACGGTAAATTTATTAACACAACAACTACGACTATCACCGCTATTGCTCCTACATTTACATCATTACGAATTGGAGGGAGCAATACCGGCGGCGAGCTTTTTGACGGCATGATTGATAACGTAGCGATATATATGGAAGCGTTATCAACTGCCGAGATTCGTCGACACTATGTTGAAGGATTGAAAAAATATTTGACCCGTGGGGTGCCCTAGAACAGTTTTTCGCGATCCCGTCAGAAAGCGGTGGGTGCAGGATTCTCAGTCCGGCTAATGCGCCTCGGGCGTAGAACCTCTGAGACCCTCACGGATCTGGCAGTTTTCTCGCACTTTAATTTCAAGTATTTGAAGGTATGCGGGATCCCGTCTCACGGCGGAGAGGGTGAGATTCGCCCCGCAACCTTTGTGGGGATGTAAAATTTTTGTAGATGTCGTAAAACGCCAAGCGGTGGGTGCAGGATTCGAACCTGCGATGCCTTTACAGGCATTCCGGTTTTCAAGACCGGTGCATTCAACCACTCTGCCAACCCACCGCCTGAAGTCCAACGTCTTTTAGATTTACAAAGGTGCGGGGTTCAAGACCGGTACATTAAACCGCTCTGTCACCTCTCCGCCGTACTGCGGGACAAGACCCGTCCCATTCAACCACTCTGCCACCCCACCACTTCATTGTCCAGCGTATTTTACCACAATAACAGCACCAGGCAAGCTCCTAAGTTCGCCCAGAACTTATGCCAAATCTAAATCAACCCCGTCGGGTATTCTGGAAGGTGCGGGATAAATCAATAACTATTTGCTTCACTGCGAACGAGTGCTAAGCCCCAAACTTTTAAAGCGCCGACTCGTTTCAATTCTTTGGCGGCGGCATCCATCGTCGCACCGGTAGTAACTATATCATCAATGATAAGACAGGTTTTATCTTTAATCTCGGCGGTGCCAATAAACCCCGTTAGAGAACTTGCACGGGGCATTAGACTCCGTGCTCGTCCCGTTAGAGACTGTGTCTCTAACGGGACTCGTATGGGAGAATTGCACCCCGCGGCACTCCGCCAGCTGGCGGAGCGATGGGTATTCTCTAACGGGGTAAATTTAAAACAATCTCTAACGTTCTCCAAACGTTTGTCGGGGGTCAGTTTTGATTGAGGGGCGGTTTCCCTAACGCGTTTCAGCGCAAGAACCATGGGCAAGGATAGCCGTTCGCTAATGGATTCGGCCAGCACGGCTGCCTGATTAAATCCTCTCTCACGTTCTCGTAGGCGCGCTAATGGTATCGGAATAATGGTAATTGCTTTATCTAAAGGCAATAAATTCAAACATTCTTCAAAGTAACGAGCGCACTTAGCGCTAAGTTCTTCGGCTCCTTTGTATTTCCAGGCGCGAATTAAACCCCTCCATATCCAATTTCCATATATGCCACGTACAATCAACCCATCAAGATAGTGATGACGGCGACAGGTAGCGCATGTTTCCCCACACCTCGCGATTGATCGACAAAAAACACAACGTTGAATCGGCACTGGCGGGCACAAGGACTCACAAAACTGACACAACCAATCGCCCTCCAGACCGCAACGCAAACAATAGACTGGAAACAAGTACCTTTTAGCCTGCTCCCAAAAATTTTCTAGCAATAACATCCTGCTGAACCGATTGTATGGGGAAATGAATAAATTATGGCGTTTTCTCCCAATAAGCGCTATCTACCAGCCACATGCTGTCTTGACGCACCACCGTAACTTTTAAGATGGGGTATCTGACTTCGTCCTCTCCCGCCGCGACGGTAATCACTTGCTGAACACGCGCCGTCGCTTGTCCGCCTTCATCCGTTATCTCATCAACTGTCACGCTCATTACCCTGGTCGTTTGTCCCGCGTAAGTGGTGTTGATATTTTTTTGTTTAATCTCTGGCAAGTATTTCTCTTGAAGCCAACGCTGAAAGCTGTCAGTTGTCACGGCCATCAAATCATTAATACCCTCATAGCGGCTCTGATTTGAAAACGTGCCAAAACGCTCGGCAAAAAGCCTGACCAAACGGCTGACGGTCTCTTGCCGTTCTTCGTCTGGTGTTCTCACTGGCACTGACGTAGGTTTTATGGGCGGCAGTGAATTGGCTAAAGGTGGCGGCTGGGTAGCCGGACCACTGATGGGACTGACAGAACTTCGCCAATACCACCAACCGCCAACAATCGCAATGAGCAGTAAAATTACCACCACCGCAGTTATAATTATTTTGCGACGATCAATGTTTAATTGCATACCTACCCCCACACTAGTCGGGCACTAGACCCAAGAGTTTAGTTAGTTGTTCGTTATGGATTAATCTCATAAAAGTTTGACAATAACTTTAATATCGTTAGTTTCGGCAATATGTGCCCGGCTAGTGGTGGGGGCTATCCTGCCAGCGGCAAATCTTTTGCCTTAGCCTCGGCGGCGGCAAATTCTTTTTTGGCCGCCTCAATCTCTAACAACTGGCGGGGGTCAGTGGTAATTAACTGATCTTCGGTATAAGAAGCAACCACCTTAATAGCGGCGTGCTTTGGTCCGGCAAAGAAAATTCCTTCTCCCACTCCACCCTCCAGAAGCAAATATTTCTCACCTTCTGTTAAAAGAAAAGTTTTTTGCACCAAATCAATGGCCGCCGGGGACTGCTTTAAAAGCAGCTGCATTGAAGAGTTGTTTACCACAGCCTGTCCATACGGCGAAGTCAAAAAGTCATTAACGTCTTGAGTGATGGTGGTAATGCCCAGATAATACTTTCGACAACGCTTCACTAAAGCAAAAATGAATTTAGCGCTGTCTTCGTGCTGCATCAGCCACCAGGCCTCATCAATTACTAAAATACGCTTCTTTACCTCGGAACGAACAATATTCCAGATATAGTTAATAATCGTATAAATGGCAATGGGGCGGAGTTCGTCCTCCAGATCACGCACAGAAAAAACCATCAATTGATTGTCCATGGTAACATTGGTGGGGTTGTTAAGTAGCCCGGCAAAAGTGCCGTTGGTATATTTCTGCAATCTGGCAACCAAATCCTTGGTCCCTTCAATCCCCTTGAGCACCTCCTCAAGATCCTGCATCACCGGCGGTTCTGCTTTTGAAAGATCCGCGTCCGGCGTAATATCTTTCTTGGCATAGGTTTCCAAGAGCGCCCGATCCATCAACGAATCTTCCTCGTGAGTAAATTGCCCAAGCATGATCCGCAGTAACCCCTTTAAGGTAATGACGGCGCTCCTGATAATGTCCCCGGTTTGCACGTCTTGGCCCGTAGACTTTGGCAAATCAAACGGATTCACTTTAGTATCCGAACTCAAAGAGATGTTGAGGTAGGTTCCTCCCACCGCTTCGCATAAATGCCGATATTCTTTTTCTGGATCAATAATAATTATATCCACGCCCATCATGAGGGAGCGCAACACTTCTAATTTAATAGCGTAACTCTTGCCGGCGCCGGCCGTGGCAAACACCACCGTATTGGCGTTCATCAAAGAAAATCGGTCAAAAAGAATCAAGCTGTTGTTGTGCCGATTAATACCGTACAAAATGCCGTTGTCGGACGTTAATTCAGACGATACAAAGGGAAAGGCCGACGATATCGGCGAGGTATTCATATTGAAAGTAATCTGCAGTTCGTCATTGCCAAGAGGCACGGTTGAAGTAAAACCCTGTTCAGCCTGATAAAGAACCTTACGGGCGTAAACGAGTTTTGTTCCCAGCAAAGCGATAATATCATCCGTTAAACGATCAAGCTCTTCTTTGGTATTGGCGTAAACGCTGATATACAGGGCAAACTGAAAAAATTTTTCAATGCCCTGCGTCAAATCGTCACGCAGTCGCTCAATATCTTTTAAGGCCGTTTCCTTAATGGGGTCGCGCGGCGCGCCCTTGTCGTGCTCGGCGATAATTTGAGCTTCCAGCGCGCCCACCTTGTTGCGCAGCTGTTTTAAAATAATTTCCGCGCGCACCGGATAAGTATAAAGGGAAATATCCAAGGCGGCATTAAAATTAATAATCGGCGCGAACCAGCCCACGCTGATATAGCGCGGATAATCAGTCACAAAAATCGTCCGTACATAACGGTCATTAAGCCGAATTAATGAAGATTCCACCTCCAGCGCCGTGGGAGCAACAATATCACGCAGGCTAACGACACCCCGACGATAGATTTTCGCCTCTTCAATAGTCTGCCGCTCTTCGGCGGTTGTAACTGGCGCTACGGCGGTTTTCGGCGTCTCCGCGGCAACCATTTCTTTCTTAATTTTTTCCGGTTTAAACATTTTGGGCTCCAATCTTTATTCTATATTCCATATTCTAAATTCTCAATCAACTTGCCCCCTCCACTTGCAATTTATCCATATCAACCAACGGAGTAAGGCCGGCTAATTCAGGATTATAAGTATTGTAGTACAACTCTATTAAACTTTGCGTATCCAACACCGCCACCTCCAGACTCATTGAATTCAACCGGAAATTAACATGTTCCACCCGCTGCATCAATTCGTGGCGATGACGACGAAATCTCTCCTGGCTCAATTTTACAACAATGGTTGGCCGCAGGGCCTCTTGAAAACGTTTAAAAAATCCTTTCTGCCTGTCTGACAACGGATCATAGGGCACAACAACATAGAATCTTTTATTCATAATCTCGCCTAATTCTACCAGTTCGCTAATGTACTGCCGATACTCCGCCGTTTGCATTTTTAATAGATCGTTAGTTTGCTCTTTTTCCAGTCCGCCGAGTTTATTCAAATAATTCGCTATATTGAGTTTGCGAGATTGAATAATTATTTGTAATGGAAAATCAAGGGAATTCAAAAAACTCATATAACCTTGAATAATGGCGGTTTGCTCGTCATCTGACTTTAAGGCAAAGTTTATTGAAGAAACAAGCAAGACAACGCGCAAGGTGCCGTCTTTCAAAACGACGACATCTTCCCTGATTTCAGCTATCTCTAAAAACCTTTGGGTACTCTTGGTTGATGAAGTTGCTTTACGAGCCACAATATATATAATTTATTGAATAAAAACGGTTATGATTCCCCGCGGTAAACTCCTCCCGTATCAACAACTAAAGATAGTTCGGAAAGGCGTGAAGAAGGCGGCGGTGTTCTCGCCGAAACTACTGGAGTATGCGCCACGCTTGCCGTAGTCATTTTCATTTCACTGCTAACTTCAATGGTTGTTAAACGCTTATTCCATATGCGCAGGCGAGGTCGACGCAATGTTTGTACTAAATTTAGCAAAAAGAAATGAAATGGTCGACCATTAACTCTTATAAACGCCAAAGATCCTCCGATAAGCGACCAAATAACAGTTAAAACGATAAACAAGCTGAAGTCACTGAAGCGATAGCTTAAAAAAATAAAAAAACCGGTCACCAGTGTAATAATAAACTGTCGGGTGGTAATTGGCCCAATGATTTTATCTTCTATGTCAATAAATTGTGGAACGACGAATTGCTGCATATCATTGAAAGAATATAGAATATGGAATATGGAATATGGGGGATGATTGTTGACTGGTGACGATTTTCATAAACTTGATTCTATATTCTAAATTCTATATTCAATATTCTCGGACTAAAATCTCAATTGTTTATTCAAATCCAACAGAGCCCCAAATTCCTCTTCAGTGAGGGCGACCTTACCGGCTTCACGTCGTTCACGAATGGCATCGGCAACATTTTTACCAGCTTCCAGACTCTCGTGCCCAATAGAAAGATAAAGCTGATTCAAGGGGCTCAAGCGCCAAGCCCTAATGCCTTCAACCATTTTAACGTACGATTCTTCCTCAAGAAGTTTAATTTTTTCATGCAGTCGCGAAGTAGCGCGACGAGGATCGGCGTCCAAACGACGAAAATCGGCTAAGGTAAATAGTCGCAATTCATCAATTGGCCCGACTACCGGCGGCTTGGAGCGGACATCAATCATGGTCGGTTTGCGCGTTTGTTCAGGCGGCGTTGGCGGCGTCGTCTCAAAAATTTTTTGTTCAGAACTCATTGGGACAATACCCGGCGCCTTGGAACTATCAACTAGTGGCGGAGGAGACGGGAGCGGCTCTGGTGCGGCGGACTTTAAATCAGCCT
>Ga0209343_10000376_pt1 | contig 61988 bp, 54 predicted proteins | sample RifCSPlowO2_02_FD_184026 | JGI IMG/M metagenome (GOLD analysis project Ga0209343, IMG submission 184026) | Groundwater microbial communities from Rifle, Colorado - Rifle CSP2_plank lowO2_0.2 (SPAdes) (version 2) | ecosystem: Environmental > Aquatic > Deep subsurface > Groundwater | place...
TCCGATCTGAAGTGACGCGTGTGGTTACAGACCCAATCACACAGACCGTCTTTTTGAAATGTTCGGTGAATAATGTGTCGGTCATTCGATTTGGGGGTGCGTTTGATTTATCTATTGGCGACCAGCTGTTTGTGAGCTCGCGAGTGAATCAGTTTGCGCCCGCCTCCGTTGTCCAGCAAATTTGGCAACAAGGCGCTATCCTTTCATCGGATGTTCCTTCTCGTCGCATTTTACTTTCCTATAATGGAGGAACAGCAAACGCAGCCGTTTTTGATCTGTCTGGATCTTTCGTTGGGTTTGTTTCCAAAAAAGAAGCACAAGCAACCATTGTTCCGCTTGAACACATCCTTCCTTCTTTAAATGCGCTTCTTGAGAAAAAAGACGTTTCTCATCCGGCGCTTGGAGTTTCGTATGTGGATCTTGCGCATACGATTGGGTTAACAGATGCCCTTCGTCGCGGATACACAGCAGGGGCGCTTGTGACAGGGCGTCCGGCTGTGCGAAAGGGAAGTCCTGCGGCGATGGCTGGAATCATGGAGGGTGATATTATTACGGCGATAAACGGACAAGAGATGAATCAGACGCGTGGATTAAATGAACGATTGTTATCTGCGCGCGCAGGAGAAAAAATCTCTTTGAGCATTGACCGCCGTGGAGAAAAAATAACGATCGAAGTTGTTTTGGGAGAATATACGAAATAAGATATACTAAGGAACGTATGGCTTCATTTAATTACACACGTGAACTTTTTCGTCGATGGCAAACGATTGTTTTGTTTGGATTACTTGGTCTCGTTCTCGCGCTCATCATCTCCTTCATTCAGCCGCTCCGATATTCTTCCACTGTTCGATTGCTGATTCTGCAAGATCTTGGGTCGTCTGTTGATGCGTACACCGCCTCTCGCTCAGAAGAGCGTATTGCCGCAGATCTCTCAACCATTATTTACACCAGTACATTTTTTGATCAGGTTTTTTCAAGTGGATTTCAAATTGATACCAAAAAATTTCCAAAAGATGACATAAAGCGCCGACGAGAATGGGCACGCACGGTTGATGCGACGGTTTCTCACGGAACAGGACTCCTTACCATTGCGGCGTATCACACAGATGTCACACAAGCCGAACAACTCGTTCGAGCGGTTTCGTTTGTGCTTACCCAACATGTCAAAGAATACACATCCGGCGGCAACGTCCAAATGCGCATTGTGGATGCTCCGCTCAACTCTCAATGGCCCGTTAAACCTAACATCCTCGCAAACATCGCCTCCGGATTTTTCCTCGGAGGACTCGTAGGAGTCGCCCAAGTCCTCCTCCACCTCGAACGAATTCGTCGTCGTCATCAATTTGTCCATGAGGATTAGCATCTGTGGGGGTGGGTCTCGCCTTGCCTGCCGGCAGGCAGGTGTCCACCCAGCAAAAACAAAAGAGCGCTCTTAGAGCTTGGGACTGGCGGGTTTTCGCGAGGAGGAGACGCGGAAACCGCTGCTCCCAAGCCATAGGAGCGTTCTTTCTTGTAGCCCAGGGGGCTATTTTTATTTTGGGAAAAGAGCTTCAGAAGTCCCCAATAGTATAAAGAATCATGGCTTTTTGGTCAACCCAGGCCTGTGGATGGGTGTCGTGCTACCCTTGACAAAATTGGCAAATTGTGATATAGTTCTCCGTTCAGTAATGAGAAAGAAATCGGCCGATTCCAACCAAATTCAATTGATCTCGTGTTTTCAAGCGGTTTGACCTCTTCCATCGCATTCCTCCTTTGCTATGGTAAGATGCCGAGCCACTCGAGTCCACGATCAATTCAAGTAAATCATTGGTTTATTTGCACTGGTCGTGGATGAGTTCTTCAGAAGAACAACTCCAAAGCCATGCGTCAACCCCTCGGGGTGACGTAAGTAGAGCAGGGGATAGGTTTCCCAGGCTCTGCACCCCGAGGGGACAGAAGTGTTCCCATCACCTGGGCGTTGCCCAAGGAGTTTCCCGATGAAGAAGTTCAGCTTGTGCCTCGCGGCCCTCGCGGCCCTCCTGGTTTCCTCGAGTGCGTTCGCGGCTCCGGTCGAGTGCGCCAACAAGGATGGCGACAAGTACGCCGTCTGCGACGCCACCTGCAACGTCCTCCCCACCGGCGCCACCAAGTGCGGCGACTGTGACGACGACCACGCCGACATCAACCCCGGCGCCCCGGAACTCTGGGACGACGGCTTGAACAACGACTGCAAGTTGGAACCCTGGGAGAACTCGAACGGCGAGCGCATCTCCCTCGGAGCCAACATGTGCGGACGTTTCGAGCGTGGGCTCGGCCGTTCCATCCCGCCCAAGAGCTCTGCCGAATTGCGGCTGCTCGAGGACATCATGGCGTGCAAGACCTCAGGAAATTGCACTGTTGATTACACTGGCGGCAAGCTCAACCCCTCGGCCGGCTATCTCAAGGTGGACACGGACTGTGACGGCGTCATCAACGTCGTTCCGGACACGTATTCGCCGACGCTTGCCGATCAGGCCAAGTGCCAGAAGGTCGCTGCCAAGGCTGCCGTCATCGCGACTGCGGTCCGCAAGGCCAAGGTCAAGAAGGCTGCTGCTCCGGCTCCCGCCGCGCCCCTCCCGGGCCAGGCGACGCCGACCGCTCCCGCCCCCAAGGCTCCGGCCAAGGGTGCACGCGGTGCTGCAGTCGACTACAGCGCTCCGATCGCGCAGGCTCAGGCCGATGCGACGAAGGCTCTGCAGACGGCGACCGAGGCTTCGGCCAAGGTTGGCACCTTCGACGCCGCGCTCAAGGATCATGGCGACCGCCTCACCGCGTTCGACACGGCCCTCGCGCAGCAAAAGGAAGCGCTCGCGGCGGAAACGGCACGCGCCACGGCAGCTGAAGAGGGACTCGACAACAAGGCGCAGGGCGCCCTCGATCTCTCGGCCGAAGCCAAGGCGTCTGCCGACACTGCCAAGGCGGCCGTGGAAGTCCTGAAAGGTCAAGGTGGTTTCATCGAAGGCTACGCGGGCGGTGGTTTCATTGCGCAGCGGGACTTCGACGTGACGCCGAAGGGTGCAACCAAGGCGGTTGTGGTTCGCGATCAGTTCGCGCCCACGGCCGAAGTGGGCGCAAACATCGGCTTCGAGACTGCCTCGAACCGTTACAACTTGTTCGGCGCCTTCTCCCCCAGTTGGGACGCGGGCGATTCGAGCATGGGCGGAACGGGTGGCGCGGAAGTGACCTGGCGCTTGGGTGGCTCGCAAAGCTACCTGGGTCTCCATGGGCTCTATCAGCGTCACAACGCCGGCGGCAACGTCGTCTACACCAACGCCGTCGGCAATGCTTTCGGTGGGGGTCTGACCTTCGTGCATCGCGGTGCTGACCAGAAGCACATCGGCATCCAGGCTCGCCTCACGGCCGCCTGGGAAACCTTCGGCACCGACGCCTATCGGAAGGAGATCCAGGACGGTCCTGTGCTCCGACTGATGGTCGACGTGCTGGGTGGCTTCAGCCTCGCCGCCAACTAGGCCTCTTAAGTCCTTACACGTGGTTCCACTCTGGAACTCGTGTAGGGGCTCTTTTTCTTTTCTTTTTTCATAAGAAAGCCCTTGACAAAAGGATTGATTTCTGGTATGATTCAGCGTTCATTCAAGTGGATTTTTGGCCTGTGCGTCATGAAACAGATCAGCAGAAACGTGTGTTTCTGGGGATGTGTGTCCTGATGCAGCCGATATGGTTTCGGTGAAAGCAGGCAACTGCTCCGGCATCAGGGCCGGGCAACCAACGTCACGTGCGACATCGCACCTGACTGGAGTGTTCTCATGCGCAACGTTTTCCTCTGTGCGATCTTGGCCCTCGGTCTCGTCGCCTGCACCCCCTCCCACATCGATCTGAACGACGATGCGGGCGACACGGCGGACTCGACCGCGAGTGACAGCTCCGGCCGCGAAGATGCGAAGCCGGACGTTTCCGGCACCTCATGCCTCAGCCGCTGCGGTGACTACAACGACAAGGCGGCCTGCCAGTGCGACGAGAAGTGTGTCGCGCAGGGAGATTGCTGCGGCGACTTCATCAAGCAGTGTTTGGTGGAGGTCAAGCCGGACGCGGACGCAGGCAGCAAGAGCCCCGAAGTCGCGCAGAACAACTGCGTGGACAACGACGGCGACGGCTACTGTGCAACAGGTCCTCAGCCTGGCGACTGCAACGACAATCCGACGACGGGCAAGAACATCAACCCTGGCGCGGCAGAGAAGTGTGGCGACAACGTCGACAACAACTGCAACGGGCACGTCGACGAAGCCTGCGCGGCACCGGCACCTGCCTCTGGCACGGCGACGGTGAAGATCACTTACCCGACGGTCCGATTCCAGCAGCTGCTCGTCCACGTCTGGGGCGGCAGCAAGGCGTTCATTTTCAGCGGTTACGAGAAGGTCGTGAACGATACAGCTTCCGTGTTCCAGGCGACCGTCACGGTCGACGAGAATGCCTGCGGCCTGACCATCCAGTCGGCCAACGGTCCCACTCCGGCCACTTCCAGCTTCTGGTTGTGCACGGGTTCTGGTGGACCAAGTTCCATCGATCCGGCGGCGACCATCGAAGTCACCTACAACGGTAAGACGTACACCAAGAGTGACGTGACTGCCCTTGGAGCTCCAAACGGTGTTGGCTGCGCGATCGTCGTGCAATTCAAGACCGCGGCTCCCTGCAACCTGTAACCCGGCCAATTTCGGCCCCTTTCCTGACCCTGTCTCTTTGATGAGACGGGGTCGTTTTTTTTGGAAGGGGAAGGGGGAAAGGGCGGAGAAGGCTGAAAGGGCGGAAAAGGCGAGGAAGACAGGGAATTGGCTTGTTTCCTTCACTTTCGCCTTCTCAGCCCTTTCCGCCCTTATTTCTGTCTCATCCCCCCTGACAAAAACCACCAAATAATCAAAAAAGCCCAGTATTTATGTATAATTGCATCCAGGAGCCCTTGACAAAAGTGCGATTTTATGGTATAGTTGTCTGTTAACAAATGAGAAGGAAGTGCCTAAAACGGGGGAGATCCCTCGGCTGCGCTTCGCTTCGCTCGGGATGACGCGAGCGGCAGAGGTCCTTACAAATGTGTGTTTGTGTGAAATGGATGACGTAGATGATAAATCGAAAGAAATTCTCGTATCTAGAACCAAACCCACATTCGTAGGGGTCTCAAAAGCTCCTCGATTCCGGTGTCTCAACAAAAAATCTCCCTGCGGGGAGTGTCGAGTCAAGCCAGGCAGAGAGTTCTGCAGGGCAAGATAAGACTTCCCGCAAGGGAAAGGAAGGTTCCTGTGAATTCGTTCCGCCTCCCCCTGATCCTCGTGACCATCATGTTCCTCGGCGCCTGCGAAACGGCGCAGATCGACGTCCTGGGCGACCAGAGCGAAGACAGCGGCGTGACCACCTCGGCCGACGCCACGAGCGGCGCGGACACTGCGACCCAGACCGACGCCACCCAGGCCGACGTCCCGGTCGAAGTGACCAAGACCGTGTTCGGCGACTTGGACGGTGACGGCTTCTCGCCCGCGCTCGGCAACGACTGCGACGAGACCGACGCGAACAGCAACAAGTTCGCGAAGGAAATCTGCGACGGCAAGGACAACGACTGCGACGGCGAGACCGACGAAGGCGTCCTCGTCTACTTCCACCCGGATGCAGACAAAGACGGATTTGGCGACAACACCAAGTTCGGAACGGTTTGCATCGGCGAAAAGATTCCCGCAGGCTCCGTCGAAAAGGCCGGCGATTGCAATGACTCGGCGAACGATGCGAACGGAGACGGAAAGGTCGATGGGTACTGGATCAACCAGGCTGCGACCGAAACGTGCGACGACGGCATCGACAACAACTGCAACGGCAATACCGATGAGGGTTGCGTCGTGATCCCGAAGGACCTCAAGACCGGCGACAACTTCGCCCTCTCGGTCATCTGGCCGTCCGACAAGGCTGGTCAGCAGATCATGGCAGTGCCGTACTACGCGCAAGCGGACGTCGGCAACGCCTGGGTCTGGTTCCAGGAGTCAATCAACAGCATCATCTTCACGTTGGTTCCCGACGGCAACGCCTGCGGTGTCCGCTTCAACACGGCCCACGGCAAGCCGAAGGCAACCGAATGGCTCTGCATGGACGACAAGATCAATCCGGACGCTGTGATCCTCGTGATCAAGGCCGATGGCTCGATCCTCGACGTCACCACGCAGGTCAAAAAGTGGTCCGCCCCCGAAGGTGACTGCTCGGTCAAACTCGAACTCCACGACTGCAAGTAGCAGCCCTGGACCCTCAACTCGTCCCCTGGTTTCGCAAGAAACTGGGGGATTTTTCTTTTTCCTCTACGGTTTCCTTGACATTTTAAACAAATCGTGATACCTTTACGGGTCGATTGTGTGTTGATTTTAGAGCTGTTTATGCCCTGAAATCAGGCCATGATCACGTCCAACTGTTCCGTATTGGCGGGCCTGCGTCAGTACACATTTTCAAGGAGACCGCGATGAAGCAGCGCTTTCTGTGCCTCGCGATGGCGTTTGCCGTCGCTGGTTGTGAAGCTTTTTCGACCGCTCATGTGGACGGTAACAATGCCGATCCGAGCGAGCTCGAAGGTGTTCAGCCCCAAACATGCGTCGAGGTGACGGTGTACCGTGATCGGGACGAGGATGGCTCCGGCAATCCTGCGGTCATGGACACAGTCTGCAAAGGAGACAAGCCCACTCCGGGCTATGTCGCGAACATGAACGACTGCAACGACGACGCTTTCAGCATTCGCCCGGGCGCGCCGGAGTTCTGCGACAACGTCGACAACGACTGCAACAAGCTGGTCGATGACACGACGAAGTCCTGGTACTACGATGGCGACGGCGATGGCCATGGCGATCCCGCAAGTGAATTGCCGGGTGCATGCAAGGGCCTCGCGAAGAACTACGTAGCGGTCGGCGACGATTGCAACGACTCGAGTGCAGATCAGAACAAGGACAGTGTGAAAGATGGATTTCCCATTCACCCTGGTGTAAAAGAAGACTGCGACGGCGTCGACAGCAACTGCGATGGCAACACCGACAAGGATATCGAATCGACGTTCTACACAGATCTCGATCTCGATGGTCGTGGCGATGCCGCAAAGCCGCAGAAGGCTTGCACGCCGGCGAAGGGAATTGTCGTCTCGAAGGACGACTGCAACGACGACCCGTCGAAGGATGGCGCGAAGATGTTCCCGGGCAATCCGGAAGTCTGCGACAACATCGACAACGATTGCAACAAGCTCGTCGACGACGGCGACAAAGTCAAGAAGATCTACTTCAAGGACGACGATGGCGATGGCTACGGCGATCCTGGGAAGAAGGTCGAAGCATGTGACGTGCCCGTTGGTGCAACCACCACGAACACCGACTGCAATGACGATCCGAATGCGAACCCGCACGGGAAGAAGATTCATCCCGGTGCGATCGAGACATGCAACAACGTCGATGAAAACTGCGACGGGCAAACCGACAATGGCGCGCTCCTCTCGTTTTACTTCGACAATGACGGCGACGGCCACGGCGGCGCAGGAAATCCACACTTCGCATGCACGGCTCCGAAGGGGTTCTACCCCGACAAGACCGACTGCGACGACGGAGATCCAAACGTCTACCCAGGCGCGCCCGAGCTCTGCGACGGCAAGTTCAACGCGTGCGCAGGTCCTGAAAAGGAAAATGACGGTCTGTGCAACGACAAGAGCTTGTTCACGAAGGACATCTGTCTCGGCGCCAAAGGGTGCAAGCATGAAGATGAAAAGCTCCTCATGACCTGTTCGAACCCTGATCAGTTCAAGGAATCGGACGGATACTCGTGCGGCGTGGCGTACTACTACGGTGATGCGCTTGCCGACAAGAAGATCGTCATGACGTTCGAAAAGGCCGCAGCTTCGCCCAACATGGCGGATGTGTGTGCTGAACTCCAGCAGGGCAAAACGCTGCACGTCAGCGTCTTCGTCCAGATCGATTTCGATCCCAAGTTCGTTTGGGTCGCGACGAGCTTCATGAAGCTGATCGACAGTTTCACGAATGCGGAGATCAAGAAACAGAACCCCGGTAACGTCGTCGTTGGCGACAGCATCGAGTTCGACCTGACCTTGAAGGACATTCCAGTCTGTCAGTGATTCCGTGACTCGACGTGGTGTGAGGAAAGTGGTACTCTTCCGCTCCCTCACACCCGTCCCATTTTTTTCTAATCAAATTCGATAAGAGTCCATCTGCTGTCATCTCGAGCTTGTCGAGAGATCTCGCAGTTGAACTGCTGTCGGGGTTGATTCTCAACCTCACCGATGCACGGGCGGTATCCCGTGTGTGTCCCTCAAGGAGAATTACAACCATGCGTAAGAATTTCGCATTGTTTCTCAGTTGCCTCGCGGCGCTGGTAGTCTCGGCGTGTGCCGAAATCGATTCGGTCGAACAGAGCCCGGATGCAAGTTCCGACACCTCTTCGTGGGGCGAATGGACTCCGCATCTCGTGATGCAACAGGTACAGGATCCGAACGATCCGACGGCAACGGTTTGGGTTGGACGTGATTGCACGCCGACCGATGATACCGATTGCAATGAAGTCGGCCTGTACACGCGACTCGCCTGTGATCCGGACAAGAAGTGTCGGTACTACACAGCGTCCGACAAGTGTGCGTACACTGGTCTGCTCGGCACGTCGAAGACCTGCACGGTTGAGACCTGCATTGCAGACAGCGATTGCCTTACCCATACGGGCGGCGATTGCATCGTGACGTTCGAATCCATGGCTGGTGCTGATGGTGACCCTGCCGGTGAATGCTTCTACCCCTACGCGAAGTGCAAGGCGGCGGAAGGCACGATCTGTGAGGCGAGCGGTCATGTTCCGTGCTATGACGGTTCCTGCGCCTGTTCGGCTACGGCCAAAAAGAGCCTGAAACAGACGGAAGTCTGCGATGGCAAGGACAACGATTGCGATGGTGCAACGGACAACGGGTTCAACATCAGCGACAAGTGCGACGGCGCAGACTCGGACATGTGCCTCGAAGGCACGTTTACGTGTTCAACCGACATGCTGTCGAAGACGTGCTCGAACGAGCCGTCTGTCGACGATGTCGAATTGTGCGACGATCTCGACAACGACTGTGATAAGTCGACGGACGAGGATTTCCCGAACAAGGGCAAGGCCTGCGACGGCTCGGATGCGGATTCGTGCACGAACGGTTCGTTCGTTTGCACGGCCGACAAGAAGGGTCTTGAATGTGATGAAGTCGGCAAGAACGTGGTCGAAATCTGCAACGGCAAGGACGACACCTGCGACGGCAAGATTGACGAAGGATGTGACGACGACAGCGACGGCTACTGCGATCTTGCGATGGCGGTGACCTCGGGTGCGGCGTGCCAGTCCGGCGGCGATTGCAACGATGCCGACAAGACGGTCAATCCGGGTGCCAAGGAACTGTGCAACGCGGTCGATGACAACTGCAACAGCCAGACCGATGACGGCATTGGCAAGGGCGAAGCGTGTTCGGACGGTCTTGGCGAATGCAAGGTCGACGGCATGAAGATCTGCGAATCGAACGGTTCGGGCGCGGTTGTGTGCTCTGCCGTGAAGAAGCAGGCCGGTACGGAAACTTGCAACGGCAAGGACGACACCTGCGATGGCAAGACCGACGAAGGCTGCGACGATGATGCGGACGGCTTCTGCGACAACGGCCTCGTTTTCGCGACGGGCGCCGCATGCAAGAAGAATGACTGCAATGACGACCCCTCGAAAGACGGCGCGAAGATGTTCGAAGGTGCAAGCGAAGTCTGCAATGGCGCAGATGACGATTGCAACGGGCAGACCGACGAAGGCTGCGACGATGACAAGGATGGTTACTGCGATTCGCTCATGGAAGTCTCGAGCGGCAGTTCTTGCAAGGAACCCTCTGGTGGCGGCAAGGACTGCAACGACAAGGATGCCCTCGTGAATCCGGACGCAAAGGACGTCTGCAATCAGGTTGATGACAACTGCGATGGCAAGGTCGACGTGAAGTCGGACGGCTCCGCGGCATGTGATCTCAAGTGTCCGCTCGTGAAGTCGATTGTCCCGGGTGACTGGGTCGAAATCGACACCGCGACGTGGGGCAAGCAGAACGCGATCACGTCCTACTGGTGTGGTTCGTCCTCGTCAGCGCTCAAAGTGGTGTTTGCGGCCAATGAAGTGTTCATCGCTCCGCAGGCTCCGTCTGGAACCAAGTTCACGGTTCAGTTGCCTGTGGGTTCTGGTGCGGTTCTTGGGCGCTTGCAGAACAGCTGTTCGCCCAATGAAGGCACAACGTCGGTGACGCCGGTTGCCAAGCAGGGAACCTGCGCGTTGCTCGGAATCACTTCGGTGTCTGGTGGTGTGGTCGGAGTCGACTACATCGTCCTCGATGCGAAGGCCAACGGCAAGTACAAGATCAAGTTCACGGTTTCGCCGTAAAGGCAAACCTCTCAACCCCTAAGATTTATCTTCGGGGTTTTTTATTTTCCTGCTATAATTCACTCATGCTTAACTTTCGTACTGTATATCGTCATGCGGAAGAACACACCAAGTTGTACATTGGGGGATTGTTTTTATTTCTTGCGTTTCTTATTTTGCTTCAGACGATTTTTTCGCCAACCATTGTGATTGCGGCCGTCTTTTTTTGTGCGGCGATTTTTCTCACTGTCATCCGTCCGCTCTGGATGCTTGGATTTCTTGCGTTGTATTTACCGTTTGAATCGCTCCTCCTCAAATTTACGCCAGATGATGCCTACGTTTTCATACGTTACGCCTCGGAGTTGTTGATTTATGTGATCGCATTTGTGATTCTCGCACGTGTCCTCGTCCGCACAATCAAAATTCCTCAGACGCCGCTCGACCTCCCGTTTTTTCTCTTCGTCATCACTCTTGTTGCGTCTGCGGTCATCAACCTTGTCGAGCCGAGCGTTGCGATTCTTGGCATACGTCAGATTTTGCGGTTCATGCTTGTATTTTTTCTCGTGATTTATCTAAAGCCTTCGAAGAAATACATTCAGACCATCACCATGATTCTCTTTGGTGTCGTCCTTTTCGAGTGCGGACTCGGTTTTTTGCAATCACTCATCGGCGAGCCTCTCGACTTATTTTTGCTCCCCTCGACTGCGCGATCATTGGGAGAGATCACGCTTACAAGCGGCGTGACACAATTTTGGGATCCGGGTTCGCGCATCTTCGCCACGCTCGGTCGCTATGATCGATTGGGAAATTTTCTCTATCTCTTTTTGCTTCTCGGAACCGGATTCTTGTTTGTGAAGCAAGAGAAAAAAATTCAAAAATGGCTTCCGTGGATTTTTGCGTTTGGTATTCTTGCGCTTGTTATGACGTTTTCGCGCGCATCTTGGTTTGCCTTCATTCTTGGTTTTCTCTTCATCGGACTTTGGGTAAAACGCGATCGTCGTGTGGTAATTGCCCTTGTCTCGTTTGTAATTGTGGTTCTTGGATACGTTGCGATCACAGGCCTCTCGGTCAGTTACATCACCGAGGCGCCGGGGCAAACACTTATTGAGCGTTTTTATGAGTCGTTCAGCGCCGCACGTTGGCGCGGAGAATATTACGGACTCGGTCGCATTTATTGGGATGTCCAAACGCCGCTCGTTGTTGTTCCATCTTCACCATTGTTTGGTGTTGGACCCGGACAATTTGGCGGGGGAGCGGTGGCGGCGCTTCACAACACAAAGGTGTATGACGCGCTCGGACTCCCGTTTGGAGTGTATGGAACCGAAGGATTCATCGACAACAACTGGTTTGCCATTTGGGGCGAAGCGGGAACAATCGGACTCGCGCTCCTTATTTGGATGTTCATCGCGCTGTTTCGATATTCCTTGGACGTGTATCGCGGCTCAAAAGATCCATTTACGCGCGCACTCGCACTCGGATTCGCCGCCTGCGTGATTGCGGTCGCATTCAACGCGCTGACCTCGACCGTGCTCGAAATTCGCACCCTCGCGTTTTATTTCTGGATGTTTGCCGGGTTTGTTGTTGTGCTGGGGGAGGGGAAAAGAGTGAAAGAGTGATGGAGTGGAAGAGTGATTGAAGAAAACAGCTTTTTGTTTTTTGTAACGAGTAAATATGGTAGAGATAAATTCTTTTAGGGATTTGAGAACATGGCGGGAATCACAGGATTTAGTCGAAGAGATTTATCGTGTAACAGAGAAGTTTCCCGTGGGTGAGCTTAATAAGCTTGTTGATCAAATGCGTCGTGCGGCTGTTTCTGTTCCGTCGAATATCGCGGAGGGAATGGGACGAAGTAGCACAAAAGAACTCTCGCAGTTTCTCATCATCGCACGTGGCTCCGTTCACGAATTACTTTCTCAACTCGAGACATCAAAGCGTCTAAAGTTTCTCTTAACTGAAGATTTTCTCTCACTATCTCATCGCTACCGAGGCCTCGGTGCCGGCATCAGTTCTCATCTCACCTCCATTTCAAAATACAAATAATTGTCTCTCTTCCATCACTCTTCCACTCCATCACTCAACCACTCTGCCCCCTATGCGCATCATCCTCGCCAACAAATACTATTATCTTCGCGGTGGAGCAGAAAATTACTTGCTCTCGCTTTCGAATTGGCTTTCTTCGACGGGGCATACCGTCATTCCATTTGCCATGAGCTACTCCGAGAATCTTTCGACTCCGTACGAAAAATATTTTCCCTCGGAAGTCGAGACGGAGAACGTAAAGTTGAATGCGCGCGGATTGCATACACTCGGTCGCATGATTTATTCACTCGAGTCGCGCCGCAAACTCGCGACGCTTATCGTCGAACAAAAACCGGATCTTGCACACATTCACAACATCTACACCCAGCTCTCGCCCTCGATCCTCCATACGCTCGCCGATCAACACATACCAACCGTGATGACGGTTCATGATCATCATCTCATTTCACCACAGTATAATGTGTGGGCCGAAGGATGCGGACCGGACAATCGTGATGTGGGAATTTTTAAAGGAACCGCGTCGAAGTTTCATAAAGATTCTTACGCCGCAAGTTTCGCGCAACTCGTGACGCACAAGTATCATCGCTGGCTGAACATCTACGCGCGCAATGTTGATTTGTTTTTGTGTCCGTCGAAGTACATCCAACAGCAACTCATCCGCGGAGGATTTCCAGAAAAGAAATTGCGAGTCTTGCCGTATGGAATTGATCCGAATTCCGCTACGTTACCTCCCCCTGAATACAGGGGGAGCATGAGGGGGTCGTTTCAGAAGTACGCGCTTTTCGTCGGACGCCTTTCGGAAGAGAAGGGAATTGAGACAATCATCCAACTTGCGAAGATTTTGCCGGACATCACGTTCAAAATCGTGGGAAGAGGACCAGAAATGGCAAAGTTGCACCGGGCTGGGGATAAGTGCCCGAACCTGGATTTCGTGGGTTTTCGCATGGGGGACGAGTTGAAAGAGTTGTATGCAAATGCGACGGTTGTGCTTGCGCCGTCGAGAGTTCACGAGATTTTCGGCCTCTCGATCCTCGAGGCGATGGCACACGGGAAGCCAGTGATTGCATCGCGTGTAGGCGGAATTCCAGAAGTTGTGGAAGACGGTGTAAACGGATTTCTTGTTTCACCTCTCGACCTTCATGGTTGGACAGAAAGTCTTATGCGTATTTTTTATGATGATGATTTACAAAAGAAATTAGGACGCAACGCGCGCGATTTAGTCGAGACACGTTTTTCGCTCGATCAACATCACAGAAAGTTGACGCTGTACTACGAAGAAGCGATTGCGGGAAAGAAAAAATAGATGTTTAAAATCAAAACTCCACCCACAGCTTTCGCGTTAATGGGTGGAGTTTATTTTTTTACACTTTGATTTGCTCAAACGCTGGATCAAGCGAAACGAGTTCGTACAAATATTCCGTTGTTTCCGCAATGTCTTTCCAGTCGTAATGTTTTGCTACGTGAATACGCGCTTCGTTTCCGACGTGGGCGACGTGTTCTGGGGCTTCGAGCATCATGAGGATTTTTTCTGTGAGGTCATGTACATCACCAACATGAAAGGTGAGACCGTGATCCTTCGTGAGTTCCATGTTTTCAGGAATGTCGCTGGAGAGCACGCATTTTCCATAACTCATCGCTTCGAGTACGGCGATCGGGAGCCCTTCGGATTCCGAAGGGTGAACGATTGCGTAGCTATTTGAGAAGAGTGTATGGAGTGTATCTCCGATTTGTGTTCCGGTGAGCACAATCGAAGGTTCATCCTTCGAGAGGATCGTAAGAGATTTTACATACGCATCCGTAAACGCGCTTCCTCCCACAATCGCAATTTTCATATCGCGTGTGAGATCTGGGCGAAGCTTCTTTGCTTTTTTCCAAGCCTCGACGAGTACGTGTGCACCTTTGTGTTTCACAAGTCGCGCACAGAACATGAGATATTTCTGTGGCTCAAGCTTGAACGCTTCAAGATGTGACTTATCAGATTCATTCATCGGAACTTGTGTTCCGTTTGGAATATATTTTGTGTTGACGCTATAGTTCATGCGGCAATATGCCTCGAGTGTCTTCGACACAGCAATCGTTGCATCCGGTGCAAAACACGCGATGCGTTCTCCAATGGAGAGCATGAAACGCGCAAACCAATTCCATTTTTGATGATGACGATCAATACAGTGAAAGGTCACAATCACTTTTGTTTTTGGTCGAAGAAGTTTTGGAAGCCAAGCCAAGAGGGCAGGGCCCACTCCGTGAATATGAATCACGTCCACTTTTTTATGAACAGCGGAAAGGATGGATGTAAATGTGTGGATAATCGCATCCAAGTGTTTTGTGGCGATCGTTGGGGCTTTTACACACGTAACCTCACGATGATTCTGGATTGGCCAGACATACCAAGAACGACAATACACAAGGACATCATGTCCTCGGCGTGCGAGCTCAGCGGAGAGTTCCTCCACATGGCGCTCGATACCCCCAGCTTTCGCCGGGATGCCCTTTTGTCCGATCATGGCAATCTTCATATCCCCAGATTTTTATCATGTTTTAACGCCGAAGAATACCAAAAAACTGGGTTTTTGTCAACCCCCTAAACATAAAAAATGCCCATTTTTGGGCATTTTTTAATTATGGCTTAATATTCCCCTTATTTTGCGCCTTTTGGTCGTTCGGTAAATTTGTTGTGATATCTGGCTTGGATTCGTTGAGAATTCCCCCAGTAAACCTGTCTTTTCCTGAAAAATGGATGTTTTTCAGGAGGGTTGCAGGGCTCCCAATTTGGGTGGAAGAGGGGGTCAAAGCAACCTCGAATGCCACGCTGAAGACTTGAGTTTCGGGATTGAGGGTGGACGGAACACGCATGACGTCCCATGTGATTTTTCGCGTTTGTGGGTCAAAGATCACACTGTTATCCTCGGATGATGTTTTATGTCCTGTAAACGTAACATGTTCAGGAAGCGTTCCTTCGAAGTGCGCATTCTCGATCGCATTGGTTGTGTCATCGATGTTCCAGAAAATCCAATAACTCGTTTTTTGTCCCACTCGAGGTGGAAGCGGACCGCGACCAATCTGGTCACCACCTGGACTCGTGTACCTCGCGAATGACTCGAAGTTAAGCTGGGTTGTGAGTGGAGTTGAGAGTTCGTCACCCACAACCTTGTTCTGGGTGGGGTCACCAGACCCCGCGACTTCGTACCGCGCAATCGCATTCGTGCGCACACGAAGATTTTCGTAAGACGTGAGAAGGGCAGCATCCACGGATGAGCGAACAGAGATCGTGAACGTAACATCGCCCTCTTCGCCCTGTTTGAGGGTGTTGATTTCCGATGCGAACGATTCGTGTTTGGTGAGGAAGGGGTCTTTGGACGTGAGCGAAATCTTTACATGAGACAATGTCTCATTTCCAATGTTTTTATAATGGACACGGAAGACGGCGTTCGTTCCCGGTGTCAGAATATTTGATTCAACAGAGTGACTCAGTTGAATTTGTGCGGGAAGAATGGGAATGGATGCGACAAGTGTTTCTTGTTTGTATGCATCTTTGTCAAAAACAAATGATGGATGAAAGGTGAACGTTGGATTCTCCGTTACGTTTCCAAATTTTCCCGTGAAATGAATTTCACCACTTGATCCTGCGCGAATGTTTGAAAGCACGAATGCACCGTTTTGAATTTGGGTGCTTGCATCGATGAAGGTGAATCCGTTTGGCCATTCTGGCTTAATGCGCACCGAGCGCATATTGATTGAGCCTGTATTTTTATACGTAATCGTTCCCGACATGGTTTGCGATGCAATAGCTCGATCTGGAAGCGAGAGTCCGAGCTCGAGCGTTGAATGTGCGGGCGAAAATGTGTACGTCGCAATTTTTCGATCTGTAATTTCCTGTTTTGTTCCGTGTTTGAATGTAAGGGTGCTTTCAAACGTTTGTGTCCCATGAACATCACCAAACATGACGCCTTGAATGTGAATCGTGCCGGTTCCACCAACGGGAATATCGTTGAGGGAAATGTTGTGTGTATCGACATTTGATCCATTCACAGAAACAGACTGGAGGAGAAAGTGTTTTGGAAACGCGAGGTCTAATTTTGGATTTCGTAACGTCTCCTTCGTCCTGTTTTCGTAATCAATGACGAGTGTTGAAGATGCTCCGCTAATAACTTCATGCGGAGCAACGGTCGCGCGAAAGTTTATGTCATCACGAAATTGTTTTGGGGGAACGAGTATGAGAAAAAGGGTGACGGCAAACAAGGCGCCAATAAGACTCATGAGCACAAGATCGAACAAGAAAACCGCGCGGTCAAATTTGTATTGACCCGCATAGTGCTTATGGAACCATCGACGAAATGGCGACAAGATCAGTTGTCCCGGTTGAATCGAAAGATGCACCGCGTGATCGAGTACGGAGTGTGGTTTTTTAGATTCGGTTTGCGATTGGTTGTTGGGGAGCATAAACCTTCAGGTTATCGAAAGACGCTCAGGGTGAATACGTCTGTTGTGAGAGCAATGATCTCCATCGTTCCATCTTCGTCTAAGTCTGAGGTGGCAATTTTGATGCCGGTCTTTTTTGTTTTCTCGCCCGCAAAGAAGGATGATTTGAGTTTACCTGTTTTATCAAACACACGCACTTCCGGCGCGCCGCCGATTCCCATTCCGGTCACAATATCGTCTTTTTTATCACCATCCACATCGCCTGTTGCCACGTAAGCTCCGCCGTTAAAGGTTTTTGCGTATGCAAAGAAGCCGGGCGAAAGTAATCTTCCATTTCTGTTAAACATGCGGATATGTGCGCCGCCTTGTGAGGCAGCGGCGGTAACGATCTGTTTTGATCCATCACCATTTAAATCCGCAACGGAAACGTTTACGCCACCACGAAAGTTTTTATCATAGGCATAGAACCCTGTGATGAGAGGTTTCCCTTCAAGATCAAAAATTTTTACAATCGGTTTTTCACGAAGGGTTCCTGTGACAATTTTGTATTCTCCATTCGGTTCAAGCGGTGCAACCGCAATGTTCACCCCATTTTTATACGTTTCGCCGTACGGCATGAATGTGGCGTGGAGATTTCCGTCCGCATCAAACACACGAACCGTTGTAGAGTCAGCGACGATTGTGTCGAGGCGACCATCGTGGTTCCAATCTATATATTCAATTTGGATTCCTCCTTTAAAGTGACTGTCGTACGCAAAGAATCCTGTGCGCTTGGTTTTTCCGGTTGCGTTAAAAATGCGCGCAAACGCTCCGTTGCGGAATGGAGCTTTCGTGATTTTATCGATAGGGCGCAAGAGAATGATGCCGTCTTTCGAAGCGAGCGTGATTTCAGAAACAATCGATCCATCATTGATGGTTGGGTCTTGTGCGCCATGGATTTTTTCAAAATCTCCATCAAGCGGAACCGTTACAGTGCTTGATGTTGCGTTAACGAGCACACGTCCGCGTTCAAAGTCGCGTTTCCAAACTCCTTGATCGATGACGGTTTTTGCCGGATCATAAACATTTTTGTACGTTGTTTTTGGTGCACCAAGGGCGATGGGATATTCGTCATACGTCCAAAGTTGGTTGTGACTGTTTGTTCCAAAATCAAATCCAAAGTACCCGTTTCCAAGCAGTGTTGTGGTAATGCCAAAGCGAATTTTTTGATAATTGTCTTTGATGCCTGTGTTGTCTGAGTTTACGTTGACGATATCCACGTTTTGATATCCGACCTGTTTTTGTTGCGTGAGATAATCTTGCGTTGTGCCTTTCCACTCCGCGAGCGTGTTGGTTGAGGAAGGGAAGGTCTCAAACATCCGGCCGTTTACATACGGTGCGAATGCGGGGTTTGAGCTTCCGTTTGTGATCATGATGGCGTCCTGACCAATAAGAGCACGTGTTTGAGAAAAAAGATCTGTATATTTTTTCGCCCAGATTTGATCAGCAGTCAGCGCGCTATCATTCACGCCGTTTTGGTCAACATCCACCGTTCCGACCCACGAGATCGAATCCTGAACTTCATCATAAAAAATTCCATCCCAAAGTCCTGTGGAAAGAACCTTGTCTTTTACATAATGCGCAAGATAATCAGACCAACCTGAATTCAAGTTGAGAGCCCGAGTGTTTGGCCAAACGGAAACTTGTTTTGCGTTTGCATCGCGCAACCACCAGTCTTGTTGAATTTCTGGATACTGGGCTTGGTGAAGCGGGTCTGTCCAATACAAATCATTCCAACTCACGGTTGGAACATACGCCAAAATAATGATATTCTTGTTCTGACTTCGGATGGTTTTAAAGAAGTCTTGATTGTAGACTTGCGCTTCAAGGGGAATCACAATTAAATTAAATTGCGAAAGGGTGCGGATGGTTTCCGGCTTCTCAAGTTCTGTGCCCGATAACAAAAAATAGTTCGCGGTGCGAACAAATGTATTTGGCTGATTAAAAGCATTGGTCGTCTTTAGAAAGACGCCACATGCAAAGGTTGTAATAAGAAGGAGGGCAAGGAGTCGTTTCATACGTCCGCGTGAACGGCGCTTGGGTTTGGAGAGAATAATTTATTCTTCACCTTCCATTGGTCAACGTATTGTCCGATTCCTTGTTTGTCTCGTTTGTTGCGAACCGTGGTCGTATGTTGAGACCATCGCAAAAGAGATTCAAAGTTTATTTTATACCGACCCTGAACCACAACATATGTGATCTCTTGAGCACTAATCGCCCGACGAACGGTTCGTTGGCTTACTCCAAACAGCTTTGAAGCCTCGGAGACAGATAAGCGGATGATGGGCTGCATATAGGTGTGGATAAACTAGATTGTCAACACTAGTGTAGCCAAAGAAGGTAGAAAAGTCAAATAGGGAGAGATTCATTGATTTTTTGCTAAATTGAGCGTATCATATTGTTTCTGTAAGATTTTATCGTTAATCAACTCTTCATGTGTCACAGAGTTTAAAGGAACAATTTCAACTCTTTCGTGTTCGAACATTTCAAGATCAAAAAGCCTTTGAAGTGTTGCTTGCGGATCACGCAACGGGACTTAAACGTTTTTTGAAAGTGAAGCTCCCTTCCGCGCATGATTCAGACGACGCTTTTTCTGAGGTCTGTATTCGTACTTGGGACTATGCGTGTCGTGGGAACATTGATCACTTTTCCGGGTTCCTATTCACAGTCGCAAGAAACGTGATTTCAGAATTCTATCGAACGCGAGCTCGTCGACCAATGGAAATTGCGATCGCTACAGATGATTATGAGATTCCGGTTGAGTCAAAGTATTCAGGTCAAAAGATTTCGGAATTTGTGGACGGAGAGCTCATGAAAGAAGCGCTTGCAAAATTAGATGACGATGATCGAGAGGTCATTATCATGCGTTATCTTGAAGGCCAGTCTATTAAATACGTTGCGGAGCAGATTCAGAAAACAGAAAATGCAACATCGGTTTTGCTTCACAGAGCGTTAAAAAAGCTTCGGACGATTATCGAAAGTAAATGAGTGTATGCGCAAGTACGATTTTGATCCTGAATTAGAAAAACTTCTCATCTCATTAAAAGACCACCAAGCCCTTGGTGGGAATTTTGATTTCAAAAAAAGCTGGTCGGATGTTGCGGACAAATGTGGATTTGATGCTGACACTTCCGGTCTGACCCACACCTGGCGCGATTGGCTGGAATTCTACATCTGGGACTTTACCCATGTCATGTTGAAACCTGTCGGAGCGTTCGCCTTTTTCATTTTATTCTTTGTTGGCGGATGGCTCGGAATTGCAAATGCTTCTCTTGGAACATTACCGGGTGAGCAGTTATATAAAGTAAAACTTGGAATGGAGCGCGTTCAGATGGCGCTTGCTACGTCAGGCGCCCAGAAAGCACAACTGCGCATGGAGTTTACAAGCAGACGCTTAGAAGAAATGGTCGCTCTCGCTGCATCTGGAAAGCCATCGGATATTTCGCAAATTGCCATGGCGGTTGATCGTGTGAAGCAAGATGTCACAGACATCAAATCCGATCTCACAACAGAAACAGCTTCTCAGGCAACAGAGCTTGCAAAAGCGGTCGGTCGTAAGGCAGATGTCTATACAAGTACGGTGACATCGTCCGCTTCCACTCTCCCTTCAAACGTTCAAACACAAGTTGATGAAGTGAAAACCATCATTAGTGAAACAAAAGAACAGGCAGTGGAAGTCATAATCACGGCACATGAACAATCTGTAACGGCAGATAATACACGTGAACTTGAGCTTACATTTCAAAAAGCATTCGCTCACGCAAGTCTCATTGCCACAAAAGAAGAGCAACCAAAATTAGCGGTCGCAACAGCTCTTCAGAAAAAAGGAATCTACCGTCGCGCATTTCAAGTGTTGAAAGAGATTGAAATGGCACATGTTGCCACAGAATAAATTTTGTTATGGGTGGGGTCACCAGACCCCACCTACGAGGAAATGATTCATTGAAAAATGAATCATTTCCTCGCTCGCTAAGTCTCCCCACGGAACTTTGCGAGTTGTAATGTGTCAATGTTGGTGTTCACAAACCGGTCGAGGGTCGCAAGACTCGTGAACATCGTTAATTCTAATCTCCCTATATAAAGGGAAAAAATTCGACAAGACAATTTCTTATGACCAATACAACAAACTTGGTAAAGAAAGCGTTCTCTGTTGCAGTAGCGGCTACAACCATTCTTTGGTCTGTCGGTCTCTCTGCCTTTTTGCCAACCGCAGCTTCTGCTGCAACGTTCGGCGATTTGATCAAGGGAACTTCTCTCTCTACTGTTTACTACTACGGTTCGAATGGACAACGCTATGCGTTTCCAAACGAAAAGACTTACTTTAGCTGGTACAAGGACTTCGCTTCAGTAAAAACCATTTCTGATTCAGAACTCGCAAGCATCACTCTTGCAGGAAACATCGTTTACCGCCCAGGTGCACGTTGGATCAAAATCACAAGTGATAAGAAAGTTTACGTAACAACACCTGCTGGAAAGATCCGCTGGGTTGAAACGGAAGCTACCGCTAAAGGTCTCGCTGGAGACAATTGGAACGCTCACATCGATGACGTTCCAGATGTATTCTTTGTAGACTATACCGTTGGCGATTCTTTGACCTCTGCTGCTTCCGGATATGACGGATTGCTCTGGTCAGATGCAACAGGAACATTCCGTGTTTCTGGAACAACGTACCAAAAAGTAACGGATGCTGGATTTGCCGCAAACCGTTTTAATGCAGGATTCGTTCTGAAGGGAACAGGCTTCACAAAGTCTGGACTCACTGCAGGAGCTGAAATTTCTGCTGCAATGTCAAACCTTACAGACTCTGCACAAAAAGTAACAACAGCTACATATGCCGAAACGCAAAATGTAAGCATTGCACTTTCTGCAAGCTCGCCAGCTGCTTCAACACTCCTCAACAGTCAGGGTGTTGCACATCTTGCATCTTTGACATTTACAAACCCAACAAGCTCAGCAGTATCCGTTAAGTCTTTGAAATTGGCCCGAACAGGCGTTTCATCAGACAATACTCTTCCAAACGTTTACTTGTTTAACAAGTTTGTTCGTCTTTCAGACGCAGCATCTGTTTCAAGTGGAATTGTTTCTTGGAACGATGCATTGGGACTCTTCACCATTCCAGCAGGTGGAACAAGTGAAGTTTATATCCGTGCGGATATCGGAGATTCAACAGGACAAACCGTTGGTGTTAAGCTTGCTTCCGCAAGCGATGTAACATTTGTGGGTGCATTTAATGCGGCTGGATCATTCCCAATCTCTAGTGCTGTGCACACGATTGCGGCGTCTCCTTCAACATTTACATCCGTCTCCTTTGGAGCAGCTACAAACACACCAGCTGTCGCAACAGGAGTTGATGCGCAAAGTGATTTTACCATTTGGCAATCTGTCGTAACGGTAAATAACAACGAAGCATATCTTCACACATTGCGCGTCCGAAATATCGGATCAATCAGCGCTTCTGATATTGGTAACTGGCGTCTTTATATTGCTGGTGTCCAAGCAGGATCAGCTGTTGCAAAACAGGACGTAAACGGATATGTCACTTTTGATTTGTCCGCTGCGCCAATTCGCGTAAAAACAGGAACAAGCACATTCAAAGTCGTAACAGATATTATTGGCGGAACAACCCGTACAGTAACTGTTGGACTTAGAAATTCTGCAGATGCAATTTTTGTTGACGAAGATTATTCTCAAGCTGACAAAGTATTGGCAGCTGGAAGCGCGTTCTCTGCAACAGATGCAGGACAACAAACAATTGGTTCAGGTGCTTTGACGGTTACAAAGCGAACAGACTCACCTTCCAATAAAGTTATTATCGGTGCTTCCAACGCAGTTCTTGCACGTTGGGATTTGAAAGCAACGGGAGAACGCATGAAAGTTGAATCTTTGCGTTTAGCTTACACACCTGTTGAAAAAGCAGGAGGAGTAGTGGCTAATGACACAACTCAATTGAGAAATGGAGCTGTGTATGCCGATGGTGTGCAAATTGGAAGCACAACGACGTTGAACGCCACTGATAATACAACTCTCGCATATACAGAGTATTCCTTCGGATCATCACTCATTGTTGTTCCTGGAACACCAGTAACAATTGAATTGCGTTCGGATATCTTTGACAATGACGGAACAGATAACACAGCCGACGGTGATACATTTACACCAACAATGGCTGCGTCATCCAGTACAAACACTCTTCGTGTTTCAACCGGATCATATGATCAATATCCAGCTAACGCAGTTGTAGGAAACTTACTTGAAATTGATCAAGGAACATTGACGGGGGCTAAGAATACGTCTTATGCGAACCAAACAATGCTTGAATCAAAAGTAGCAGCAAAAATTGGATCTTACTCCATTTCGTCTTCAACAACAGAAACAGTGAACCTCACATCTCTTGTTGCTGATCTTGATGGATCAACCAACCTTGCTGATGGTGAAGTGACAAACCTTTACTTGATGTATGGAAAGACAGGATCAATGGTTGCTACAACTGTGAAGGCTAACCCTTCAGAGTCTGATGCAGGAAACTCATGGTCAGTGAACTATGCACTCGCTCCAGGACAAACCATGTATGTGGATGTTTATGGAGATTTGGATTCTTCACTTGACGGAAATGAAGTTGTGCTCACAACACTTGATTTTGCTGCGACAACAGCATCTTCAGGACAAGGTGCTGATAACGGAACAGCTATTTCAGGTCAGAACATTACAATTGGAACAGGAACATTTACGTCTGCATTAGACGGTTCTTCACCAGTTGCTCAAGTTGTTGCCGCAAACCAAACGGTTACTGCAGCTAAGTTCCGTTTCTCAGCCGCTAACGAAACCTACACCATCAAGGAATTGCAAGTATCTTATGTAGATACAGTAAACGCCCCAGGATCTGGAGTTGCTGCTGGTGTTGAACTTTATGATGGTAATACCTTGGTTGGAACAGCCGTATTCAACCAAACAAGTGGAGACACCGGAGCTAATACCGCCGCTAACGTTCTTGGATTGAGCATTCCAGTTGACGCAAACACCTACAAAGTTCTTACCGCTAAGTTGGTACTTAACAATGTTGGTTTTGGTGCTGGAACTTCAAACAAAAACTTGGGATTAGCCCTTGACTTAGTTAAGGGTTATGACAGCGCAGGTACTTTGTACACAACAGCTGCTGGATATTCCACAGATCGTGATGCAAATAATATCTGGGTGTTTAAGTCCATTCCAACAGTTAACGCTGTTGACTTGACAAACAGCACCGTTATTAACGGTCAAGCAACAGACCTCTATAAGTTTACGGTAACAGCTGCTTCAAATGGATCAATTGCCATGAAGCAAATGAAATTCACCTTAAACTGGTCAGATGGTCAGACAGCAGACTCCATGGAGCTTGAAAGCATCGAGCTTTACAAGAACGGAGTTGAAGTTACAGCTATTACAGCTGTAAACGAAGATGCTGAAGATGTTACAGACGCAACAGGAATGTTAAATAAAGATGCTAACGTCGTAGACAACACGCTCGTTATTGCGTTCACTGGCGAAGATGAAATCGCTGCTGGTGAAACAGTTACCTATACTGTTCGTGGAGTTCCACAAGGATTCCGTGCGACAGGTAGTGATACTGTTGCAGATTCAGTTAGTTTGTATCTCGCTGGAGACACAGCTATTAACGGATCAGCTACAACACCGTTGGTATTTTTGAACAACGTCACTAGTGCTTCATTGTTCAAACTTCACTCCGCAACAAGTGCTTCGAATAACGGAACTGCTTATAACTTCATTTGGTCAGACCTCTCGTCTCAAACTCACAGCAGCGTATCTAATGATACGACTGGAGCTGTAGGCGATTGGCACAACGGATTCTTGGTAAAGAATCTTGATCTCGCAGCTGAGACCTGGACAAAATAACCATAGATTCGTTTCATTCTTCAATCATCCACATTTCTCACGTGATAATTCGATCAGAGGCGTAAGCCAATGTTCTTGATCACACCGAGATTGGGACTCTGAGGAAACAAAATACCCCTGCCATTTGGCAGGGGTATTTGTTATGATGGGTGTATTCTTTTATTTTGATCAAGAACTATGTTTAAATTGCATTTTTTTGGTGTGTTGAGGACGTTGATGTTTACTTTGCTTTTACTGCCAATTGTTTTTGATCCGGCTTTATGGCGTCCGGCCCAAACGTCAAAATATCTGTTTTTTATTGTCTTGGTTCCCATCATATTTATTATCCTTGTTTCTTTTGTTCAAAAAATTCCTTGGAAACAATTGTTTCAAAATCCAATATTTTTTTTGTATGGACTTTATGTGTTGTATGTTGGCATAAGTTCATTGTTTGGAGTAGATCTTCTTAATAGTTATCTTGGTAACGACTCAAGAATTGGGGGCTGGTTTTTGCTTTTTTTGTCATGGTTATTTTGTGGCCTCTTGGTTGTTCTTTTTTCTGCACGCGATTGGAATTTGGCACATAAATTTTATATCTACGGAGCGGTGTTTATCTCGCTGTATGCTATTTTAGAATCTTTGCGCCTGGTTCCAACTTTTGGCCTTGATTTACCTCGTGCATCAAGTTTGATTGGAAACCCTGTCTATTTGGGTGGATATTTAGTATTACCAACAACATTGCTGTTATCTCAAATTCACTTTTCTGAATGGAAAAAGCATCTTTCTAAGATTGTTTGTCTGTTTATTTTGTCAGGTGGCTTTATAGCAGCCGGTACCCGAGGTGTTTATGTTGGTTTTGTTGCCGGGCTGTTTTTTTATGGATTTATCGCTTTAAAAAAACGTTTCACCGTAAAAAAACAACTTTTTATTACGTTTTTCATCATCGTTGTTCTTTTATCTTTGTTTGGTTTAGGAAGAAAATTCGTCCCAGAAGGAACGTATGCCCATCGTTTTTTTGACTTTTCTGACACAAGTTCGAATAGTCGTCTTGAGTTTTGGAAAATGGGAGTTCGTAGTGTGGGAACGGTTGGTTTTTTTGGGGTTGGTCATGAGAACTATTACCGTGTGGCAGAACAGTATTATTCTGGGACGCTTTATGGTGCGGAAGGTACTTATTCAGATAAACCACACAATATTTATGTAGAAATTTTAGTTTGTTCCGGTGTTCTTGGTTTGATGTTCTATTTAGGTTGTATTGCATGTGTCATTTATCGTCTTTTTAGAGAATATAAAAAGAAAGAAAACAAGCATTTTTTGATTCTTTTGTCAGGATTTTTGGTGTATTTGGTTCAGAATTTTTTCGCCTTTGAATCCGTTTCAACATTGTTTGTCTTTTCCTATTTTTTGGCTTATGTCATTTCATTTGATGTTGCCTCTTCTATCGATCGGCATACAGAAAAAAGAAAACGTTACATTTCTTGGCTGTTGATGATCGGATGCTTTGTTTTATATAGCATGTTTATCTCTCGTTTTGTGATTCCAACGAATAATTACTTTCGGTTGCTTTCTGTGGCAAAACAACAGACTGATGCGACCAAACAGTTGGAAGTTATGAAGCGTATCGAGAAACAAAGCTTTATTTTTGATAGAGATCCACTTGCAAAAATGTATCACGCATCCGCAAAAACGTTTTATAACAAAGATGGCAATACTGCTGATGTGCAAGAATTCATTCAATCCGCCATATATCAATATGACCGTTTATTGGAGTTGCATCCAAAACGAGGAGAGTTTTGGTATCAGCGCGCTGATATGGGGCTCATGTTAGCATTCTTAAACAAGACCGCTCCAGACCAACGGACGAAAATTGCCATAGAAAAAGCCATTGAATTTACGCCAACACGCACAGAGCCCTATATTGTAAAAGCGACTGAATTGGAAATGGCAGGAAAAATCCCTGAGGGAATTCAAATACTTGAGGATATCCGTCAAAAAATTCCAAATAGTACTAAGTTATTATGGACACTTTCCATTTTATATATAAAAAATGGTCAGGAGGCGAAAGGGGCAGAGTTGGGTTATCAGGCGATTGATATGGGGTTAAAAGTTGCCGGAGTTCAAAGTATTCTTGATCTCATTAATTATTATGCAGAACAAAAAGATTACAAAAAAGTCATTCGTTTATATGAACGTGCGGTTAATTTGTTCCCCAAGCAAGTGGATTTGTACGCAAATCTTGCTGCTGCATACGCTGTTAATGGACAAAACCAAGAAGCAATCATAACGGCAAAAAAATATGCAGAACTAAACCCACAGGCGAAAGCAGAGACAGAAGCATTTATTCAATCCCTTCCGTGATCATTGCTCAATACTTATCCACATGTCTTATGTTTTCGATGACTTTTTTCTAAAGATGCATTATAATAACTGTGTTCAAGAAATGTTTTCAAACCTTAGTTTTTTTTAATACATCTTCTAATTTTTTTAACACGGACTTATGTCACGGATTTTATTACAAAGAATACCAAAATGGTTATCCGTTTTTGGGGTGATCATTGCCAGTCTTGGTCTGATACCAGGACTGACACTTTCCGCACAGGCGGCAGCCACTTTTAGTACAGACACAACAGTGACTCTCGCAAACGGAATTTCGCTCACAATTGTGAGCGGTTCAGTAGCAGATACTGTGACCGTAGACGCAACGGCAAATACAGTCGCTGTTACCACTACCGCAAGTCAAGAGTTTACACTCAAATCACCTGGTAACTATGCTCTTACATACGACGGTACAAGCGTAGGGAGTCCTTGTACGTTTGTGGGCGCATCAGTTCAACTTACTGTAACAGGAGTAAGAACTTACACATTTACTCCTACAACGTCAGTGACCTGTACACCACCTAGTTCAGGAGGTGGTGGAGGAGGTGGCGGTGGAGGAAGCTCAGCGCCTGCTGCAGCACCTGCAGCGCCAGCAACCCCTGCTACTCCAACAGTGACTCCAGCAACTCCAGCCGCACCCGCAACTCCTGCTACTCCAGCGACACCAGCTGCTGCAGCAGCACCAGCCACAGCAGCACCAGTCGCTGTCCTCATCCACGATCCTTCAAAATTTGAAGCGCTCTTAACAGCGCTTGGAACCACAAGCAAGCCAGCGGATTATGCAAAATACACTGCATTGGTAAAATCTGACGCACTTGCATTCAAAGTCGGGTTAACAGATTTGCAAGTTAAAGCTATTGCCAATTTTGAAACATACGGTGCGTCAACGGCAACGGTTAAGCTCGGATCAGGTGAGCGCAGAGCACTTGTGCGTGATTATCTTGAAACCGTCGGTCGTCCAGATTTTGTCTGGGATGACATCCAACGTCTTACAACTGGAGAAAAACCTGTAAAACGTAATTTAGCAAAAGAAGTCGCACAAGCAGGAGTTGCATTGAACGCGTTTAAGAAAATGACGGGACATGCTCCAAATTTTAAAGATAAAGCAGAAGATATCGCTTGGAACACAATGCTTTACCGTATTCGTTTCCCACGTGATCTGAAGTTGGAACAACAAGGAATCCTTGAATATCAAAAGATCTTTAAAGGAACTCCAACTACGCCATCGCAATGGGCCATCGTCCGTGCGCTCGGTTACGCCTTGAAATAATCATTTAACTTAAACGTACTTAATTACTTTGACCCTTTATGACAAGAAACCACTTACAAACCGCAAAGCAGTCCATCGGAACACTGCTCATAAGCGGAATGTCCCTCTTGCTTGTAGCAAGCCCAGCGTTTGCTGCAGTAACACTTAGTGACAATATTGCAAATACCGGTACGTACACGGGTACTTCAGCAAGTGCGAACGCGCTTACAGTTGGACTCGCAGGAGCAACCAACCCAGCATTTCAGGTTGACGCTTCAACTGCATCATCCGCAACAGGACTTAAAGTTAAATCAGCAGCAGCTGCAGCAGGAGTAGCTCTTTCCGTTGTTTCAAGCGGAACAAATGAAGCCCTCACCATTGACGCAAAAGGCTCTGGAACCATCGGAATTGGAGCTACTTCAACAGGTGCGGTTACGATTACTCCTGCAACCGCAATCACAGGAGCGCTTACAGCAAACGGTGCTGTAACACTCGGTGACGCTGCTGCAGATATTGTTACTGTTTCTGGCACAATTGCAGGAGCAAGCCCACTTGTTTTTGAAGGAGCGACTGCCGATGCGTTTGAGCTCACTATTGGCATAACTGATCCAACAGCTGCTTCAACATGGACCGTTCCAAACTTTGCTGTAAACGCAGCATTCGTTGGATCTACACTCACAACAAACAACATTGACGCAGCAAACTCTGTTTGGGCAGTCTCAAACGGTCTCGTTCTTGAAGGAGCAACAGCTGATGGGTTCGAAACAACGGTTTCGCTTACAGATCCAACTGCTGACCGTACCGTAACAATCCCTAACAAAGATGGAGAAGTCATGTTAGCTTCCACGTGCAGCGCTTTGTCATCAACAGCTGGTGCCATATCATTGGTTATTGGACTTGGAAACTGTTTTACATACACTGTAACGGATAACCAGGATGAGACGATTACGTTCTCTGGTGCAGGTTCGCCAGGTACAATGATTACGATCATTTTCCAAACGGATGCAGCTGGTGCACAAGATGAGGTTGTGACATTCCACACAACACTGACCAGTTCCGTCGGAACATTGACGCTCGCAAACCTTGCTTCTCAACGATATGTTGTGACGTTTATGAGCGATGGTACAATTTGGAACGAAATCGCCAGAACAGCAGTCCAGCCATCATAGTCTAATTTAATCTAAAAAGAGCCTTCAGGCTCTTTTTAGATTCTGTGGATATCAAACCTTTACTTTTTTGAGCTATGCGAATTCGACAGCGAGTCTTGTCAACCGTCTATTTTTTGCCTATTAATTGTTTAATTTATGCGTGTCGGTGATTTCCGAGCTCCATATCAACCAGACAAATTTGATCAAATTTGTCTGGTTCACTGTACAAATTTTATTGAATATGTCTGGTTGACTGTACATATTTAATCAAATATGCTATAATTCAATATATGTATATAAAACGAAATCTTGAAAAAGTACTAAAAAATCATCTTTTTAAACAAAATGTTCTTGTTTTATATGGACCAAGACAATCAGGTAAAACAACCCTTATAAAAGAAGTGGTCAGAGAATTTGGTGATCAGGTCAAATTTTTAGATTGTGAGTTAATGGAGAATAAAGAAATTTTGTCTTTTAAATCTTCCGAACAGTTATTTTCGCTTGTTGAGGGTTTTAAAATTGTTGTATTTGATGAGGCTCAAGTCATTCCGAACATCGGATCTGTTTTAAAAACATTATTCGATCATCGTCCGGAGGTGCAGTATATCGCGACAGGTTCATCTTCGTTTGATTTGGCAAATAAAATTTCGGAACCGCTTACGGGGCGCTCGCTTGAATTCATTCTCTATCCGCTCTCGCTTGCGGAAGTGACGAATAATGCGTTTGATGCCAAACAATATTTATTTTCTTTGATGCGATTTGGAGGGTATCCTCATTTGGTTTCAGAAAATGAGGATGAGAAAATCATAAAAATTCAAACAATTTTATCGCAATATCTTTTTAAAAACGTTCTCATGATCGGAGGGATTAAAAAACCCGAGATTATCAGTCAGTTATTGAAATTACTTGCGTTTCAAATAGGAAATGAAGTTTCTTACAGAGAGTTGTCAAATCAATTAAAAGTGAACCAACAAACCGTGGAGCATTACATAGATCTTCTTGAAAAGAATTTCATCATTTTTCGATTGGGAGCGTTTTCACGTAATTTGAGAAATGAGGTCACAAAAACAAAAAAAATTTATTTTGTCGATTTGGGAATCCGTAATGCGATCATCGATTCATTGCAGCCAATAAATATAACGGCAAGAAATGACATTGGGGCTTTGTTTGAAAATGCAATGATTATTGAACGAATGAAGCATGTCGCGAATCTTGGAAAATTTCCGCGGACAAAATATTTTTGGCGTACATTTTCTCAACAAGAAATCGATTATCTTGAATTGCAAGATGGGGTGATGCGAGCATATGAATTTAAATGGAATGAAACAAAAACTTCTGTCGTTCCAAAAACATTTGCGCAAGCATATCCGGACGCTGTCTATTCCGTTATCACACCCGTGAACGCTTACGAATTTATCACACGCAATCCGTAAAAATGAACAGATCCGGAATGGAAAAATTTGAAAGCCCATTTTTCAATCTGTGGATATCAAACCTTTACTTTTTTAAGCCATTTGTTTAAGATTCTTCCGTTATTCATTCTTTAACCAACCAGATTTTATGCAGGATAATTTAAAGCATGCAGCCGTTTTGGCTTTAGTCGTTGGTCTTCTTTTGGGGGGAGTCGGCGGGTATAAATACGCTCAAAAGAGTGCTGAGCGTCTTGGGAGTGAGGCTGGAGTAACTCAATCATCCACCTATCAGGCCGTCTTTTTGACCAATGGATCTCTTTATTTCGGAAAGCTTTCCGGCGAAGGCACAGATCACCCTGTTTTGAGAGAGGTGTATTATTTGCAAGCCGGACAGCCACAGACAAAAAACGCTCAAACCAAGCTCATTAAACTTGGTGGGGAAGTTCAAGGTCCAAAAGATGAAATGCGTTTGAACCCACAGCAAATTATGTATGTTCAGGATTTGAAGGATGATGGTGATGTCGTGAAAGCAATCAAGGCCTACACGAAGTAAAGAGACTTTTGTAGAGAAAACAATCCGGGAAGATTCTCGGATTGTTTTAACACGTCGCTCGCGAGCGACGTGTTTTATTTTGAAACACATCGGCGTATAATGCGGATACTATGAAAAATATTCTTCTTTTTCTCATGAGTTTTGTTTTCGTCTTTGCCGCACACACCGTTTCTGCAGCAGATTGGACCGCGCTTTCTACGGGCGATGCTCAATCTTTTCGTACCATGACGCAAAGTGGTTCCAATTTGGTTGTCGCAGGGAACGGAGGAGTTATTTTTTACTCGAGTGATCTTGGAAAAACCTGGATAAAATCCTTTAGTGCCTCAAACGTGACCTTTTTTGATTTCGCGAAACTTCCAGACGGTCGCCTGCTCGCCGTCGGTTCAAATAGCATCCATGAAGTTTCTGCGGATAACGGATTAACATGGTCGCCTTTTAGTTTTGGAATCACAAAAAATATTTATGGTATTGATATCAAAACAACAGCAAGCTCCAGCACAGGATTCTTGGTTGGTGAAACTGGAACGTATCGGAATTATGCAAACGGAACAGGGAATTGGGATACGCAAAATCTTGGAATCACAAAAAATATGTATGGTATTGATATCAAAACAACAGCAAGCTCCAGCACAGGATTCTTGGTTGGTGAAACTGGAACGTATCGGAATTATGCAAACGGAACAGGGAATTGGGATACGCAAAATCTTGGAATCACAACGGATTTGTATGGGGTAGAAGATCGGGGAGACAACACAGGATGGATGGTGGGTGCGGATGGGGTCATTTATAAAATCTTGTACGGCGGAACCTCTTTTGTAAAGATTGATGCCGGAACAAAAGAAACGTTGCGATCCGTTCGATTCCTCTCAAACACGACCGGCTTCATTGTTGGAAGCATGGGCACGATTTTGAAAACAACAAACGGGGGAACAACATGGACACCCGTGACCGTCACCGGGCTTACAACACAAATGTTGTATTCGGTAGATTCTTTTGATAACCAAATCATCATTGCGGGCGATCACATTTTATTGAGTTCTCAGGATGCCGGTGAGACGTGGAAAGCGCAATCCTTTGCCGGCACGAATAAAAACTTTTTTGGCGTCTTTGCAAAAGACACCACTCATTTGTACGCCGTTGGTTCTGACTTTGATGTGACCTCGCTTGTCTATCAACTCTCCGTTGTGTCAGCTCCGCCACCACCAGCAGAACCCGCGCCGCTTCCTGCAGGAACAGCTGTACAGGGATCTCTCATAAAACTCGCGTGTTCCGCGAACGCAACCGTAAATGATCCATGCAAAGCTGTGTATTATTTCGCGACAGACGGCAAGCGCCACGCGTTCACAAACGACAAAGTCTACTTTACCTGGTACACAGATTTTTCAACGGTGAAGGAAGTTTCCGCAGACTTCATGGCGTCCCTCGCGCTTGGAAAAAATGTGACATACCGACCTGGAGTGAAGATGGTGAAGTTCCAGACAGTTGCAACCGTTTATGTGGTTGCAAAGGGTGGAGTTTTGCGACCTATCGCAAGCGAGGCGGTCGCACAAGCGCTTTATGGATCTGACTGGAACAAAAAGATCGATGACATCTCAGACGTGTTTTACAACAACTACACCTTCGGCGCGATGATCTCGAGCCAAGCAGATTACAGCCCAACAGAGGTCCGCAATTCGGTGAGCAGTATTAGTGACAACCTATAGTATTGGGTTACAGAAATGTAACGTGTTACAATGCTTGGGTTGTATGAGTGGTTCACTATCTCAAAAAACGCTAGTGTTTTTGCTCGGTGTAGGCATGTTATTGCCGGGTGTTTTTGTGGTACATGCACAACCTGCAAAAGACCCATTTTTGAGCGAACTCTGGTATTTGAAGGCGATTCACATGCCTGCGGATGCCTCCACGAATCAGATTGGGAAAGAGTCGATTGTTGCCATTCTCGACGCTGGGTTTGATTTGAAGCATGAAGATTTGGAGAATAAGTATTGGGTGAACGAAGGGGAGATTGCGGGGGACGGAAAAGATAATGATCACAATGGGTATGATGATGACGTCCATGGATGGGACTTCATTGCGAATGATCCTGATCCGTCGCCCGACGTGTCAATGGAGAATCCAGATGACACGATTGTTTCGCACGGAACGTTGCTTGCGGGAATCATTGCGGCAACGGCAAACAACGGAAAAGGGATTTCCGGCATTGCGCCGCATACAAAAATCATGCCGCTGCGTATTTTGGATTCCCGCGGGAAGGGAACAACGGCAGAAGTGAAAGATGCGATTACGTACGCCGTCAAAAACGGGGCAGATGTGATCAATTTAAGTTTGGCTTCCGTGAAACCAGATGATCAATTGCAACAAGTGATTGAATGGGCGGTGGATCAGGGAGTGGTGGTTGTTGCAGCTGTCGGAAATGAATCGCTTGATTTGGATCGTGACCCAACGTACCCCGCGTGTTTTGATACGCGCATCGGGAAAAATAGGGTGATTGGTGTTGCGGCGCTTGATCAAAAGGGAAAGAAAGCGCTTTTTTCAAATGATGGATCAAACTGTGTTGATATTTCCGCGCCCGGCGTAAACATTTTTGGGGTCGTCTATCATGATGATGCGAATATCTTGTACTCAACGTCCTACGGAAGCCCGTTTGAGGGAACATCGATCGCCGCGCCCATGGTTTCTGCCGCGGCCGCGCGTTTGCGCAGCGTCTTTCCTCTTCTCACGCCAAGTCAGATTCGATTATCCCTCATGCTCTCCGCGGATCCTCTCCTCGACGTGACTCCAGAAGAACGTAAACGATTAGGGGCAGGATTGTTAAACATTGAGCGGTCTTTAGAAATCGGTCTCGTTTTTGCGGGAAGTGTGACGCCCGGTACGGCTTTAAACGTAAACCAACATCCGACGGGATCTTTGGTTGTGGCACAAGGGGCAGGATCTTCACCTATCGTGAAGCGTGTGAATGGGGCTGGAAAAGAACTTATTTCTTTTTTAGCGTATGATCCGCGTTTTCGGGGAGGGGTTCGTGTGGCGGCGGGGGATGTAAATGGCGATGGTGTAGAAGAGATTGTGACCGCGCCTGGTGTTGGTGGTGGTCCGCACGTGCGCGTATTTGATGTCGCAGGAAAACCATTGAGTCAGTTTTTTGCGTTTGATGTTTCAGATCGCCGCGGTATGTTCGTTTCAACGGGAGATGTCAACGGCGATGGGATTGAGGAGATTTTAGCCACACAAGATCAAGGGGGAACAGGGCAGGTTCGTATTTTTACGATGCGCGGAGAAATGATCGGATCGTTTTATCCGTTTGGACGCACAACAACTCCGGTATTTGTTTCCGTCGGAAATTTTGATGATGATGAAGAGCCAGAAATTGTTGCGTCTTTAGGCGGAACGGATCAAAAGCATCGTATTAAGATTTTTGATTCAAACGGAAGATATATCCGTGACTTCAGCGCATTCCCATTATTGAAATCTGGATTACGTGTTGCAACACTGCATACGCACAATCAAAAAATGGATCGGATTTTGGTCTCAGCAGAATCTCGTTCAGCTCCATGGGTCGCTATCTTCGATGCGACAGGAAAACAACTCAACATGTCACTTGTGCTTCCAAAAACTTTTACAGGTGGCGTGCAGATGGTTGCGGGAGATTTGAATCTAAATGGAATCCCCGAGCTTTATACAGCACCTATTTCAAATGGGGGTCCGCAAGTGCGCGTGTTTGATTCTGAGCTCGTTGTCAAAGGAGGATTTTTCACATTTGCAGCGCAGGCAAGAAGTGGTCTTTCATTTGCAACTTGGAACCCCTAATCTGTTTACATGATCAAAACGTTTTCGTTGATCGCTCTTTTCCTCTTTCAATCGTGGCTTATCGCGTCGCCTGTTTTTGCGTCGGTGATGATTACGGATGATATCTATTTTCATGAGCAGTGGTATCTTCAAAAAATACAGGTGCCTCTTGCCTGGCAAACAACGACAGGATCGAATGACGTGATTGTTGCTGTTCTCGATACGGGATTTGATTTGAACCATCCAGATTTGGAAGAAAATAAATGGATCAACACAGATGAAGTTCCGGATAACGGAATCGATGATGACGGGAATGGATTTGTGGATGATCGTGAGGGATGGGATTTTGTTGAGGATGATCATACGCCCGAGCCAACGATTGGTGAGACGTATGACGAGGGAGCGGTTTCTCATGGGACGGTGATTGCAGGAATTATTGGGGCCGCAACAAATAATCAAAAAGGGATTGCAGGAATCAATTGGCACGTGAAACTCATGAACGTGCGTATTTTGGATAATATGGGTGTTGGGAATTCCAATACTGCACGAGAGGGAATTAAATATGCGGTAAAAAACGGGGCAAAGGTTATCAATTTAAGCTTTACGGGGTTTAATGATGATCCTGAATTAGAGTCAGTCATTCAGGCGGCAAACGCGGCGGGAGCGTTGATTGTTGCGGCTGTGGGAAACACAGAAGGAGGGGGAGTCAATGTGGACGACACGCCCATTTATCCTGCATGTGATGGTCATGGCCAGGCGGACAATGGAATCATTGGTGTTGCGTCAACAGATAAAACGGATACAAAATCCACGTTCTCAAATTATGGAGCAACATGTACGGATATTTCTGCCCCTGGAGAAGATATTTTGAGTACTGTGTATCAAAACTCCGCACGGGCTCCGTTTGCCAAAGGATTTTATCAAGACTCTTGGTCCGGAACATCCATGGCAGCTCCGATGGTTGCGGGTTCGGCCGCGCTGCTTTATGCGGCGAATCCTCGTTTGACTCCGCCACAAATTAAAAATGTTTTACGTTTATCTGCCGACCCTGTTCAAGTTACAGGCCCGGCAAGTGGAAAGATGGGGGCGGGGAGATTAAACATTGCAAGCGCTCTGAAACTTGCGGCGTTGCTTTATCCTCCGGAAGCCGTGCCTGGATCTCTCGTGAAATTATCGTGTGCACCGCTCGCGGACGTGAATGACCCATGCAAAGCCGTTTATTTTTATGCAAGCGATGGCAAGCGTCATGCATTTCCAAACGACAAAGTATTTTTCACTTGGTTTGCAGATTTTTCTTCTGTAAAAGAAGTGTCACAAGATTTTCTTTCCACACTCGCTCTTGGAAAAAACGTCACGTATCACTCGGGAACTAAATTGGTGAAATTCCAAAGCGTGTCAACCGTCTTTGCGGTTGAAGCAAAAGGCGTTTTGCGCGCCGTTGGATCAGAAGCGATCGCGGCGGAACTTTACGGAGCCGATTGGGGCAAAAAAGTCGATGATATTTCCGATGTCTTTTTTGGAAATTATACTTTTGGACTAAAGATCAATGCCGCTTCCGAATACAGTGTTGAGGGCGCAAAAGCGTTGGTCAATGGGTTAGATCAGAACTTCTAATGTCTGCTATACTATGCGTATATGCCACAAGCGTTAACCTTTGAAAAAAAGAATGTTTTGGTGACGGGCGGTGCGGGGTTTTTGGGCTCGCACATGTGTGAAGCCATGCTCCGTGACGGTCATCACGTTATTTGTGTCGACAATTTTGCAACGTCAGATGTGAAGAACATCGACTCGCTTTTGCAGAATCCAAATTTTCGTTTTATTCGATTAGATGTGAATCAGCCATTTGATCTCGACACGTTTACAGAACTCGCGGAATTCAAATTACCGTTTCAAGGAATCCAAGAAATTTATCATCTTGCTTGTCCAACTTCCATCAAAAAGTTTGATCAGTTTAAGATTCAAACATTGCTCTCGAACTCCATTGGAAATTATTATGTGCTCGAACTCGCCAAAAAATATCGTTCAAAGATTTTGCTTGCGTCGAGTTCTGTTGTGTACGGCGCACGTGTAGATGGCAAGGCTTCCGTTTCGGAGGAAGAGCAGGGGACGACCGATCACCTGTCGCCACGCGGATGTTATGACGAAGGAAAACGATTTGCGGAGACGATGTTTGAAACGTATCGCCAAGTTCACGGACTCGACATTCGCATTGCGCGTATTTTTCGAACGTACGGTCCGCGCATGCCATTGTTCGATGGCCAACTCATTCCGGATTTTATTTTAAGCGCGCTTGATAACAATGATTTGGTGTTGAACGGAGGATTAAATTTTCGATCCGCCCTTTGTTACGTTACAGACGTTGTCGATGGGATGATGCGCGTCATGAAGGCCGCGGAATATCCAGGCCCCGTGAACCTCGGGTCTGATGTTGACTTAAAGCTGTCGGATGTGGCACAAAAGGTTATCGACATGACCGGATCCACCTCCAAAATGGTGGAAGGCGAGAATTTCGCCTTTTTATCCGAGCTCGCGCTTCCAAACATTAATCGCGCAAAAGAACTCGGATGGTTTCCCCTTGTCCGCCTCGAAGACGGCCTTCGTCGAACGATTGAATACCTCAAAGCAAATAAAATTTTGTTGACCTCCATGTAACGTATGAAAATCGTGGCTGTAATTCCTGCATACAAAGAAGTGACAACGATCGCTGACGTGCTTACACGTACGCGGTCTTTTGTTGATGAGATGATTGTGGTAAACGATGGTTCGCCGGACAATACGGCCGAGGTTGCCTCGAAGAATGGTGCGCTTGTTGTCTCGCACGTCATCAATCGCGGACTCGGTGCCGCGATTGGAACCGGATTCGCATTCGCAAAAAAACGCGGAGCAGATGTCGTTATCACTCTTGATGCGGACGGCCAACATGATCCAGCAGAGATTCCAAAGTTTATCGACGCAATCAAAAATGGTGCAGATGTTGTTATTGGATCGCGCATGATTTCTCGAAGCGGTATGCCCTGGTATCGTCAGGTGGCGAACATACTTGGCAACGTCTCGACACTTGTCTTGTTTGGCGCATATGTGTCCGACAGCCAATCTGGATTCCGTGCATTCTCTCATAAAGCGCTTGAGAAAATCGAAATCAAAACCAATCGCATGGAAGTCTCCTCGGAGTTGATTGCAGAAGCAAAAGCGCACGGGTTCAGCATTGTTGAAGTGCCTATTAAAGCGATTTACACAGATTATTCCTTATCGAAAGGCCAAAGTTTTTTTGTTGGGATTAAAACATTGTTTAAATTGGTTCTTCGACGCATTACCATGTAAGTATGACTATCATCCAACTTCTCCTCGTGATATTCGCCTTGTTCGCGATCACAAAAACGTTTCGTCAATTTAAAAAAGGAAAACTCACCCTCGCGTTTCTTTTTTTGTGGATCGCATTTTGGATGATTGTCGGTATTGTGGTTGTCTTACCGAAGACAACGGACACACTCGCACGTTTTGTTGGTGTTGGTCGTGGAGTGGACGCGATCATGTATATTTCGATTATCGCATTGTTTTATTTTGTATTTCGATTGTTGGTGCGTATCGAGGAAGTCGAGCGTGAAATTACAAAGCTGGTGAGGACACTCGCGATTCATGAGAAGGAGGCAGAGAAAAAAGAATAATCTTGTTGCATATGTCCGAACCACTTCCAAAAGTCGCCGTCATTTATTTGTCCTGGTTTTCGATGCCTTATCTTGAGGATGTTTTTTCTTGTCTCGATGCGCTCGATTATCCGCGTGATCGTCTCGAAATCATTGCTGTCGATAACGCCTCAACGGATGGCTCGCAAGAGTGGCTTGCGAAGCGCACAGATATTACGTATTTTCCAAACGAGAAGAACCTCGGATTCGCGGAAGGAAACAACATGGGAATCAATCATGCGCTCTTGAGCGGCGCGGATTATATTTTTTTGCATAACAATGATCTGAAGCTCGAACCGGGCGCGATTCGTGAAGCTGTGACTCTCGCGGAGTCTGACGAGAAAATCGGATCCGTACAATCGTTCATGAAACTTTGGTCTGATCCAGATCGTGTGAACTCGACAGGCGGAATGGTTCACTTCCTCGGCTTCGGGTTCGTGCGCGATAACGGTCGGCTCGCATCGGAAGTCACAGCGAAAGACGGAAGTGAGATCGCGTACGCATCGGGCGCCGCCGTTTTGTATCGCGCGTCTGTGCTTCGCGAAGTTGGTCTCCTCGACCCGTTCCTGTTTCTTTATCACGAAGATCTCGAACTCGGTTGGCGTATTCGCCTCGCAGGATTTCGCAATGTCTTTGCGAGAAATTCCGTCACATACCACAACTACAAATTCAAACGCGCGTTCGCAAAGTTTTATTGGATGGAACGCAATCGTTACATCGTGCATTTCACACATTTAAATCTAAGAACAATCGCCCTGCTCGCGCCGTTCCTCCTTGGCATGGAAATCATGATGCTCGTACTCTCAATAAAGGGAGGTTGGTGGAAAGAAAAGTTCGCGGCGTATCGCGACGCTCTAAATCCAGCTGTGTGGAAACATATTTTCGACGGACGCAAAAAGTCCGCGCACATCCGTTGTGTATCCGATCACGAGATTGTTCGGATGTTCACTTCGAAGGTAGAACATCAAGAGACATCAAGTTTTATTGTCGATAAAATCGGAAATCCATTGTTGACGATCGTGTGGTTTGTGTTGAAACGAGTTATTCGGTGATAGTGAAAGAGTGATGGGCTGTCTTTTTCGATCACTCCACCACTCCATCACTCAACCACTCTGTCTCCCTTATGTCCGCATCCTCGCCCAAAATTGCGCAGGTCGTCTGCACCTATCCGCCGTATCGTGGCGGGATGGGCAAGGTTGCGTTTGAGTACACGGAGCGGCTGAGATCTCGAGGATATAACGTCCATGTGTTTACTTCGAAAGATGAGGACGTGGTCGACGATCCAGACTACGTTCACCGCATTCCCGCGATCCTCTCCGTCGGCAACGCGGGCGTGATGCCGTCACTGTTTAATCGCCTTAAAGGCTTCGATCTCGTTCATGTTCACTACCCATTCTTTGGCGGCGCTGAGCCTGTCATTGTTCGAAAGGCATTGCGTCAGGATCAGGGTCTTATCATGACGTATCACATGGACGCGACCGCGACTGGATTTCGTGGCGCTATGTTCGAGGCGCACAAGCAGGTGCTCTTTCCTTGGATCGCAAATCGTTGCGATCGGATTTTGGTGAGTTCAAAAGATTATTATGAATCGTCCGCGCTCGCGAAACTCACATCTGTACGCGATCGTGTTGAGATACATCCGTTCGGTGTCGACTTGAAAAAATTCTCACCGGAAATCGAGGAAGAACTCCAGATGGAATTGGGGATCTCGAAGAATGTACCGATCTTATTATTCGTCGGCGGACTTGATCGTGCGCATCACTTCAAAGGTTTGCCTGTGCTCCTCGAGTCTCTCAAAGATCTCGCACAACCGTTTCATCTCGTCGTCGTTGGGAGTGGAGAATTGAAAGAGACGTATGAGGCTCTTGCGCGCACGCATCATTTATCCGAGCGTGTGACATTCGCAGGCGGCGTCTCAGATGAGGACCTTCCGCGTTACTACGCACTGGCCGATATCTTTATGTTTCCCTCGATTCGTCGCGCGGAAGCGTTTGGACTTGTGGCCCTCGAAGCGGCCGCGAGTGGGTTGCCAACCATTGCATCGAACTTGCCCGGCGTGCGATCCGTTGTCCTTGATGGAGAAACAGGAATCCTCGTCACACCAGAAGATGTTGGTGCACTTCAAGAAGCCATCGAACTTTTACTTACGCGAACAGATCTACGCGAGCAACTCGGACGTTCCGCGAGGCTCCACGCAGAAGCGCAATTCAACTGGGAGCCGCTCATGACGCATCTCGAGGCGACGTATAAGTCGGTTCTCGAACAACAGTCAAAGAGAGAATATTAGTATGCGCATAGGCATCATTTCGAATCTCTATCCTCCGCATGAACGCGGCGGGGCGGAACTCATTGCACGACGGGTGGCGGATGAGTTTGCGCATCGTGGTTATGACGTGAGCGTGCTCACAACCCAACCGTATTCCGGTTGGGAGAGTTTGGTTTTGCGATTACAAGAAAAACACATCGAGCGTATTTATCGATTCCACCCCATGAATATTTTTGGGATTGAAAATATCGGCAAGAAACCATTTCTCTGGCGACTGCTCTGGCACGCGATCGATGCCGTCAGTCCCGGCGTTCGATCTGTCATTCGTCGCTTTATTCTCGAAGAACAACCGGACGTCATCTTCACTCACAACCTGAAAGGGATCGGCCTTTCGATTGGGCAGTTCATTCAAGAAACCGATGTCCGACACATTCACACGCTGCATGATGTTCAGCTCACGGTTCCAAGTGGGCTTCTTATGTGGGGACACGAATACTCCTTTTTGAATCGATCTTTCCTGCGTAGATGGTACGAGGCGCTTTCGAAGTGGGCGATCGGATCACCACAGGCTGTCATATCGCCATCGAAGTTTCTTCTCGATTTACATACCTCGCGTGGATTTTTCTCGAATATGGAAACGCACGTGATCCCAAATCCAGCGCCACCCGTCACGGTTCCAAATCGCGCAGAGTTTCGATCTGGCCCTCTCAGATTTCTGTTTGCAGGACAGCTTGAGGAGCACAAGGGGATTTTATTTCTCTTGCATGCACTCGATGCATGGGCAGGCACAAGGCCAGCCCCTACAAACACATTCGAGCTACATATCGCGGGCGACGGAAGTTTGCGTGCGGAAATCGAAGATCAATGCATGCGTGACGACCGTCTGATTTTTCACGGATTCGTCGCCCTCGACTCGATGCTTAAGTTGATCGCAGCGGTCGACGCCGTGATCGTTCCATCGCTTTGTTACGAGAATTCTCCGACGATTATCTACGAAAGTTTTGCTGTTGGGACACCTGTGATCGCCTCGAGGCTCGGCGGAATTCCCGAGCTGATCGTCGAAGGCGAGAACGGTTGCACCTTCGAGCCAGGAAACGAATCGTCATTCCTCGAAGCTCTCTCTCACATCACAAACGATCCAAATGTCTGTTGGGCAAAAGCCGCACAGATCCGCGAGATGGCGCAGATGTATGCACTGAAGGGGTATGTGGATGCGTTGGAAAAGATGATAGAATGATAAAAAAACCATCACATTGAATTTTATGCGTAACATTCGTTTTGTCCCCATTGTTCTTTCGATCCTGTTCGTATTTCCATTCGTCGCGTTTGCGGTTGGAAGCGGCGGTGGAGGCGGCGGGGGCGGAGGAGGATCCCCGAGTTGTTCATCCGACACATTTGATTGTTCGAGTTGGTCGGCGTGTACACTCGCCGGCACACAATCTCGAACGTGTTCAAAGACGAATGATTGTGCAACCGTGAACGATCCAGAACCGGGAACGACACAAAGTTGTACGCCGGAATGTACGGAGGACACGTGGGAATGCTCCGGATGGTCTCCCTGTTTTTCAAACGGTACGCAATCGCGCAAGTGTTCAAAAACAAAAGATTGTTCACTGACCGACACACCATCGCCAATCACATCACAAGTGTGTAAACCCGCATGTCAAAAAGATGTGTGGAGTTGCGGTGCGTTTGGATCTTGTTTCGCAGAAGGAAAACAATCCCGTGTCTGTTCGATGACATTTGATTGTGAAAATGATAACGCGGCGTCGCCATCAGAATCGCAAAGCTGTACGCCGGAATGTACGGAGGACACATGGAACTGTAAACCTTATGGCGCGTGCGATGTTCGAGGGAATCAATCGCGCGTGTGTTCCATGACAAAAGATTGTCCCGGTGTTGTTACGAACAAACCCGTCACAGCCACGCGTTGCGATCACGTACAATGCAATCAAAAAACCATGCGTGACCGCGTGTATTGTCGATTGAATTTGGCGCCGGAAGGTGTGAAGCGTGATAACGAGATTGAGTTTTTGCCGGAAGCGTGTCGACCTTTTTCGGGTCATGATCGTGAGGAATGTTTGGAGTACTACAAAGATTATTGGCCATGTTGGAAAGAGAAAACGTTCGGGGGCCGCATTTCGTGTGCGAAAGATGTTTTGAAACTTGGGAAGGATGATTTGAAAACGCAAAAGACCGCTTGCGGATCGGACAAGGAGTGTCTTGAGGAACTGAAAGAGCATTCGTATCACTTGATCGTATTTCGATTTTACGATCTTGAGCAACGTGCGGAAAACTGGATTCTCGAAGGGGTGAGCATGGAAAAGACCGCGGACTTTGTAACAACCGTGATTGAAAACAAGATTGCCTTTTTGAAAGCCACCACATCACAAGAACGCAAAGCGGTGATCGAAAAAATGCGCGCGGATTGGAACGCACACGCGGCTTACGCTCGAACCATTTTAAAACGCTAATATGTCCAAACGCCTTTTACTTGTTCTTCCCATCGTCATCATCGCTGTGATTCTCGGAATGTTGTTTTTTAAACGCCCCGCGAATGAATCACCGAAGTCGGTCGAGACACCGACACAAGAGTCTGTCGTGACCGAAGAAAAAACACCCGAACCGCCCCCGGACGAATTTTCGGATCAACTCGACGAGGCCTTCATAGAACTCGAAATTATCGATGCAGAGTAAAAGTTGATAAAACCTTTCTGATTTGTTATTGTTGAAGCATATGGAACTCAATCTCTCCTACTCATTACCCGTTACGATCTTCAAAGAAGGCGATGCGTTTGTTGCCTATTCGCCTGCATTGGATTTGTCGACAGCAGGTTTGTCAGAGCAAGATGCGAAGCGCATGTTTGAGGAAGCAACTCAATTGTTTTTCGAAGAACTCGCAGAGATGGGAACAACAGAAAGCGTTCTCACAGATCTTGGTTGGGAAAAAGAGGCGGGAGTCTTTCAGCCTCCAATGGTTGTTCAGCAATCTATGATGCAAGTTCGTGTTTAATGTATGGGAGAATTCAGTAATGTAGATTGGAAATTATTCGAGGTATTTTTGATCGCTCATGGATGTGGATTGGAACGGATAAAAGGCGATCATTGTATTTATGTGAAAAATGGTTTGAGACGCGCAATCGTTGTTCCGAAACGTGATCCACTGCCACCGTTCATTGTATTGAACAACCTTCATGTTCTCGGTATTTCAAAAGAAGAATTTCTAAATTGGCTTCGTGAGAATTAAAAAGAAAAAAACCGGGCGTGAGCTCGGTTTTGAGTTTGCTTCGAATGACTACGATGAAAAGTACGCGATGTAATTCTTTGCTTCAATGAGACCGAATCTTGTACACAGATCGAATACGCGTTCGAACTCCTTGATCGCGGTGACTCGATTTGGTTGATACGGATTGCCTGGAAAGGTCTGCTCTGTTTGTATCACTCGAGTTGCAAGGTAGAGGAGTTTTTCGTGCGCTCGTTTTTGAAGATCTGGCCAAGACTTGGAATGGAGATCCTCTAATTTGAGCTCGATATGCTCCAGGCACTGCAGGAGACTTGAATCAAACGAACGAGGGTTGGCACAGCCGAACATGCCACCATAAAAGATGCCTGCGAGCAATCCGAACGAGACAACATTGCTCAGCCATCCATCTCCCAAAGGAGGAATAATCTTCGTGAAGACGAGCGTGACCAAGCACAACAGGCTCACGAATGAAATCACGCAAACAGTGCGAAAGATGTTGATTTCCCTCAGATCAAATCCATGGATTTTTTTCCATGATTGCCGCAGTGGATGCGAGCGCGATACCTCGAGAGGTGAAATGAACATGGACATGAGTTCCTCCGCATTGTATGTGGTCAGTTTTGAACACAAGGTGATCGTAGCTAAGACAATCGTTTGCGTCAAGCAAAAGAAAAACACGGAACAATGTTTGTTCCGTGTGAGTTACCGCACAATCCGTGTCACGAATCGTTCGCCGACGGTGATGGTGATTGATGTTCCCGCGTTCCATTCGATCGCTTTTTCAACGACGCCGTCGGTAAAGAGGTATCCACCTTTTGGCATCTGCGAGCGGATTGTGAGTGGATCGCCTGGGCGCACGCGACCGGTGATGATCGAGATGCCTGTGTTTGGCGAGGGGAATGGTTCTCGGACGACGAAGACGAGTTCGGAGTCGGTTGGCGTTGGGAGACTCGACAGTGCGTGCGGTTGAGGATAGGTGTTCAAACCGTTGAGCATGGTTGCGATCGATTTGATCCAGCCTGTTGCTCCGACGCCGGTCGCGATGATGATGCCGCTTGAGGATTGTGATTCTTTTTTGTTGTCGAATCCAATCTCATAGCGTGCGCTCACGTGATCTTTACGGCCGACGAATAAATCGTTCACGCCCCAGATCACGCGATCATCATCCGTGGTTGCTTTCACGAAGGGGAGACGCTCCACGCGGTGTTTGTTTTCTTGCACGCGCGCAATTTGCCCTCCAACTTCGCTTGGCGAAAAGAGCATGAGCACGCCCGCGATGGTCGACCGATCCGGATTGACCGTGAGGATCGGCTGATCATGTACGTACTTCGCGAGGTTTGCAAACAGTCCGTCCGGGCCACAGACGATGATGAGGTCTGTGTCGCGAAAGAGCGTGTTCGGTAACTGGTCGCGCGTGACGTGTGCGATTGGGATGTCTCCCGGAATCTGCGCATGAATCTGCGCGAGGGCAGATTCATGCTGGGCATGTTCTTGTGCGTACGGCGTGATTGATTCTCCGCGCGACTCGAGGGCAAATTTGGCAGCACCCATGGTGTGGTGTTCGTGCAAAAGTTCCTCGAGTCGCGTGTGCTTTGTCACAAGGACGATGCGGTTCATGCGTTCCTCGCCGTGTCTTTGATCGCCGCGAGCAATTCGGGGCTGATCGTGAGACTGCCGACCCGACCCGATTTTGCCATCTCCATGATGGCGGCCGCGAGCAGCTTGCCCGGCTCGACTTCCGACATCGGCACAAGCCGAATCTTGGTCGCGTCTGCATCTGCCTGCGCTTCCGTCTTTTTGTTCTCGCCTTGCTTCTTGATCAAGTTCGCGCGTTCTTTTTCAAGCTCGAGCTTGGTCTTTGCTTCGTACGTCTGCACGGCACGCTCATTCGTTGCGGCCGCGATGCGACGCTCATGCGTTGCCTTGTCGGCCGCCGAGAGCATCTCCTCGCGTTCCTTCGCACCGATCGAACTCGCAACATCTTCATCTTCCGCTTCGATCCGATCGACCGAGCAGGACTCGACCTGGATGCCGCGCGCGAGCAGGGGATTTGCTGCACCCGTCAGCGCTTCCTTCACGACCGTTTCGAGTTCGCCATGCGCGAGCACAACGTCTTCGATCGCGAGATTCTTGACCGAGCTGCGCACCGGCCCGAGCACACGCTCAAGCACGATCGCCTGCAAATCCTGTTCCCACTGACTCGCATACGATCCGTTCTTCGGATCGACGGTGAAGTCGAATTTCTTCGAAGCGACGTCCGGATCGAGAGTGACTTTGAGGTTGCCCGTCACACTCACGTTCTGCTTGTCCTTCGTGCGTGCGTCGACCGAGAAGTCGAGGATGCGCACCGTGGTCGGAACGACGGCGACGGTCGTGGAGGGAAGAATGAATCCGCTCCACGCGAGACCTTTCGATTTCGCGCCACCGCTCTTCAAGAGAAACACGTGACCGGTCGCGCCCGCTTTGCGAAAAAGGCTGATGAACATTGTGTCCTCCATGAGTCTGTTTTGTCTGTGCGAAATGCACGTTTTCAAACTCTAAGTGTAGAATACACACGAACTAGAAACGTGTCAAGAGCCTGGTTTTCTTGATGTTTTTGTGCATTTATGGGAATGTAGGGGTGCGCCCAGCCTCGCAATACAAAGGAGTCCACCATGGCCGACAAATCCACCCCGCATCTTCCCGCTCGCGTGAAAACGGAGGGGGAATTGCTTGTGCGCAACAAAGTGACGACCCCTGCGCAATTCGAGTTCGCGCTTGCGGAATCGCAAAAGACCGGGAAGCGCGTGATCGATATTTTGAAAGAACAAGGATTGTTGGTTGGAAAAGATCTCCTCAAGTATCTTTCGGACCTTCACAATGTTCCTGAGATCGATGTTTCCGCGGTGGAACCTACCACCGAGATTATTCGTCTCGTTCCATTTGAGCTTGCCGAGCGTCATCAACTGATTCCGCTTGGGAAACATGGTCAGACGCTCATGATTGCGATCGCGGATCCGGGAAACCTGAACGCGATTGAAGATCTGCGATTCTCAACCAATCTCAATATCGATATTGCGGTTGCAGATGCGCAAGCGATCCAAATTGCGCGAGAACGTTTGTATCGCTCGATTGAACAGAGTGATCTCGGGGTCGAAATCGATCAGGAGCTCGAAGAGCTTGTGGACGGTGCGGAAGCCTCGACAGAATGGTCCGATGAAGTGGATGTCAAATTGCTGACACAATCCACCGAAGATAATTCGCTCATGCGACTCGTGAATCTCATCTTGATTGATGCGATTCAGCGTGGCGTGTCCGACATTCACATCGAAGTGTTCGAAAAAATGCTTCAGGTGCGGTATCGCATCGACGGCATCCTGCATGTCATGATGAAACCGCCCATGAAATTGCGCCACGCGATCGTGTCGCGCATCAAGATCATGGCGTCGCTCGACATCAGTGAGCGTCGGCTGCCGCAGGATGGCCGTATCCATCTGAAATTGCCTGGCGGAAAGACGTGCGATTTTCGTGTGTCGACCGTGCCGTTTTTGTACGGCGAAAAAGTGGTTCTGCGATTGCTTGACCGCGCGACGCTGAAAACGGACATGACGCAACTTGGATTTGACGAAGATGAGCTTCGAAAATTCAAGCATGCGGTGCATCAACCCTACGGCATGGTGCTTGTGACCGGACCGACGGGGTCGGGAAAAACGACCACGCTCTACAGCGCGCTCACAGAGCTCAACAAAACCTCGGACAACATTTCGACCGCAGAAGATCCGGTTGAGTTTCACCTTGATGGCGTGAACCAGCTTCAAGTCAATGATCCGATAGGACTCACGTTTGCGAACGTTCTTCGTTCATTCTTGCGCCAAGATCCGGACATCATCATGGTCGGCGAGATCCGCGACTTTGAAACCGCGGAGATCGCAATTAAAGCCGCGCTCACGGGGCACCTCGTGCTCTCGACGCTTCACACGAATGACGCGCCGAGTACAATCAGTCGTCTTGCAAACATGGGAGTTGAACCGTTCATGATTGCGTCCTCGCTCAATCTGATTGCGGCGCAGCGTCTTGTTCGTCGCGTGTGCGGCGAATGTGCAAAGCTCGTGATCATCGAAAAAAAACCCTGCATGGACGCAGGGCTCACCGAACAGGAATATCACGCTGGTGTGTTTCGAAAGGGCGACGGATGCAAAGTGTGTGGCGGAACCGGTTACAAAGGCCGGATTGCCATTTACGAACTCATGCCCATGTCAGACACCCTTCGCGACGCATTGTTGCAAGGATCATCTCCTGCAGATCTGAAGCGCGCCGCCGTGACGGATGGTATGCAAACGTTGCGACGTTCAGCTCTGAAGAAATTCGCTCTCGGCCAAACAACCCTCGAAGAAGTTCTGCGCGTTACACGCGCGGACTGAACCTCAGAATCTCGAAAGAGGTTCTTTTTATTTTTGCTCAAATCGAAATACATATACGCTTCCTCCCACGCTCATCCAATCGTTTGCAATTGCTTTTGTTTTTTCAATAATTTGGTCGGCTTGCCACCAGTACGTGTCGACGACATAAAAAACCGTACGGACGTTTTCGTCTTTTGGAATGAGCGCGAGGGCGCTCTCGACGGTTGTACGAGACGGCGTTTCATTCATTGCCAAGAATTTTTGATACATGGTTTCTCCAGTTGGAATCGGATAGAAAAATAAATTTCCGTAATAGCGGAAGCCGATTGTTTTAATGGCGGCCGCGGAAACGGATTGGTTTGCAAGTACGATATATGGTTTGCTTTCCGCCCATTCTTCGATGAGATGCACGGCGTCGAGATCCGCTTGGCTTGTGTTATACGCATGGCTGTTTGCATATGCGTCTCGTCGTGGGAAGGTGAGATAGAATGATGCACTTGCAAACATGGTGAGGAGAACGAGGCAAGTGAGTTTGAGGGCGATGGGTTTGGTGCGCAGGTTCAGTGAGAGGTGGCCGAAGGCGAGAATAAGAAACGGACTTGCAAAAAAGAGAATGAGCGGAATGATACGGTTTGCGTAGTTTGCCCGTTCGTAGTCAATCAAGAAGGAAAAGTCGATGACGTTTGCGAGCAAAAGATAATTGACGCCCAGAATAATGACCATGAGAAACAAAACACGGATTCTTGCTGAGAGATCCTTGTGATACATCCACCACGCACCCAAGCTTGCGGCAAGGACGAGAAGAAAGATGTTTTGTCCGTAGAGGTAAACGAAGTCGAGGAGGGGACTGAAGCGGGTTTGGAAAAGGGCGGAGAGGGCGGAAGAGGCGGAGAGGGCGAGGGAAACCGGATTGAGATTCTCGAACGTGAGATGAAGTCCTTGTCCGCTTTTGATGGATTGCACCATGAAGCTCGCCGGAAGGGCGAGGGAGCCGGCAGTGACGATCGTCCATTTGAGGATGTTTGAAACGTGATCAGGCAAGCGATTGTGATGTTCGGAAAAAAAGAGGAGGGCGAAAAAGAAAAAGAGGGGAATGCCGGCGATTGGGTGAATGAGAAGAGTCGAGAGGGTTATGATGCCAATGATGATCCAGTTTGGGGACGTTTCCTCAAAGAGCCACGGGACGCTTGCGAGGATGGCAAGAAGAACCCAGAGGTTTCCAAGGCCTTGCGGGGTTGTGACGATGAACGCGTCGAGGGGGAGCAAGAAAAGGCCGAGGAGCGTGAGCAGAGCGTAGCGTGGTTTTTTTAAAATGGTGTTTGCGGCGCTGAACCATGCGAGGGGTAAAAGGATGGTCGCGAGAAGGGGAAGAAGCCAGGTGTCGACGAGGTCGATGGAGAGAGAAAATGCGTGCGCAATAAAGAGGACGATACTGTATTGTCCGATGTAGTAAAACGGTTTTGGGGTGATGGTGCCGAATTGTGCGAGGTGGTTTTCTGTTGCTTTGTGAATGAACGAGTCAAAGCCGTAGCCGATTGGATAGGTGATGGCGATGAAAGAAAAAAGGGAACCGATGAGGAAGATAAATAAACTGATTGAGAGTGTTTTTTCACGACCGCGGTAAAGCAAGATGGAAACGATGAGTGTTGCGATCGCAAAAAGGATCAAGATGGAAGGAGAAAATTGATCCCATGGCGTGCGAATGGCGGTTACGATTGGATGCGCTTGAAGGAGTTGGAAAAACAGGCCGAGGGAAAAGATGACGCAAATGGATGCGGCAGCGATCGGCCATCGCATGCGAAGAACGATTGTCCTCAATCGTTCTTGTAGGGGTGTGACATGTCCCACCCGTGCATGCGATTCGATTCGTGTGCGCATGAACAACACACTCGCCATCGAGACAATCACGATTCCCTGAAACAAAATCGCCGGAACGGACGCTGCGTAATACGCGATCGATCCAAGAATCGCAACAGCAGACAGGGTGACCCATATTCCCATCCACAAACGTCCATTCGCTTGCTCATCCGTTCTGGATGGCTGTAACCATGTCACGACATGTATCCCCATGGAAAGAAGATACACAACAAGCAAAAGCGCCCCAATGTGTGGAGAATGAATAAGGAACGTGTTCAGACAAAAAATGCCTAGAAAAAGCAAGGGAAAGGTGATAGAGTGGAATCGACTTCGCATACCAAATCAGTTTATCATATGCTTCATCGCGACCCCAGCAAATTGTTTCCGCATGATTACGTGATGCGCTATACGTTCGTGCCCCTTGTTCCGCGTTTCATCACCCCAAACATGATTACGGTGTTTCGAATGGTGCTTGTGCCGTTTATTTTGTATTTTTTATTTTACGACAATTTTCAAATCGGTGTCCCACTTTTTTTATTTGCGGCGTTTACAGATGCCCTCGATGGTTCCGTTGCGCGCTTGCGTCACCAGGTTACGGAGTGGGGAACATTTTATGATCCATTCGCCGATAAGCTCCTTGTCGGGTCTGTGGTGATTTTGGTTGTCATGCAACACATCAACCCTATTTTTGGTGGATTGATTTTATTTGTGGATACCATGATCATGATCGGAGGATATATTCGAAAAAAACAGGGCAGACCCATGGGTTCCAATATTTTTGGAAAAACAAAAATGTTTTTCCAAATTCTCGGCATCTCACTTTTGTTGATTGCCCTTTGGGCCGGGTTTGATTTGTTCATTCCGTTTTCGGTTGGAACATTCTCCCTTGCGATTGTGCTTGCGGTGATTAGTTTGTTTACGTATGGCTTATAAGTCTGTGTTGAAGTTTTTACGAACGAACGCAGTGTGGATTGTTTGCGCTGTGTTGTTTTTTGTCGGCACATTTGCGCTCACTCGCTTCACACATTTGTTTATTTCTCCAGACGAAACCGCGAATGCCTTTTTTGTCCGCGCGTTTGCACACACAGGATCCTTTCGCGTTTTTGATGCGATGAACATCGCCTACGAGGGCATCCTTCATCCCCGATCCATCATCACAGACGGAGCATTTTTGTTACCGGTGAGTTTTTTGGGTCTGACGCTTTTATACGGAAGCCTCACCGCCCTTCTTGGATCCTGGTCGCTCACCCTCATCACCCCAACCCTCGTCATTCTTGCAGCCTTCGCCTGGAATAAAATCCTCGAGCGATGGTTTTCAAAACGCATCGCCTTCATTTCTAGCCTCCTCCTCCTCTTTCACCCCGCCGTCTGGTATTACTCCGCCCGAGGACTGATGCCAAATGTCTTGTTCGTCTGTTGCGTAATCTTCGCCGCCTTCTTCCTCTTGCATTTCAACAATAAAAAAACTCCCCCTTCGACCACTCTTCCACTCCATCACTCTTTCACTTTTTTCCTCTCCGGCTTCTTTCTCTCTCTCGCTCTTGTTGTCCGCCTCTCTGAGGTATATTGGCTTATTCCGCTTTTCGTTGCACTCTTGGTTGTCGAGCGCAAAACTTTTTCTCTTCGCAAGATCTGTTTCCTTGCAATTGGGTTTGCGATTCCCATGCTTACCCTGTTATTTTTCAATTTCAAAACATACAGTGCTCCATTCATGACGGGGTATTCATTTGTCTCGTCCATGCAACGTGTTACCACGACAACACGTTCTGAAGATCTTCTCTCTTGGTTGCTTCCATTTGGATTTCATCCACGCGCGGTATTTTGGAATACGCGTGATTATCTTTTGCTTTTATTTTGGTGGTTAACGATTCCTACATTATGCGCTCTCCCCATCGTGTGGAAAAACAAGAAACAAAAAATGTATCTGCTCGCGTCGATGCTTGTCGCATTCTGGCTCTGTATCTGGTACGGCAGTTGGCGATTGAATGACAATCCAGATCCAACACAAATCACGATCGCAAATTCGTACGTGCGTTATTGGTTGCCCTTGTTTGTCATGTCGACACCGCTTATCGCGACTTCCATGACATGGATCTCGGAATGTGCGCGATCAAAAAAGCATCAAACGATTCTTTTGTTCTCATGTTTATTGCTTGTGGTTGCGCTGAATGTGCGCATTGTTTATCTCGAAGGCCAAGACGCGCTTGTGCGTGTGGTCGCAACATTGCAACGATCGGAAGAAATTCGCGATGAAGTTCTTACGATCGTTCCTGAGAATGGTGTCATTATCACAGACAGATCCGATAAAATATTTTTCCCTGGCAGACATGTTCTGGTGCCACTTCGATCTGAAAAAACGTTTGCAATGATTCCAAAGATGCTCGAACAGACTCCCGTGTATTATTATGGCATCACATTTCCACAAATCGATTTGGATTATCTGAATCAACAAAAATTGGGGCCACTCGGAGCACAGATCGAATTTATCCAATCGTTCGGAGTTGAGTCTCTTTATCGCATCACACGTCCATGAGTATTTTCACACGCATCATTCAAGGATTCCTTATTCTTCTGCCGATCATCATTCTCGGTTGGCTTGGTGTGCAGAATTTTGTGCCGAGCGGGACGTTCTCGATAAGCCATTCCGTACATGAAACGTCTTCCTTTATGGACGGCCTTGCACCACATGATCGTGTGAGTCTTGTCAAAAAAGATGAGCAGGGGGATTGGATGCAAACCATTTTTAAAGATCCTGTTTTTTTCTTTGTTCATCCTCACCGCACGTTTGATACAGTTGATGCAACCGTGACGTTTAAAAATAATGGCACACCGATTGTGGAGTTCGGTGCCCTTGCGGCGACAAGTCCAGATCGATATGTCCTCGAGCCGTTACAGAACTTGATCATCGATGAATCTTCCTGGCCGCGTATCACGGATGGGGATTTGATGTTGTTACAACGTACATCGAAGTATAAAACCGTAACGGATTTTTTGGCGCGTCCACCTTCGCGTGAAGAGATCGCGACGTATCAGACAAGTCTCACCGCTCCGTTTCGTTTACCAAATTATACCGCCTCAACCATCACCCAAACGATTCCTGTTTCGCTGCGCGGCTCTGTATCCATTAAAACGTACGTAAAAAATGAGCCGTTGTCGTATGTGTTTTCGTACACGGACATGAATCGAGATTCTGGATCCGACCCGGTCACGGTGTATGTCACAGATGAAACAGGTCAACCCATTTTGTCTCTCGGATCAGATGATGATGGAAACACAAGTTCGAATGTTCGTGGATCAGTCCTGAAAACACTGACCATCAAAACCGCTCCGCTTCCGGAAGGGGTTTATAAAATTGATCTGCATGCGGGTCGAGATATTTTTGTGCGCTCCATTCAAACCACGCAACAGAAGATGGTGTTTTTGAACGGCGTGTATCTTGGCGATGAATCCGGATATCATGACACGTTTGCTCCTGTCAGATTTTGGACGGAAGCAAAACGACTATCGATGCAAACACGACATGCGGAAAGTGTGCAGACGGTGAAGATCGGATCACAGTCGTTGTTGATTCCCGCACCGTACAAATTAACGACAACGGCCATTAAGGATCCGGGTCTTGTGTCTGTGTACGTGACAAAAGGTGATGTTGAAGTCGTGACAGACGCACCGGTTGCGTTTTCTCCTGCGCAGTACTTCCGACCAGATCCTGTTCGCTTGTTACCACACACCGATCTTGATCAACTCCACGTGAATTATATTCTCGCTCGCTACACACCTCCGGTGGTCAAAGATGGATGGAGTGTGGCAACAGTACATTTAGATGCGCGTCAATTATGGCTCAGCAATAATCGCTGGAAGTTCACATTCTCCACGCCAGAAATTGAGGAGCTGAAAACAAGTGTGGACGTGAAACAAATTGATTTGGTCATGAAACGGCCACCCGTATCGTGGTGGAATAGTGTATTCCAAGCCTTCAGCCTTGGTTCCGGCGCACAATAACATATGCCCCATTTCGAAACCCACCATCAAGAAATTCTCGCCCGAACAGGTTTTTTCGTCAGCCTTGCGTCTTACGGATTGTTTTGGCTACTCGATCTCATCCATCCAGGATTTGTCGCACGATTTTTTTCCGTGCACTTGTTTTTGCTCGGTATGATTGTGTTTGGAATTTGGTGGGGTTCCGTTGTTGAGGAATATACAGATCGACCAAAAATACAGGAGGCCACCCTCGTTCTGGTCGGAATCTTATGCGCTGTGTTAACCTGGAATCTCGGTGAGATGTTTGGAGGATGGAGACTCATCGTAAGCGCGGTTGCGTTTGTTGTTCCTCTGCTTGTGTTGCGATTATTAAAGTACAAATAGATATGGACACGATTTTTGATAAAATTATTCGTAAAGAGATTCCGGCAGAGATTCTGTATGAAGATGATCGGGTGATTGCGTTCCTCGATATCTTTCCGGTTAATCCAGGTCATACACTTTTTGTTCCAAAAGAATCCTGTGAGAACATATTGTGTACGTCTGACGAAGCGCTTGTGCATCTTTTTTCTGTCGCTAAAAAACTCGCGCCAGCCATTTTACAATCTGTCGGCGCAACGGATTTTAATTTTAATACGAACAACGGTCCGATCGCAGGGCAGGTGATTATGCACACACATTTTCACCTGATACCTCGTTTCGAGAATGATGGTCATGCGATGTGGGGACATCAGAACGCAACATCCGAAGAACTCGCGGAGCTCGGCAAGCGCATTCGTTTGAGCGTTGACGAGATGCGAGCGAGCAAATAAGATGCCACAAAACCCACGAAGAGATCCCTCGGCTCGTCGATGACTCCTCACTCGGGATGACACAAATACATTATGAAAATCATCATTACAGGTGGGGCGGGATTCATGGGGTCTAACATGATCCGGTATCTTTTGCGCGAATACAAAGATGTCGAAGTCGTGAACTTTGATGATTTGACGTACGCGGGAAATTTGTCGAACTTGCATGATCTTGCGAATGATCCACGATACACATTCGTAAAAGGAAACATCTCGAGACGCGAGGATGTCGAAGCACTCCTCTTGAAAGGCGCGGATCTTCTGATCAACTACGCGGCCGAGACACATGTCGATCGTTCGATCCTCGACCCGGATGTATTCATCCAAACAAACGTGATGGGTGTTCACAATCTTCTCGAAGCCGTTCGCAAATTTAAAATTCCACGCTACGTCCAGATCTCGACAGATGAAGTTTATGGCGCAGTCATGGAAGGCGAGTCAGACGAGAAAGCATCGTTCGAGCCTCGCAGTCCGTATGCGGCTTCAAAAGCGGCGGGAGATTTGTTGTGTCATGCGGCGGCTGTGACATTTGGTACGCCGGTAATCGTCACACACTCCGTAAACTTTTACGGGCCGTACCAATTTCCCGAAAAGCTTATTCCGCTTTTTACGTGTAATCTTTTCGACGGAAAAAAAGTTCCCGTTTACGGAGATGGTTTGCAGGTGCGTGAATGGATTTTTACGGAAGATCACTGTCGCGCGATTGATCTTATTGCCCAAAAAGGAAACATCGGCGAAGCATACAATATCGGAACCGGTCATCGCATGCCGAACATTGAGATCATTCGTCATCTTTTGAATCACACAAATCGAGACGAATCATTTCTCGAGTACGTTCTTGATCGCCCTGGACATGATCGTCGTTACGCCTTGAATAGTCAGAAGTTGCGAACGGAACTTGGATGGGAACCAAAAATGAGTTTTGAAGATGGAATTGCACAGACCATCGAATGGTATCAACAAAATCCAGAGTGGATCGCGAACTGTAAGTCTGGAGCCTATAAAGAATATTACGAGTCGCAGTATAAACATAAGGGACACAGTGTATGAAAATCCTAATATTCGGCCGAGGCTACCTCGGCAACCGACTCGCAGAAGCGTGGAAGGATGAAGCGATCCTTTCCGATGTGCGTATTACCTCGAAAGAGGATGCGTTCGCGGAATTTGCGCGTCATCAACCGGATGTTGTGCTGAACGCAGCGGGTGTTCGCGGCAAACCAAACGTAGATTGGTGTGAAGATCATCAGCTTGAGACGATGCGCGGGAATGCGATTCTTCCCATGATCCTCGCCGACGCTTGTGCGGAAGCGGGATTGTATTTGTTGCACATGGGATCCGGATGTATTTTTTACGGAGACTCGGCGCATGAAGATCGCGCGTGGAAAGAAGAGGATCACGGAAATCCGGATGTTGTGTACTCGCGCGCAAAGTGGGCAGCGGATTTGGTTCTCTCTACATTGCCGAACGTCGCGATCGCACGCATTCGCATGCCAATCGATTGGGTGCCGTCGTTAAACAACATGATCGATAAATTGTCGACGTATCCAAAAGTGATCGACGTCGAAAACTCGGTCACGATTATTGAAGACATGATCGATGTGTTTCACCAGATGCTCGAGAAAAAGGCGACGGGAATTTTTCATGTCACGAATCCCGGAACCATGAAACATCGCGAGCTTCTCGATCTGTATCACGAACTTGTCGATCAAAATCATTCCTGCGAATGGATTCACAATGATGAACTCGTCGGACAAGGCCTTGCGAAAAAAGGCCGTTCAAATAATTTCTTGTCAAACACACGCCTCGCCGAATACGGAATTCACATGCGCCCGGTCGACGTGGCGCTGCGAGACACCATGACGAAGTACGCAGAAGCAAAAAAAATTCAGGTGCGGGAAGAATAAGAAAAAGACCGGGTCATTGACCTGGTCTTTTTTGTATGTTAAGCCTTCCCTCAGACACGTTCTTTCACAGGAGATCTCGATGAAAATTTCCGTTCGTTCGCATGCGGTTCCAAAAGGTTCGCGGCGCGGTACGAAGTTGCAATCGGAAGATGCGTTTTGTCACAACGATCCAAACGAGCGTCCGTTCATTGCGGCCGTTGCAGATGGACATGGTGATTCAAAGCAAAATGTTTCTACGAGTGAACTTGCTGCACTCGTTGCGCGCATGTTGTGCGATCGTAAAATTCTTGATGTTGCTGCGCTTTGCGATATCATTCAAGAAACGATCGAAGACGATTTCGCTGCTTGCAAAAGCGGTGCTGTTGCAACACGTGTACTTATAGACGAAGGTGGATTTCAAGTGATGTGTGTTGGGGATGTTCGTTTGTATCGATTCATTCCGGAAGGAGAGGGTGATTTCGAACAAATCACGATTGATCATCATCCTGGAAATCCGGCCGAGTGCGAACGTCTTGAACCGCTTTTGTATCATCCGCAAATGAATCCAAAAGGGAAGTATCTCTTCTTTCCGATCGGATCAGAACATCCGACGCGTATCATGGGAGGGTCGTGCGCGATCATGGTGACACGCAGCTTCGGTGATCCAGAAATGCGCCCCGCGCTCATTTCGGATCCGGGAGTTTGTTTCGCTCCTCTTGACACGAATGTTCGACACGTCTTCGCCCTGTGTTCAGATGGTGGAGCGGACATTGTTGAGCGTGCATTTGTTGCCGCGCGCGAACTCAGTTTCGCTTCTCTTGAAGAGTTTCTTCATCTTGTGCAGATTCACACACCGCCAGATCCTCGTGACGACGTCACGATTTTGCTCATCGAGCTCACGCCCGATACACCCTAAAGGTCACGCTTGACCTTTTTTTGTTTGCCCGATAAGGTGCGCTTTCGCACGGATCGGAACGGTTCTGGTCGCGTGTGAATTGGCAGAATTCGTCCATGACGAATTCGGAGGGTTCCATGGCAAAGAAGCTTGCGTTGTTTGATGCAGATCAATTTCAGAAAGCTGGCAAGACGCCTGGGTGGAAGCGTCGCGATGATTCACAAGTGATCGCGAACGAAAATCCGAGCATCGACACGCGCGTGCTTCACGTGATGTGGGTTGATGGCGAAGCCGTGCTCTACGACCAGATCCTTCGTTGCGAACGCGGCGGCGGCGTCTTTCTCCCGATCGACACAGAAGGTCGTGTGGGTCTTCAGAAGATGTCGCGTCCGCAGACGCCGGACATGGATGTCTGGCAGAAGAACTATCCGAACATCGACGTCGGGTCGCTTGGCCGCGAGTCGTGGGAATTGCCCCGCGGTTTTGCGAAGGTGGGCGAGTCCGGTGCGGATACCGCCAAGCGTGAAGCACAAGAAGAAATGCAATCGGTTGTTGTTGCGGCAACCAAGCTTGGTGATGTCTGCGACAACACCGCGTTCAGCCCGCACATGACAGCCATCCAGGTCGGCACGATCGATCAAACGAAGAAGCCGGCTGACAAGCCTGATCCGAACGAGAAGATTCTCACGCCTGTGAAGTTCTTCACCATCAAGGAACTGAAGCAGATGGTCGCCCGCGGCGAAATCTACGACGGCTACACGCTCTCCGCCCTCGGCCTCTACTTCATCGACACATATGGCAAATGATTCTCGGCACTCACATCTCGAATAGCTCGAGGTGTTTTTATTTTCGAGAACCTCCTCCTTTCGAAGGAGGGGGCAGGGGGAGGTCTGGCGTTGACGTGCAATTCTTTTTTTGCTACCTTCCACACAGTTCATTTCGAACAACAGGAGGCCTCATGTCGAAGCCACAACTTCCGATTTATGCTGGACCAATTCTGCAAATTCTACAAATGGCCAAACGTAGTCTCACACACCTCGAACAAGGCGGTGATATTGTCAAAATAGGAAGTGGGTTCGGAGATTTGTTGAACGACACGGATATTCGTGCAGATCAGGTAATGGGGAGATGTATCCAAAAAGCCATCAGCAAGAGTTGTGAGGGGCTTGTTGCGCGTGTGAGTGTGGAAGGATTAGGGGATTTTTATGTGCGAAAAAAAGGCTTGTGGGTTTGTGTGGATCCGATCGATGGATCTTTGAACTACAAGACGCGCGGACGCACCATGGGGAATCCGTACACAGCAGTCGTGACCGTGCTTTCAAAGACAGAAGGTGCAACATTCAATGATGTTGTCTTCGCCGCCGTGCTTGATCTGCGGCCGAAAAGTTCGGATCTGTGGTACGCGTGGCGTGATGGACGACGGGATTCCAAAACTCAGATGATGGCATGGTTGAACGATGAAGAAATTTCAACCAGTACCGAGATCAAACTTGATCCGGGTTCGCAAGTCATCATGACGGAAACGTACTATCCCGCGAATCGCGAGAAGCTACTCAAGCTTTTCGATGGCCAGAAAGGGAACTACAGCCGTGTTGGTTCTGCGGCGTACGAGATGGCGATCGTTTCGAGTGGGAACGCGATTGCGTTCATCTGCTGTTCGCAAAAGAATCACGAACTCGGCGCAACACAATTGCTCGTTCGTGCGGCAGGCGGTGTCGCAGTCGATTGGGAGGGAAACTCAATTGTTTCTCGTCCCTACGACTTTCGCGCACAGACGCCCATCATCCTCGCGGCGAATCAACCGATCGCAGACGAACTCGTTTCGCGTATGCGTGCGCTCGGCCTCTAACATCTTTCGAGAATCTCGGAGATGTTTTTTCTTTTCCTCACATCCTTGACGATCCGCTCTTTTTCTGACAAGTTAACTTGTGAACGAATTATTCGTTCCGTTTCGAGGAGGACACGATGTCTGAGCAAAATGTGAATCTTACTTTCGATCTCTTTCAGTCCTTCATGCATCAGCGCGCTCCTGCGCTTGCTATGGACGTTGAACTCTGTGATTTGTCTGATCTTGCGCCTGCGTGGGTGCAGTCGAGCAAAGAGATCGCGCGACCGGATGGTGGGTTCTTTCGTGTGATCGGCATGCGCGTGTTGCGTGCGGCGGGAAAAGCGGCTTCCTTTTGGATGCAACCGATGATTGGATATCAGACGTCGGGCTATGTTGGTCTCGTTGTTTGCCGCATGGGCGAGCAAGATCTGGTGTTGGTTCAACTCATTGCAGAGCCTGGCAATGTTGGGATCTGGGATGCGGATGGGAAGAACACACGTGTGCTCGTAGGACCGAGTTTTCAGTTCTCACAAGGGAATCTCGCGATTCATGAAAAAGCGAAGCGTGGCGAATGTGATGCGAAAGGAAATCCCTTCAAGCTCATTCCGTTTGCGGATTCAGTCAAGGGAAAAACATTCAACGCCGAGTGGCAACCCGCCCCGGAAGATGGTGGACGGTTCTTTGAAAAAGTGAACAACTACGGACGCGTTCGCGTGACAGACATGAACGATGTTCTCGCAGAGCTCGAAAAGACCGGCGCCATGGAAAACTATTCCTGGACCAGCATTCCCGTTCTGCGCCAACTCTGTCGTCTCGGCCTTGTGAACGGCCACCTCCGCTCGTCCATGTCACTGCTCGTCTAGATTCTGCCGCTCTCGAAATTCTCGAAGCGGTTTTTGTTTTATCTAAATTCTAGATTCCAGACCTGACCCCCATACGTTGACGAATCGCCTCTTGCACGATAAAGTCCCCACGTATGAAAGCATTGATCGCTGCCGGTGGCCACGCCACCCGACTTCGTCCCATTACGTGGACGCGTAACAAACATTTGATTCCGCTCGCGAATCATCCGATGTTGTGGTACGTGATTAAAAAAATCACAGATGCGGGGATCAAAGAAATTATTATCAACGTGAACCCGGGCGAGATTCAGATGATGCGCGATGGCCTCGGAGATGGATCGGAGTTCGGGGCGCATATTCATTATCTCGAGCAACGCGGCGGGGCGATGGGAATTGCCCATGCGGTTGCAAACGCGGAAGAGTATTTGCGCGGCGAGCGTTTCTTGTTCTTCCTCGGCGACAACATTATTCTCGGCGGCATCAATCATCTTGTTGAGCGTTTTGAGAACGAACAGCTCGATTGTTTGATTGCGTTATCGAGAGTCAAAGATCCACATCGCTTCGGTGTACCGGTCTTCGACGACGCTGGTAAACTCGTTCGCATGGTGGAAAAACCAAAAGAACCACCGTCACCGTTTGCCGTTACCGGAATTTACTTTTTCGACCACACATACTTCGATGTTTTTAAAACAACCAAGCCGAGCGCGCGTGGAGAATATGAAATCGCAGATGTGATTTCATGGTACATCGCCAACGGAAAAACCGGACATGAGGAAATTACCGGATGGTGGAAAGACACAGGAACGCCCGATGCTTTGCTCGAGGGGAACGCGCTCATCATGGATGATCTCCCTCGCGAACATTTTTCGATCGAAGGTGATGTCCATGTCGATACACAAGTACAAGGACAAGTCTCGATTGGAAAGGGAACACGCGTGAGTGAGGATACCTTGATTCGAGGTCCTGTCGTTATTGGAGAAAACTGTGAGATCACGTTCGATC